>Ga0335073_10017621_pt1 | contig 9995 bp, 8 predicted proteins | sample Lox_Sample_22_FD_207093 | JGI IMG/M metagenome (GOLD analysis project Ga0335073, IMG submission 207093) | Soil microbial communities from Loxahatchee National Wildlife Refuge, Florida, United States - Lox_Sample_2.2 | ecosystem: Environmental > Terrestrial > Soil > Wetlands | place: USA: Florida... | reverse complement strand
CTCCCTCCTGCAACACGCGAAAGTAGAATCCCGGTCTGTGATGTGCTACGAGAAGCGCCGGCATACGAGGTTCATTCATGCGGATGCCGACGCGATAGCACGTCACACGCGGCTGCGTCACTTCGAATACCGCGTCGCCGATGCGGTATCGATCGCCAATGCAAACCTCGTCATCCGAAAGCCCGTCGACCGTGAAGTTTTCGCCGAACTGGCCAAAAGCAAAATCATTGCGGCCCAGAAAGCTCTCCCAGTAATGATAGGAGCTGATCTGGTAGACAAAAAAGGCGCGCTGTTCCCCTCCATGACCGGCGAGATCACCTTGCCCGTCACCATCGATATTGAGCTTGCGCACCATGCGCCGCCCCACAATAGGAGACTTCCACACCGCCGTTCGGACAGTTTTGCCGTTCCATGTCTCGTCACGTGGAAGACCGACATTTACTGAGAGCAGGCGTGCCATTTCGGCGAGATACCTCTTCTTTCTCCACCGTCTATTCTGATCAAGCCCGGTTATCCATTTTCCTCGTGCGGACAGCAGTCGTAAGTCAAATCCGAAAACGAGCCGCCGTTATTTGGCCACGCGCTATCTTGCGTCGTTAGCGAGATGAATGGGAAAGGTCTTTGCTTGTTCCGTCCAGTCGACCCGCTTCCACACCGGCCTCCTTATTCCACCCGTGGAAAGGCGTGAAGTCCCCTGCATTCCATGCCTGGCGGAGTCCCCGGTCGCTCACATCCCAGTCCGGGCGGATTTCGCTCGTCACAGCGCGCAAGTCGTGCCAATACACTCAAATCGTCACGATCGCCACCGACGACCACCATACGCTGCAGGAATTTCGAGCATCAGTGGGAGCCGCGTGGACATTTCTCTCCGATCCTGACCGAATCGTCCAGAAGGATCTCGACATCCAGGAGTATACCGATCCAGAGCACAACCCGATGATTCCGCACACGCTCGTCCTCAAGCCAGGCCTCGTGATCTACGGCATTTACAACGGCTACTGGTTCTGGGGCCGTCCGTCGATCGTCGATCTTTCCTGTTCACCTCGCTCAGGCTGGGCTGCAAGTGCTTCCGCAACAAGTCAGTTGAAGGACGCCGAATGCGCGCGCCACCTTCTGCGCAATTGCAATTAAGTCAGATGTGAAGAAGTAAGACAATTGGACGATGGTATCGTGGATATCTTCGTAGGCGGCCAGCCACGCTTTAGGGCAGTGATTGGTCGTTCGATCACGCTCGCGGCATCTGCGCGACTCGCAAATCGGATCACTGCCAAGGCTGCATCGGCCGCGGTCGCACGGGACATGACGCCTGATACGTAGGTCTCGCCAATACCATGGTGCAATTGTCCGGGCCCAACGTTTCTGGTGTGATGTTCTCGGTTGTGGAGCGATGCAAACGGATTCGCGGTTGCACACCGCTGACCGCATGGCTGCCAATGCAATTCAACATTGAAGTGCGAATCACGAGCATTGCCGCACCGGACAGCTAGTCAAGCTACGGGCGTTTCATGTCAGTCGAAATTCGCAGGTTACCCAGCTGCTTGTTGCCGGTACTTGGCACCTGCGTTGGCAGTAGCATGATGGGACCTGGTTCCGTCATTAGTTAGCAAGACCATAAGGAGTCAAAATGAAGCTTCAGTTGCACACCTCCGCGGGCGTGATCTATCGCATTGAATACGATGCGGAACCATTGCCCGAACTGGTTGCGGCTTCGGGTATCGGCCCGGAAGTGCGGTACTTCGTGCAAGTCGAACGAGAGACCTATAGGGAGGCCAATGGCATCGCAACTCTCGACATTTCTCACATTGCGACGGCGCAACCGGGTGAAACGGGTGCGACAGGGGACCATGACCAGCAGTGGCGGTCCATGAAGGAACATAAGCAACTAGATTCGGGTTACTTGCCAAAATAACAATAAAGGGAATCGATAGTTTTGTATTACATGCTCTCTAAGGTCGCCATCGCGACCAGGACGCAGATAGCGGCGACCCAAAGCTCCGGCAGATCCTAAGTTGCTGGCCATAAGGTTCCTAGTCGTTTTCGTCGTGTGATTAAAGCCCCATCTCATAGGCGATATGCGACCACTCGACAGTACTCCCGCCCGCTGCGCGTCATCTCTCGCCGCCTGCTACAAGCCCATCCATACATCGAGGTTGTTAGCGACGCAGTGAATGCTGACGAAGCGCGGCGAGCCACTAACCGGGAGCAGCCCGACTTACTCTCGCTTGATGTGCAGATGCCGGGAAAGACAGGCTTTCAACTGCTGCAGGAGATGGAGATGTTCCCATCGTCATCTTTGTGAAGGCATACGACCGCTATGCAGTGGGTGCATTTTAAGGTCAGCGTGCTCGATTACCTGATATACCCGATTGTGCCGGAGCGGGCCGCTACACAGTTGCTTTGGCAGCGACCTCGACCTGCCGCAATTCTCCTGCGTGTTGCTCAAACACATTCCCGCAGCTACAAACCAGCGATTCCGGCAAGCGCTCGCCGCACTGGCACATAAAGCCGAGCTGTCTTGCGGGATTGCCGACGACCAAGGCATGTGCCGGAACGTCCCTTATGACTACAGCGCCGGCACCGATAAATGCATATCGTCCGATATTCACGCCGCAGACGATGGTGGCATTGGCGCCGATGCTCGCGCCTTGCTGAACATTGGTTGTGAGAAATTGCTCGCGGGTCTTCTTGACCTCCGCGCGTGGATTCAGGTCGTTGGTGAAAACTGCATTCGGCCCAACAAACACGTGGTCGCCGAGGGAGACCCCATCCCAGATGGCTACTCCATTCTTTATAGTGACGCCGTCCCCAATGACCACATTGGACTCGATAAAGGCGTGGTCGCAGATGTTACAGCTCCTGCCCACAATTGCACCATTCATCACGTGGGCAAACGCCCACACCCGTGTACCTTCGCCAATATTTTCGGTTTCGACCAGTGCTCGTGGATGCACAAAAAAAGATGCCGAGCTCATCCTATCTCCCTGTTTCATGGGTAGCTACAGCTTCGATTAAGGATCAGTATGCGACTGCCGAAGTTACAGACCTCAGTGTCTCAGCAGTCACCATACGCTTTGCCACTCCAGCGTTGGACACCGTAGTTACGGCCTTGCCATCTTTTTTACGGAGTCGCTCCGCAGCCATCTCTTCGGCCTTGAGTAGCTGGTCAAGCGTGAGGTCCTTGGCAAGCATCTTGCAGAGCTGGCAAATCTGCTCGGCTGCCAACGAGCTCCACATATATGCTGGCAAAGCCGAATCAGGGTTGGATTTTTGATTCGCAAGAAACTGCGCGAGGGCAATCTGGGCTATCAAAACGCCACGCGTTGCTGCATCGTGACAGGCCACCAGGGTGGCTTCGTCTCGCAGTCCTTCGTATGCGTGCTCATTGATGAAGTACTGCAGGGCTGATTGAGCATGCCGCTCCTGGCTGAGAGTCATGAACAAAAGCTCGACCCTGCTGGACACGCCTAGCTTGTCGAAGATGCGAAATAGCGTGTTCTTGACGGTATGCTGGCTCAAGTGGAGGCGCTCAGCAATTTCACGATTGGACAGCCCGAGGGCTACGCCGCGAACTACTTCAGTCTCGCGTTTTGAGAGCAGATTCAAACCGCGAGCATCGACAGCGCGAATGTTATGGGACGACGCCAGGGCGTGTACCAAAGTTGTGATCTGCTCGGTATTCGCCCATATCTGGCCTTCATGGACTTTGCGAAGGCACTTACCTAAAGTCTCGATGGATCCGTCCTTGCTGAAGATCCCCCTTGCTCCAGCCCGGAAAGCCTCGAGAATCATCTCGCCTTGCGTACCATCCAGGAGCATGACGGCGCGCAAATCTGCATGCAGTGCGCGCACTCCCCGCAATACCTCAAAGCCGCGGCCGGGCCGGTTGTCGAGGTTCGAACTGATCAACAGAACGTCGACGTCATCGAGATCAAGGCGCGTCGTTAAGCTTTCCGAACCGGATAGAGAAGTGGTTACTTGCAGGCTGCCGTCGCGTTTCAATGCATCGGCAACCAGCTCGGTGTGGACGCGATTGTCATCACAGACAAGGACACGAATAGGACCAGAAGACGGCTGGTGGCGCATTTCAGACTCCGAACAAGTAGTAAACTACTGAGGAGCGATGATCTTCAGAGAATGCCTAAGCGGTATTCTCCAGGCCAAGTCGGAGAGTCGTTTCTTAAGTTGTCAAAACCTTACAACAGCAGACACTGAACCACAAGACAACAATGGTGGTGAAATTCTGCACCCCTTCTAGTGCTGCCCGTCCCCACGCAGGTGTTGACGACGCGCCGGATCCAGACCTAAGCATGGCCGGGGCGTGAAGTCGAGCGGTCCAATATTTCAATAACTTGCGGCTATATTTGCACCTCCTCGCACTGTCTCCCGAATATTCCCAGATGAGGCTGGCAGAACAAGAGGGAATGAGAAATCCTTCTCTAGGAAGTTTCGCCCAGCGCTGCGAGATGTTCGGATCGGCTTCTCTAGAGAAATGCTTCGCGGAGTGGCTGGGCCCCTTGCGGGGGCCTGCAACTAGACCGTACATTGCGATTCATGCCGGACCAGCCAGTTGAGCCGTGGAGAGCCGGGCTACTTCATCTCGGCTGTGGCACTGGCAAACCGAGGTAAACAGCGCAGACGCCGATTTCGGTATCTGCAGCCGATTCCGACATTCGCAATTGCGGCAGGCAATGGCAATGTGAGTGAGAGGGCGAAGCTATGTGTGCCAGTGCTCAATCCTGGAGTGTTCCGGCAACCCGCACCGTCCCCGGTTCCAGCGTGAATGCCGGTATTGAGAGCTGGTTCGCGGTTCATACGTATGCCAGGCACGAGAAGGTGGTTGCGCAGGAACTCTGCGAGTCAGGGGTTACTAGCTTTCTTCCCCTGTTCCGGCAGGTGCGCCAATGGTCGGACCGGCGCAAGATCGTCGAGTTGCCGTTGTTTGGCTGCTACGTCTTCGTTCGGCTTGTTGCGGAAAATGAGCAGCGTTTGCGCGTGTTGCGTGTTAATGGCGTGCTGAGGTTCGTGGGAAATCACGGAATGGGAATTCCAATTCCCGAGGAACAGATCAACGCAGTCCGGACGGTCATAGAACAAGGCTTGCCCGTTTGTTCTCATCCCTTTCTCAAGATTGGACAGCGCGTGCGGATTCGTACCGGGGCTTTGAGTGGCGTGGAAGGCATACTAGTGGCGCGAAGCGGTGAGCGCACGCTGGTGATATCCCTGGATGCGATACAACGGTCGCTGCATGTGCGCATCGAGGGATATGACGTCGAGCCTGCCTAAGCAGGCGGCCGAAAAGCTCGAAAGAAAACGGATCCCTCGCCACTGCCCGCCTGGGTGACAAAAATAAAGAGCTCATCGGCACAACAGAAGCTGTGCGGTGACATTAAGCCACCGAAAACGGGTTTTCAGCAGCCCGTAACATCTACGATAATTTATGCCTAATGGCCTTCACATAATATCAGACCGCCAGGCGGTAGTTTCGCGGCTTCTTATAGTAAGTCGTGAAACCGCGGTTCTCACCCCGCTCTGGGCTGCCGGGGAGACAAATTCCTGGCAGTTGGAAACTGCGACCAATGGTTGGGGGGCGATGGAGCGGGTTCAATCGGGCATAACTCCCGATCTTCTTATTCTCGACCTGCCACGCGGCGACAAGGATGGGCTACATTTCCTGCGCTGGTTGAGGAGGCTTCGTCCCGAATTGCCGATCCTTGCGCTTTGTGACCGCGAAGATAAACCCACGCAGCAGGAAGCAGTCCGTTTAGGTGCCCGAGATTGCATAGTAAAGCCGCTTCAGCAAGAACTGCTGGAGAGCGCCATCCGGGGATATCTTGCGCCTGGGGCAGACAAGGTCGGAGCACACATCAGTAGTGACGATATTACGCGGCTTGGTGAGAACTCCTCGTTTATTGCTGCCAGCCCGATTATGCGAAAGCTGCAGGCCCAGGTGGAACTGTTGGCCGAAACCGATTCTCCGGTACTGATTCTTGGCGAAGCCGGGAGCGGGAAGGAGACGATCGCACGTCTGATGCACCGGCTCTCCGTCCGGTCCGGGTTCAAGTTCGCCAAGGTCAATTGTGCGGCTTTGCCCAGCGACCTTCTGGAATTGGAACTATTTGGGTCGGACCGGAACGGGACGGGAACTCCGCACGTAAAACCGGGCAAACTCGAGGCTTGTGAAAAAGGCACCCTCCTTCTGGATGAAATTACGGAAATGCCGATAAGCCTGCAGTCCAAGCTGCTACAGGTGCTGGAGAGCAAGCGACTTGCGCGGCCGGGAAGCGGAACCGTCGTGCCGCTTGACGTGCGTATTTTGGCGGCTAGCCCGAACGGTCTGGATACCGCGATCTCGGAAAACAAGCTGCGCGAGGATCTGTGTTATCGGCTGAGCACCTATACCGTGCGCGTGCCGCCCCTGCGCGAGCGTAGGGAAGAGCTTCCGCTGCTGATGCACTACTTCATGCGCTATCTGGCCAAACAGTATGCGCTTTCGCCGCGCGACTTCTCCCCCGCCGTATTGGAGGCCTGTCAGTCGCATGCGTGGCCGGGCAATTTGTCTGAATTGGAGAATTTTGTAAAGCGCTTTTTGCTCGCGTCAGGGAAACAACTGTCATTCGCGAGCGAGGCGGATTCGGAGCGATTTGCGGAAACCGACGCATCCCGTGCTGCCGAAAATCTGGCGGGATCGCGGGACTCCGAATCTCACATCGGAGTAACCGGGTCTCATTCGCTGAAGTCCTTGGTGCAAACTGTCAAGCTGGAGGCCGAAAAGAACGCAATTTCAGCGGCCTTGGAGAGAACGGGCTGGAACCGCAAGGCAGCGGCACGTCTGCTCAAGGTCAGCTATCGTACGTTGCTGTACAAGATCGAGCAATACCAAATGAAATCGCCTGACTCTTCGGTGGTGTCGGGAGTAAACGGAGTCAGACCTAATGGAAACGGATTCGGAGGCAACGGGCGCGCTCATTGAACGCCACGGCTCAGGTGACGTCAGCCGGGAGTTGGATCATGAAAATTCTTGCAATTCATCCATGGATCGGAGGTGCCGTTATCGGATTGGCTTGCCTCTTACCAGCCGCTCAAATCTGGGCGCAGGAACAAGTCGCAAGTCAATCCGGTGCGCAGCCGTTAGTTTCCGCTGATGTCGCGTCCGTAACCAAGCCGAGTGTGCCGGCCACCAAACCTCACGATGACGAATTCGTCATCGGCAATGGCGATATGTTGAACATCAACGTATGGAAACAGCCGGATCTTTCCCGCTCGCTTCCCGTGCGCTCGGACGGAAAGATATCGCTTCCGTTGATCGGCGAGGTACAAGCAACGGGCGAGACTCCCTTGAAGCTTGAAGCGGCGCTCACCGCCAAGTTCCAGCCCTATCTGGCTGAACCGGAAGTCACGGTCATCGTCGAGCAGATCAACAGTCAGAAGTTCAATATTCTGGGTCGGGTGGCTAAGCCAGGCTCGTATCCGTTAGCAAATCCGACGACCGTTCTGGATGCAATCGCGCTTGCCGGCGGCTGCCGCGACTTTGCCAAGCAGAAAGCGATTTACGTCCTGCGGCGGCATGCGGACGGTAGCGAGTCGAAACTGCCCTTTAACTACCAGGCTGTAATCAAGGGCAAGGACACCGCACAGAACATCGTTCTCCAACCTCACGATACTGTTATCGTTCCATAGAGCTGACATGTTGGTGCGTATTTGGCTTGGTGTCTTGCTGCTGGCGTGCTGCCCGGCGTGGTGCCAGGTGGACACTTCCAGCCCACAGAGCGCAAACGCCTCTGACAGCGAATCGCAGCTGCAAGTGCCGGCGCCAGTCAGCGGGCAGCCATATTCGTCCGAATTTGCCGGTGACACGGAGGCAAACTATTGGAGCGGCAGCATCGCCCTTAGCAGCGCCTACTCCAGCAACCTCGTAGGCTCCGGTTCTAACCCAGTAGGAGGCATGAGTTATTCGATCTGGCCGACGATTGCTTTGAATAAAGCCACTTCGCGGCTCCACCTGACACTCAGCTTCAGTCCCGGGTTTACGATCTATCAGCATACCAGTGCTTACAATCAGTTCAACCAGAGCTTGGCCTTAAACACCCAATTCGGTCTCAGTCCCCATATGACGTTGAGCGTGCAAGAGACATTTCAACGGACGTCGAATATATTCGACCAACCCAATGCTTTCTCAGACTCGCCAGTTTCCGGTTCCGTGCCGACGCCGCGGCCCGCCATCATCCTTCCGGTGGCCGACCAGATCAATAACGGGACAAGCGTTCAGGTCAGATACCAGGTCAGTGAGGGTGGTATGGTGGGCGTGAGCGGCAACTTCTCTAGCCTCTACTACCCCAATTCGTCACAGGCCACAGGAGTATACAACTCGCGTTCTAGTGGCGGATCCGCCTTTTTTTCTCGGCGTATGCGTAGCCGATACTATGTCGGCGTGAACTATCAATACGAGAATGTGCTGGCATATCAAAGTCAGACGACAAGCAATCAAACGCGCAGCCAGATACAGACCGTGTTTGGTTTTGTGTCAATTTACCTCAAACCCACGCTGTCCCTCTCGATATCCAGCGGTCCACAACATTACAGTGCCACGCAATTTCCGTTTCCTCCCGCCGCATCGTGGTCGCCCCTGTTTATGACTAGTTTGGGCTGGCAAGGGGAACGAAGTGCAGCGGCAGTAAGCTATTCTCGTACGGTCTCCGGTGGCGGTGGACTCAATGGCATTTTTCGTTCGAATAGCTTGAGCGCATCAGCCAGTCGGCAACTGAGCCGTACGTGGACGGCCGCATTATCGGCGAGTTATGGAAATTATGACAACGTCACGCCCTTGTTTATTCTGTCAATCCCGGGCGGACACACCGTCACAGGGAGCGCATCATTACATAAATCACTAAATGATCATCTCAATGTGCAATTTGGCTATTCCTGGGTGCAACAGGCGTACACACAGGTCGCAGCATCACTAGCCCCCAATACAAACCGCGTTTCCGTCTCTCTCAGTTACCAGTTCACCAGGCCGCTCCAAAGATAATCATGCCGCCGACTGTTCAACAGCAAGCTGCGGAACCACTGAATCTCCAACACTACGTCGACCTTCTTCTCCGACGTCGCTTTCTCTTCTTGATCCCATTGTTCTTGGGATGGCTGGCCGTCTGGGGTGCCAGCTGGATTCTGCCACCGCGATATAAATCAGGCACGCTGATTCTGGTGGAACAGCCCACCATGCCCAAGGATTACGTGCTGCCCAACGTCGCCGAGAATCTGCAAGAGCGGCTGCAAAGCATTACGCAACAGATTCTCAGCCGGTCCCGGCTGCTGCACATCGCCGACGAGCTAAACTTATACGCCAACGAGCGCGCGCGGCTATCGCCAGACGATATTGTCGATCGCATGCGCAAGAACATCAACATCGAACTTGTACGTGGAGCGGACGAACGCATCAGCGCATTCAATGTCTATTACACGGCCGAGAATCCGTTAACTGCTCAGCGCGTCACCAGCAAGTTGACCAATCTTTTTATCAATGAAAATCTGGAGATCCGGCAGCAGGAGTCGGAAGGGAATACGAAGTTTCTCGAGGACCAGTTGGATTCCACGCGTCAGGGTCTGGAAGCACAAGAGGAGAAGATCCGGCAGTTTAAAGCTGAGCATATTGGAGAACTTCCCAGCCAGTTAAATAGCAATTTGCAAATTCTCGGCGGTCTACAAACGCAACTGCAGGCGCAAGCGGAAGCGCTGAACACCACCAAGCAGCAGCGCGTGTATCTGCAGACTCTACTAGGTCAATACCGCGCACTCAGGGGACCTTCGAAAGACCCAGACACGTCACGTATGGGACTCCCGGAGCTGGACGAGCAGCTCGACAAGCTGAAAACAAAACTGCGCGATCTTAGCTCGACCTACGAGGACAAATACCCGGAGATCCGCCAGGTGAAGGATCAGATTGCGAAGACAGAAGCGCAGCGGGACCAGCTCCTGGCGGAGCTTAAGTCGAAGAGCAA
>Ga0335073_10017620_pt1 | contig 9995 bp, 5 predicted proteins | sample Lox_Sample_22_FD_207093 | JGI IMG/M metagenome (GOLD analysis project Ga0335073, IMG submission 207093) | Soil microbial communities from Loxahatchee National Wildlife Refuge, Florida, United States - Lox_Sample_2.2 | ecosystem: Environmental > Terrestrial > Soil > Wetlands | place: USA: Florida... | reverse complement strand
GCCAGCGGATCGTACTCGACCTGCACGAGCTCGACCGCATCCTCGCCCTGGTAAGGGTGCTCGGTCACGACCGCCGCTACCGCCTCGCCGACGTAGCGCACCTTGTCGGTGGCCAGCAGCCGCTGCTCCATGGCAGGGTTGATCAGGCCAGCCGCAGTCGGCGGAATGGCGGGCAGTTCGGCGAGATCGGCGCCGGTGACAACTGCTACGACGCCCGGCGCCTCGAGTGCGGCGCCGACGTCCACGCTGGTGACGCGGGCGTGCGCAACCGGGGACCGGACGAAGAACACGTGGTACGCGCCCTCGAGGCGGTCATCCACGACGTCCTCGGTATAGACACCGCCGGTGGTCAGGAATTTCGGATCTTCAGTCCGCAAGACCCTCGTGCCCAGGATGCTCAACTGACCATCAGCTCCTCTCGCGGATACCGCACACACGTCGCGAACCTGGCCCGGCCGTGCGGTATTCCGACTCTGCGGTACGCCTGAGAGTGCCACCCGCCGGGTCCGGCACTGCATCCGGGGGGTTGTTTTCAATCGGGCTCGCCAGCTGGACAAAGGTGATCATGCCGGGTGGTCAATGCCCGGTCAACTTCAGCGCCCGGCCGTAGCCGGCCACCGCTGCGGGCTTACCGCTGACGGCTGAAACACCGGCCCCGGAACCCCTAAAGTAAGACTGGTGACTGGTGAACTGTCTCCGGCGGCCAGCCCAGCTGACGGCCGGCCCGAGCTGCGGGCCTCGCACGCGGACCGCGACAGAGTCGTGGAGCTCCTCCGGATCGCGGCAGGCGACGGCCGGCTGACCGCCGACGAGCTTGACGAGCGGCTAGAGGCTGCGCTGACGGCGCGGACCCAGCGCGAGCTCACCGTCCTGACAGCCGACCTGCCGGCCGCTCCCGGCAGCGGACTTGATCTGGCCGCGGTGCCGCCCAAGGATGTGGTCCGGATTGTCCGCCACGGGGGGAATGCCCGCTCGCTAGGCCAGTGGGCTGTGCCCAAGCGGATGGAGATCGAAGTCAAGGGCGGCAATGTCAGGCTCGATTTCAGCGAAGCCGTGATCACTAGCCCGGTACTTCAGGTCGAGGTTGACGTGCGCGGAGGAAGCTTCCGTATCATCACGCGACCCGGTGTCGTGGTGGACGCTGACGACGTCGAGATGTTCGGCGGCTCGGTGAAGATCCACACCCTGGAGGGCCCGCAGCCGCCGACGATCCTGCGGGTGCAGATCTCGGGCCAGGTCCGCGGCGGCAACCTGCGGGTGCGCCCGCCTCGACCACCGCGCCGGAGTTTCTGGCAATGGCTGCTGCGCAAGCCCCGGCCCGCGGTGCCAGCCGGCGGGCCGGCCGTTCGGCCCTGACGCGGAATATTCATTTCCCGCCGTTCTGTTCGCCAAGTAGGGTCGGATTCGCCACCCAGATCAAGATCGGAAGTTCAGTCATGTTTTCGCGCGCGCTCAGGCGCCGCAGTGCCGTGCGCGGGCGTGCCCGACTGGAGACTGCACAGTCCACGGCTAGACAGTTCAAACCTGCTCAGATCGCGCGCCGCGTTCCGGTGCTGGGCATCCGGGATTTCCGCCTGCTGCTGGTTGACCGCGTGCTCGCGCCTGGCTCGTTCGCCTTCTCGATGGTCGGAGTTTCGTTCGCGGTTCTCGACGCCACTCATGGCTCGACGGCGAAGCTGTCCTACGTGCTCGCCGCGCAGATCGCGCCGTCCCTGCTCTTCCTGCTGCTCGGCGGTGTCATCGCCGACCGGATAGCGCCGCAGAAGGTGATCATCGTCGGCAACGTCATGATGGCGGTAAGCGAGGGGACCTTCGGGATCCTGCTGCTCACCGGTCATCCGGCGCTCTGGCAGATGATCGGGCTGGAGTCGGTCACCGGCATCGGCATGGCGCTGTTCTATCCGGCCTCCACCGCGTTGCTGCCGCGCCTCGTGCCTGCCGACCTCATGCAGGAGGCCAGCGCGGTGAGTCGGCTGGCGATGAACGGCGGGCAGATGGGCGGCGCCGTAGTTGCCGGCTTCGTCATCGCGGCAATCGACGCTGTGCAGGGCGCGCACGGCGGCCAGCCGGCAGGGCCAGGCTGGGCACTCGCGATCTGCGGCATCGGCCTGCTCGGCACTGTGCCGCTCATGCTGTCGCTGCGGGTGACCGCACTCGAGCGCGCGCACCAGCCCGGCATGCTCCAGGAACTGCGCGAGGGCTGGACAGAGTTCCGTTCACACACCTGGCTGTGGGTCATCGTTGGCCAGTTCTCCATTGTGCTGATGGCCTGGTACGGATCGTTCAGCGTGCTAGGCCCTGTCGTCGCGAGGGCGCACCTAGGCGGTCCGGCGGCCTGGGGGACTATCACCGGCGCCGAGTCGCTTGGCTGGATTGCCGGTGGCCTGATCTCGCTGCGGTTCAAGCCCAGTCGCCCGATGCGCTTCGTCGTGCTCGCCGGCGCCAGCATCGCGATCACGCCGCTGGCGCTGGCCATGCTCTGGCCGTTGCCAGTCATCTGCGTGACGTCGTTCCTGCTCGGTACCGCGATGGAGATCATGATGGTGCAGTGGACAGTCGCGCTGGCCACCAACATTCCGCCGGAGAAGCTAGCCAGGGTGTCCTCGTACGACGCGTTCGGCTCGATCATGGCGATGCCTATTGGCGCTGTGCTAGCGGGGCCGATAGCAGCCTGGGTGGGCGTGGCGGCGACTCAGTACGGCGCCGCGGTGCTGATAGTTGGCGTATCGCTGCTGGCCCTGATCGCGCGCGAGATCAGGACGCTACGGGCCGATCAGTTGGGCGCGCCCGGCAGGGGCGGGCCGGACATCCCTGCCGTGCCACTCCAGGAGGCAGCCCCCGCGTTGGCCGCAGCCCCAGTCGGCCGGTAGCAGTCGGGCGCTAGCGGTCGCTCGGCTGGCGGCCCGGCCGGGGGCAACCGGCCCGTCCCGTATCGTGCGGTGCATGGACTCCCGCATCGACCTTCGCTCCGACACTGTCACCAAGCCGACGCAGCAGATGCGACAGGCCATGGCCACCGCGGAGGTGGGCGACGACTGGTACGGCGACGACCCGACAGTTAACCGCCTGCAGGATCGCGCTGCCGAGTTGACTGGCCGGGAATCGGCGCTTTACCTGCCGACCGGCACCCTGTGCAACCAGATCGCCGTGCACGCCTACGTCCGCTCCGGGCATCTCGCTATCTGCGAGGCGAACGCGCACGTCGGTCGCACCGAGGTGAGTTCAGCGGCGGCGTTGTCGGGCGTGTCGTTCCAGTACCTGACCGCGCCGGACCGGGGACTGCTGCTAGGCGAGCAGGTCGCGGCGGCCCTCGCCCCAGATCCCTACGACGTGAGTGTTGTTGACCTGGTCAGCATCGAGAACACGCACCAGGTGGGCGGCGGCTCGGTGATGAGCGTGACCGGAGTTCGGGACATTGCTGCCGTCTGCGCCGACGCGGGAGTCCCGCTGTACCTGGACGGCGCCCGGATCTTCAACGCTTGCGCTGTCGCTGGTGTGCCCGTCGCCGACTACGCGGGCCTGGTGGGCTCGATGATGTTCTGCCTGTCCAAGGGCCTCGGCGCGCCGATCGGATCCGTGCTGGTGGGGGACCGGGAGTTCATCCGGGAGGCGCGGCGCCTGAAGATCCTTTTCGGCGGCGCGTGGCGGCAGGCAGGCATCATGGCCGCGGCCGGCCTGATCGCGCTCGAGGAGGGTCCAGGGCGGCTGCCCGAGGACCATGCGAACGCGAGCACCCTGGCCGAGGGGGTCGCCGAGCTGCTGCCTGGCGGCATCGACCCGGAGCTCGTGGAGACCAACATCGTCTTCGTCGATGTGTCCGGCACGGGCAGGTCGGCGGGGCGGTGGCGGGACCAGCTAGCCGCCGAAGGTCTTCTGGTCACGATGGTCGGCGGCCGGATCAGGATGCTGACGCACGTCGGCATCGGCCCGGCCGACATCCAGGCGGCGCTGGCCGTCTGGCAGCGCGTCGCCAAGGCCGGGTAGCCCTCGGCAGCCTTGGCGTCAGGCGACCAGCTCGGCCTCGCCGGTGAACGCGGCCCACATGCTGGTGTACGTACCGTCGGCCGCAAGCAGGTCGTCATGCGTGCCGACCTCCGCGATCTGGCCGTCGGCCAGCACGACGATCCGGTCCGCCTTCGACGCAGTGGTCAGCCGGTGCGCGACCACGATCGTGGTGCGCCGCGCCGCCAGCTGCTCGGTGGCCCGGTTCACCTCCGCCTCGGCGGCTAGGTCAAGTGCCGCGGTCGCCTCGTCCAGCAGCAGGATCGCCGGATCCACTAGGTACGCCCGCGCCAGCGCGATGAGCTGCCGCTGCCCGGCGGCCAGGTTGCGGCCCCGCTCGGATACCTCGTGCATGAAGCCGCCCGGCAGCCGCGAGATCATGTCGATCGCACCGACCCCGCGAGCAGCGGCCTCGACCTCGGCATCGGAGGCGTCGGGCCGGCCGTAGGCGATGGCGTCGCGCACCGTCCCCGCGAACAGGTAGGGCTCCTGCGGCACGACGCCGAGCTGCTGCCGGTACTTCGACAGGTCGTACTCGCGCACGTCGGTGCCGTCGACCAGCACGCTGCCCGAGGTCACGTCGTAGAACCTGGCCACGAGCTTGACCAGCGTCGACTTGCCGGCTCCGGTCTGGCCGACCAGAGCCACAGTCTCACCGGGCCGGACCAGCAGGTCAACTCCGCGGATGGCCTCGGCGCGCTGGCCGGCATAGCCAAAGTGCACGTCGCGCAGCTCGATCTCGCCGCGAAGTCGGCCCGGCTGGACCGGATGCTCGGCGGGCGGGGTGCTGGTCGGCGTCTGCAGCAGGCTCTTGATCCGCTTCAGGCCGACGTTGGCTTGCTGGTAGCCGTCGAATACCTGGGACATCTGCTGGATGGGAGAGAACAGCTGGTCCACGTAGAGCAGATAGGCGATCAAGCTGCCGGCGGTCAGCGTGTTGTTGTGAATCGAGCTAGTCGCCACGAGCAGGATGGCCGCGCCGCCGAGCGTTGACAGTGCCTGGACGAACGGGAAGTACAGCGCAATCATTCGCTGCGCGCGGAGCCGGGACTTGCGGTAGGCGCCGGACAGGCCGGCGAACCGATCGGAGTTGACCTGCTCGCGGCGGTAGGCCTGCGCGACTCGCAGGCCGGCCACGTTCTCGGCTAGGTCGGCGTTGACCACGCTGACCTTTTCCCTAGCTTCGCTGTACGCCCTGGACGACTTGGACCGGAAGATGATGGTCGCCGCGATCAGCGCCGGCAGGAACAGGGTGAGGGTCAGGCCGAGGCGCACGTTGATGACCAGCATCAGGATCAGCACCGCGATGAACGTGAGTACCGAGTTCACCATCGTGATGAGTCCGGTCTGGAAGAACGACGACAGCGCGTCCACGTCCGTCGTCATCCTGGTCATGATCCGGCCGGTCATCTCACGCTCGTAGAAGTCGAGCCCGAGCCGTTGCAGTTGCGAGAAGATCTTCACCCGCAGCGTGTAGAGCAGGCGCTCGCCGTTGCGGCCGACGACGATCGTCTGCGCCCAGTTGATCGCCCAGTCGGCCAGCACGATGCCCAGGCCGATGACCGAGACCAGTGCGATGATCTTGAAACGAGCGTCGAAGCTGAGCAGATGGCGCTCGATGCCGTTGTCGATGCCGCCGCGCACCAGCACCGGGAACGCCGTGCTGGCGAGCGCGTCGAGCGCGTCCAGGATCAGCCCGATGAGCAGCGCGATCGCGAACGGCTTCAGCAGCCTTCGCAGGGTGAAGCGCGGATCGGGCGCACGCGCGAACGCGGCATCGACGCCCGGCTCGTCGCCTGCCGGAGGCAGCGCCGCGACCTTAGCGAGGAGCTCCGGAGAGGCAGGAACTCCAGCCATCCAGCCGCCGCCCACGGCGCCGCCGGACAGCGCAGCACCGCGCTGGCCGGCCCCGCCGCCCCGGCCGCCGCCCATGCCGCCGCTGAACTGGCCGCGGCCGATGCCAGTCGCGGCCGCGGTCGCGAGCTGCTTGCTGGCCGCCGCTGAGGTTCCCGCCGAGTCCGCTGGGCGGGTGGCTGGCCAAAGGCTCGGGGTTACCTGGCCTGGAGCGGGCGCGGCCCGGCAGGCCGCTGCGTTCTGGTCTGCCTCGTTCCGGTAGTAAGACAGCTCACCGGCGTCGGTGCCCTCGACGTCGTCGCCGGGACCAGCGAGAAGCAAGCGGTACTGCGGGCAGCGCTCCGTGAGCTCTTCATGCGTGCCCTGGTCGACCAGGCGGCCCGCGTCGAGCACCGCGATCTGGTCGGCCAGCTCGAGCGTCGACCGGCGGTGGGCGATGAGCAGCGTGGTCCGGCCCGCCATCACCTTGCGCAGGGTGGCGTGGATCTGCGCCTCCACCCGTGCGTCGATCGCGGAGGTGGCGTCGTCGAGGATCAGGATTGACGGGTCGGTGATCAGCGCGCGGGCAAGGGCAACGCGCTGCCGCTGGCCGCCGGACAGGGTAAGCCCCTGCTCGCCGACGACGGTGTCGTAGCCGTCGGGCAGCCCGAGGATGAACTCCTCGGCTTCGGCCGCGCGGGCCGCCGCGACGATCTGCTCCTGCGTGGCGTCTGGCCGGCCGTAGGCGATGTTGTTACGGACGGAGTCGGAGAACAGGAAGCTCTCCTCCAGCACCAGGCCGATGGAGGCCCGCAGCGAGTCCAGGGTGAGGTCCCTGACGTCGTAGCCGCCCACCTTGATCGCACCGGAGCGGACGTCGTAGAAGCGCGGGAGCAGCAGCGAGATCGTGGACTTGCCGGAGCCCGACGTGCCGACAACCGCCAGCGTCTCGCCTGGGCTCACGTGCAGCGACAGGCCGTTCAGCACTGGCTCAGACGGTATGTAGCCGAAGTGCACGTCGTCCAGCGCTACCTTCTTGCTGCCCGGCGGCAGGACGACGGCATCCGGCTTCTCGGTCAGCACCGGCTTGGAGTCGATGACCTCGAACACCCGGATCACGCTGGCTCGGGCCTCCTGGCCGACGGTGATCAGGTTGGTGAGCGCCCGGACGGGATTGACCAGCTGCGCCAGGTAGGCGGAAAAGGCCAGGAACGTGCCCAAGGGGATCTCGCCCTTGATGGCCATATAGCCGCCGAGCGCGAGCACGCCGACCTGACCGAGCGCTGGGACCGCGCCGAGCGCGGGCGAGAACCGCGCCATCAGCCGGACGGCGCGGACCCTGGCAGCGAACAGCACCCTGCTGACGCCCTCGACCCTGTCGATCTCCTGGTTTTCCTGGCCGAAGCCCTTGACCACGCGGACGCCGGTGACGGCGCCCTCGACTACGCCCGCCACCTCGCCGGCCTTTTGCTGGGCGTCCCAGCTGGCCGGGAACAGCCGTCGCCGAGAAACGAGGGACAGCGCGAGCAGCACGGGCCCGACGGCGAGCGAGATCACCGCGAGCAGTGGCGACAGCCACAGCATCAAGCCCAGCGACACGAAGAAAAGCAGACCGTTGCCAAGCAGCATCGGCATCATCTGCAGCAGGCTCTGGATCATGTTCAGGTCGGAGATGGACCTGCTGACGATCTGGCCGGTGTGCAACTGGTCCTGGCGTGCTCCGTCTAGCCTGGTCAGGGACCCGAAGAGCTCCGTGCGCATGTCGTGCTGCACGTCGAGGGAGAGCTGGCCGCCGCGGTAGCGGCGCAGGTAGACCGCGCCGAAGCTAATGAGCGCGGCACCGATGAGCCCCAGGGCGCCCGGCCAGATCGGCCCGGACCGCTCGAGGATCGGGCCGTCGACGATGTAGCGCTGGATGAGCGGGATCACCGCCGTCACGACGGTCGAGGCGAGCGAGGCGCCGAAGGCGACGATGCTCAGGCGCTTGTGCCGCCAGCAATATGCGGTCAGCCGGCGCAGCCAGCCCTCGCCATAGCCAGAGCCCAGCGTTCGGCCTGTGCTGGCTGGCCCCGTACTGGCTGGCCCTGTGCTGGCTGGCCCTGTGCTGGCTGGCCCCGTACTGGCTGGCTGCTTCTTGCTAGTGACCGGCCTCACCGCTGGCCTGCGCTCGTGCTGGCTGGGCCTGTGCTGGCTGGGCCTGTGCTGGTCGTAGCGGGTTCGGCGGTGCCGGCCGGAGCGTCAGCAGCCAGCCGGGCGCGACGCCGTTCGGTCATGGAGTCATCAAGCAGCCGGAGATCGGCGAGAATCTCTGCGCCGCGGCCGGTGTCATCGAGCAGTGAGGTGAACCAGGCTGAGTAAGCCGCATCAGCGCGCTGAATCGCGGCTTGTCCGGCTGGCGTGAGGTAGAGCCGCACGACCCGTCGGTCGCCTTCCTCGGCCTGCCGGACGGCGAGGCCAGCCGCGACCAGGCTGTCCGCGGTCGAGGTCAGGGTCGGCTTGGCGACGGCGAGCTTTTCGGCCAGCCTGGCCGACCGCTCCCCGCCCGCGCCGATTAGCTTGAGTATGCGGTACTGCTGCGGGCTCACTCCCGCGTCAATTCGTTCCATGACACGCGAGATCCGCAGCACGGTCAGCAACGCCCCGACTGCCTGGTCTCCGGACATTTCGACAGCCACACTGGCTGGCTCCGTCACCGCAACTCCCTTGGTACGGCACTCTTATAGTTCGCTAGTCTAACAAAGGCCGGTGCTCGGTTGTTCCCGTGCCCGGTCGGGTGCTGCACGGGCTCGGGTTCGCCGGGTGCTGCACGGGCTCGGGTTCGCCGGGTGCTGCTCGGGCTCGCCGGGTGTCGGGTGCTGCCCGGGCCGAAGCGCCGCGGCAAGCCCGCTCCCGCTGACTTTTCACGGATTTTGGTCGCGCGAACCAGGATAATCCGGACGGCAAAGCGCACGAAATCGATGAAGAGTCGCTCCTTCGCGGGACCGGCGCCGCGTCGGCAACCTTAAAGGCATTGACCCACGGGAACGCAGCCGCGTAGCGTCGCCGCGACTCGCCGGGCTCGGCGGGCTCGGCGGGCACCGACAGCTCCGGAGGCTGGATGCGACTGGGTAGCCATCCCATCCGGCCTTACCCGCTGTACCTGATCCTCGAATGCGGGATGAGCTTCTCGCTCGGGATCAGCTACGCGACACTCACCGTGTACTGGGTCATCTCCGGGCGGCTGAACCCGCTGGAGTTGCTGCTGCTCGGCACCGCGCTCGAGGTCAGCTATTTCGTGTTCCAGTTGCCGACAGGGGCGCTGGCTGATCTTGTCAGCCGTCGTCTCTGCACGCTGGCCGGACTGTTCGTCATCGGCCTCGCGCTGATCATGGAGGGCTCGTCCGCGGCGTTTGCCAACCTCATCGCTGCGCAGGCGGTACTCGGCCTAGGCGCGGCGCTCAACAGCGGTGCCCAGGAGGCCTGGGTGGCTGATGAGCTAAGCGCGCAACTCGGCGACGACGGAGTGACCGGCGTCTACCTGCGGGCGACCCAGTACGGACTGATCGCGACCGTCGTCGGAAGCCTGCTGTCCGGCGTAATCGCGCTCGCTGGGCTCAATCTGCCGCTGCTGACCGGCGGAAGCCTGATCTGCTTGCTGGCGGCGGGCGCGGCCATAGTCATGCCAGAGAACAACTTCCGCCCGGCAGCGGCCGGCCTCGCGGCCAGCGTGGCCGGGGCAGGGCAGGGATTGCGGCAGCGGTTCGCGGTGCTCGCGGCGGCGGCATGGTCCGTGCTCACCGGGCAGACGCGTGCTACGCACCGAGCTGTGGTCGCGGTACCGGGTCTGGTGCTGTTGTTCGGCATGACGCTGTTCGTCGGAATGTGGAGCGAGAGCTTCGACCGGCTCTGGGGCGCCTTCCTGCTCAGGGACATAAAGTTTCCGCAGCTCGACGGACTGCACCCGGCGATGTGGTTCAGCTTGTTCGCGTGCCTGGCAGCCGTGCTCGGGCTCGGCTCGACTGAGCTGGCCAGGCGGCGGACGCAGCGGCTAGGCCCCGACTCAGTGGCCAGCGGGCTGCTGGTGCTCATCCTGGGGATCGGCGGCGCAGTCGTCGCCATGGCCATCGCGCATTCTTTTGCCGTCGTCGTGGGCGCGTATCTGGCCGTGACGGTGCTGCGCC
>Ga0335073_10017619_pt1 | contig 9995 bp, 5 predicted proteins | sample Lox_Sample_22_FD_207093 | JGI IMG/M metagenome (GOLD analysis project Ga0335073, IMG submission 207093) | Soil microbial communities from Loxahatchee National Wildlife Refuge, Florida, United States - Lox_Sample_2.2 | ecosystem: Environmental > Terrestrial > Soil > Wetlands | place: USA: Florida... | reverse complement strand
CCGGGGCAGCACACGGCCCAGGTACTTGATCACGTCCGCGCGGGTCCACGCGGACTTGTCCTGCTGCGCCAGCGCAACCGCCTTCTGCGCCGCGCGAGCCACCTCGACCTGGGACAGGGCTGCGCTGGCTGAGCCTGAGCCGCGCGCTTGCGCGTCCGCATGGTTTCCGCCGCGCCCGTGCCACACCGACGGCGCCACCGACGCCAGGTTCACGCCGAGAGTCCGCGCGAGCTTGTCCGCCCAGCCCGCGTGCAGCTGCGCGACATCCAGCGCGCCGTGCTTCGGCTTGCGCGTTTTGAAGTTGGACGCCTGCGCGAGGTGCGCGAGTTCGCGCTGGGAGGGTTTGCGTCCGTAGCGCTGCTCGAATTGCGCGGCGCGGGCGCGCAGGTCGGCGGTGATGGACTCGCGGCGCGAGGAGAACAAGCGCATCATCTGCCCGCTGATGCCCTTGATCTCGAAGCCGTGGCCGTCATCGCGGGCGGTCCATTCCAGGCCGAACCTTCGGGTGAGTGCTTCTTCGAGATGCTGGGAGACGACCGCGGCGACGGCGCCAACGTGCTCGTTGTAGCCCAGGGAGTCCGGGGCCCGCCATTTGCCGTCAGTGACGGTCCGGGCGGTGTGGACGATCTGGGAATGGACGTGCAGCTGCATGTCGCCATCGCGGGAGGTGTGCTGCAGCCAGTGCGCCACGGCCAGGTCCGCCTCATGCCACTGGCCGGTCTCCCGGCCGTGCACGCGGGTGTGGTGCGAGCCGGTTCTCGTGTAGCCGGCCTCGCGCTGGAAGTAGCCGAACCCGGCCCACACGGCCTGCCAGATCATGTCGTCGACCTCGGTGACCAGGGCGGACCAGTACTGGTCGCCTTCGGGGTCGCCTGCCTGGCGAGCCAGCCGCGCGTTCTCGCCGAGGGAGGCGTGGAAGATTGAGATGCTCTTGGACAGCGACAGGGTCAGGTCGAAGAAGAGGGGGCTTTGCCGGGCCTGTTTGGCGGCTTCAATCCGGAGTTCGCGCTTGCGGTCGGCGGTGGCGTGCGGTTCGGCGGCCAGCAGCCGGGCGTACACGTCCGCGATCTTCCGGCCGCCGTCCGGAGGCTTGCCCAGCCGAGTGCCGTCTGGGGCTTTGCGCTGGCCGAACAACAGGTCGTAAGGATCTCGCTCGACCAGCTGGCCGGGCTCCAAGCCCAGCACCTTCGCGCCGGGGCCCCACCAGCGGCCCGGCGGTTCTCCGCCCGTCTCGCTGGCCTGGATGTAATAGCTGGCTGCGTCCTTGGCCGGGCCGCAGTCGACCTGCTGCCAGATGTACTCCAGGTCGTAGCCCTTGGTCAGGGTCGCCACAACTGCCACCGGCTAACCCACCGCCAGCCGCAGCGGGGCTTCCATGATCATCAAGATGATGCATGGGTGTGAAGCCTGAAACGATCATGGAAATCGGATAAACGGTCACGGTTCAAGGGTGGCAAAACGGCCGACCAAGATCAGAAATGAGAAATACAACTTAATTGGTTAAATAGGACATATCGCCCATTGGGCGAAGGTCGCGAAGTCCAGACGTAGGGTGCGAGTTAGGTCAGCTGTGGTGGCGATCCTGAACGATGAGGCGCTGGCCGCGATCTATCTCGCCAGGTGTCAGCGTGCCCATGTGCGCGAGCGTGTTACGGGCGTCCCGCAGCCAGTAGATCAGCCGCTTACGGTGTCCACCGCGCCATGTCTTCAGGGAAGGGTGGTCTTGCAACACATTGAAAAGGCCGGCCGGTTCGAGCACTGCCTCATCGGGTAGACCCCGGATCTCGCGGCGCAGCCATGCGCCAATGCGGATCCGTTCCTCGTCGATGAGCGGCATGAGCGTCCGGACTTGGGCCCGCCATACCCTGGAGCGCAGGTCGGCCGGGTCTGTAATAGCGCACGCGTGCAGGTAGGCGGGGAACGCGTCCCAGCGGTCGACCAGGCCCTGATCCCACATCGGCAGCAGCGTCATAGGTGGTGCGCTGAGGGCGGTCGAGCTATGCGGGAGCTGGTGGGGTTTCGTCGGCCCGTTCTGCCCATGTAGGCGGCATGGGCCGACAAAGGTGGCCAGAGCGGAAGCCAGCGTGCCGGGTGAGCCGTCCCACCCAGCGGAAAGGTGATCGGCGAGGTTGAGGTCGAACCCCGCGACCTCGGTGATGGTCTCGCGGATCAGCCCATCCTGCCCGTCGTGACCGTTGGCGAATCGGCTCTTGACGTAGAACGCGGTGTCGAGCCTGTCCAGCACACCCCACCACCACAGGTCATCCAGCAGCGCGTCAGATCCCGTCAAGGCGGCAGCGCAGGTCTTCCTGGCCAGCAGGACAAGCTGCGGCCGTTCCGCCATCGGGACAGCGCGGGTCGCGGGCAGGAAAGCCCGCACGAACTCCGTCCAGCGCGCGCTTTGCTGGTCGTCGGAGGCGACGGTGATCGCGAGCACCCGGCCGCGCAGCATAACGTGCCCGGCCAGGGCGGCGGCGGCGGCCGGTCCGGGCTGCACGTCGTTGATCGAGAACCTGTCCGCGACGAGCGAAGCCAGCGGCCTGCTGCCGTTCTCGCAGTCGTCGACGACGTCGACCCCGTAGTCAACCGTACTGAGCAGGCTGGCCAGGAAGGCCCCGTCCTCGGCGGCCCACGCGGGGAGGCCGACCACCACGGAATGGCCGCGATCAAGTCGGGCGGTAATGGCCGTTGCGAACTGCGCCGGGCCAGGCAGCGACCAAATGCTAAACACCGTTCACTCGTTGTTCAGCAAGGTGGCAATCAGCGGGTTGATGAGATAGGCATCCTCGCTGGATCCGCGGCTGAGCACCCCCAGGTCCACCAGCCGGGTAATGGCAATCAGGACGACGGAGCGGTCGGCTTCGGTGAGAACAACGTCTCTGTCCGCCTCGAGCAGCGCGACCAGATCGTCGAAGGCCATCTCCTCGGAAAAGTTCGAGACCATATTAGCGACCTCGTCGGCGATCGGGTCGGCGGACAACCCGACGGAGAGCAGGAACTCGCTCACGGCCCGGCTATCAGCGAGAAGGCCGACCGCGTGCTGACACGCCTGCGCTTCGGTCGCTCCTGCCTTGGCGACGGCAGCCGCCGCCTCCACGAGCCGCGGCCAGCCGCCAGTGGCCTTCAGCAACCTGGCTCGCTGCTTGGGAGTGCCGAGAGGGTATTCACATTCCGGCGCCCAGGCCCGCAGCGAGTCATCCGTCCACAGCCTGATCCGCACCCGCTCGACAGGCAGGCCGAGATCAGCATCCGGCCACAGCCAGTCCGCCGATGGTGGAGCCAGGCAGGACGCGGTCCGGCACTGGGGATCGCTGGTCATCCAGGTGTGCAGGCGTTGCAGGGCCGCACGCTGGTCGGGTTCCTCCGCGTCGCCTAGGTCGAGGATGAGATGACGGTGTCCATTCCTGGTCTCGGTCTGGTCGGTGATCATCTCGTGGAGGGTGCGGCAGTTGGCGACCCGGACGTCAATGTCCTCAGGCGCCGCTTCCCGCAGGGCATCCAGCACCCGGTCGATGCCAAGCGCGACGCTGCCCATCACGACGTGGATCCGGTCGCGGCCGTTGAGGACCTGCTGCGCTTGCTGTTCCGACAGCGGGCTGCGCTGGTCGGGATCGCCGCGCATCGCCCGGCGGAAGATCGCCGGATCGAAGGGCCAGGAGAGCTCCAGGGACTCCGACTCCAGGAGGCGGCGCTCGATCTCCTCCGGGGAGCCGAGCAGCCGGATCACGTTGGGGCTCCTGATTCCGTACTGATCGCCTCGGGTCCGGACCAGGATTCCGAGCCCGACCATCTCGTCTAGGTAGGCGGAGAAGTCATCCAGGCTGAGCCTGTCGAAGCCGCCGGGCCAGAACGCTCTGCACTCGTCATACAGCGTGATCGCCGGGAAGACCTGGCTGTCGCCGTTCAGGGTGAGCGAGGCCGTGGCGTAAGCGATGACACGGTACCGGTTGTCGAGGTTGATGGTCAGCTCGAACCGGGTGGCGATATGGTCCCGGACGTCCTTGTCGCCGTAGATGCTGTCGATGTCGCGGTCGCTGACCATGGTTGGCGGTGCGCCGGGAACGAGGGGCCGGTGGTGAAGAGCATCGACAAGCGTGCGGCAGAAGTGCTGGATGAGGCTGGCCTGGTAATTCGTATAGGCCAGCAGCCGCCAGGCTATATCAGGCCGTTCGAACCGGTACCCGATCGCCGCCAGGGGCTTGACGACGAGCTTGTAAGCCTCTGGAGGCGGCAGGGGTCCGACCAGAATTTCAGTGCCTACGTGCGCCATCGGGCCGTTGCTAGCGCTGTGGAACCGTTGGACCTGATGCAGTCCGGCAAAGACCGGCTTGAAACGGCGATTGCTGCCGTCCATGAGGCCCTTTAGGTGGTAGACGTTGATGAACCGGCCCTCGCCGGGCAGGTCGCGACGGGCGCGCGCGTCGGTTTCCAGGAACGCGTCGGCCTCGTCGAGCAGAAGCAGGATGCGACGTTCAGGGTCGGCCTCCAGCCAGTGCCGAATCTCGGGAACGACGACATCCGCGGTCGCCGTCGGCGACACTCCAGTGTTGACGATGCCCTGTTTCTGCAGGTGCGGGAGAATGACGGGCCACAGATCGTCTGGTTTGCGCCACTCGCCGACCCCTTCCGCCCGCAGATCGATATATATCGACCGCCAGCGCTCGTCGGTCTCGGTGAACTCACGCATGGCCGTCTTCAGCAGGGCCGACTTGCCTAGCTGGCGCCCCCCGTAGACGAACAACGCGTCGTTCGCGTCCTGGACCCGGCGCAGTTCCTCCTTGCGCCCGTAGAAAACCTCACGGGGCACATCACCGAGGGCGAACGGCGTGTAGGGATTTATCGCCGTGAATGGAAGCGTGATTCCCATCGTGGTCTGCAGCCGCGCCTCGGTACGCGAGGCCAGGAACGCGATCACCGCGTTGTCAATGACGACTGCGGAGACGCCCTTAGCGTTAGGCCTGGCGTACTCGGCCAGCCGGTGGCGATCCCTGGCAGACAATGTGCCAAAGTACAGAGCGATCACTGGCGGGCTCGGCTTCTTCTCGCCAAGTAGCTCCACGAGCTGGTCTGGAGATGCCTTCTCCCAGCACAGCAGCAACTGGTAGTGTCCGCCGCTGGCCGAGCCGTAGGTAGGGATCAGAGCCTGGCCGACCGGGGTGGCCTGGATCTTGTCCCACCACCGCTGTGCCCGGTGCGGCTTCTGGTCGAACGCCTCTTTCTCCGGCACATCAAGGCCCAGCAGATTCAGCACATCCTTGAGCGAGGTCTCCCAGCCGGTGGTACGGCCTCGCTTGGTCTGGGCGAGCTGGAGCCAGCCGCGGAGCGCTCGTTCCGCCAAGGACCCCGGGTCGCCAGGCACGAGCGTGAAGCCGGCATCGTCATCCTGCCCTGCCGCCGCGCGCTCCAGCCATCGCATATCGCCCAGCGGCTGGGCGGCGCTTCTGGCTGACATCGCATCGACGAAAGACGGCCAGAACTGAGTCAGCGTTTCGTTCGCCGCGGATTCCGTCGGGAGTCCCGCGGCCCCCGTCGCGAAGTGAGCAAGGAATTCCTGGGCGTTGATCAGGTCCCCAGCATCGAGCTGGCCTAGGATCCGGGCCCGGCCATCCTCTGGCAGGTCCATGCGCTCAAGCTGTCTCCTAGCCTCTTCGATGGCGCAATTGCGAGCCCGCCTGATCTCCGCAATGATGCCGTCAATACGGTCCCTGGCCGCCACGAAGTCGATGACGTCGAGCGAGCGCAGGCGCTCCAGCCCGGCCCGCAGGTCGGCGCTAGCGATCTCGCTGAGCGAGGCCTCGTAAAGCGCCCGGTCGAGCTCGCGCTCGGTCCTGGCCAGCAGCGCGCTCAGGCGTTCCCGGCTGTTCCTCAGATCCTCCTGCCTGCGGTTGGCCAGCTGCTCGGCCAGCTCGGCCTGCCCTTCCGAGCGAAGCACGTCGATGAGCTGCTCGGCACCGATGTGGTCGTCGTTCGCTACGAACCCTTCGTATGCCTTCATGACAGGCCGGTCCGTGGCGGCGAGGATCTCAGGGGAAACGGACTCGGGCACTATCGCCCCGTCGCCCAGCCGCCGTACCTCGAAGCAACGGGACAGGTCGCGGGCGAGAACCGCAGCGGCGGGCAGCTGGACGCCGGGAAGCTCGATGTGATGGACAAAGATCGCCTGCAACCAGTGCTTGACCAGCCCGATTGCCTGGTCGCCGGCGCCGGCGCCGGCAGCGGCCCAGTCCGCCGTCGTCCGGATCACGGACTCAATCGCCTCTGCCAGCTGATCGGACGTGCCCGCCCGCGGGCGGCTCATGGCCGCACGAGCGGCTTCAACGTAGGAGCGAAGAGCGTTGAGCAGTTCCCACGTATGCTCGCGGAGCTCGTCACGGGCCCCGGCCTCGATCTTGACGCGCCGGGCGGCTACCGGGTTGAGCTGCATGTCGGTGTCGTCGATCAGCCGGTCGACGGCTCGCTGATCCCGCAGCCGCGCGAGCAGGTGTTCTGCGGGCTCCAGCATTTCCGGGCTGGCCAGCACCGCGGAAACCGGTCCGCCCAGCGGACCCTTCTCGCCGATGAAGCGCCGCCATACGTGGGTGGCGCGCGCGTACCGGGTCCTGGAGTTCCTGGCCGTTTCCATAGCCGACGACAGGTCACTCAGCGCGCTATCACGGCGGGTGATGAACTCGGCCGGACTCCGGTCGTGCTCTTCCTGTATCTTGCCCGCTTCCAGCCCGAAGGAGGCTGCCTGCAGCACCGCGGCCAGGAAAGTGCTCGACTCGCCGTCCCCGATCAGCAGGGTCGCGTCCTGAAGGACGGCTAGGCATGGCGAGAAGGGCATCCGGAGCAGCGACCGGGCACAGCCGGCGGCCAAAACCTTGAGGTACTCGGGGTTATAGGCGAGCGATGTGACATCGAAGTCTCGCAGCAGCTCCCGGATCCGCAGCGAGCACTCGTCCCCGTCGGTCGTCACCGCTTCCGACACTGCGAGCACCTCGAAGGCGGCCTGCACGACGGCGGGCAGTTTCAGCGCGACGCTGTACCAGTAGGCAAGTCCGGAGCGGCCCTCAGCAAGAGCAGCGGCTATCCGCGGATCCGGCGGCCCGCTGTCCGGTTCCGGGTCATCGCTTTGGGCGGTGGCTGGCGATGTCTGCTCGGGCTCGGCCTTCACGGGCTCGGCCTTCACGGGCTCGGCCGTCACGGGCTCGGCCGTCACGGGCTCGGCCGTCACAGGCCGAGGCGCGGGTGCGGCTGCAGCATGCGGAGAGCGAGTGGGATGGAGGGCCGACTGCCTCGTTGCGGTGCTGGGCCTCGGCTTGGCAGGCGGTTGAGTCGGCTGGTCATGCCGTTGGGCAGTAGGCCCTTGAGAGACGGTAGGTGGCGTGGGGACTGAAGTGGTCAGCTGAGATTCGCGGTCTGAGGAAAATACCCCATTGGCCGCGCTCAGCGCCGCCTGAGAGCCGAACGCCTTTTGCACCGCTTCGAAGTCCCGCGTGTCTATGGCATGCCACGGCGCGCTAAGGACGCTGTGGAGCGCGCGGAAAGCGTCCCTCGTTTCCTCGGGGATGGCGGCCGGATCTGCCGTCCGAGCCTGCGCCACAACGGCCTCAAGCGACGGCCTCGTCTTCGCGTCCAAGGACACGGCAGCGATCTCGTCCAGCATGCGCCTCAGTTCGGAATTCCGCTCTTCGGCCGCCAGTTCGTCGACCAAGCTCGTAATCGCCTCATCAAGCGCGGAAAGGGTGAATGCCGTCGGCTCTTCTTCCAGTGCCAGCCCGGCTTGCTGCAGCCGCGCAGTCCACTCCCTCAGTTGCGCAAGATCGTCTTCGTCCGGGGACGACCCCTGGCGCACCCTGGACCGAATCCGGTCAAGCCCCGCCACAACGGATTCCTGGGCCTTGTGCAACTCGGCGGATAGTTCTTGCAGGCGACTCACTTCACTACGAGAGAGCAACGTTCCCACCCACTCCCATCGACCCTCCCACCCGCGGCTCTGTTGTCCCCACAACTAGAGCACCTGAGTTGTAAAAGCCTACAACCGAGGCAGTGTGAGCTGCCAGGAATGCCGACAAAAGCGATCACCAGGTCGTAAAAGGTAACGAAGGCCATTTCCGGTTGGCGCAGGTGAGGCAGCTGTCGAAGCAGAAGAGGATGCCGTGGCCGAGCCGCCGTTACTGCGGGGTCTTCAAGCGAGCGGCCTGCTTATCGAGGTTGCGGACCTGGACGGAATCGGGGCCGAAAGCATCGGCCAGCAGCGGGCGGACGGCTTGCAGTTCGGCGAGCGCCTCGTCGGGGTACCCATCGGCGGCCAGCAGCTGCGCGATGACGAAGCGGGTCTCAAGGACCTTGCGCGCCTCGTCCTCGCTTGCGGCCGTCTCGGCGTTCTGCACATAGAAGCGCAGCTGGGGAAGAGCCTTGCCGGGTTTGCCGGTTTCGGCATAGGCGTGGCCGGCGTGGTAGGCGCAGTCCAGCACGTCAGGATCGTTCGGGGCGAAGTACCGCCGGTAATCGCTTCCTGCGGCGTCGAGCACAGCGGCGGCGCGGGTGTACTCCCCGGCGTAGAAGAGTGCCGCGCCGAGCAGGTGGCGCAGCTGGAGTTGCCGGGCCGGGTCGTGGCCAGCGCGCTCGATGCCGTCCTCCAGCAGGCTGATCGCCTCTGATGGGTGGTCGCTGTCCAGGAGCGCGCGGGCGTTGTCTTGCAGCAGCCCTGCCTCGGCATCGGTGAGCCTGCCCCTGCCTTCGACCTGGGTCCGCCGACTGATGGCGGGGGCGAACAGCGGCCACCGGAACGGGCGGGTGGGATCACGGTTCTCCGCACCCCGGGCATTGACCGCTTTTCCGGACGGTCCGGCCCTCTCGCGCTGGTCTGGTCCTGGTCCGGCTGTCGTCAGGGGCAGCAGTACCTCGTACACCGCCGTTGCTGTCGGCCGGGCGCCCGGGTCTTTCGCCAGCATCGAGGACACGAGCGTGTCCAGTTCTGTGGGTACGTCGGCCCGCCGGGACCGCGCGGACGGCGCGGGCGTACTTAGGTGGTGCGAGCGCAGCGGTGTGTCCGCTGTCGCGAAGAACGGCGCGTCCCCGGTCAGCAGCTCCAGCAGCAGGCAGCCGAGCGAGTAGATGTCGGACGCGGCAGTGACGGCCTGGCCGAGGCATTGCTCGGGCGACATGTACGCCGGGGTGCCGACCGTACGGTCGACCTGGGTCAGCCGGGGAAGCGCGCCGGCGCCGCGCAGGCCGTCGATCCGGTATCGCCCTGCGAGCAGTTCGGTCACGCCGCACCTCGCCCTAACACGCCGGTCTCCCGGGCCATCTCGGCGCGCAGCCGCGCCAGTGCCTCGTCGCGGGCCGGGTCGGTGATGATCCGGTAGGCACGCTTGCGGGCCGCTTCTTTGATCGCCTTCTGGAACTCGGCGTTGTCGAAGTACAGCTTCATGAACTCGGTGTTGCGTTCGGCGTTCTCGGCCACGATGTCGTCGAGCTTGTCGTCGGCGACCTGGCCGAAGCGGGCCTCGTCGTTGCTCAGCGCGACCTGCTGCATATTGGTGTCCTCGACCAGGCTCGCCACCTGCTGCAGCACCAGGACCCGGTCGGAGGTGCCCAGGCCGAGCCCGAACCGCTCGTTCAGCTCCTCGATGATCTCCGACAGCGGCCGCAGCTCCGGCTCGGCACCAGGCGGCCTTGCACATGGGGTATCGCCCGACCGTCCGGATCGCGAAAACCCGCCGCATGGCTCCACTGGATGACTGCTCGCTGTGCATCGACGAGGTTGAGGGTGTTGGCGGATTCCTCGAACTTGAGCGCATGGCCCCCGATCATGCCGATGCCCAGGCCATCCAGGCCGACCTTGCCGTTTTCGTCAGCTCGCTGGGTATCGCGGCCATCCGGACCGACCAGACGTACGACTCGCTAGTCCGAAGTTACGTCGGCTTGGCTGGTTTCCTTATGCTGACCTGGGATTTTATGGTCTGGCCGAGATGGCTGGTGTCTACGTAAGGGTCAGGGGTATAGGCGCG
>Ga0335073_10017618_pt1 | contig 9995 bp, 8 predicted proteins | sample Lox_Sample_22_FD_207093 | JGI IMG/M metagenome (GOLD analysis project Ga0335073, IMG submission 207093) | Soil microbial communities from Loxahatchee National Wildlife Refuge, Florida, United States - Lox_Sample_2.2 | ecosystem: Environmental > Terrestrial > Soil > Wetlands | place: USA: Florida... | reverse complement strand
CACGACCGTCGGCGAGTTCCATTACCTGCACACCGCTCCCGACGGCCGCCCTTACGATGACCCGAATCTGCTGGCGAAGCAGGTGATCGCGGCGGCGCAGTCTGTCGGCATCCGCATCGTTCTCCTGCGCTGTGCCTACCTGCGCTCGGGATTCAGGCTCCCCCCTGATCCCGGACAAACGCGCTTCTTCGAAACCCAGGACGCATTCCTGGCCAATACCGAAGCTCTCGTGCGCGAAGCCTCCGCACAGGCGAACTCCGTCCACATCGGCGTCGCTCCCCACAGCATCCGCGCCGTGCCCCTGAATGACCTGCGCGAGATCGCCGCCTGGGCCCGCGAACGCCGTCTGCCGCTGCACATGCACATGGCCGAGCAGGTGGCCGAGAACGAGGCCTGCCTGCAGGAATATGGCGCCACCCCCGTCGCTCTCTTGGGAGAGGCCGGCTTGCTGGGCCCGGACTGGACGGCCATTCACGCCATCCATATCACCCCCGAAGAAATCGCCATGCTGGCCGATGCCGGCGCGACGATAGGTTCGTGTCCTACGACCGAGCGCAATCTGGGCGACGGCATTCTCGCCGCCGATGCCGTGCTGCGCAGCGGAATTCGCATTGCCTTCGGATCGGACAGCCAGGCGCAGATCGATCCCCTCGAAGATGCGCGCGAACTGGACTACCACCTGCGCCTGGTGCATCAGCAGCGCGTCATGCTCGATCAGATTGGCGAGCAGGGAATTGCCGTTCGCCTGTTCGACTGTGCCACCCGCAACGGCGCGCGTTCTCTCGCCTTGCCGGGGGAAGCTCTGCAGCCTGGCGCCTGCGCCGACCTTTTCACCGTCGATCTGCGCGACGCTTCCATCGCCGGCCATTCCGCCGGCGACCTGCTGCCGTTGATAATCTTTGGCATGAACCGCACCGCGATCCGCGATGTCGCAGTGAACGGTCGTCTGATCGTCCGCGATGCAAAGCATGCGCTCCAGGATGACATCATCTCGCGCTATTCCGAAGTCCATGCGGAAGTCTGGCGCGATGCCGGAGCCGGACCACGATGAAGACCGTCGTCGACCATCTCTGCCAGCTGATCCGCATCCCATCTCCCTCCGCGGTATCGAACCGCCGGCTCGTGGATTATGCCGCGGGCTCTCTCCAGGCCCTGGGCTGGTCAACCCGTGAGCTGCCCTACCAGGACGCTGGCGGCATCGAGAAGCTGAACCTCATCGCGGCGCCGCCATCTCAGAACATCGAGGTCCGCGACGTGGACCTCGTCTTCATGTGCCACACCGATACCGTGCCCTTCGCGTCCGACTGGGAAGACGCTCTCAAACCCGTCTTCGACGTCGGCCTCCTGCATGGATGCGGCGCCTGCGACGTGAAGGGATTTCTGGCCTGCCTCTTGTCCGCCGCCGCACAGTGCGGCACGTTCCTCCCCGGCCTGCGGATCGTCCTCACCGCGGAAGAAGAGATCGGCTGCCTCGGCGCCTCGCGGTTGCTCGCCGACGACGCGCTGCGTCCCCGGTGCATGGTGATCGGCGAGCCCACCTCCCTCCATCCGGCACGCGCCGGCAAAGGCTACTGCCTCGCCGAGGTAACCGTCTTCGGCAAAGAGGCGCACAGCGCGCATCCCGGCCAGGGAGTTTCAGCCATCTATCAGGCGGCGCGCCTCATTCGCGCGATCGAGGAACTTAGTGCCAGCCTGCGCGACGAGCGCCACGCCTTTTTCGATCCCGCCTGGACGACCATCAATCTCGGCACCATCGAGGGCGGCACCGCAAAAAATATCGTTCCGGGTCTCTGCCGATTTCAGCTGGAGTGGCGGCCTGTTCCCGGCCAGTCACCCGATCGTGTCCTGTCTGAGGTGGAACAGATGATCGCTCGATTACGGAAAGTGGATGCGGAATTTCGGGCAGAAGTCATGCCGCTTCGGCAACAACCCGGCTTCGAAACGCCCGACGCCGCCGCCCTGGTCCGAAGTTTGCAGTCGCTCACCGGGCGTGCCGCCGTCTCGATTCCCTTCGGCTCCGAGGCCAGTATCTTTGCGTCTGCAGGCCGGGAAATCGTCGTTTTCGGTCCCGGCGATATGCGCACCGCGCACAGCCGCCGCGAGTGCGTTCCTCTCGCGGAACTCGAGGAAGCCGTGCGATGCCTCCGCGCGCTCATGAGCCCGGCGTAAAGAACCCTCCATTGCCACAGCGCCCGGAACAGGGTAGAACGGCAGCACGTTTCGGAAAGGCCCTCGGCGAACCCGGCAAATCGCGGTCACACCGGTCCGCCCTGAGTCCCGACCAACCACGAGGACAAGAATGAAGCGAGAACTGGCTGGTGAACTGATTTCGGAAGCCGTAGCCCTGCTGATCATCATCGCTTTTGGCGATTCGGTTGCCGCGATGTACTCCCTTTACGATCCCAGTCCCTACCAGCATGCCTACTGGGGCGTGTGCATCGCATGGGGCCTCGCTGTCTCCATCGCCATCTACACCACTGGCTCCGTCAGCGGCTGTCATGCCAACCCCGCCGTCACTCTGGCGCTCGCCCTGTATCGCAAATTCAGCTGGAAAAAAGTCCTCCCCTACTGCGCGGCGCAGGTCGTCGGGGCTTTTGCCGGGGCCGCTCTGGTCAGGTTTCTTTTTGGCCCGATCATCGACGCCTTCAATCTCGCTCACCATCTCACGCGTGCCCAGGGCGGAGCCGCCGGGGTTTTCTTCACGCATCCCGGCATGGGCATCACGGTCGCTCACGCCTTCGGCGACGAGATCATCCTCACGGCGTTCCTCATCTTCGGAATCTTCGCCATCACCGAGCAGTACAACGAAATGGCTCCTGGCGCCAACTTCGGCGCCTTGATGATCGGTCTCCTGGTTGCCCTCATTGGTGCTTCGATGGGTTACCTCGAAAGCTGGGCAATCAACCCGGCGCGCGACTTCGGTCCGCGCGTCTTCTGCCTGTTCACCGGCTGGGGTCCGGCAGCTTTTCCTTCTCCGGGCAACTACTGGTGGGTGCCGATTGTGGGTCCGCTCATCGGAGGGGCTCTCGGCGGAGGAGCCTACCAGCTTCTCATTCACCCCTTCCTGCCCGCGCGACGGCGCGCCCTCCTGCAGGAGCTGCGCTGATTCGCATCGGCCTGCCTGGAATGTTGGAGCACCGGGCGGGATTCGAACCCGCGAATACTGGTTTTGCAGACCAGCGCGTTGGCCTCTTCGCCACCGGTGCTCAGTCCTCCATTCGTGCCCATGCACGCTGGAGTCTTGTCCAGCTGCCCCACCCCGGCAGCATCCGCAACCCTATTTCGGTTGCGCAGCCGTCCGCAGATACGGCTTGACCGTCTTGTACCCGGGAAACAGCTTGTCCGCTTCCTCGTTCGATACCGCGCCGCTGATGATGATGTCATCGCCCGGCCGCCAGTTGGCCGGGGTCGAGACCTTGTGCTTCGTCGTCAGCTGGATCGAGTCCAGCACCCGCAGAATCTCGTCGAAATTGCGCCCCGTGCTCATCGGATACGAAATCGTCAGCTTGATGCGCTTGTCCGGGCCGATCACGAACACCGTCCGCACCGGCGCATTCTGAGCCGGCGTGCGTCCCTCCGACGTATCGCCGGCATCCGCAGGCAGCATGTCGTATAGCTTGGCGATCTTCAGCTCGGGATCGCCGATCACCGGGTAATTCACGGTGTGCCCGCTCACCTCGCGGATGTCATCGGCCCATCGGCTGTGGTTCGAAACCGGATCCACGCTCAGGCCGATCACCTTCGCCCCGCGCTGGGCAAACTGCTTTTCCAGTCCCGCCACCGCTCCCAGCTCCGTGGTGCAGACCGGTGTAAAGTCCTTGGGATGCGAGAACAGCACCGCCCATGAATCGCCGATCCATTCGTGGAAGCGAATCACGCCCTGCGTGGTCTCGGCGGTGAAGTCGGGAGCAACGTCATTGATGCGAAGCGACATGAAGATTCTCTCCTTCCGGTTCACTCGTTGGACAGTTCAGGCAAAAACACGAAACCCACCCAGGTCATTGGCGGGTGGGCTCTGCAGGACAGGCGGGGTCGCGCGCGCTCAGGCCACCGGCGGAACTCGGCGGCAACAACAACCCGAAAGGCGGGGCAGGCGGCGTGTCATCGTTTCTTGAGACTAGGGCAGCGGGACACGGCGTGTCAACCGCACATCGTGCCATCTCTCCACGCCGGGCAGCTCCCCGGCGATCGCCCGGGCCGGCGCGCGCGCTCCCCTGATTTTCGTCGTTTCGCGCGTGACTAGTTTGCCGGGGTGGCTGGAACGCTGCTCAGAATTTGATAATTGCGGGTCACCTGGAAGGCCATACCGCTCACGTAAACATACTGCGCAACCCGGGCCAGAGGGCGCATGTGGTGTCGCACCAGCAGCCGGTACGCGGTGTAGTCCACGCCCACGGTTGCAGCCTGAAACGCCGCAAACGCGGCCTTGTTCTCCACCAGTTTGGTGGGCAGCATCGCCTCCCGGAAATGCGCCGGGTCGGCCATCGCCTGCTCCGTGCTGGTGTAGTCCAGAACCCGCAGCATGCTGGCCGCCCCAATCAGGCTCCAGTCCAGCGTCTTCAGCCTGGGCTCGATGTTGATGGGCTGCGGAGCGCGCTCCACGGGGTAATACCCCGGCGCAAAAGCCGGATCGCCCGGCAGCGCCGAACTGGACACCAGCGTCGATTCGCCGGGCAACGCTGAGCTGGAGACCGGTGCCGACGGCAAAGGAGCCTTAAGCAGTGCTTCCGTTTGTCCGAAGCCTGGCTGAACCAGCGTGAAAACGAGAGTAGGCAGAAGCACAACAGCGAAACGGGGGATTCTCATCGTTGTTCTCCTGCTTGTTCCCCGGTGCCGGCTCGAAGCCCGGCCCGCGGAAACAGCAGTCTGTGGCCCGCGAATGCCTGGCAGGGTCCGCAGCGGCAAGCCTGTGCGCCACGGCCCTCGGTAACGTCATCGGCATGAAAGCCGCCGACCGCGCATGCCGTCCAAGCCGCCCTTTCAGGCAGGATTCCCCCTCAACATTGGCCTTCAAAATCGCCACACCCGGGGAGTTGGATGACATGCCAGGAGTGTTGCACAGGTAGGCTCTGGCACAGCAGTTATCTTGAGTCACTGGAAAGAGTTACTGCAACCGCGTCAGGGAACTGAGATTCCCAAACGGGAGTAACGTTTGTCCGATCCAGAATCGATTACCAACGAGTGTGACCATCCCCGGCTTCCGGTCCCGCAACCGCGCCTCCGCCTCGCGCCACGGCCCCACAAAACGCACCATAGCCGGCAGTGCCCGCCACACTCGCGGCAGCCATTCCCGAGCGCGAGCGGCCGCTCGCTGGTCGCCCGCGCTCCAGGGTAGTTCGAAGGCCTCGCGAAATCGCGGTCCCAGCCATTCCGCCGTCAGCGCCCGATACCACCGCGGAATCCTCACCCGCGATCCCGCTCCCGACAGAATCGCCTGCGCCATCGCCCGGGCCGGAGCCCCTACCCCGAGCTCGTCCGACGCGCACATCTCAGAGACGTATTGCCTGAACCCGGGCCAGTCCTCCGGAAGCGCCGCCGGCGGCAATCCGAACAACGCCCCCATGGTCTTACTTTCGTGGTAGTAGCCGGCCTGCTCTTCTGTGGAAATCGGGTACACAACACTGAAGGCGAGTACCGCGCTCTCCACCAGGGTCGCGTAGACCCAGCGCAGCGCCGCCAGTTCATTCGCTTCGTAATGGGTGCCCCGGGGCCATCGCGCGACCTCTCCTGGCATCTCCCCGCGAATCCCGCTATGCAGGGCATGCAGATGCCGCGCCGCCGCCAGTGACTGCTCCAGGCTGCCGAAGACCATGGTGAAGACGATCCGAAAGGTGTTGTGGAACCGCGCGATCGGGTCATTCAGCAGGGTGGAGTGCTGCTCCAGCGCTGTCGCCACCCAGGGATGCGCCAGTTGCAACAGGGCTGCCCGGCCGGCGCCCAGGAAAAGCGCCGCCTCGCGATTGACCTTCCAGCTCATCGACTCCGGCCCGAAGATCCCGGCGCGCGGATCGGACGTCCGTGCGGCCACTGAGACCAGCAGCGATTCCAGTTCGGATCGGGAAACGAGATGCTCACCCATGCCCTCATTATGAGAGCCCGGCCAGGGCTGGAGCTATCCCAGGCGGGCGCGCGCGAATTCGCTGCGATGGCGGCTGTAGACGAAATAAATAATCAACCCGATGAACAGCCAGACGAAGAACGCCATCCACGTCAGCACTTCCAGCCCCATCATCAGCAGAATGCAGAAGATGATGCTGAGAACAGGAAACACCGGACCCAGCGGCGCGCGAAACGCCCGCGGCCGCTCCGGCTCGCGATACCGCAGAATCATCACCGCGATCGACACCAGCACAAACGCGAACAGCGTCCCGATGTTCGACAGGTTCGATACCGTGCCGATATCCAGCAGCCCGGCGGGAATCCCCACCACAAACCCGGCGACCCAGGTCGCTACCGCCGGCGTCCGAAACTGCGCGTGGATATGACTGAAAACGTCCGGCAGCAGCCGGTCGCGCGACATGGCGAACCAGACCCGCGCCTGGCCGAGCTGGAAGACCAGAATTGAGGAGATCATCCCCAGCATCGCCCCGATCAGCACGATCAGCTCCACCCAGTGCAGCGGGTGCCCCCCCGGCGTGAGGGCGATCCGTCGCAGCCCGTTCACCACCGGAGCCGCATCGCCCATCAGCGAGTTCCACGGGACGATCCCGCTCAGGACAATCGCCACTCCGCCGTACAGCAGCGTGCAGGCAACCAGCGTCGACAGAATGCCGAATGGCAGATCCCGCTGCGGGTTCTTGCACTCCTCGGCCGCCGTGGAGACCGAGTCGAATCCGATATAGGTGAAGAAGATGATCGATCCGCCGGAAAGCATCCCGGTCCAGCCGTTGGGCATAAACGGATGCCAGTAACGCGGCTTGATGAATTCAGCAGCGGCGAAGATGAACGCCAGGATCGCGATCAGCTTCACCAGCACCAGGATGTTGTTGGTCCGCGCCGACTCGCGAATGCCCCGCACCAGAACCACCGTGAGGATCATCACGATCAGAAAGGCAGGGATGTTGAATCCGAAGTGCCAGCCCGGGTTATACAGGTCGTGCCCCTGGAGATCCTGCAGCCCCGTGGGCAGGTACGCGGGCGAAATCCATCGCAGCGCCGGATGGAGCCCGAACCACTCCAGCAGCGCCTCAATGTGCGCAGCAAACCCCACGCTGACGCTCATGTTCGAGAAAGCGTATTCGAGAATCAGGTCCCAGCCGATAATCCACGCGATCAGCTCGCCCATCGTCGCATAGGTATAGGTGTAAGCCGACCCTGCGATCGGGATCATCGACGCCAGCTCGGCGTAGCAGAGCCCCGTAAAGACGCACACAATGGCCACCAGCACCAGCGAGATCGCCAGCGCCGGCCCGGCCCCCGGTCGTCCCGCCATGGCCGTGTGGGAAATCAGGAAGTGCAGCAGAGGGGTGTTGCTGATTTCCGGCTTGTCGAATTTCTGGCCGGCCATCGCCGTGCCGATGACCGTGAAAATCCCCGAGCCGATGACCGCCCCAATGCCCAGCGCGGTCAGCGACCACGGCCCCAGCGTCTTCTTCAGGCTGGTTTCCGGTCGTTCCGAATCGCTGATCAGCTTGTCGATCGACTTGCACGCGAAAAGCTGCGTCCGGGGTCGAGTCCCTGTGGACCTGGGTGGCGGCGCGGCGTTCTCCGGCAACGATGGCTCCTGGCGATCAGGATGGGATGGGAGAGAGTGTAGCTGGTCCGCCGGGCGCGGCGAAAGGAAATTCACCGCGCCCGCTAACGGGAACTACCGCTTGCTCTGCCCGCGCACCAGCTTCCGCACCTTCTTTTTGTTGGAGCCGCGCGGCGTCGTCCGCTTCGCTTTGGGGGCGGCCTTCTTGCGGGCCGCGCGTTTTACCTTTTTGCGTTCTGCCGTGTCTTCGATGGATTTCGTATTTGCCATTCAGTTCCCAGACCGCCAAAGTGGCGGCTTCGTTGTGGATTTTTAGCTTCTGCAAGGATAGATGAAACGCAGGCGATTCGCATCCCCTCCTGCCCCTCATCGCTGCCCGGTTCGCGCGGAACGCTGTTTCTCTCCGCTATAATCCGCCTCACCATGAAAGTCTCCGCGCTTCTTCTGGTGCTGGCCGCTTCGATCCCTGCCGCCGCTCAGTCCTCCACGTCAATGCCGATGAGCGACACTCCCATCCCCGGCGAGCGCCTCGGTACGGTCTCCTTCGCCGTCTCCTGCACGCCCGCTGTCCAGACCTCGTTCAACCGTGGCGTCGCGCTCCTGCACGACTTCTGGTACGCCGAGGCGCAGCCCCAGTTCGAGCGGATTGCACAACAGGACCCGGCCTGCGCAATGGCTCACTGGGGCATCGCCATGAGCGCCTTCCACCAGATATGGGATCGTCCGGACGACGACGCGATGAAGGCAGGGTGGGAGGAAATGCAGCAGGCGCAGTCGATCGGCGCGAAGACCGAGCGAGAGCGAGCGTACATCGCCGCGCTGGCCGACTTCTACAGGCCGGGCCCTGCGGATTTTATGACCCGGGTGACCGCATATTCGGCGGCGATGGGCAACCTTTACCACGATCATCCCGATGACGTGGATGCCGGCGCCTTCTACGCGCTCTCGCTGCTGGCGTCTGAGGCTCCCAACGACACCAGCCTGACCCAGCAGCATAAGGCGATGGCGGTGCTGGCCCCGCTGTTCCCACACCATCCCGACCACCCGGGACTGGTGCACTACATCATCCATTCCTGCGACAACCCGGCCATGGCCCCCGAAGGACTGGTCGCGGCGGAGCACTACGGGGAGATTGCCCAGTCCGGGCCCCATGCCGTCCACATGGCGGGGCACATTTTCGCGCGGTTGGGAATGTGGCCGCAGGACATCGACGCACAGCTGGGGTCGATTCAGGCATCGGAAGCTGCCGAGGCGCGGCACGAGAGCGGCATCATGGACGAGCCGCATTCCTACGACTTCCTCATGTACGCCTATTTGCAGAGCGGGCAGGATGCGAAAGCGAAAGCGGTGCTTGGGCAGAGTGCGGCGGTGCTCGACCGGATCGTCGCCATGCGCGACATGGGCCGCGGGTATATGGCCGATATGGGTGCGTATTACCGCACCAAATTCCCGGTGTTTTACACGCTGGAGATGCGCGACTGGAACTCGGCAGCGGCGCTTGAGCCGGTAGCTGGAGCCATGCCTGAGAATGCCGCGATGACGTGGTGGGCGCGCGCCATCGCCGATGGGCATCTGCATCGGGCCGAGGCGGCCCGCGCGGATCGCGTCCAGTTCGATGCGTTGATGGATGGGCTGAGCAAGAGCCAGCGTGCCTACCTTGCCGATTCAACAGGAATGAAGATCTGGAGCTCCGAAATCGCCGCCTGGAGCGATTTTGCCGCTGGCCGGCAGAGTGATGCCCTCCGCGAGATGCGCGCCGCCGCCGACCTGCAGGACAAAGTTGGCCAGAGTGAGGTCGATATCCCCGCTCGCGAGATGCTCGGAGATATGCTGCTCGATCTGCATCAGCCGCAACAGGCGCTCGCCGAGTATCGCGTCGCGCTCCGGCTCAGCCCTGACCGCTTGAATGGAATCTACCACGCCGGGCTGGCCGCCGAGGCTGCCGGCGACAAGGCTGCCGCTGCGGATTACTTCGCAGCGCTGCTCAGGTCCACGGGCAACGGCGAGCACTCCACGCGGCCTGAACTCGCCTACGCGAAGAGATTCATCTCTTCTGTCGCAGTAAAGCAGGGAGGGGAATAAAAGCGGACAGGGCCCGTCATCGGGCCCTAGAGCCGCTCCAGCTGTGCGAATTTCTCCACCAGCTTTTTCACTCCGAATCCTGAAAATTGTACAGTAATCTTCGCGTCCTCCCCCTCGCCCTCGCGCCGGAAGACGATCCCCTCGCCGTATTTGGGATGACGTACCCGCTGCCCGCTCTTAAAACCCTTCGCCCCGGTCGGCTCCGGTACATCCAGCTTCG
>Ga0335073_10017617_pt1 | contig 9995 bp, 8 predicted proteins | sample Lox_Sample_22_FD_207093 | JGI IMG/M metagenome (GOLD analysis project Ga0335073, IMG submission 207093) | Soil microbial communities from Loxahatchee National Wildlife Refuge, Florida, United States - Lox_Sample_2.2 | ecosystem: Environmental > Terrestrial > Soil > Wetlands | place: USA: Florida... | reverse complement strand
CTGACCGTCCAATTCGTTCCCACCGGCGTAATCTTTCGGATGGTATCGTTGAATTCATCCGCCACGTACAGGTTTCCGTTCGTATCCACCGCGATGCCGTTGGGAAGGTCAAATGAGGCGTTGGTGCCCGTGCCATCAGTGCTGCCTTTGACACCGATTTGGCCAGCGATGGTTGTAACCAAACCAGTTGGCGTGATCTTCCGAATCGTGTTATTACCCGAATCGCTCACGTAAATATTGCCCTGGCTGTCCGCAGCAACTCCCGAGGGACCGGAAAAGCGCGCGGCGGCACCAACACCATCCGCGTTGCCAATGCTGGCGGATCCTGCCAGGGTAGTGAAGGAGAAGGCTTGTGAATGCACCTGTGAAGCGGACGCCAACCAGAGGCCCGATACGAAACAAAAAGACAGTGTCTTCATAAACGTCATGCGGACACGATGTTTGGGGGGAAAGCACCCCTCATGCCGTGTCCGCAGACGCGAAAGTTATCCGTTAAAGTACGCACGCGACCAACCGGCCAGGCAGCGGATGTCTGAAAATCGCCAACGGAAATTTCTTTGTTTGTCCACTTGCGGAGCACACCAGCGGGCCTATGTTTCATTATGAAAACGAAAACCAAAGTTTACAAGGCAATGGAACAACCGAAGCCGTTCACACCCGGTGTCACCAAAGGCATGGTGCGCGAACACGCCTACCGTCTGTATCGTGACAAATTACCGGAGCATCCGCTGACGCTCGAAGACTGGGTGCTGGCGGAAAAAGACCTCGTGGCGACGATGGAAATGGAAGCGGTGGAAGGTTGAGGCTGACCCTGTTCTGACTGCCACGCGCAGACAAGACAGCCGGACGCCAGATCCGGAAAACTGTGGCCCCGGCGTGAATCGGCGGACCTTCCGACGCAAGTTCCGTCTCGTTACCTCGGCGGCTGCGGAAATTACTGAACCGCTTTAGGGCGCAATTTTTTCCAAAGCCAGCCGAGCGGATCGTGGAAATCGTCCACCACGCGTTCCTTGAGCGGGATGATGGCGTTGTCGGTGATGGCGATGCTCTCCGGGCAGACCTTGGTGCAGCATTTGGTGATGTTGCAAAAGCCGACACCGTGTGCCTGTTTCAATTCCGGCAGCCGGTCCTCGGTGTCCAGCGGGTGCATCTCCAGCGCGGCAGTGAAAACCAGAAAACGCGGGCCGATGAATTCGTCGTGCTTGTGGTGGTCGCGCAAGACGTGGCAGACGTCCTGGCAGAGAAAACATTCGATGCACTTGCGGAATTCCTGCACGCGGTCCACGTCCGCCTGTGCCATCCGCCAGGTGCCGTCCGGGGCGTCGGGCGCACGCGGTTTGAACGGCTTGATCTTTTCCTTCGCGCGGAAATTCCAGGAAACGTCCGTCGCCAGGTCGCGGATGCTGGGGAACGACCGCATCGGCTCGATGGTGATGGGCTGGTCGACTGGCAGGGAATTCATGCGGGTCATGCACATGAGGCGGGGGATGCCGTTGATTTCGGCGGAGCAGGAGCCGCATTTGCCGGCCTTGCAATTCCAACGGCACGCAAGGTCGGGCGCTTGCGTGGCCTGGATTTTGTGGACGACGTCGAGCACGACCATGCCCTCGTCCATCTCCGTGGAGTAATCCACGAACTCTCCTCCGCTCGCGTCTCCGCGCCAGATTTTGAACGTGACCGGTTTCATTTCATCTCCTCGATGACCTGTTTCAATTCCACCGGCAGTTCGGGAATCAGCTCGCGCCGCACTTTCATCGTGCCGTCCGCTGCCTTGGAAATCACGGTGTTGTATTTCTGCGCCTGCGGGTCCTTGTTCGGAAAATCTTCGCGGAAATGGCCGCCGCGGCTCTCCTTGCGGTCAATCGCCGAGCGCGTGATGGCTTCCGATACCGTGAGCAGATTTTTCAAATCAATCGCCGTGTGCCAGCCCGGGTTGTATTCGCGGTGGCCGAAGACGGCGACCTGCCCAGCGCGCTGCTGAAGTTTGTCGATGCCGTCGAGGGCTTTGACCATTTCCTGCTCGCGCCGGACAATGCCGACAAGGCTCTGCATCATCTCCTGCAAATCGTGCTGCACCTGGTACGGTCCTTCGGCGCTGCCGCCGCTTTTCGCGCCGCGGTCAAACGGCTCCAGGGCTTTGCGCGCTGCGTCTTCAACTTGCGCCTCGTTGGTTTGGCCGGCGCCGTGCTCCTTCGCAAATTTCGCGGCATATTCGCCCGCGCGTTTGCCGAAGACAATCAAGTCGGACAGTGAATTTCCGCCGAGCCGGTTCGCGCCGTGTAATCCGGCGGCGGCTTCGCCCGCGGCAAACAGGCCGGGCACGTTGGACATCTGCGAATCGCCGTTCACGCGGATGCCGCCCATGATGTAATGCGTCGTCGGGCCGATCTCCATCGGCTCCTGCGTGATGTCGAGGTCGGCGAGCTGCTTGAACTGGTGATACATGCTTGGCAGCTTGCGCTTGATGTGCTCGGCGGCGTTCGGGATTTTTTCCCTGATCCACGCGATGTCGAGAAACACGCCGCCGTGCGGGCTGCCGCGGCCGGCCTTTACCTCGCGGTTGATGCAGCGGGCCACGTGGTCGCGCGTGAGCAATTCCGGCGGGCGTTTGGCGTTCTTGTCGCCCTGCGTGTAACGCCAGCCTTCCTCCGGGTCCGTCGCGGTCTGCGGTTTGTAATTGTCCGGAATGTCGTCAAACATGAACTGCTTGCCTTCTTTGTTCCGCAACACTCCGCCTTCGCCGCGCACAGCTTCGGTCACGAGAATGCCCATGACGCTGGGCGGCCAAATCATGCCGGTCGGATGGAACTGCACGAACTCCATGTCCATCAACTCCGCGCCGGCGTGATAGGCAAGCGACTGGCCGTCGCCGGTGTATTCCCAGGAGTTGCTGGTGATTTTATAGGCGCGCCCGATGCCGCCGGTGGCAATCACGATGGCCTTGGCCTGGAAAATCTTGAACCGTCCGCGCTCGCGGTCGTAACCGAACGCGCCCGCGACGCGGTCGCCATCCGTGAGCAGCGTGACAATCGTATGCTCCATGTGGACGGTGATGCCCTGATGAATGCCGCGGTCCTGCAATGTGCGGATGAGTTCCAAGCCGGTGCGGTCGCCGACATGCGCCAGCCGCGGGTAACGGTGCCCGCCGAAATTGCGCTGGAGAATTTTCCCGTCCTGGGTGCGATCAAAAACCGCGCCCCAGGCTTCCAGTTCGTGGACGCGCGCCGGCGCTTCCTTGGCGTGTAACTCGGCCATGCGCCAGTTGTTGACGTATTGGCCACCACGCATCGTGTCGGCGAAATGCACACGCCAGTTGTCGCGATCGTCCACGTTCCCCATCGCCGCTGCCATGCCGCCTTCGGCCATGACGGTGTGCGCCTTGCCGAGGAGCGATTTGCAGATGAGGCCGACTTTCACTCCGGCCGCCGAGGCTTCAATGGCCGCGCGCAAGCCCGCGCCGCCCGCGCCGATGACGAGGACCTCATATTCCAAAGTTTCGTAATTGGACATTTCTTTACTCGTTAAAGCGTTGAAGGGTGGAAGCGTTAAAGCGGAGCAAGCCGCTCGAATCTTCCCGCTTCAACGTTCACAAAATTCTCCAATCATGCCAGATACCCGTGACACAAAGCCGGACATAGACGTCGGTAAATCCCACCCAGAACAGGCTCAACCAGGCCCAGAGCATGTGGCGGCGGTTGAGGCAACTGACACAGGCATAACCCTTCGCACAAACAGGTTTCTTCGACGGTTCATCCAAAAATCCGCCAATGAGATGCCGCAGCGAATGACAGCCAAAAGTGTAGCTGGCCAGAAGGACGACATTGATCGTGAGCACCAGGGTCCCGACGCCGATGCCGAAATGTGTTGCGCCCGTTGCATCCGTAAACCACATCGCCCTCCAGGCATCATAGCCAAGGATGAAAATGAAAATCACCGCCAGATACATGAAGTAACGGTGAACGTTTTGGATGATGAGCGGAAACGAGCGTTCGCCAAGATAAACCTGGCGCGGTTCGCCCACCGCACAGTTCGGCGGGTCGGCCCAGAACGCCTTGTAGTAGGCGCCGCGATAATAGTAACAGGTGAAGCGGAAGCCCGCCGGCGCCCACAAAACCAAAAACGCCGGTGAGAAAATCAGCCACGCCGGCCACCATCCGGGCTGAATACCAAACCAGGCGTGGCCGGCCAGTTCCGGACATTGGGCGGGGTAAAAAAGTTGCGGCGAAAAGAACGGCGACAGGTAGTCCGCCCCATGGCCGTGAAACCAGTAGGCGCAGGTTCCCTGATATAACGGATGAAAAGCCGCCCACGTCGAATAAACAATAAAAGCGGCGAAACCAAAGAAAACTGCAAGTGGCTGGACCCACCAGGCATCCGGACGGATTGTCTCTCCAAAACGGCGTTGCGGCATCGAGGCATCAGCGTAAGCCATAGGAGGCAACTCTAACTAAGTTGTCATGAACAGGTCAATAGAAGGTAAGTAAATATAAGTGTCGCTTCGTATTAAGGTAGTGAAAACTTATTTGCGGAACAGGGAGGCGGGTGCGGCTGTCCATTCGTTCAAGCCGCGTTCCGCGTTGCCTACCGGGGAAAGGCCCAGCAATTCCAGCGCCTCGCCGACAAGGTAGAGCGACCCGGTAATGACGATAAAATGGTCATCCGCCGCCCGGTTCAGTACCTCGCCCAACGAATTACAGGCGAGAACACCGGCCGGGGGATTGATCTTACGGCATACTTCCGCCAGTTTCTCGGGGTCCGCCGAACGCTCGCTGGCAACCGGGACCGTAAAAATCCGCGCGGCCAAAGGTGCCAGCGCTTCGCAGATGTGTTGCCAATCCTTGTCCTGCAACACGCCCAGCACCAGCGCGGGCTGTTCGGCCGAGAAATTTTCCTTCAACGCCCGGCGCAGGGTTTCCGCGCCGGCGGGGTTGTGCGCGCCATCGAGCAAAAGTCTCCGACCGGATGCGCGGGTAATGAGCTGCAATCGTCCCGGCCAATCCACGGTTTGCAGGCCGGCGCGGATTTTTTCCACCGGCACCGGGATCTGATTTTGCAGGAGCTCAACCACGGCGAGCGCGAGCTTGGCGTTGAGGTGTTGGTGTTCGCCGAGCAGAGATAATTGTCTGATTGGGGAAGGTTGCCGTGCCGGCGATACCGACTGATTTTGATTTGGCCCGGCCGCACGCTTTCCCTCCGGCGGGTTGATTTTAATCAAGGGCGCCTTTTTCTCCCGAGCGGTTCGTGCGATGACTGCTAACGCTTCCGGTTCATCCGTGGCCGTCATTACCGGCACGCCCGGTTTGATGATGCCCGCCTTTTCCGCGGCGATTTTCCCCAGGGTGTCGCCCAGCCACTGCTGGTGGTCCAACTGGATGTTGGTGATGACACTGGCCAGCGGGGTGACGATATTGGTCGCATCCAGCCGCCCGCCCAGTCCGGTTTCCCAGATCACCAAGTCGCATTTCTGCTCGGCGAAGAATTTTAGCGCCATGACCGTGACGAACTCAAAGAACGTGGGATGCAGTTCATGCGCGTTTGGAGTTCCGGCTTTAGCCGGACCGGTTGCCGCCGGAAGGTGGAACTCCGAACAAAGCGCGCGCAATTCCTCCACGAGCCGCACGACTCCAATTTCAGAAATCAATTGTCGGTTGACCTGAATGCGTTCGCGGAACGAAACGAGGTGCGGCGAAGTGAACAGCCCGACGCGCAAGCCGGCTGCGCGGTAAATGCTTTCCAGCATGGCGCAGGTCGAGCCTTTGCCGTTGGTGCCGGCGACGTGGATGAAGCGGAGCTTTTCCTGTGGATTGCCCGCCAGCGCGGCGAGCTGGACCGTGTTTTCCAGCCCGAACTTCGCGCCGAACAAACGCAAGCCGTAAAGAAATTGAACCGCTTCGGCGTAGGTCATCGACGTCAGCCGCTCACAGCGGTTTCTGGTGGATATGCGCGTGCGCGGCAGCGATGAAACCCTTGAACAGCGGGTGCGGCTGGTGCGGTTTGCTCAGAAATTCCGGATGAAACTGACTGGCCACAAAAAACGGATGGTCCTTCAGTTCAATCACCTCAACGAGCTTGCCGTCCGGGGACAGGCCGCTGAAGACAAACCCCGCCTTTTCAAATTTGTCGCGGTAGGCGTTGTTGAATTCATAACGGTGCCGGTGACGTTCGTTGACGACAAACGAGCCATATAGTTGTGCGGCCTGGGTGCCCAGCGCCAATTGGCAGGGTTGCGCGCCCAGCCGCATCGTGCCGCCTTTTTTGGTGATCTTGCGCTGTTCGTCCAGCATGGCGATGACCGGGTGCGGCGTGTTCGGCTCGAACTCGGTCGAGTGCGCCCGGGCCAGCTTCAAAACGTTGCGCGCGAATTCAATCGTGGCGATTTGCATGCCCAGGCAAAGGCCGAGGTAGGGGATTTTGTTTTCGCGCGCGTATTGCGCGGCGAGAATTTTGCCTTCAATGCCGCGTTCGCCGAACCCGCCCGGCACGAGGATGCCGCCCAGGCCTTTCAACATTTTTTCCGCGCCGTTCTTTTCAATCTCCTCGGAGTCCACCTGGACGATTTCCACGCCGCAATCGTTGCCGACGCCGCCGTGGATGATGGCCTCGTACACCGATTTGTAAGCGTCCTGGAGACCGATGTATTTGCCGACGACGCCGACGCGCACGCGGTGTTGCGGCGCGATCAGCTTGCGGATGATCTCCTGCCAATGTGTCATGTTGGCGGGCGGCGCATCCAGATGTAACTGGCGACAGACGAGGTCGTCAGCGCGCTCGCGCTGGAGCATCAATGGCACCTCGTAAATCGAATGGTCCACGTCCTTCTCCTCGATGACCGCCTCGACGGGCACGTTGCAAAACATGGAAATTTTCTGGCGCAGCTCTTTGTCCAGCGGTTTTTCGCAGCGGCAGACCAGCAGGTGAGGCGTGATGCCGATTTCGCGCAGCTTGGCGACGGATTGCTGCGTGGGCTTGGTCTTCAATTCGCCGGCGGCCTTGATGAACGGCACGTAGGTGACGTGCATGAAGGCCGCGTTATGGAAACCGACTTCGAGCGCGAATTCACGGATGGCCTCCAGAAACGGCAATCCCTCAATGTCGCCGGTTGTGCCGCCGATTTCCGTGATGATGACGTCCGCCTTGCTTTGCTCGGCCAGCAGGTGAATGCGATTTTTGATTTCATCGGTGACATGCGGAATCACCTGGACGGTTTTGCCAAGGTAACGGCCTTCGCGTTCGTTGTTCAGGACCGTCTGATACACCTGGCCGCTCGTCAGGTTGTTCATTCGCGTCAGCTTGCAATTCGTAAACCGCTCGTAATGGCCGAGGTCGAGGTCGGTCTCGGCGCCGTCGTCGAGCACGTAAACCTCGCCATGCTGATACGGATTCATCGTGCCGGGGTCCACGTTGAGGTAGGGATCGAACTTTTGGAGCACGACCTTGAGGCCGCGATTTTCGAGCAACGTGCCGAGCGCGGCGGCCGTCAGGCCCTTGCCCAACGAACTCACCACACCGCCGGTTACGAATATGAATTTCATTTGTTTTTGTAGCCGCGAATGTGAATTCGCGGTTGTCTGTCTCTGGTTGTCCGCGTTTTTATAAACACGGCTACTTCTTCAAAAGTTTTTCCACACGCGCCACGTCCTCCGGCGTGTCCACGCCCACGCTGTCGTACTCGACCTTGACGACGGCAATCGGAATTCCATTCTCCAGGGCGCGCAACTGTTCCAGCTTCTCTGCGTTTTCGAGCGGTGACACCGGGAATTTCATCAGCCGCAACAGCGTGGCGCGCCGGTAACCGTAAATGCCGAGGTGCTTCAAAAAAGGAAACGCCGCCAACTGTCCCCGAACGTCTTCGGGGCTGGCGGCCTCGCGCAGATACGGAATCGTGCGCCGTGAAAAATATAACGCCTGCCCGGCGGCGTTGACAACGACTTTTACCACATTGGGATTCTCGTATTCTGCGGGATTCTTGATGAGCGTCGCGGCGGTGGACATTTCATTTTGCACCAGCGCGCCCGCCACGGCGTCAATCACCGCCGGGTCAATCAATGGCTCGTCGCCCTGAACGTTAACGACGGCGTTGCAGGAGCAGCGTGTCGCCACCTCGGCAATGCGGTCCGTGCCGCTGGGGTGGTCGGGGCGTGTCATTTCGACGCGAGAGAACTTCTTGGCGATGTCAGCGATGCGGGAATCGTCGGTAGCCACGATGACTTCGTCGAGCGTCTTTGCCTGCTGGCAACGCTCCACGACATGCTGGAGGAGCGGCCTGCCCGCGATGAGGGCGAGGGATTTGCCGGGGAACCGTGTCGAGGCGTACCGGGCGGGAACGATGCCAACGATATTCACGGGCTTCTATTAAGCCATAACTCACCACCCCAACGCAAGCCGCGAAGCTATGGGGCAGCCGGCGCGCTCTTACAACTTTGTGGGGCGAGCGTCCCCGCGAGCCGGAACAATAATGTAGGTTTATAACCGGTACCGAGAGTCTGGAGTGCGTGGACATGTTCACGCTTGAAAGCGGCGACATGTCGCCGCAGTCCAAAGTCGGCTTGTCAGCAGCCTCGTCCCACCTGAGTGTTCCGTTCTGGGCGAGGGCGAAGACTCGTTGAGCAAGGATTTTACGGTAGCGGCGTTTGCAGGGCCTTTTTAAAATACATTCCAGCCCGCGTCGGCGTGAAGTTCCAATCCTTGATCAGACAGGGGGACCAGTGCGGGTCAAAACACCAGACGGTGTAGGAAATGCCGTGCCGGGCGCAGTACGACGTGATGGCACCGCCGTAGGTTTCGTCGCCGGTGATTGGATTGTAACCGCCCGGCTCATCCGGCGGGAGGAAACCGATTTCGGTCAGAATCATCGGATATTTATCGGCCACAAAACCCCAATCGTGCGTCCAGTTCATGTCCCACGGCTGTCTGGCCTTCATCGGATAGGGGTGCGCGACATAGCCGATGCCCTCGGCGTCAATCGGGGCCTTCGCGACCGGTGTCAGGTCGTAGCCGAAATCAAACCCGGCGACGAGCCGGACCGCCGTGCCGCCATTCGCACGGATCGTCTTGATGATTTCTTCCAGCAGGCCCTTCCATTCGGGCCAGGTACAAGTTCCCAGATTGGGGTTCGTCGTCGGCTCATTGAATAACTCGAAGAAAGCGACGGCATGGTTGCCGCGATAATGTTTGGCGATGGTGATCCAAAAATCGAGCGTCTCGGCCCGGGTGGTGTTGTAAGCGGTGGGCGGATAAAGCTCGGAGGAAGCGGGAAAAAATTTCTCCCCATATAAATTGCCGATGCTATGCCAGTCAATGATGACATACAGTCCCGCTTCGTTGGCCCACGCGACGCCCTGGTCGAGCAGTTTGAGATAGTCCTTCTCCCCATGAATGCGCCAGGCCGCCGGATGCACGGGAATTCTCACGATATTCGCCCTCCAGGCTTTGGCCATTTCAAAATAATGTTGGTTCCATTCGCCGTTGCGTTCCAGCTTGTCCGGGTCGCCGGCATCCAATCCGCGAAAGATGATGGTCTTGCCGTCGGCAGTCACAAAATGATTACCCTGCACGCTGATCCGGCTGGGTTCGGTCCGTGTTACGAAAGAGGACAAAATGAGGGTCAGGCAGAAACAAAAGACTTTTCGCATAAGGATATTTACGGGATTCAAGCTGAATGGGGGCAATTCACAAACCGAAGCCTATCCCAACACGACCCCGTGTCAATATGGCCAAACCACCGTATGGCCAAACCACCGGGCCCGTCATGAAGAGGTGAAGAAGGGGGGCCCTTTAGAAAAGTTTAGCGGCTTTCCTCGCGGAAAGTCAGAAAGGCAAAAACCAGCGCCACCGCAAACGGCAACGCAAAAAGCAAAATGCTCATGGCCGATATTATAGCACATTATTTGCCAAAAGTGACAATCTTGTTACGGAAAAGTCACATCAACATGGCCTGTGGCAGGTCGTGGTTCATAATATATTGTCAATTAACATATTATAAAATACTTGGACGC
>Ga0335073_10017616_pt1 | contig 9995 bp, 6 predicted proteins | sample Lox_Sample_22_FD_207093 | JGI IMG/M metagenome (GOLD analysis project Ga0335073, IMG submission 207093) | Soil microbial communities from Loxahatchee National Wildlife Refuge, Florida, United States - Lox_Sample_2.2 | ecosystem: Environmental > Terrestrial > Soil > Wetlands | place: USA: Florida... | reverse complement strand
CCGAGCACGCGGCCCCCCTCCGTCCCTCGTTCATCCGCCGCTGCCCCTTTGCAGCGCGTCTCGAGATCGCAACGGGGGCGCGGGGGCGAAGCCCCCGGAAGAAGATCCCCTGCTCGTTTCGAGATCGTGTAAGTGCAGCCGGTGGCCCAGCTCGACGACCGGCTGAGAAAGCGCGCGCGCCACCTTTCGCGGTGGGCCGCCCGCGAGGGCACGACGGCCTACCGGCTCTTCGATCGCGACATCCCCGGCTACCACTTCGCCGTCGATCGCTACGCCGACTGGCTGGTGGTCCATGAGTATCCCTGGAAGGAAGGCGACCGGTTGCACGAGGCGCGCAAGGCCGAGCTCGTGGCCGCGCTCCCCGGCGCCACGGGGGTCGCGCCGGATCACGTGGTCTTCAAGCTGCACCAGCGGCACCGCTGGGGCGAGAGCCAGTACGGCAAGGGGGAAGGCGAGCGGCGCGTCGAGGTGCTGGAGAACGGTCTGCGCTTCGAGGTCGATCTCGGGCCGCGCCTCGACGCCGGGCTCTTTCTCGATCACCGCAACACGCGGGCGCTCGTGCGCAAGCTGTCGCGCGGCAAGCGCTTCCTGAACCTCTTCTGCTACACCGGCAGCTTCACCGCGTACGCCGCGGCTGGCGGCGCCGCCGGCACCACCTCCCTCGATCTCTCCCGGCCCTACCTGGACTGGACGCAGCGCAACCTCGCCCGCAACGGGCTCGCGGGGCCCGCCCAGCGGCTCGTCCAGGCCGACGCCCTGCGCTGGCTCGACGAGGGCGACGAGCGCTTCGATCTCGTCGTCCTGGACCCACCGCCGTTCTCGAAGAGCGAGCGCATGGCGCGCGCCTTCGAGGTCCAGCGCGACCACCGAACGCTCATCGAGCGCACGCTGCTCCGGCTCGCGCCCGGCGGCACGCTCCTCTTCTCCACGAGCTACCAGGGCTTCGCGCTCGATCCTGCCCTGCGCGCGATCGAGCTCACGCCGAAGAGCCTCCCCGAGGACTTCAAGGGCAAGCATCCCCACCGCTGCTGGCAGTTCGATCTGGCGGCCGGGCGCTCGACCCGGGACCCTACCGCAAGTGCTTCGAGAGGCCGCATGGCACCGCCGCCATGACGCTGCGCAACAAACCCGCTCCTTCCGCCGCTGACGGAAGGCCTGCGAACGTCACCAGGGAGGCGTCGATCTCCTGAGCCGCCTCGCGCGCGAGATCTCGAAACGCCTCCTCGCGGGCTGACCGGACACGAGCCTGGGCCCCGCAGGACAACCGCGGCTCGGCCCAGCCGGCCACTTCCCACGCAAGCTCGGCGTGGCGCACCTCGTCACGCGAGATGGCGCAGAGCGCCTGCGCGATCGAGGGGTCCTGGGCATGGCGCGCCTGCCACAGCGCCACCGCCGCGCCGTACGTCTCGGCGGCGCAGCCCTCGACGGCGTTCTCGCGCGCGACCTGCGCGAGCGGACGAACGCCTGGCTGCGCGCTGAACGTGGGTCGCAACGGCTCGGCTCCATACCTGCGCGCCAGCTGCCGCGTCGCCCGCGCGTGGCGGACCTCGTCTTTCGCGGCCTCCAGCGCGCACGCGACGAGCCGGCGAGGTGCTCCGTGCGCCGCGAGCTCGCGTGCCAGCACGCGAAACGCGCGAACGGAGGCGGCCTCGAGCCGCGCGCCCTCGGCGAAGAACGCGGCGACGGGATGGAGCGCCGGAGCGGAGTCACACGGAACGAGCGAGGAAGGCCGGCGGCCCATGGAGCACCGTTTCTGCCCGGTCACCGGATCCGTGACGCAGCCGTGCTCGTGGAACCAACGGCTCGGGAGGCACACGCTGCAGCTGACCCCCGGCTCTCCCCCATCGACCGTCACGAAGCAGGTGTCGGGTGCCCGCCCGAGCCACTTCGCGCATGCGGCCAGGCACCCGTCCTGGCTCGAGGCCGCGCTGCCGAGCTGCCCGAGCGGAAACACCCGTGTTTCCACAGTCTGCGTGATGGGGCATTCCACCCGGGGTGCTGCGCTTGGTGCCTCTGGCCCGCGCCCTCGTTGTTCACGGCAAGCCATCGCCCCCACGAACGGCGTCGCCAGCACGATGACCCGAAGCCTGTCTCCCAACGTCCGCCGGCGCATGAGCCGCCTCCTGGTGTCCCAGACCGACCGGGCCGCCTTGCATCGCGGAGCTTACAGCCTCGAGCGATCGCGGAGCGTCGTAGGAGGAAAGCAAGGCAGATCCTTCAAGCTGACGCGGCCAGCAGGCTGTTGAATGCTAGGTTTCCACGAGCTGCAGCACTTCGCCGCCCACGCGCACGCAGTCGCCCTTGAACAGCTCCCGCTCGCCGCCGGGGGCCATGCGCAGGAACGTCCCGTTGGTGCTCCCGAGGTCCTTGATGCGGGCGCGGCCGGAGGCGCCGAGGGTGAGCGCGCAGTGGCGGCTCGAGACGAAGCGGTCACCGGGGAAGCTCACCTCGCAGCCGTCGTCGCGGCCGAGGACGATCTGCGGCCCGCGGCGGACCACGGTGCGCCCCGGAAGCATGCCCTCGTGCAGCTCCTCGAGCTTCACGGCGTCCGCCGGCGGGCGGGGACCTCCCGAGATCTTGGTCCCGTCCTCGGCCGCCACCGGCACGGGCAGCGGGCCGGCGAAGCGCATGAGGTGGTCGCCGAGCGAGAAGAAGTCGCCGGGGCCCAGGTTCTCCTCGTCGTAGATGCGCACGAACGTCCCCGAGGAACCGTCGCGGTCCCGCAGCAGGAGCCGCCCATGGTCGAAGACCAGCTCGCAATGGGACGCGGACAGGTAGGGGTCGCGCGGGAAGCTCAGCTCGCAGGTGCCGCGCCCGATGTTGGCCTGCATGCCGATGGGCAGCACCTGGCCCAGGCGCTCGCCGCGGAGCACGCGCGCCGAGGCGCGCCCGGGCGCGAGCAGCTGCCGGGACTTGGCCACCGGCACCGCGTCCGTGGCCCTGGCGAGCGAGGCCCCGCAGCTCCCGCAGAACTTGTAGTCGGCGGGGTTCGTGGTGCCGCAGCGAGCGCAGGCCCGGCCGAGCGGCTGGGCGGGAGTCGGCGTGAGCAGCTGGACCGGCTTCACCGCGGCCTGCTGGGTGAGGAGCAGCGCGGTGGACGGGGTCGGCGTGGGAGTGGGGGCCGCGCGCGCGGGTGCCGGCACGGCCTTGGCGGCGATGAGCGGCAGCGCGTTGACGACCGGCGTCTTGATGGGCGCCGCCGCCGGTGGGGGCGTGCTCGGTAGGTCCATCGACCAGGGCTGCGGCATCTGATCGGGAGGCAGCGCGGCCGCGATGCCGGGCGCCTCGGGCGGCAGCAGGTCGGCTTCACCCACCTCCTCGACCTCGCCCTCCGGCGCCATCACCGGATCGGTGACTTGCGGCGGGACCTTCGAGATCTGGGTAGGCTCGAGGACCACCGGCACCGACGGCTGCGTCCGCTGGGACGGCCGCGCCACGATGCTGTCGATGGCGCTCGCCGGCACGAGCCGCTCCTCGAGGAGCGACCCGCAATCGACGCAATCCATGCGCGACGGCTCGTTGTAGGCGTCGCAGGAAGGGCAGACCAGGCCGAACAGGTCGGTGAGCTTGCCGTCGGCCGTCTTCGGATCAGGGCAGCCGCAGGGCAGGGACCGGCCGCAGGAGGCGCAGAGGGACATCGGAGCCGCGGAATGTAGCGGGCGGTCACTGCCCGGTCAATCGGGCGTGAGGCTGGCCGTGAAAATGCCGCAGAGCGTCAGGGTTGCCTGGGGCGCACTCCGCACGTTACGATTCGCCGTCTACCTTGCTACGTTTGAACGACATACTCGACCGCGTCAGCGCGTACCACCCGGCGCCGGATCTCGACGTCATCAAGAAGGCCTACGTCTACTCCGCCAAGGTCCACCAGGGGCAGGTGCGCAAGTCCGGCGAGCCCTACCTGATCCACCCCCTCGAGGTGGCGGGCATCCTCGCAGAGCTCAAGCTCGACGAGGCGTCCATCGTCACCGGCCTGTTGCACGACACCATCGAGGACACCCTCGCCACGCCGGAGGAGCTCATCGAGCTGTTCGGCGACGAGGTCGCCCAGCTGGTCGACGGCGTCACCAAGCTCTCGCAGTTCTCGGCCTCGGCCACGGTGAGCCAGGAGGAGAAGCAGGCCGAGAACTTCCGCAAGATGATCGTCGCCATGGCGCGCGACATCCGCGTCATCCTCGTCAAGCTCGCCGACCGCACCCACAACATGCGCACGCTCGAGCACATGCCGCCCGAGAAGCAGCAGCGCATCGCGCAGGAGACGCTCGACATCTACGCGCCGCTCGCCAACCGGCTCGGCATCTCGTGGATCAAGACCGAGCTCGAGGACCTGTCGTTCCGCTACCTGCGCCCCGAGGAGTGGACGGATCTCTCGGGCAAGGTCGAGGGCCGGCGCAAGGAGCGCGACCGCTACATCGACGACGTCATCAACGTGATCCGCAGCAAGCTCAAGGCGGCCGGCATCGAGTCGCGCGTCACCGGCCGCATGAAGCACCTGTACTCGATCTTCCGCAAGATGCGGGCGCAGGGCATCGGCTTCGAGCAGGTGCACGACGTCATCGCCTTCCGGATCATCGTGAAGACCTTGCCCACCTGCTACGAGGCGCTGGGCATCGTGCACTCGCTCTGGAAGCCGGTGCCGGGACGCTTCAAGGACTTCATCGCCATCCCGAAGCCGAACATGTACCAGTCGCTGCACACGACCGTCATCGGGCCGTTCGGCGAGCGCGTCGAGATCCAGATCCGCACCGAGGAGATGCACCGCATCGCGGAGGAGGGGATCGCGGCGCACTGGGCCTACAAGGAAGGGCGCCACGGCCTCGGCAAGGACGACGAGAAGTTCGCCTGGCTACGCCAGCTCATGGAGTGGCAGCAGGACCTCAAGGACCCCAAGGAGTTCCTCGAGACGGTGAAGGTGGACCTCTTCACCGACGAGGTCTTCGTGTTCACGCCGAAGGGCGACGTGCGCTCGTTGCCGCGCGGCGCCACGCCGGTGGACTTCGCCTACTCGATCCATTCGGACGTGGGGGCGCGCTGCGTGGGCGCCAAGGTCAACGGCAAGATCGTCCCCTTGCGCTACAAGCTCAAGAACGGCGACACGGTCGAGGTGCTGACCTCGCCGCAGGGGCACCCCTCCAAGGACTGGCTCACCTTCGTGCGCACCAGCCGCGCCCAGGCCCGCATCCGGGCCTACATCAAGGAGCAGGAGCGCGAGAAGAGCCTCGAGCTCGGCCACGAGGTCCTCGACAAGGACATGCGCCGCTACGGGCTCAACCTCAACAAGCTCACCAAGAGCGGCGAGATCGACAGGATCGCGAAGGATCTGGGCGTGTCCGACGCCGAATCGCTCATCGCCGCCATCGGGTACGGGAAGGTCGCGCCCGCGCAGGTGCTGGCGCGCCTGCTCCCCGAGGACAAGCTGGCCGAGAAGCCGAAGGACGGTGAGCCGCCGCCGCCCACCGGGGTCGGGCGCCTCACCGAGATGCTGAAGAAGGTGGCCGGCCGGCCCACCAAGCAGGGCGTCCGCATCAACGGCATCGACGACGTGCTCCTCCGCTTCGGCCGCTGCTGCAACCCCGTGCCCGGCGATTCCATCGTGGGCTTCATCACGCGCGGCCGCGGAATCACCGTGCACACCCTCGGCTGCGAGAAGGTGCTCTCCACGGATCCCGAGCGGCGCGTCGACGTGAGCTGGGACGTGAAGGGCGACTTCAAGCGCCCGGTCACCGTTCGCGTGATCACCGGAGACCGCACCGGCCTGCTCGCCGAGATCAGCAAGACCTTCAGCGAGAAGGGCGTGAACATCTCGCAGGCCAACTGCCGCCTGACCGGCGACGACCGCGCGGTGAACACGTTCGAGGTGTCGATCTCCGACCTGCGGCAGCTGAAGGACTGCATCCACGCCATCGAGCGCATCCAGGGCGTGTTCTCCGTGGAACGGGTCTGAGCCGGTCGGCCGGGTTCCGGCCGCTCTCTGACAGCGCCTTCTCAGCGATCACGGCCGCTTGCCCCCGGCACGCGCCTTGCTGCTCGTCCCCTTGCTTTTCGCGCGCCGGCCATTCAAGCTGGCGCGCTCGCGCGAGGAGATCGCCATGCGTCGCCTCATCGTCATCGCCGCCGCCCTTCCGCTCGCCGCGTGCGGCAACTCGTCGGGCGGCAAGGGGAGCGACGCCGGCACCGATGCGGGCGCCGGCGGACCTCTGGTGTTCGCCATCGTCGGCGACACGCGGCCCGCGAACCCGTGCCCGTCCACCTCGAACTGTCCCTACCCGACGGCGATCATCACCGAGATCTACAAGGACATGACGCAGGTGACGCCGGCGCCGCAGATCGTCGTGGGCACCGGCGACTACATGTACAACGACCCGGGCACCGGCACCGCCAGCTGGCAGGTCCAGCAGTACCTCACGGCCGAGGCGCAGATCTCCGTCCCCTTCTATCCAGCCATGGGGAATCACGAGTGCACCGGCTACACCTCGTCGGAGTGCGGCTCCGACAACAGCGACGGCGTCACCGAGAACTTCACGGCGTTCCTCAGCGGCATGCTGGGCGGGCTCAAGCTCCCCAACTCCACCCCCTACTACGTGGAGACCGTGCCCGCCGGCCCGGGGCAGACGGCCAAGTTCGTCTTCATGGCGGCCAACGCCTGGGACCAGACGCAGTCGACCTGGCTGGACGCGACCCTCGCGCAGCCCACCACGTACACCTTCGTGATCCGCCACGAGCCGTCGTCGGACGCGCGCGACTGCCCCGGGATCACCCCCTCGGACCAGATCATCTCGGCGCACCCGCTCACGCTCAAGATCGTCGGCCACAGCCACGAGTACTCGCCCTACGACTCGACCTACCAGGAGGTCATCGTGGGCAACGGCGGCGCCCCCCTCGACTCGGGCTCGAGCTACGGCTTCGTCCTCTGCCAGCAGCGCAGCGACGGCGCCATCCAGTGCGCCGATTACGACTACCAGTCGAACGCGCCCACCGGCACGGCCTTCGCGCTGACGGCGGCCGGGCAGAGCACCCCGACTCAGTAATCCGCGGCAGCCATCGGAGATGCGCACGGGCCTCACGCTCCTGGTAGCTCCGCTGGCCTGCGTCGCTTGCGCCGGTGCCACGGGCAACGGCAACGGCTCGTCCGGCGGACCGGCCGCGACCTCCACCGGCGGCGGCTCGGGGACCGCCACGGCATCCGCGAGCGGTTCCTCGACCGGCGCGCCGACCGGAGGCTCCGGACGCGGAACCTCGGGCGCCAGCGGCGGGTCCGGCACCGGGGGCAGTGGCACCGGCCGCGCCGCGGGCACCGGATCGACCGGCGGCGGCAGCTCCTCGGGCGGCACGGGTTGCGCTCCGCTCGGCCCCTCGAGCACGACGGCCGATTTCTACGTGGCCACGGATGGCGATGATTCCTGGGCGGGCACCCTGGCGGCCCCGGCGAACGGGAACGGACCGCTGGCCACCGTCGGGGCGGCGCAGCAGAAGGTCGCCGCGCTCCTGGCGACGTCGTCCGGGCGCACCACGCCGATCGTGGTCTTGATCCGCGGCGGCACCTACCCGCTCGCGAGCCCGCTCCAGTTCACCTCGTCGAGCTCGGGCACGGCGAGCGTCGGCATCGTCTACGCTGCGTACCCCGGCGAGACGCCCGTGTTCAGCGGCGGCGTCGCCGTCACCGGCTGGACGCAGGCCGGGTCGGTCTGGACGGCCGCGCTCCCCGGCACGCAGCCCTTCGAGCAGCTCTTCGTGAACGGCACCCGCCACTACCGGCCCCGATCCTCGAGCGGCTACCTCTACAACGCCGGGCCGGTGCTGCTCCCCGCTGCCCAGACCAACTGTTCCAAGATCGACGCGGGGGTCTACGAGTGCCTCGATCGCTTCCGGTTCCACGCGGGGGATCTGAAGCCCACGTGGAAGAACCTGAACGACGTCGAGATCGACGACTTCGAGGACTGGACGATGGCCCGCATGCGCCTCTCGTCGGTCGACGTCGACGCCGGCATCGCCTACCTCACGGGGGCGACCTACGGCCCGCCGTACCACGGCTTCCTGGCGGGGCACCGCTACCTCGCCGAGAACGTCGAGGAGGCGCTCTCGCAGCCCGGCCAGTGGTACCTCGACCTCTCGGCCTCGCCGCCGCTCCTCTCGTACGTGGCGGCCGCGGGCGAGAACCCGAACCAGGAGGCGATCGTGGCGCCCCACACGTCGCAGCTGCTCGTGGCCACCGGCGCGAGCCACCTGACGTTCGCGGGCCTGACGTTCTCCTACTCCAACTGGACCGTCCCCGCGGCCGGCCATCCCTCGGGCCAGGGCGAGACCGACGTCCCGGCGGCGGTGAGCTTCCAGCAGTGCAGCGACATCGCGCTCGAGGGCGTCACGCTCTCGCACCTGGGCAACTGGGGCGTCGAGCTCGTCGGCACCGCGAGCTTCACGCCCTCGACCGCCGCGCCCTACGATTTCCGGATCGTCGGCAGCACCGTGACGGACGTGGGCGCGGGCGGCATCCGCATCGGGCAGGTGCCGACCTCCGGCCAGGGCGACGCCCAGGTGGCGCAGTACGCGCTGGTGCAGGACACCGTCGTGAGCGGCGGCGGGCGGCTGCTCCCCGCGGGCGTGGGCATCTGGGTCGCGGACTCGCACGACGATCTGCTCGACCACGACGAGGTCTTCGACCTCTACAACGTGGGCGTGAGCCTCGGCTTCACCTTCAACTACGTGGGCGGCCTCGCCTACGACGACACCGTGCAGCACACGCTCATCCACGACCTGGGGCAGGGCGTCACGAGCGACATGGGCGGCGTCTACACCCTCGTCTCGAACAACCCGACGGGCAACGTCAGCGTGCTGGGCAACGTGATCCACGACGTGGTCCACGACCCCGGGACGGGCGGTTACGGCGGCTGGGGCCTCTACTTCGATCAGGGCACGACCGGCGTCCTGGCGCAGGACAACCTGGTCTACCGCACGTCCGCCACCGGGCTGCACCAGAACTGGGGGGAGAACAACCTGGTCCGCAACAACGTCTTCGCCTACGGCGAGACCGGCGAGGTGCAGCTCGACCGCATCGACCCGGCGGGCTCCTTCGCCTTCACCGTGGAGAACAACCTCTTCTACTGGGACGCGGACGCCGGCCTCCAGGCGGGCAACGCGTGGGACTGCGGCACCGTGTCCGGCCAGACGAATTGCCAGAGCGCCTTCCTCTTCCAGTCGAACCTGTACGACGCCACCAGCGGCCGCACGAAGCTCTTCCGCACGAACTCTCCGAGCGGCAGCTACGACCTGGCCGCGTGGCAGGCCCTCGGCGAGGACGCCTCGTCGGTGGTGGCGGATCCGGACTTCGTCGCTCCGGACGCCGGCGACTTCGCCCTGCAGCCGGGCTCCCCCGCCGGCACGGTGGGCTTCACGCCTTTCGACCCCACGCAGGCCGGCCTGACCGCCTGCGGCCCGGCCCTGCCGCCGGCGGTGCCCCCCGCGTTCCCGCTGCAGCTCCCCAGCTCGTTCTGAGCTCGCCCGCGGGTCAGCGCAGGTAGCGCAGCACCAGCTCGCTGATCTCCTGCGCGAGCGACGCGCGCTCCAGGTAGCGCGGCTTGAAGATCACGACCGAGTGCGTGAGCGCCTCCACCGCGTGCACCAGCACGAACGCCGCCATGTCGAGGTCCTTCGGGCGCAGCCGGTCGCGGTGGATCTCGAGGTAGGCGCGCACCACCGCCTCGGCCTCCTCCACCCAGCGCTGCATCGTCTCGCGGCCTGCGAGCTTCGGGAGCTGCTCGGAGAACACGCGGTGCAGCTTCGGCTCCACGCGGTGCACCGCGAGCATCGCGCTCACGTACGCGGGGACGGCCTGCTCGAGCGGCATGTCGCCCACCTGCGCCGCCATGTCCTCGAGCTGCTTCTGCATGCGGGCCACGTGGCGCTCCACCAGGGCGAAGATGATCGCCTCCTTGCTGGGGAAGTACTGGTAGAGCGAGCCCACGCTCACCCCGGCCCGCTCCGCGATGCGGTTGGTGGTCGCG
>Ga0335073_10017615_pt1 | contig 9996 bp, 8 predicted proteins | sample Lox_Sample_22_FD_207093 | JGI IMG/M metagenome (GOLD analysis project Ga0335073, IMG submission 207093) | Soil microbial communities from Loxahatchee National Wildlife Refuge, Florida, United States - Lox_Sample_2.2 | ecosystem: Environmental > Terrestrial > Soil > Wetlands | place: USA: Florida... | reverse complement strand
GAATAATACCATCAGCACGATCAGCGGTGTAACAGTCACCCGCTTGGGCTCGGTCGGACTGCAAACCCACCCGGTTACCGTGAAGATGAAAGTGATCAGCGCCCATGGAAAGCGACTGGCGAGCCCCCAGGAGATCTGCTGGGGGTTCATGAAGCCAATCCAGTCCCAGAGCAGCACGCCGACAAACGGATGCACGAGCGAGACCGGGAGCAGGACCACCATCTCGATAAGCAGGAGCAGGGAACGCATCGCCCGGGAAAATCCCCCCTCTCAAATCGGCGCCGACCGCTGGAACGCCACCGCGAGGCTCATCCGAGCCTGCCCATCTTGATAAACGCGATCGACCCATAACGGCAAACTGAAACCGCAGTATCGAAGATAGCCCGTCGCAGAAAGGCCAAGGCCCGACCCTCCCTGTCATGCCCGCGTAGGCAGACATCGATAGCGCAAAGAAGGCCGTCCGCTGGTGGCCGCTGTTGCTCGCCGCCGACCATCTGCCGGCCGTGACGGCCGGGGGGCCCACATCACTCCGCGGTCCGCAGGGCGGCGCCGGTGGCACAGGACAGAGAGGCAAGGCCCCGGCAGTAGTGCAGTCAACAGCAACAGGTCCGGCTTGGGGCTCAGGCCGTCAGCCGCCGCGGCGGCTGCGGAGGCCCCGAAGGGATCAGCACCGGGACGGACAGCGGCAACACCAACAGGAGCGACAGCACGCCGCCCGCCGCGCCCCGGCACGATCGCCGCTCCCGGCCGTGTCCAGCAGCGACAGCAGCACCGTCCAACTCCCCGCCGCGATCGACCCCGGCGAAGAAGACCATCAGCTCCCACATGGCGCATGCCGTGCCGGCGCTTATCGCGGCATCCGGCGAGCGCGCCTCTCGGCGCCTCCTGGAATTGTTGGCAGCCAATATCCGCAACCCGCACACGCAATATCCCCAACCCGCACACGCGCCGGGCCCACGGCCGCGCCATGGCGGAATTTCTGGCCTGGTGCGACCGTCAGGGCGTGCCGTCGATCGCCGCCGTGCAGCGGCACGTCGCCGCCTGGATCGAGCTGCAGCAGGAGCAGGCCGCACCAACCGTCAAAGCGCGGCTGGCCGCTCTGCGCCCCATCATCACCGGACGATCAGCAGCACGGCCGAGATAGTCGCGAGCTTTGCGAAGACAGAGCGCGGCGCAAGGGTCATCCCCTGGCGGCTCGATTTCGCTCGCCCGCATCGAAGAGGACCTGTTCGAGCTCGGCGTGGCGCCGCTGCCAACACAGCGGCGCCTGTCCGTTGCCGGCTGCCGCATCCTTGCCCGCCAGTTGCGGCCCGCGCGGAGTCGCACCATGACAAGGTGGTCGGCCTGATCGGCCGCAGCCGAGCCTGCCTGCTCGACCTCCATGTGCTGCTGCCGGTCCCAAACGCCATCCTGGCGCTTGGACCCACCGACCCGGCGGCGCTGGCCTGGCTGAGCAGCCGATTCAGATAGTCAGTGGCGATTTCTTTGTAGCGGGCACTTCGTTTGGTTGGAATGACAAACGGCGGGCTCGGCTCCCACAGAACCGTGTCCGGGTCGTGGCGATACAGCACATCCGGGTGGCTATCGAAAATGTCCCCGATCGCGGTGCGCCGGCAATCATGACCGAGTTTTCAAACGCGATTGACATTGGGGCCCCAGATGCATCGGCAAGATAATAGACCAGGATGAGGACCAGGATGAACAGGCTGAAAACCAGCCGCGCAGCGCCGACCTGTACGCGCGAGGTCAGTTCTGTCCCCTCGGCTTTCTGCCAGATTGCTGTCAGCGCGCTAGGATCGTATAGTCGCCACGACTCCCGGTGGTGGAAGGGTTACGGGTTAGCGGTCCGCGAATTGATAACAGATGATAACGATACCCATTGTCTGGAGACACCAATGGACGGCGCTAGTATAAAGCAGGAGCTCGCTAGTCTCGCTGAGCGTTATGGCGCGTGGACCGATCATAACGTCCGGCTGACCCACAATCTCTACACGATGGGGGAGACTCGGCGAAGCGCGAAACTTCAGCGAGTTGTGCAGATCGTCTGTGACCTTGCACGAAAGCCAATTGAGGAGCTCCGCATTCTCGATTTAGCCTGCCTGGAAGGCGGGTACGCGATCGAATTTGCGCGCCGAGGGGCACGCACCGTAGGAATCGAGGGACGCGAGCAGAACATTGAGAAAGCAAGATTTGCCCAGCGCGTACTTGGTCTGAGCAATCTGGAGCTGATCCGGGGTGATGTGAGAGATCTCAGTATAGCGACACACGGCACCTTCGACGTCGTTCTTTGCCTGGGGATCCTCTACCACCTTAATGCGCCTGATGTCTTCTCATTCCTCGAAGCAATCTCGCAGGTCTGCACAGGGCTGGCAGTGTTTGATACTTATGTCGCCCTTGCTCCCAAGCAATCATATTCGTACAAAGGAGCCACCTACTGGGGTCGTGAGTTCCGCGAGCACCGGCTGGAACTCACGGAGCAGGAGAGGCTGGCAAAGTCCTGGGCATCGCTCGATAATCTCAGGAGTGTATGGCTGACCAAGCGAACGCTGATAAATATTCTTAATCGCCAAGGATTCACGTCGGTTTTCGAATGCTATGTGCCCCTGGAGCTCACCAAGCCACGCGATCGGGTAACCATGGTGGCGTTGAAAGGCAGACCAGCCCGCCTGATGACCAACCCAACCACGATAGAGCACTGTGGCAGTGAATGGCCCGAAAGGTTGGATAATCCGCCGTCGCACTACCAGCAAGGCTGGGCAAACCTCAGCCGCGCGATCGTTGAGCGGCTGCCGCGCGTACCACGGCAGTGGCTGAAACAGAGGTTAGTATCAGCCGGAATAATTAAACCGGCGTCCTGGGGCTCCGTGCAAACCCTGCGACGCCGATGATACATAACGATCGTGCGGGTAAGAGGATTTCCGTTCAACTACGCAGCGGCTGCATAGACGCGAAGCTCGCAAGGGATTCTGGGTGTCAACTTCTAATCTAATCTACAGTAAGCACCACCGACGAGTAACCACCGGCCCACGACCAGAGACGGAAACCGTTTGAGATCTTTCTGCCCGGCCGCCCGCCTGGCACCGACCTTGTGCCGTCGATGCCAGTTGCCCCGGGGGCGCTACGAATAGCGGCGCGCAATGATGGACCGGTCCGACGCGCAATCAAGGGCGATTTTCGGCGCACATTCGCTTAGACCGGCGGGCGGGAAAATTCCCCTCTCGGCGCCGACCGCTGGAACGCCACCACCTCAATAAACGCGATCGACCCTTAACAGCAGACTGAAACCGCAATATCGAAGATCCCCCGGCTGCAGAAAAGCCAGGGTCCGGCCCTACCTGTCATGCCCACGTAGGCAAGCGTCGACGCAATACGCGATAGGGAATAAACTTGCTCGTCCGTTGGCGTCAGCCACCCGCTCACGGGCTGACCTCGTACCCGCCGTGACAACGGCAGACCAATCACTCCGCGACCCGCAGGGCGGCGCCGGCAGCGATCGGGCACAGCGGCAGGGCGGCAGCCAGCAACGCTGCCAGCAGCAACAGCTCCGGTTTGGGGCTGACGCCTTCTGCCGCCGCGGCGGCGGCGGCGGCCCCGAAGATCAGCACCGGGACGGAAAGCGGCAACACGAGCAGCGGCAGCAGCACCCCGCCTCGCCGCGCGCCCAGCACGATCGCCGCCCCAGTCGTGCCGAGCAGCGACAACAGCGCCGTCCCTGGCACGAGGCCGGCCAGCAGGGCGGGCAACGCCGCCTCCGGCAGGCGCAGCATCTCGGCCAGCGGCCCGGCCGCGATCAGCAGCGGCAGTCCGGTCACGAGCCAATGCGCGGCAGCCTTGGCGCCGGCCACGCCGGCCGCTGGCAGCCCACACAGCAGCAGCAGGTCGAGCGAGCCATCCTCGAAATCCGCGCCGAACAGCCGGTCGAGCGGCAGCAGCGCGGCCAGCAGCGCCGCCACCCAGACAATGCCCGGCGCGATGCGCCCGAGCATTTGCGGTCCCGGTCCGACCGCCAACGGGAACAGCGCCGCGACCAGCAGGAAGAACAGCAGCGCTGCCACCGTGTCGCCAGCGTGGCGCAGCGACAGGCGCAGTTCGCGACCCAGCACGGCGGCGAACCGACTCATCCGAGAGGTAACTCCGCCGCTCCGGCGAGCGGCAGCGGGGCGTGCGTCGCCGCCACCACCAGCCCGCCGCGTCCGCGATGCTCGGATAGCAGCGCCCCGAACAGCTCGACCGCACGCGCATCCAGCCCGAGCGTCGGTTCATCGACCAGCCACAGCAGCGCCGGAGAGAGCGCAAGCCGAGCCAGCGCGAGCCGCCGCCGTTGCCCGGCTGACAGCATCCGCGCCGGGAGGTCGGCCAGCGCCGACAGCCCTAAGGCGGCCAGCCCGACGTCCACCGCGACGCTTCCAGTCCGGGCGGCGAAAGCCAGGTTCTCAGCCGCGGTCAGCCCCGGCTTCACGGCGTCCAGGTGCCCGACGTAGGCGATCCGCCGCGCGTGCAACGGCAGATCGGCCAATGCGTCCTCGCCTTGCCACAGGATCCGGCCTGCCGCCGGCGGAAATAGTCCCGCCAACAGCCGCAGCAGCGTCGATTTGCCTGCGCCGTTCGGCCCGGTCAGGACCAACGCGCCTCCGACCGGCACGGTGAAGCCGAGGTCGCGGAATACCAGCCGCCCGCCCCGGAACGCCGCCACCCCGTCCACCTGCAACACGCCGCGCTACCACCTGCCGTTGGCGGGATCATCGCATCACCCGGCCGTGTGGACGATCCCCGGACGGTGTGGTTAAAGCCACGCCGCCAGCGGCCATTTTCGTGGCGGCCTCCGCCCTGAACCAAGGCGCGCCGTGTGACACAACCAGGGGCGTCCTTCGGGTGAGGGACGAACGGGCGATGACATCGATCGGACAGGATACCCTCAAGGCCCGCCGCACCCTCACGGTCGAGGGCAAGCGTTACGAGTATTTCTCGATCCCGGAGGCGGCAAAGCAACTCAGTGGCGACCTGTCCCGCCTGCCGGTCAGCCTGAAGGTGCTGCTGGAGAACATCCTCCGTTTCGAGAACGGCGGGACGTATAAGGTCGATGATGCCCGCGCGGTTGCCGGCTGGCTCGCCAACGCGCATTCGGACAAGGAAGTGCCCTTCCGACCGGCGCGCATCCTGATGCAGGACTTTACCGGTGTGCCGGCGGTGGTGGATCTCGCGGCCATGCGTGACGGCATCACGCGGCTGGGCGGCAACCCCGAGAAGGTCAACCCGCTGATCCCCGTCGATCTGGTGATCGACCATTCGGTGATGGTCGATGTCTATGCGCGACCGGACGCATTGCAGAAGAATGTCGATATCGAGTTCGAGCGCAATGGCGAGCGCTACCGCTTCCTGAAATGGGGCCAGGGGGCGTTCGCCGATTTCCGCGTGGTGCCGCCCGGGACCGGCATCTGCCACCAGGTGAACCTGGAATATCTCGGGCAGTGCGTGTGGACCGCCACCCAGAAGGGCGACACGTTCGTCTATCCCGACACGCTCTATGGCACCGACAGCCACACGACGATGGTGAACGGGCTTGGCATCCTGGGCTGGGGCGTCGGCGGTATCGAGGCGGAAGCAGCGATGCTGGGTCAACCGATCGCCATGCTGATCCCCGATGTGATCGGCTTCAAATTGACTGGCAAGCTGCCGGAAGGCGCGACCGCGACCGACCTCGTGCTGACGGTGACGCAGATGATCCGGCGCAAGGGCGCGGTCGGCAAGTTCGTCGAGTTCTTCGGCCCCGGTCTCGATGAGCTGACGGTCGCCGATCGCGCCACGATCGGCAATATGTCGCCTGAATACGGCGCTACCTGCGGCTTCTTCCCGGTCGATCGCGTCGCGCTTGATTACCTGCGGCTGACCGGGCGCGACCCGCACCGGATCGCGCTGGTCGAGGCATATACGAAGGCGCAGGGCATGTTCCGCGAGAGCGGCGGGCCCGACCCGGTGTTCAGCGACACGCTGGAGCTTGATCTGTCCACCGTGGAGCCGAGCCTTGCCGGCCCGAAACGGCCGCAGGATCGGGTGAACCTGAAGGACGCTGCTTCTGCCTTCAAGGCGGAGCTTACGAAGAGCCTCGGCGTTCCGGCGAACGATGTGGGTGTGAAGGCAAAGGTTGAGGGGCGCAACTATGACCTGACGCACGGGGACGTGGTGATCGCGGCCATTACGTCCTGCACCAATACGTCGAATCCGTCGGTGCTGGTGGGGGCCGGGTTGGTTGCCCGCAAGGCGCGGGAGAAGGGATTGACCCCGAAGCCCTGGGTTAAGACGTCGCTTGCCCCGGGTTCGCAGGTGGTGACGGAATATCTGGAGAAATCCGGGCTGCAGGCTGATCTGGATGCGCTGGGCTTCGGGTTGGTGGGCTATGGGTGCACCACCTGCATCGGCAATTCCGGGCCGCTCGATGCGCCGATCGCGGATGCCATCGAGGATAACAAGCTGGTGGCTGTCGCGGTGCTGTCGGGCAACCGCAATTTCGAAGGCCGTGTGCATCCGAACGTGCGGGCCAATTATCTGGCCTCGCCGCCGCTGGTGGTGGCGTATGCGCTGCTTGGCAAGATGACCGAGGACATCACCACCGCGCCGCTGGGCACCGGCCGCGACGGCAAGCCTGTCTATCTGCGTGACATCTGGCCCACCAACAAGGAGATCGCAGACATTGTCCGCGCCGACGTCGCGCGCGAGCAGTTCCTGAAGCGCTACGGCGAGGTCTTCAAGGGGCCGAAGCAGTGGCAGGCGGTGCAGGTTGAACCGAGCGAGACGTATCGCTGGTCGGACGGTTCCACCTATGTGAAGAACCCGCCCTATTTCGAAGGCATCACCATGGAGCTTCCGCCGGTCGGCGATATCACCGGCGCGCGCATCCTGGCGGAGCTGGGCGATTCGATCACCACCGACCACATCAGCCCCGCGGGCTCGATCCGCAAGACCTCGCCGGCCGGCGAGTACCTGGTGGAGAGGCAGGTGCAGGAGCGTGATTTCAACAGTTACGGCTCGCGGCGTGGCAACCACGAAGTGATGATGCGCGGCACGTTCGCCAACATCCGCATTCGGAACGAGTTGGTACCCGGCGTTGAAGGCGGCTACACCAGGCACCTGCCGTCCGGCGAGCAGATGTCGATCTACGACGCGGCGATGCGCTACAAGAAAGAAGGCGTGCCGCTGGTGGTGTTCGGCGGCAAGGAGTACGGCACCGGCTCGTCGCGCGACTGGGCGGCCAAGGGCACGCTGCTGCTTGGCATCAAAGCGGTCATCGTCGAAAGTTTTGAGCGCATCCACCGCTCCAACCTTGTGGGCATGGGCGTGCTGCCGCTGGTGTTTCCGGAGGGGATGGACCGCAAGCGCCTCGACATTACCGGCGAAGAGTTGATCGATATCACCGGGCTGCACGATCTTCGCCCGCGCATGGAGCTGTCGCTCGTTGTGCATCGGCCGAACGGCAAGACCGATACGGTGCAGGTTGTGTGCCGGATCGATACGCTGGACGAGGTGAACTACTACCGCCACGGCGGCATCCTGCACTACGTGTTGCGCGGCATGGCAAAAGCCGCCTGACGCACTGCGCGTGCCCCTAGGCAACCGCACCGGCGCGCTGATCGATCCCGCCCTGGCGGAGCGGCTGGAGCGCAATCTCGGTCGCGTACTCCTGGCCACCCGCTGGCTGATGGCACCGATCTATGTGGGTCTGCTTGCCTCGGTCGTTCTGCTCGCCATTAAATTCGTGCAGAAATTCTTCCTTGGCCTGCACACCTTGTTGAGCGATTCCGCCACCGAGGAGATGCTTGGGGTGCTGCAGCTTGTCGACATAGCGCTGGTCGCCAATCTTGTCCTGACTGTTGTGTTCGCCGGCTGGGAATCTGTGATCGGCCCGTTGCTCGCCGGTACGCGGTCGGGGTTCAGCGGCATCGGGTTCGGCGGCGTCAAGCTGCGTCTGATTGCCTCGATCGCCGCCATCGCGGCCATCCAGATCCTGGAAACCTTCATGCACTTCGATCAGACGATGGTGGCGCAGGCCCTGTGGCAGCTTGCCATCCTGCTCGGAATCGGCGTGCTCGGCGTGCTGTTGGCGCTGATGGACAAGCTCGCCGGGGATCACTGAGTCGTGGATGTCGGCATCCAGTTCTTCCCGGACATCGGACCGGCGACCAAGTCGGCCCGCGACTACTGGCAGGATGCGCTGCGGCTTGTCGGCCTGTGCGATCGCTACAGCTACAGCCACGTGCGCACCGTCGAGCACTATTTCCATCCTTATGGCGGTTACAGCCCGAACCCGGTGGTGTTCCTTGCCGCTGCCGCGCAAGTGACGAGGCGGGCGCGGCTGGTGACCGGCGCGGTACTGCCAGCCTTCAACAATCCGCTGAAACTCGCCGGCGAGTTGGCGATGCTGGATGCGCTGTGCAACGGCCGGTTGGATATTGGTTTCGCCCGTGCCTTCCTGCCGCACGAATTTGCCCGCTTCGGCGTGGCACTGGATGAAAGCCGTGCCCGGTTCGACGAAGGCATGGAACAGGTGCGGCTGCTGCTGGAACAGGAGAACGTCACCTCGACCGGGCGCTTCCACAGCTTCCGCAACGTGACGTCCTTGCCGCGGCCCACGCAGTGTCCGCGCCCACCGTTCTATGTCGCCGCGCTGGCCACGCGCGAATCGTTTGAGCGTGCGGGCGCCGCCGGCCATGGCGTGATGGCGATCCCGATGGCCGGGGGTGCCATGGCCGAGTTGATCGCCGCGTATCGCGAGTCGCGCGCCCGCGCCGGCCATCCGGGCCCGGGGACGGTGATGCTGGCGTTCCATATGTTCTGCCATCGGGAGCAGGCGGAGGCCGAGCGCATCGCGCGCGAACCGCTGAACCGCTATCTGCGCTCGCTGGTCGATGCCGCGTCGGACTGGACCGCGGGCGCCTCGTCGGCGGACTATCCGGGGTATGACAAGGTGATCGCCGGGCTGGCGGCGGAGAGCTTTGAGACGCAGGTTGCGAAATGCGCTGCCTGGGTGGGCACGCCGGCGCGCATCCTGGACACGGTCGCGACGTATCGTCGGCAGATCGGCGAATTCGAAATCGCGTCGTTGCAGGTGAACTTCAACGATATCCCGCTTGCGGCGGCGGAGGCGTCGATGCGGCTGTTCGGGGAAGAGGTGTTGCCAAGGCTGGCGTACGGGAACTGATTCCACCACCGTCAGCCATGCTATACTCCCGCCATGAACATCGGCCTCCGCAAGCCGCGCATGACGCGCGATCAGTTCTTCGACTGGGCCGAGAGGCAGGGCATCCGGTACGAGTTCGACGGCTTGCAGCCGGTAGCCGTGACCGGAGGGACGGTCAATCACAGCCAAATAACACAGAACATCCACTTCGCCCTGCGCACACGGTTGCGCGGCGGTCCCTGCAGACCACTCGGCCCTGACGCCGGTGTGGCCACCGTCAGCGACGCAGTCCGATATCCCGATGCGGTTGTCACTTGCACAAAAACTCCTGGAACATCGCGTCTCGTTGACAACCCCATCATTGTCTTCGAGGCCCTCAGCCCGACATCCGGTCGTACCGACCGCATCCTGAAGCTCAGAGAATACCGTGCCGTTGCGACTATCCGCCGCTATGTCATCCTTGAGCACGCTAGCGTTGGCCTGACCGTGTTTGCACGTTCAACCGCCAATGAGGACTGGCGAGCGACCGCGCTGACGGCTGAAGACACTCTCAAGATCCCGGAGATCGGGATCGAAATCCCGGTTGCCGAGTTCTACGAGGATGTTGATCTGCCGGATCCCGCCGCTGAGGAGGCTCGCCCAGAAAGCGATGTCGCGACACGCACATAGCTTGGCGCGAAGCCCGGGCGGAAGATAGCCGTCTGTTAGCCCGAGCATTGCGGTCTTTTTTGCCCAGCCGACCGAAAAGCCTCTAACTGGCGGGATATCTACTGCAATTTTTTGATCCGACGCGGCTCGGTCTGATACCGGCCGGCGGGTTCGTC
>Ga0335073_10017614_pt1 | contig 9997 bp, 7 predicted proteins | sample Lox_Sample_22_FD_207093 | JGI IMG/M metagenome (GOLD analysis project Ga0335073, IMG submission 207093) | Soil microbial communities from Loxahatchee National Wildlife Refuge, Florida, United States - Lox_Sample_2.2 | ecosystem: Environmental > Terrestrial > Soil > Wetlands | place: USA: Florida... | reverse complement strand
CGCCGCGAGCCGACGGCCAGCCTGCGCGGGTAGGCTACGTATTTCAGGAGCCCCGGCTCCTTCCCTGGCGAACGGTCTACGAGAACATCGCACTGGTGCTGCCCCCGCAGCGCGACGCCGTCGTCGAAGACATGCTGCAGGCGGTCGGCCTCGCTGCGGCGCAGGATCTTTATCCCCTGCAACTCTCAGTGGGAATGAGCCGACGCGTGGCCATCGCGCGTGCGTTTGCGATCCAGCCCGATCTGCTGCTCATGGACGAGCCGTTCGTATCGCTCGATCATGATACGGTGGAGCAGTTGCGTGAGCTCCTGCTGAAGCTGTGGCACGCCCGACCGACGACAGTGCTCTTCGTGACGCATGACATCCGCGAGGCGCTGGTGCTCGCCGATCGCCTGGTGCTGCTGTCGGGTACGCCAGGCCAGGTTGTGGCGGACGTTGCGGTGAGTCTGGCGCGCAGTCGCCGTCACAGCACCGCGGACATTGAAGCGCTGCGTGAAGAGATCCTCCGCCGTCATCGGGAGCTGATAGGTGCCGCCGCTGCTGCGGCTGCGACGCCCGTCGAGTAGACCGTGGACCGAAGCTCACCCAAACCGGAAGCTCCGCCGCTCATCGTCGAGAAGCTGAGCCACGCCTTCGGTAGGCGACAGGCACTGAATGACGTGTCCTTCGAGATCAACCGCGGCGACCGCACGATGCTGCTCGGCCTCAATGGCGCGGGCAAGACGACACTCTTCTCGCTGATCACCCGGCTCTACAACCACCGCGGCGGCTCGATCCGCATCTTCGGCTGGGAGATCAAGCGCAAGCCCTCGGAAGCGCTCGCCAGGCTCGGCGTCGTATTCCAGCTGCCGACGCTCGATCCCGATCTGTCGGTCGCGCAAAACCTGTTCTATCACGCCGCCCTGCACGGCCTGCCCCGTCGCGAGGCGGCGGCCCGCATCGAGCGGGAGATCGAGCGCGTCGGCCTGACGGATCGGATGCACGAAAAGGCGCGTACCCTCAGCGGCGGCCAGCGCCGCCGCGTGGAGATCGCCCGGGCCCTGATCCACAAGCCGAAGATGTTGCTGCTCGACGAGCCCACGGTTGGATTGGATATCGCAAGCCGGCAGTTCCTGCTCGATCATGTCGGCATGTTGTGTCGCGAGGAAGGGTTGGCCGCCCTGTGGGCAACCCATCTGATCGACGAGGTCGACTCCGCCGCCCGCGTGATAGTGCTCCACCGGGGCCGGATCCTGGCGCAGGGGCCGGTGCCGGACGTGGTCCGCGATACCAACTCGGCGTCGATCCGCCAGGCGTTCGACGGCCTCACCGGCGAGCGGGGCGAATGATGACGCCGGTCCACTATTACCGCTGCCTGCGCGGCATCGTGTGGCGAGAGGGCCTGCGCTTCGTGAATCAGCGCGGCCGCTTCGTCGCGGCGCTGGTGCGGCCGCTGGTGTGGCTGGTCATCTTCGCTGCCGGCTTCCGCTTCGTGCTCGGCGTGTCGATCATTCCGCCCTATCAGACTTACATTCCCTACGAGGAATACATCGCCCCGGGGCTGATCGGCATGATCCAGCTCTTCCAGGCCATGCAGAGCACTCTGTCGATGGTGTGGGACCGCGAGATGGGCAGCATGCGCACCCTGCTGGTGAGCCCGCTGCCGCGCTGGTTCCTGCTGGTGTCGAAAATGGTCGCGACGGTGGCCGTCGCGGTGCTGCAGTCTTATGTCTTCCTGGGCATCGCCTGGTTCTGGGGAATCCAGCCGCCGCCCATCGGCTACCTCACCGTACTGCCGGCGTTGATTCTGTCCGGCATGATGCTGAGCGCGCTCGGTCTCTTCATATCGTCGGCGATCCGCCAGCTCGAGAATTTCGCCGGCGTCATGAATTTCGTGATCTTCCCGATGTTCTTCGCCTCGTCCGCGCTCTATCCCCTCTGGACCGTGCGGGAGGCGAACCAGAAGCTCTACTACATCTGCATGGTCAACCCGTTCACGCATGCGGTGGAGCTGGTGCGGTTCGCGCTGTACGAGCAGTTCAATGGTGAGGCATGCGCCGTGGTCGTCGGCGCCCTCGTCGTCTTCATGGGGTTGGCGATCCTCGGGTACGATCCGGGGCGAGGGCTCATGGTCCGCCGGGGCGGCGGACCCGAGTGAAGCCACGCACATGGATGTGCCCCGCCACCGCAGGTGGCTAGTCAGAACTTGTACACCCCCTGGACCGCAATCTCGCTCTGGTTGCTGCCGTATTGCACCACGGGTGTTTCGGCTTTGAGGAACGTCGGCTCGCTCGAGGTGTCATAGCGGCCCTCGAGTCGCAGCTCGAAGCTCGCGACCGGGTCGTAGCCCAAGGTCAGCGTGGCTTCCTTCAGGTCCTGCGGTGCTCCGGTCACGACCGTGGTGCCGTCCTTGTCGTCGAGATACTCGCCGCGCAATGACACGCGCCACTGGCCGTTGATCTGATAGTTCGCGTACGCGGCTACGCCGTCCCAGTCGCCGCCGGTGAGCGTGTCCGGTGTGGCGGTGCCGATTTCCTGCTTGCCCCAGTCGTAGCTCACCACGAATGTGAGCGCCGAAGTCGCGTTGAAAGTCGCGACGGTGTCGAAGAAAGTCCGCTCCGCCCCATACACGGGGTCCTTGCCCGCGTACATCTGCGCGGTGAGGGAGAAGTACTTGTTGGGGTTGAAGGCCACGCCCAGCTCACCGGTCTTCGAGCCGTAGTCGATCTTGGTATAGTTCCAGCCATTGTTGACCCCGACGATCACGCTGACGGTGTCGGTGATCGCATAAGTCGCCCGCACCCCGGTATGGGTCATCGGCTCCGCGTAGAAGAGCAGCGAGCGCGAGAAGTTCGTGTCGCCGCTCGGCGCGATGACCTCGGCGCCGGCCAGGGTGGTGAATTTGCCGGCCTGCACCGTGAGGGGGCCGGTCACGTACTGCGCGAATCCCTGCAGGAGGTCGAACGAGTTGGCGCTGGCACCCGCGCTCTCGGCGGCATCGACGATCTTCGCGTCCTCGCCGGCGATGACGTCGACCACGGCCCCGAAGCCGGACTTCGGCTGATACGCGAGCTGCAACCCCGCCTCGTCGAGCTGAAACGTATCGTGGGACGTATCGAATTGGTGGTAGGTGTTGTAGCCGGAGGAGTCGTAGTACGAGGCCGCCACATAGCCGGACTCCGTGATGCCGGAGTTGGCCAGGATCTGGGCCAGCGTCGCGGCGGGGGAGTCGGCCGCAAGAGCGACCGTCGGCAGGGCGCCTGCGGCGCCGACCAGCGCCGCGATGTGGATTCGGTGCAACAAAGGGTTTGACATAGGGCCACTTTCTCTTGCGATGATTGTCGGTGGGCGGGCGAACCAAGCATCCCCTATGCCAAGTGAGTTTCGCGTTAACAATCAATATATTGCGCAGGATCAACTGCTTGCCTCGGCCGCGCGTGCACTGGTACGGTGCGCCGCGGCGAGCGCGCTTCCCAACGCGGTGCGTCGGATCATCGATCGTTGTGGTCTGCGTCCCACGAGCGCGGCGGCCCTCGCCAATGTCATAATTTCCGTTGGGCGTCAGTGCCGTCCGACATGTTTTTCAGACACTACAAATGAGTTACGCTGCGAGAATCCCTTCGGATTCCACCAGAGCAGAGCCAGTGGACTGTCGCTCGATGGCGACAGAGGGCTCCGCTGTGCCGCGAAAAACCGGGCGCGGTTTGAGCGGATGATTTGAGCCAAACCGTCCCGGGAGCATTGGTGTCATCGATTCATCGAACGCTGGCCGTCGCCCTCGCATCGCTCTTCATGCTGACCTCGGCAATCGGTCAGACGGCCAGCACGAAGACGCAGCCGCAGTCGGCGCAGCCGCAGTCGACGCAATCGCAGCCGGAGCAGTCGCCGACGCAGCCGACGAAGCCGACGAAGCCGACGAAGCCGAAGCCGCGGCACAAGGCCAAGGCGCACGCCAAGGCTCGGACGCATCGGCAGAGTCGGGCCCCGGCTCGTCCCCGAGCCAGGGCCCAGGCCCGCGCGCGGACAACCGCGCCGGCCCAAGCGGCTGCGCCGCCGCCACCATTTACCTTCGCCACCGTCGAGAGGTATGCCCAGGAGCGCGCTGCGCACCCCTACCGAGACCGCTCGACGCCGCTGCCGCACGAGCTCGCGACCCTGAACTACGAGCAGTACAGCGAGATTCAGTACAGACAGTCGGCGGCGCTGTGGCACAACCAATCGATGTTCGAAGTGCAATTTTTCCACCGCGGCTTCAATTTCGATCGCCGTGTCAACATTTTCGAGGTGCAGCCCTCGGGTGTACGCGCAGTCGAGTACTCCCCCGCGATGTTCACCTTCGGCCGGGATGTGCCGCGGGTAGCGTTGCCCGCCAACCTAGGCTTCGCGGGGCTGGCCGTGCACTACCCCTTGAACACACCGGGCTTCAAGGATGAAGTGATCGCCTTCCTCGGCGCCTCATATTTCCGGGCACTCGGCCGCAACGCCGGATATGGCGTCTCGGCGCGGGGCCTCGCGATCGATACCGCGACCACCGCCGGGGAGGAATTTCCTTATTTCACCGATTTCTGGCTGGTGCAGCCGCAGCCCGACCAGCGGACCATGACGATCTACGCGCTGCTCGACAGCCCGAGTATCGCCGGTGCGTACGAGTTCGATGTGCGGCCCGGTACCACCAGCCAGGTGCAGGTCACGGGACAGCTTTACGCGCGACAGAGCGTGGACAAGGTCGGCATCGCACCCCTCACGTCCATGTTCCTCTACGGAGAGGGAACGCCCCGAGGCCGGTTCGATGACTGGCGCCCTGAGGTCCACAACAGCGACGGCCTGATGATGCAGACCGGCGGCGGCGAGTGGCTATGGCGGCCGCTCGAGAATCCCGACAAGCTCCAGGTCAACCGCTTCATGGATCAGAGCCCGAAGGGCTTCGGCCTCATCCAGCGTGACCGCGATTTCTCGGACTACGAGGACCCGGATTCCCAGTACGAGCGGCGTCCGAGCTACTGGATCCAGCCGCTGGGCGACTGGGGCAAGGGAGGCATCGAGCTGGTCGAGATCCCGAGCGACGAGGAAATTCACGACAATATCGACGCTTACTGGGTGCCGAGCGCTCAAATCGGGCCGCATGCGCCGTTGCACTTTTCGTATCTGCTCTCGGCCTACCTGGACTCGGACCACCGCTGGCCTCCCGGGGGCGAGGCGATCGCCACCCGTTTCGGGCCGGTGATGAATGGCGCCACCCCGGTGTCAGGCATGCGACTTGTTCTCCTTGATTTCACCGGCGGCGACCTCGACTCTCTATTGCCATCGCAGCCGGTGCATGCGGATGTGTCGGCCGACGGCGGTACAATCAGCCACGTCACGGTTCAGCGGATCCCCGAGAGCGGTGTCTGGCGCGTGACGATGGAGGTCAAACCTGCCGGTGACGACCCGGTCGATTTGCGTTGTTACCTGGATCTGTATGGCGAAGCCTTGACCGAGACATGGACCTACCAGTGGACACCGGGAGCCTAGATGTGAGCCTGGCCGTGGACGCCGGCCGCTTGCGCCGTGCGGCCCGCTGGCGCCGGGCCGTATTTCTGATTTTGACGCTGCTCACGGCTGCGGCGGCGACGGCGATGATGTGCGACATTCTCGCCGCCAACGGCCTGACCACGCTCGAGCGGATCGGGCTGGTGCTCTTCTACATCCTCTTCGTCTGGATCACGGGCGCGTTCTGGACGGCGCTGGCCGGCATGCTGGTTCGCCTGCGGGGAGGTGACCCGCTGGGCCTCAAGCCGGAGGCGCTCGCGGGCCGGCCTCTCGCCGGCCGCACGGCCGTCATCATGCCGATCTACAACGAGGAGACAACCCGGGTCATCGCCGGGCTCGATGTCATCTGGTCCTCGTTGTCGAGGCTGCCGGAGCAGGCGGCATTCGATCTGTTCATTCTCTCCGACACGCGCAAGCTCGACGTTGCGGCGGCGGAAGAGGCGGCCTGGCGCCAGCTCACGGCGCGCCATCATGCCCGCGGCAGGATCTTCTATCGCCGGCGGCCGGAGAATGTCAGCCGCAAGGCCGGCAACATCGCCGACTTCGTGCGCGCGTGGGGCGGCGGCTACGATTACGCCATAGTGCTCGACGCCGACAGTGTCATGTCGGGCGAGGCGCTGGTGAACCTGGCGAGGCTCATGGATGCGAACCCGCAGGCCGGCATCATCCAGGCGCTGCCGCTGCCGGCGGGTCGGGAAACGCTGTTTGCGCGCCTGATCCAGTTTGCCGCGCGGCTGTCGAGCCCCATGCTCGCGAGCGGCCTCGCCTGGTGGCAGCTCGGCGAAGGCAACTACTGGGGCCACAATGCGATCCTGCGGCTGAAGCCATTCGCCGCTTTCTGCGATCTGCCGCGTCTGCCCGGAGCACCGCCGCTTGGCGGCGAGATCCTGAGCCACGACTTCGTCGAGGCCGCCTTCATGCGGCGTGCGGGATTCCAGGTCTGGCTGGTGCCGGACGACAGCGGCAGCTGGGAAGAGGTCCCCTCGAACCTGATCGACTACGCTGCGCGCGACCGACGCTGGGCGCAGGGCAACCTGCAGCACCTGGGACTGTTGCCCATGCGGGGCCTGCACTGGCTCAGCCGGCTGCACCTGATCACCGGAGTGCTGTCATATGCCAGCTCGCCGCTCTGGCTGCTCGTGCTGCTCCTGAGCTCGACGGTCGTCATTCTCGATGCCGTCCACGGGCATCAATACTTCACGCCCGGCTCCTACGCGCTCTTTCCAACCTGGCCGCAGTACCGCAATGGCGAGATCGTGGCGCTGATGTCGATCACGGTGGCCGTGCTCTTCCTGCCGAAATTCTTCGGCGCGATGCTTGCGCTGCGGGACCCGCGGCTGCGGCGTGGGTTCGGCGGCGCTGGACGACTGCTTGCGAGCCTTCTCATCGAGCAGCTATTCAGCATCCTGCTGGCGCCCGCCATGATGCTCTTCCACACGACCTTCGTCGTGACCACGCTCATGGGCAAGCCGGTGGCGTGGCATGCGCAGGAACGGGGCGATCGCGGTATCGGTGTGCTCGAGGCGCTTCTGCGGCACAAGTGGCACCTCCTCATCGGTCTCGCGTGGGGAGCGGTGATCCTCACGTTTGCCCCGCGATACATCTGGTGGCTGCTGCCGGTACTGGCCGGCATGGTGTTGGCCGTGCCGCTCACCATGCTGACCAGCCGCACCGGGGCGGGCCTCTGGCTGCGCCGGCATCGGCTGTTGCTGACACCGGAGGAAACCGATCCGCCGGCGGAGCTGGCAGCGCTGCAGGCGCGCCTGGCGCCGGGCGCCAGCGCCGTGGGCGATACCGAGGCGGGCGATGAGCCGCCGCTCGCGGTGCCGGAGCACGTACCGCTGGCAATGCAGGCCCAACCGCCGCGCTACCTGACCGCCCGTGATGCGCTGCGGCTCGGGCGCTGGAAAAGCGTGAACTCGACTCCCGCTCCCTGAGTTGTTGCCTGCACCGGCGCGGGGCACGTGCCGCATCGGATGCACCACAGTCGCGCGGCTCATCGGTCGCGATGTCGGGGAGGGGCGGTAATCGTCGGCGGCCGGTTGGCATGGGCGTTGCTTGACGCATGGCAGGAGGACTCCATGAGCGCGCTCGACTTCGCCAAGATCGCTTCCCGCCCCGCTTCCAACGAGGAGCTCGCGCACAGGGCGGCTGCGCCCGGCAGGCTGCCGAGCCGGCGACTCTCCCGCGCGCAGATCGTCGAGGCGGCGACGCGTCTCATTGCGCGGCGCGGCAATCACCGCATTCCCTGGCCGACCATTGCCGTCGAGGCGGGCGGTGAGCCCTTCGGTGTTGCCCCGGAGTGGCTCGAAGATCCTTTCGAGCTCATCGATCAGTGCTACGCCCGGACGGCACAGGCCCTGACCGACAGCCTCCTGCGCGCCGAGACCGCGCCCGGCACCGCCCTCGACAAGCTGGCCGCGTTCCTCGTGGCCGCCCTCGAGGCGCGGCGCAAGCTCGGCACCCTGCTGTCCTTCCGTCGCGGGCGCAACCTGCCCGATGCATTGCAGCGGCGCCTGCACGAGCGCGACATGATGGTGCGCACGCGGCTCAAACGCCTGCTGGATCAGGGCAGGAAAGACGGCTCGCTCGCGCGGCGCAATCCCGACAGCGCCTGCGAGCTGATCCTGGCGAGCCTCATGGTGCCCGATGTCGCCGTCACCGGCCCGGAACAGCAGATCTGGGACAGTGAGCTGGTCGAGTTGCTGCTCGCGGCACTGGCCGAGCCGCATCCGGCGGAGGCCGTGTAGACTCGATCTCCTGCCGCTCTTCAGCGGCGAGGAGAATACGTGCTCGAGCATCTCGACCGGCTGCCGCCTGACCCCATTCTCGGCCTCATGGCCGCCTTCCGCGCCGATCCCGACCCGCGCAAGGTCGACCTGGGCGTCGGCGTCTATCGTGACGATGCCGGCGAGACTCCGGTCATGAAGGCGGTCCGCGAAGCGGAGCAGACACTCATCGCCAGGCAGACGACCAAGACTTATGTCTCCGCCGTCGGTAACGCCGGATTCAACGAGGGAATGGAGCGACTGGTGCTGGGACAGGGCCACACGGCGCTCGGCTCGGGTCGCCTGCGGACCATTCAGGCGCCGGGTGGCTGCGGTGCGCTGCGGCTGGGCGCGGAGCTGATCCGTGCCGCGGCACCCGATGCTGTCGTGCACGTCAGCACGCCCACCTGGGCCAACCACGTGCCGCTGCTCTCGAATTGCGGGTTGAAGCTCGAGCGGTATCCCTACTTCGATCCCGCCACGGGCGGCATCGCTTTCGATGCAATGCTAGCCGCGCTCGATCGCCTTCCCCCGCGCTCGGTAGTGCTGCTGCACGCCTCGTGTCACAACCCGACGGGCGCGGATCTCGAGGATGGCCAGTGGCGCGAGTTGTTGGAATTGGTGCGCCGCCGGTCGCTCCTGCCCTTCATCGACATCGCCTACCAGGGCCTCGGCAGAGGGGTGGCGGAGGATGCGTTCGGCCCGCGGCTCTTCTGCGCGGAGTTGCCCGAGGTGCTGGTCGCGGTCTCGTGCTCGAAGAACTTCGGCCTCTATCGCGAGCGCACGGGTGCACTGCACTCACTGAGTGCTACACCGGCGGCAGCCGATGCGGCGATCAGTCAGCTCATGCGGATCGCGCGCGGCCTCTACTCCATGCCGCCGGACCACGGCGCGGCCATCGTGCATGGGATTCTGACGGACGAGCGGCTACGTACCCTGTGGGCGGCCGAGGTCGATGCGATGCGCGCCAGAATCCAACAGCTGCGCGCCTCGGCGGTGCAGCGTCTCGCGACGACCTGCCCGCGCAAGGATTTCGGCTTCATCGTGCGCCAGCGCGGGATGTTCTCCTACCTCGGCGTCGACACCGCAGCGGTCCGAGCGCTGCGCGAGGAGCACCATGTCTACATGATGGACGACGGCCGGATCAACATCTGCGGCCTGCGGATGGACAATATCGGGTACTTCGCGCAGGCGGTGGGGAAGGTGGTCGCCTAGCCTTGGCGGCGCCGCGGCGGGCGTTATAGCTCGATCAGGCCGTCGGAGAGCTCGTTCGTAGCGGCAGGATCGGGTGGATAGTGCTCGGCCATGGCGGCGCCGCAGGCGTCGATCGCATCCACGAAGCCGTCCACGATCCGACCTCTGCCCACCTGGGCGACGAATTTGTCGATGATCCCCTTCCAGTGCTCTTCGCCGAGCTTTTCGTGAATTCCCTTGTCGGCCACGATCTCGACGTAACGCTCTGCGAGGGAGACGAAGAAGAGCACGCCGGAGTGGTGCGCCGTGAGCTGCACGCCTTGAGCGTAGAACTGTGCCTGCGCGAGCCGGCTGGCGTGCGCGTGCTTCACGCGCCGGGGAATGAGCTTCAGATGCAGACCCGGTACGGACAGGAGCAGGATGGTCAGGCCGATGAAAATGAGAAGTTGGATCTGGTAGAGGTGGACCCAGGTGATCGACGCCCGCGCCAGCAGACATGCGCCGGGAAAGAGCAGCGCGAGTATTGC
>Ga0335073_10017612_pt1 | contig 9998 bp, 7 predicted proteins | sample Lox_Sample_22_FD_207093 | JGI IMG/M metagenome (GOLD analysis project Ga0335073, IMG submission 207093) | Soil microbial communities from Loxahatchee National Wildlife Refuge, Florida, United States - Lox_Sample_2.2 | ecosystem: Environmental > Terrestrial > Soil > Wetlands | place: USA: Florida... | reverse complement strand
CATTTTGAAAATTCGTGCTTTCGTAGCCGGCCCCGGCGACGTGCGCCGCGTCCGTGACCTGGTGAGCCAGCTTTTCACCGACCGGAAAGCGCCCCTGCCCGCCCTGAGCCTCATCCGCTGCGGCGGCCTGCCGCTCGAAGGATCGCAGGTCGTGTTCGAAGCCATCGCCGAAACCCGCAAAACCGCCAATCCCCACGGCCTCGCGTTTTTCTCCGGTCTGGCCGCGACTTCCGATAACCCCTTGGACCCCGTGGAGCCGCTTATGCAGAAATCGGCTGCGGCCCTTCGCAAAGCCGTGGAGAAATCCGGCGCGATATCCAGCGACGTCGTGCGCGTCACTTGTTTCTTGAGTTCTCTCGACAATCTGGCGGCCTCCCGCCCCATCATCGAAGGCGAATATCCGCATGCCGCCGTCACGTACTTGCAGACCCAGCGCGCGCCCGATCACGGCCTCGCCGAATGCGAAGCGGTGGCGCGGATCCCCGCCGATCCTCAGCCGCCCGTCCGCATGATCTCCGTCGTGGGCACCCCCGGTGAGGCCGGCCAGTCGCAAATCGCCCTCGTCGATACACCGCAGGCGGTCCTCACCGGAACCCAGATGTCCTTCGGCTTCGAAGTCAAGGATGCGCACCTGGCCTTCGAGCGGCTGCAAAAGGAACTGGAGCAGGCCGGCACTTCTACCCGCAATGTCGTGTTCGCTCATTTCTATCCCCTGGCGAAGCCCATCGCGGCCCAGATCCGCGATCTGCGAAAGGAGTTCTTCGATCCCGCCCGCCCGCCCGCCGGCTCCATCCTCCTCTTCGAAGGACTGCCTTCGCTCGATTCCGGCTTTGCGGTGGACGTCGTGGCTGTGAAATAACGGCACATTCAGCGCCGTCTTGCGCGGGGTAAAATAAGAGCGAACGCAGGCACTGTCATGTTTCTTTCTCCTCCGCGACTTCTTCCGCTCGCCTTATTGGGAGGCGTTTTGCTCTGCCTGATGGCGATGGCGCAGCAGAAGCCCGCCGAATCGGCGAAGACCGATCCTGGTACGCAGCCGCCGGCGAAGAAGACCGATCCTGCCGCTAAACAGGACGACAACCTGCTGTTCACCTCCAAAGTCCAGGAAGTAGTCCTGCCCGTAACCGTCCGCGATCCCAAGACCGGCAAATTCGTTTCCAATCTCACAGCCGCTGATTTTCGCGTGCTTGATGAAGGCAAGGCGCAGCGCATCAGCGTCTTCAACCACGCCGAAAAACAGCCGATCGTGGTCGGTTTTCTCGTGGACCAGTCCAGCGACGTCCGCATTCACTGGGATAAGTTTCGAGAGGCCGTCAAAGAACTGATCTGGACGCTCTTGCCGGGCGACCCGCGGTACAGCGGATACCTGATTCAGTACAACACCAAGGCGGAACTGCTGGTGAACACCACCACCGACAGCGACAAGCTCTCCAGCGTGGTGGACAAGATGAAGCCAAGCGTGGGAGCGGCGCTCTTCGACGCGATCTACCGTGCTTGCACCGACCGGGCGCTGGTCAAAGGCGAGCCGTACGAGCCCCGCCGCATCATCATCATCATCGGCGATGGACGCGACAACGCCAGTCAGAAAACCCTCGGTGAGGTCCTCGAATTGGCCAAGCGCAACCAGGTGACCATCTACGCCATGAGCACCCAGAATTTCGGCTTCGACAACCCGGATGACGATGCCCTGCAGGCGCTGGCGAACCAGACCGGCGGCCACGTCGAATACCCCTTGAACAAGCTGTACGCCGATGTCTCGGGCTACCTGTCGCAACCCTCCGACGACGGCAACTACGCGCTCACCGTGGGCACTGGCGGATATGCTTCGGAAATCTCCTCCGGCATCGTGAAAGCCGTAGCTGGCCTCGCCGGCGAAATCACCACGCAGTACGTGATCCGGTATACACCGGATATCGACCCGAAAACCGCCGGTAAGGACTTCCGGAAAATCAAGGTGGACATCCCTTCAATCCCCTTCCTCCGGCCGATTACACGTGACGGATACTACCCCGACCCGATCCGCAAGCCAACCGTTCAGTAACCTCTCCGTGGCGCACGCACTCTTGCGTGCAGCGCCGGCACTCATGCCGGCGTGGTCGCTGACGGCCCGGCACCGACCCTTTGCGCTGGCTCAGCGAAGCTGGCGAGCGGAGCTCAGCTAACTCGCCTCGTCGGCGCTCTTCTGCAACACCTCCGCAATCCGCTCGGTCAATCGTTTCAGCACAATCGGCTTGGTCTCGTACGCCCGGCAGCCGGCGGAAAACGCCGCGTGCACATCCTCATGCGAACAGTGCGCGGAGAGGACGATGATGGGAATTTTGAAAGTGTGCGGATCGTTCTGCAGCGCGCGGATGGCCGTATGTCCGTCCATCACCGGCATGTCCAGGTCCATCACAATGATGTCGGGCCGGGATTGCCGCGCCGCTTGTAGCGCCTCTCGCCCATCCGCCGCCACGATCATCTCGAAACCCTGCCGTTCCAGCCGCCGCGACAGCATATCGCGGCTGAATTCGTCGTCTTCCACCAAAAGCAGTTTGTTCATGAACTCCTTATGCGATCGCTTCGTTCGAAAACGCCGCCCGCGCCCGCGAGCCAGGATCCGGCTCGGGAAGCCGGCGGCCCGCCAGCAGCTTCCGTAATGTCATCAGATCGACCGGGCGCGAAAACCAATATCCCTGCGCATACTCGCAGCCCATGTAGTAGAGCATCTCCGCCTGCCGCCGCGTTTCCACTCCTTCCGCCACTACTCCCATCTGCAGCGAGTGCGCCAGCGTCAGGATGGCCCGAATAATCGCCACCGCTTCCGGCTCCGACGGCAACCGCATCACGAAAGAACGATCGATCTTGAGCGTATCCACGGGGAACCGATGCAGGTACATCAGGGAAGAGTACCCCGTGCCGAAATCGTCCAGCTTCAGCCCGACTCCCATCTTCCGCAGCCGCCCCAGCATCTCCAGTGCGGTTTCGGGATTCCCCATAACCGCGGTTTCCGTAATCTCCAGCCGGAGCGCGGCCGGCGGCAGCCCCGAGATCTCCAGCGCCTGGCCCACCGTTTCCACCAGGCGCGAATCCGCGAACTGCTGGCCGGAAACGTTGACGCTCACCGTGACGTGCGGATACTGCCGGCGCAGCCCGGCGGCGTCCAGACAGGCCCGCTCCAGCACCTGCTTGCCGATCCCCACGATCAATCCGCTGCGCTCCGCCAGCGGGATGAAATGTTCCGGCTGCACCAGTCCCGCGCGCGAACGCCGCCAGCGCAGCAGTGCTTCGAAGCCCAGGATCGATCCGTCCCGCAGCGAGACTTTGGGCTGGTAGTGCACGATGAACGCGTTCTCCTCCAGGCTGCGCCGCAAATCGGCTTCGATACGCAATTCCTCGATCGCCTGTTCGCGCATGCTCCGTTGGAAGACCCCCGCGCCCGCGGCGCCCAGTTCCCGGGCATGACGAGTGGCTGCGTGCGCGTTCGACAACAGCGCCTGGGGCGTCTCTCCGTGGATCGTGGTGGCGATCCCGGCGCCGGCCCCGGCGTACAGGGTGCGGCCATCGAGTTCCGCCGGCTGGTTCAACGCCGATTGCATCTCCGCCGCCAGCCGCTCCAGTTCCTCCCGCGACCGCGCGCCGCGCAGGAGTACGGCAAATTCGTGATCGGCCGAACGGACCAGCGAAGCTCCCCGCGGGTCCCCCTCCCGCTCCAGCGTGGCGCGCAATCGACCCGCCAGCGCTGCCAGGAACGGTCCCGCGCCGCCGGCCGGCAGGCTTTCCTCCACACGCTCGAATCCATCCAGAGCAAGGAGAATCAGCGCGGCCGGCTGGCCGTTTTCCTCGAGGTTGTGGAGTTCGTCTTCCAGCCAGACGCGGTTCTCCAGCGAAGTCAGCGGGTCGACGGTTTTGCGCACGGTAATATCCGTGTTCGCACCCGCCAGCCGGATCGGCCTGCCGGCCTCGTCCAGCACTTTGCTCGCCCGGCTCTCCACCCATCGCCAACCCCCGTCTTGGTGGCGCATGCGGTACTCCATCAGCAGATGGCCGGTTTCTCCCATCAGGTACGCGCGGACCATTGTTTTTACAGGGCGCCGGTCGCCGGGATGCAGCCGGCTGAACCATTCCTCGGGACTGCAGGAGATTCCGTCCGGCCCCAATCCCAGCATTTCCTTCCAGCGGAGCGAGTATTCGATCTTCCCGGCCTCCAGGTCCCAATCCCATAGACCTTCGTCGGATGCTACCGACGCCAGGCGGTACAATTCCATCTGCCGCAGCTTCTCGCGGCTGCACGCGCCCAGCGCCAGCCTGGTTTCGATCCGCGCCTGCGCCACCGCGAAATCCACCGGCTTGGTGATGTAGTCGTTGGCCCCCGCCCGCAGTGCCGTCACCACTCCGCTGCTGTCATGGTTGGCGGTCACGATGATCACCGGCAGTTCGCTCGCCGGATGAATCTCGCGGATTCGGGCCAGAACTTCCAGCCCGCTCATCTCCGGCATCATCAGGTCGAGCAGCACCAGGTCCACCGGCTCGCGCGCCAGAATTTCCAGCGCCTCGCGGCCGCCCGGTGCCAGCAAGACTTCGTATCCGACGCGGAAAAGCCGCCGGCCGAGCATGTCGCGATTCGATTCGTCGTCATCGACTACCAGCAGGCGTTGTTTCGGCATGGTCCTCCTTTCCCGGTTGCCCCGCGCTCGGCGCGGGGAGTTGCGCCGGCAGCCGCATCCTGAATGTGGATCCCTTCCCCAACTCGCTCTCCACGGTGATATCGCCTCCCATCAAGCGGCAAAGGCGCCGGCTGATCGCCAATCCCAATCCGCTCCCGCCGAAGCGCCGTGTGGTCGACGAATCGGCCTGCACGAAGGCCTGAAACAGGTTCGCCTGCTGCTCGTCGGAGATGCCGATTCCGGTGTCGGCGACGCTCACCTCGATCCAATCGCCCCATTGCGACGGCTCGCGCCGCAGGTCCACCCGCACCGAGCCGTTCCGTGTGAATTTGCAGGCATTGGCCACCAGGTTGAGTAAGCTCTGGCGAAACCGCACCAGGTCGGTCGAGACCGGGAACGGTTCGGCGATCCCGCTGACGGTCACGCGATTGCCATTGCGCGACGCCAGCGGAGCCGTACTCACGATCACGTCGTCCACCGCCGTGCGGGCGTCAAAAGTCTCCTTGTGCAGACGAATCTCGTCGGCCTCGGCTTTGGAAAAATCCAGGACCTGGTTCACCAGGTCGAGCAGCATGTTTCCGGAGCGTTCGATGCGCTTCAGATCGGCGCCCAGCCCTTCGATTCCCCGGTCCTCGCAGGTTTCCTGCAGCAGTTGGCTGTATCCGATGACGGCGTTGAGCGGAGTGCGCAGCTCGTGGCTCATGTTGGCCAGGAACCGGCCCTTGGCCGCCGCCGCAGCCTCGGCCTTTTCTTTCGAGACCAGCGTCTCGCTCAAACGCTCCACCATGCCGTTGAACGCCATCGCCAGGCGGCCCACTTCATCCATCCGTTCCACTTTCACCCGCTGCCCGTCGAGCGAACCGGCCGAGATGCTCACGGTGGCCTCGGTCAGTCCCCGCAGGGGCTGCAGCAGGGCGCGGAGCTGCACGCCTTGCAGCACGGCGCCGAAAAGCAGACACGCCACCGCCATCGCCGCCGTCACCCACGCGATGCGCAGCCTCGCGGCCTGCTGTGGCTCGGTGGACATCAGGACGCGCACCGTCCCCAGCCGCGCCGGAGTCCGGCTGGTGCCCTCCCATCCGATGCGGTCGACGGCATCGGGCCGGACCACCTCGCGGACCGCTTCCACCCAGTTCCGCCGCGACTCCTGGAATCCCGCGCGCGCGACCGATACCGGCTCGGCCGATTCGCTATCGGTCAGCGTCACCTGCACCATGTCCCCCGAACCCACCGCGTTGCGCGCGATCCGTTCCAACTCGCTGCGATCGCCGACCAGCATGGGGAACTCGCTCTGCCGCGACAAAAACTCGGCCGTCGTCTGCGCCCGCCCGCGAATCTGCCGCTCCAGGTCGCGGCTGTACGTCCACAGAAACAGGCCTGTCAAACTCACCAGCAGCGCCGCGCTCAGCGCCACGTTGGCGACCAGCATCCGCCGGCCCAGCTCGCTCCGCAATACGTTGGTCATCGAAAGACCTCCACCCCGGCGTCCAGATGGAAATCCAGCCCGAGCAGACGCGCGATCCGCTGGTTCACCGCCACCCGCACTTTCGACGGCGATTCCTCGGAGCCTTCACCTCTGAACTCGTGATGCTGCGCTCGAAGCGCCAGTTCCGCCGTCTGCCGTCCCACCGCGCGGTAGTCCGCATAGACCCCAACCGCCGCTCCGGCGTGCACGAAGGCCGGCGAGAAACCCACGATCGGCAAACGGTATTCGAGGGACGCCATCACCAGCGGCGGAATCGTCGCCGGGTTATAGAGATCGGGATCAGGAAAGCAGAGCAGGACATCCACCCGGTTGCGGAGCGACGCCAGGGTCTTGAGCAGCCGCGCGGGTGAATCGCAGTCCTCGATCAGCGTCTGAAAACCCTCGTGGCGGGCCTGATTCTCCAGCGCCTCGATCGAATCGCGCGATCGCAACGGGTTGCGGATGATGCCGATTCGCGAGGCCCGCGGCAGCAGCGTGTGGATAGCGCCCAACGGCACCGCCAGCGGCAGATCCAGGGTCAATTGCGCGGTGGCCTCCACCCCCGCGCCCCGCAGAATCATGGTGGCGATCACCGGCTGCGCCGGTTTGCGGGCGGCCACTTCGCTCAACGCCCGGCTGCCCACCGCAACGATCACTTGCGCATCGCGGCTCCGCAGTGCTTCGGCCAGATCGAGGGCGCCGCGCGGCGAATCGACATCGATAACCCGCGCCGACGTCCCCAAAGACGCGGTCAGGCCATCCACCGCGTCGGCCAGTGCCGGCACACCACTCTCGGTCACCACCAGTACATGCCCGGGCGCCCGCGGCACGATCACCACCGCCAGCGCGATGCGGGCCACCAGAAGGGCCCGGGCTTGTCGGCCGATCATTCCCATATCCGGATTACCAGCTTCAGGAACGCGGTCCGGCCTGCGCCCGGAATGCGGTCGGTGGCGCAGTAGATCGGATCCTGGTAGCGCCGGTCGAACAGATTGCGGACGCCGCCTGTGAGATCGAACCGGCGGCCCAGATGCAAAGTGGCCGCGGAGTCGAATAATACGAAGCCGCCCAATACGCCGCCCAGGTCGGCGGCGCGGCCGGAGAGGTACTGCGCATCGGCGGAAGCGAACAGCCGCCGGCCGGCCGGAATGCCCAAACGCAGCTTATGGATCTGATGTGGAGAATTGGGCAGCCAGGTCGAGGGTGGATTGACGCTCCTGGCCGTCTGCCAGACCGTGCTGGCGGTGGCTTCCACACCGCGGGAAAGTTTCCCGGACAGCTCCAGTTCCAGTCCGGTGGTGCGGATGTCGCCGGCATTCTGGTACTGCTGCGCTCCGCTGTCCAGCGTTACGGCTTCGATCATGTGTTCCACGCGATAGTGGAACCCGGCCGCCGTCACCGTCCAGCCCGCGGCCACTCGCCGCTCGATCGATCCCTGCCAGGTTTGCGCGCTCTCCGGCAGCAGCCGCGGAGCGGGTATGTACGAAAGCCCCCCATCGTTGTAAAACTGTTCGAAGGCGCTGGGGTTGCGGAACGGCCGTCCGTAGACCAGCTTATAGACGGTGCGCGAGGTGGGCTGAAAGACCAGGGCCGCGCGCGGCGAGAGGAAATGACCGAAATTGCGCGTCCCGTCCAATCGCACGCCCGTATGCAGCGAAAGCCCCGGCGCGATCCTCCATTCCTGCTGGGCGAACACCGCGCCGCCGCGATCGCGTCTTCCGGCGATGTTTTCACGCACACCATTGGTGATGTTGTATTGCAGGCTGTTGATGTCCCAGAAGCCTTCGATGCCCGCGGTAAACGTCCCGATGGCGGACACGGGCCTGGAATAGGTCAACTGCGAATCGATCCGGTCGCCCGCGTTGTAGTCGCGCACCTGCTCGACAACCTCGCCCGTGCTGTCGAGCGGATAGTTGAAGAGATCGCGATAGCGGTAGCGGTCGTAGTAGGTCTGCCAGCGAAGTTCGCCCGCGCCGGCCCCCCGCCTGTAGCCGGCGCCGATCACGTCGCGGCTGTCCACCACGTGCTGCGCGGGATCGCCGGAAAAACTGGTTCCCAGACCGATAAGCGGCTGCTTGTCGCGTGCGTTGAAATAGACCAGGAAACTCCAGTTGCGCCAGATGAGGTTGGCGAAGGTGTGATACCCGCGTTCGTGATCGGCGTTGCCGGCGATGCCCGAAGCCGGCGCCCCCGGCGGAACCGCCAGGCCGTTCAACCCCAGCGCAACTCCGGTGTCCTGAAAGATCGACCCCGAGACCAGCAGGTTGGCGCCCCGTCCGAGGTACAGCGAAGACGACGCCGAGAGCTTGTGCCCGCCCGCCGAATCGGTCTCCGTCGAGAGGCGGAGTTTCTCGCCATCCACCGGCGAGCGCGTCACGATATTGATATTGGCCAGCATTCCGTTGGAGCCGTAGAGCGCCGAAGTGGGGCCGCGAAGGATCTCGATCCGCTCTACCAGATCCATGTCCAGGCCAAAATCCTGACCGAAGAATCCGTTCGAATCGTAAATGTTGTCGGTCAGGGGATGGCCGTTCAGCATCACCAGGAAACGCGTGTTGAAGTCGCCGGGAAGCGAAATACCACTCACGCCGGCGTAGTGGTAGGTGTGATCGTACGTAATATAGAACCCGCGTACTGATTCGAGAACTTCGGCGAGGGTGCGATAGCCATATTTGCGGATGTCATCGGCGGTGATCACGGTGACGCTGGCCGGCGCCTCCGCCAGCGTCTGGGCATGCAAGGAAACCGCTTCCACCGTCGGGAGATCGCCGAATAACGCCTGGTCGTCGGCCGGTTTCGGCGGCGTCTGCGCCCCAGCGGGAATGCTGGTAATACCACCAGCCAGTATCAGGATCAGGACCCCATTTTTCATGATCGAAACGCGTGCGGCGCAGACGCCTCATGACCCTTATCGGATGGGGTGGAGGATGCGTGAGGAGTTGAGGTGGGATTAAAACGAGGAGGATCTGGCTAGCTGGGAGGTAGGGTCATGAAGGCCCGCGCCGCAAACCCGGAAGTCGTGAACGGATCGCTAAGATGCCCGTTCGGCTTCCCGGACGGTCGCGGCCCCGGGAGCTTCGGAACTTCACCCGGAGCCGCGAGCGTCAGAGACCGCTGGCAGGTCCGCGGCTCCGGGTATTCCGCTTGCAATCGTCATTCGCCATCGTTCCGCACCGGGTCGGCAGTGGTGACCGCCGCGCCGCCGTGCGTCTTCGGCGAGGCCACCCGATACACGGTCTCACCCTCCGAGCCCATCCAGACATTAGCCAGCGTGCAGCGGCCTTCCGAGCACTGGAAGGAGAGCACCGCGTTCCCGGCACTCACCCATGCCGCTTTGGCGTTGCCCGACGGATAGAGAAATGTCAGTAGTTGTTTGCCATGGCCGCCGGAAACGATCATCGTCGAATTCCCGGCCTCGCTGCGCTCCACCCGGACCCGGTAAGTCCCGGCATCGAGCGCCTTGCCGCCCGCGTGGAACGCGAACGGGATGTTGGCTTCCATGGTTTGGGCGGAAGCGATTCCAGCAGCCACCACGAAAGCGGCTGCAGCCATCAAAGTAGTATTCAAGCGTGTCATGTCTGTCATCCTCTCCAGGCCAGTGGCCGATTGGAATTTGGTTGCGCCGGGATTATGGCACGTGCCGCGCCACAGATGGCAAACAGGTATCACGTTGAAAATGCACGGATGGGCAGCCAGAGGAGGGGCCAGAATAAACCGGGCGGTTCATGCGCCTGAACCCAACTGTTCATCGGCGGAATGCCGGCCGGGCCGCCATCGGCCAAAGAAAGCCGCCAACAGTAAGACTATGGGCTGGAATCTGTTGATCCGGGTGATGGTATTGCCATCACCCGGCTGCCTGTTCTCGCGCCGCCCCGCGAAGGCCGCGG
>Ga0335073_10017611_pt1 | contig 9998 bp, 9 predicted proteins | sample Lox_Sample_22_FD_207093 | JGI IMG/M metagenome (GOLD analysis project Ga0335073, IMG submission 207093) | Soil microbial communities from Loxahatchee National Wildlife Refuge, Florida, United States - Lox_Sample_2.2 | ecosystem: Environmental > Terrestrial > Soil > Wetlands | place: USA: Florida... | reverse complement strand
GCTTTGAACACGGACGAGCTGCTGGGCGGGTCCACGACCCCATACCACTTTTCTCTGGCCGCGGCAGACGGGTCGCCCCAGTACGGCGGCCGCAGCAATAACAAGTATCCGTCATACCCGAACTACCAGAGCAAGGCCAGCCACATCGCCATTGTGGCGGGCGGCGGATTCTCAGCGCCGGTTGGACAGGACACCAACGGCTATGAGACGTACGGCTATAACCTCGACTTCGGCGGCGGCTGGAATTTCAACAAGAAGTTCGGGATCCTCTTCGAATACCAGTTTGACCGGATGAAGATTCCCGGCGCGACCATCGCCGCGGTCGGCGCGCAGGGCGGCAACATCAACACCCACCTGTTCCTCTTCGATCCCGTCTACTACTTCTATTCGCGGCACTCCAGCGGCGCTTATGTCACTGGCGGCGGCGGCTTCTCCCGCAAAGTGACCAACTTTACCGATCTGCAGGAAGTTTCGGAGTGCTACTACTTCTGCTACTACGGGTACCAGTCAGAGACAGTAGCCAATTTTTCCAGCACCCAGGGTGCGTTTGATGTCGGCGGGGGCCTCTACTGGAAGGCTTTTGGTCAGGACAGCAACAGCAAGCTCTTTGTCGAGGCTCGTTATATCTGGGTGGACTCTCCAAACCCGACATCCACGACCAACGGCGAAGGCACAGAAAGTCTGATCCCGGTGACACTCGGGATTCGTTTCTAACCGTTATGTCCGGCTGGGCGCCAGCCTCTCGCCTCACGGGAGACTGGCGCGCCGGCCGGCAAACCCAACTGGCACGCACTGCCGCTCGTCCCCACACCGCTCGTCGACGGCATCGATGGTCCGCAGCCGGCCCGATTGTTTTCAGCACCGGAGTTTGATTCGTGAAGAAACAGCGCGGGGTCGTTCTCGCGATCGCGCTTTTTGGCCTGTTCGCCAGCATGGTCACGAGTTGCGGCGTCACCCAGGGGACTCAGCCTCCGCCTCCGCAGCAGGCACCCACCCAGCCGCCCCCGGTGGCGGGGAACTTCGGATCGGTGACGATCAGCCCGCAGTATGTGGCGCTGTTCCCAGGACAGACCCAGCAATTCACCGCGTCATCCAGCTCAGGGGGAGCCCTGACCTGGCTGGTGAACGGAATGGCCGGAGGCAGCGCCGCGTTCGGAACCGTGGACGCGACCGGCAAGTACACGGCGCCGGCGTCGCTGCCGCAGAGCCTGAACGTCAGCATTACCGCGGAGCTGACTTCTTCCGGGCAGCAAAACCAGGCTACCGCCGTGGCCTCCATCATCAACGAAGGGGAGATCTATCCCACGAATAATCCCCAGGTGGTGGAGTATTCGGTGTATCTGCCGGCGCCCGGCAAGGCGTCGGTGGAATTCGGCACCTCCACAAACTATGGGCGCGACACCTGGCAGGTCTCGACGCCCACCCCTTACGGCGGACAGCTGACAGTTCTGGTGGCCGGCATGCTGGCGCAGACTACGTACCACATGCGCGGGCAGATTGCGCTGAACGACGGTGCGACACTGACCGACGTCGATCACGATCAGTTCTCCTCGGGGCTGCCGCTGACCACGGGCACGCCGCCCGCGACCAGCGCCATCACTATCTCGAGCCCGGGCACGCCGCAATCGGGGATTGAGCTGTGGAACACAATTCTCCCCGCGACGCAGACGCAGTTATTTGCCACCGATCTCGAGGGCAATGTGCTGTGGACCTACACCTACCAGGGCACCACGCTGGATACGATTCAGGGTGCGCAGCTGTTGCCCGATGGGGACATGCTCATGGTGATCTCGTATCTCTCCTCGCTGACCGCGGGGGTGGCCAGCGCGCACCCGGGCACGCTGAACGAGGTGCGCGAAGTGGATCTGGCGGGAAACACCGTCCGCAGCATCACGATGGACCAGCTGAACCAGAGGCTGGCCGCTGCGGGATTCCATGATTCCGACGGCAGCGCCTATCAGCTGAAAAGCTTCCACCATAATGTTCTCGCTTTGCCGAACGGGCACTGGGTGCTGCTGGCGGCGTATCCGAAGAACTTCACCAATCTGCCCGGCACTTCCGGAACGACGGGCGTGCTTGGCGACGTGCTGGTCGACGTGGACGCGAACGGCAATCCCGACTGGGTGTGGAGCGCCTTCGATCATCTCGACGTCAATCGCCATCCGATGAACTTCCCGGACTGGACGCATTCCAACGACATGCTGTATTCGAGCGACGATCACAATCTGTTGCTCTCGATGCGGCACCAGAACTGGATTATCAAGATCGATTTCGACGACGGGCAGGGATCGGGAAACGTCCTGTGGCGTCTGGGCGAGGGCGGCGATTTCAAGCTGGTGGGCGGGGTGGATCCCACCGACTGGTTCTACGCGCAGCACGGGATGAACTTCTTCACACCCAATACGACGGGGGTGTTTCGCCTGGGCTTGATGGATAACGGCAACGATCGCATCTTTCCCTCGGGCCAGGTGCAGTGCAAGCCGGATGCGGCAACCACGCCGCAGTGTTATTCGACGGTGCCGATTCTGGAAATCAACGAGACCGATATGACGGCTACCCTGGTGACCCACTACGTTCCACCGGATACCTATTTCAGCTTCTTCGGCGGCGATGTGCAGAATCTGGCCAACGGCGACGTGCATATTGATTTCTGCGGGCCGTTGTCCGGCAGCATCGTGCAGGAGCTGAACTCTTCAGCGTCGAACCTGGTATGGCAGGGAACCACACCGGGCCAGGATCAGTTCAGGGTGGATCGAATCCCGAGCCTCTACCCCGGAGTGCAGTGGTAGTCAGCCGAGTGGAGGCGCATCATGGGCGATGTGGGGCGCCTCAGGCTCATCCGCACAAATACAAAAGCGGCCGAGTTCCGGCCGCTCTCTTCTATGCCCTAAACCCTGTTCTTTTACTTCCAGCTCACCGCCAGCTGCCAGCGCAAATTGCGGACCGCCGTTTTGCGCAGGACGCGCTCGTACTCTTCCAGCTCCGAAACGACCGCAGCGGTTTCGGCGCCCAGGGCCGAGGGAGCCTCGCGGAGAAAATCATGGAGGGTGCACACCGTGATCAGACCGTCTTCCGGAGCGAACCACTGCGGCGGAGGCAGCGTGCGCGCCCACTCCGGATCGCCGGCGCCCTCTTCCAGCAGCAGGGCCATGGAATTTTCGTCGGCGGAAAAGAACTCCAGCAGCGGCTTTACCCCGAGGCGCAGAGCCAGCTTCTCCAGAGCATCCTCGTTCCGGGCCAGCGCATGGCCGTTCACAAAGATGTCGTAACCGGGGTCTTCTCCCTCGACAACGATGTACATCGATGCGCTCATTGGCGACAGTCTACCTGATGAGGGATGCCCGGAAGCCGGGAGAGGATGCAGCGTTGCCAGAAGAGTAACTGGCGTACGTGGTTCGCCTCCTCTTCGTTATTGGACGGCCCACCCCGCCGGTTTGGCGCACGAAATTCCAGCAAAATGAAAGGCCGGACGCTCGACGTCCGGCCCTGTTTGCTTTTGACCGCAATGGGTTACTGATTGCTGCGGCTTCCACCGCCGCCGCTGCCGCCCGGCCTGCGTCCACGCCGCCGCCGCCGTCGACCAGCGCCGCCACCTCCGGCACCCGCCGGCCGGCGCTCGCCACTGGGGCCGGTGACAACAGGAACGCCATCGGCGCGGTTAAAGTTGATCTCTTCGCCTTCCTCGAGATCGCTTTCAGCGTCGTCGAAGTCCTCGCCACCCTCAATCATGATGGTGCTCGCGTTCGATGTCGGCTGACGCTCTTCCGGAGGCGCCGCCGGTGCGGGGCGCGGTTGCCGCGGCGGACGCTCCTGCCGTTCCCCACGTTCGCCTCGCTCGCCACGATCTCCACGATCGGGGCGTTCTCCGCGTTCATGGCCGCCGGAGGCAGCCATTTCCGCGCCCTGATTCGGTTCGGGCAGGCCCAGTTTCTGGCGCTGCTCGCGCAGCACCGCCTTCCGCGACAGCTTGATGCGGTTGCCTTCCACGCCCAGCACCTTCACCATCACCTGATCGCCTTCGCGCAGTTCGTCCTTCACTTCGCGGACGCGATGCTCGGCGATTTCGCTGATGTGCAGAAGGCCGTCGGTGCCGGGGAAGATCTCGACGAACGCGCCAAACTCCGCCAGGCGAACCACCTTGCCGAGGTAGGTCTTGCCCACTTCCGGCACGGCCGTCAGATCGTTGATCATGGCCAGCGCCTTCTTCAGGCCTTCCTCGTCGCTCGAGGCCACGTTCACCTTGCCCGTGTCGTCTACGTCGATCTTCACCTGCGTGGCTTCCACGATGCCGCGAATCGTCTTCCCGCCCGGCCCGATCAGGTCGCGAATCTTGTCGGTGGGAATCTGAATCGTGCGGATCTGCGGCGCGAACTTCGACTTCTCCGTGCGCGGTCCGCTCAGCGCCGCTTCCATCGTATCCAGCAGGAACATGCGTCCCCGCCGCGCCTGCTCCAGCGCCTCGCGCATGATCTGTCCGGTGACGCCGCTGATCTTGATGTCCATCTGCAGGGCGGTGATCCCGTCCCGCGTGCCGGCCACCTTGAAGTCCATGTCACCGTAGTGATCCTCGGCTCCGGCGATATCGGTGAGGATGGCGTAGTCGTCGCCCTCCTTCACCAGGCCCATGGCGATACCGGCGACGGCTGCCTTGAGCGGAATGCCGGCATCCATCAGCGCCAGACTGGCGCCGCACACCGAAGCCATCGACGACGAGCCGTTGGACTCCAGGATGTCCGACACCACGCGCAGCGAGTACGGCGAAACATCCTCGCCGGGCAGCACCGCGCTGATGGCGCGCTCCGCCAGGGCTCCGTGCCCGACCTCGCGGCGCCCTACGCCGGTCATGCGTCCCGTTTCGCCCACCGAGAACGGCGGGAAATTGTAATGGAGCATGAACTTTTTCTTCTGCTCGCCTTCAAAGGTCTCCAGCCGCTGCGAGTCGTCGGTGGTGCCCAGTGTTGCAGTCACCAGGGCCTGCGTCTCGCCGCGGGTAAAGAGTGCCGAACCGTGGGTGCGGGGCAGCACACCCACCTCAATCGAGATGGGGCGAATCTCGTCAAATGCGCGACGATCCGGCCGGACCCGCTCCTTCGTCACCTGCTCGCGGAACATCTTCTCGCGCAGCGCCTCGTAGTAGTGCGCCAGCTTCTTTTTCGCCGCTGCGGCGTTCTCGTCGTCCGGAATCTCCGCCTTCAGCTCATCCTGGATGGCTTTCACCATATTTTGGCTGTCGAGCTTCGGATGCGCCTTCGTATCCAGCGCGTCCTTGAGCCGAGCTCCGACTTTGGCTTGCATCGCGTCGAAATAAGCCTGGTCAAACTCGGGAGCCTTCACATCGCGCTTCTTCTTGCCCGCGCGAGACACCAGGTCCTCGATCGCGGCCACGATCTTCTTGATCTCCGTGTGTCCGAACTCGATGGCTTCGACCACCGTCTCTTCCGAGGCTTCGTTCGCCCCGCTCTCGATCATCACGATGCCTTCCTTCGTCCCGACTACCGTGATGTTGACCTTGCTGCCCCGGCGCTCCAGATACGAAGGATTGACGACGAACTGGCCGTCGATCTGGCCCACGCGCACCGCGCCAATGGTCGCTCCGAAGGGAATGTCCGACAGAGCCAGCGCAGCGCCCGCCGCGTTAATGCCGATGATGTCCGGATCGTTTTCCTTGTCCGCCGAAAAAACCAGAGCGATGATCTGAGTCTCGTTGCGGAAACCTTCGGGGAAGAGCGGGCGAATCGGCCGGTCGATCTGCCGGCTGGTAAGGATCTCGCGCTCGCTGGGGCGTCCCTCGCGCTTAATGAACCCGCCGGGGATGCGTCCGCCGGCGTACGCGTACTCGCGATAGTCCACGGTGAGGGGGAAGAAGTCGATGCCTTCCCGGGGATCGGGAGAGGCGACCGCCGTCGCCAGCACGACCGTATCGCCGGAGCTGACCACAGCGGCGCCGGAGGCCTGCTTCGCCATCCGGCCGGTTTCAAAATGCAGCCGCTTGCCGCCGGCAAGTTCGACTGTCGCTTCCTGCTTCATATTTTCCTCTTTTCTCGAATGGGGGCGATCGGGCGGGCATCCGCGGCGCTGCGGGTGATGGGGAGCCGGGAAGAGCGGAGAGTGGAGATCGCGAAGCCTGCTTCGACCCGGAGCTGCGCAGTGTGTGGAAGGGCGCCGCCCCGCACGGTCCGTGCTCTTTCGGCTCCGGTCGCGCGCGCGCCGAAGACCGAGCCCGGCCGTGTTATTTGCGAATACCCAGCCTGGTGATCACAGTCCGATACCGCTCGGAATCATGGGTTTTCAGGTAGTCCAGCAGCCGCCGGCGCTTGCTCACCAGCATCAGCAGGCCGCGGCGCGAGGCGTGATCCTTCGCGTGGGCCTTGAAATGCTCGGTCAGGTCGCCAATGCGCTCGCTGAGAACTGCGATCTGCACCTCAGGACTGCCAGTGTCGCTGTCATGGGTGCGGAAACGCGCGATAACTTCGGATTTCTTTTGGGGTGCCAGCACGTCCGTGCGTACTCCTCTGCTTTTTCTCTAGTCCACTTCCTAAGTGTCTGGTCCAAGAATAACATGGCCGGTCCTGCCGGGACCACTTTCGTGCACCGTTTCGGGATCAAAATCCTGCCGCGGCCGGGTGCCTTTACCCGCTTTGAGGGGCCAGGCTCGTCGCCGACGCGTCTTCGCTTTCGGCCTGCTGGGGAGCTTGTATGATGCGGCTCGTTCGCTCTCCGGCCCCAGTTGCCGTCAGACCTGCGGCTGGGTGAGGCGAACCATCAGCTTCCGCAGCGCCATCCCCGCGTGGGCACCCGCAATGCAGACACCGAGGCTGAAGCACGCCAGCAAAGGATCAAACATGACGGTGTGTGTCTGCACGAAGATGCGCGCCGGCATCCACATTGGGACCCATGCCCCAATTCCCAGTCCCCACAGCCAGGGGCGCCGAGGTCCCATCAGCCCCAGCATGCCTGAGCTCAGGAGCAGCATCCCGGCGGTGATGCCGGCGTCGTCCCAGTGGGGACGGGAGTCGATCCACGCGATTGCCAGCCCGAGCCCCAGAGCCACTCCCAGGAGGACCGAGTGAAGGGTCCGATCCTTCTCCGCGGCAAATCTTGCCGCGACTACCCGCGGATCGCCAAAGCGCGCCATGGCCTCGTCCGACGCTGTGCCAAATGTCTGACCGCCTCGGACACCGGCATCGATCGCGTCGGACAAATGCCCCCGCGTCTCCTCGACGAAGCGGCTCTCCAGAACACCCCGCTTTCGCAGCTCCGTCCGCAGCCACGCCAGATAGGCCTCCAACGCTGCTGAGCTCGGCTCACTCATGCCAGTCCTTCCACGACGCCACTCACCGCGTGCGCAAAGGTCCGCCACTCTGCACGTCTCTCGCTCAGACTGCGTCGTCCTCGTACCGTCAGTTGATAAACCCTCCGGCGCCGTCCCGACTCGTCGTTCCAGGCGCTGGTCACCAGTCCGGCCTTCTCCAGCCGGTGCAGGGCAGGATAGAGCGTCCCTTCCGGTAAATCGAATGTGCCCGCGCTCCTTTGCCGAAGGGTTTCGACCACGGCATAGCCGTGTGCCGGCCTCGTCTCCAGTGCCGCCAGCAGAAGCATTTCCAGATGCCCTTTGAGGGTCTCGCCCTTCATGCATCGTGATGCTATGCCTTGTGTGACAAGGCGTCAAAGGCAGGACACTTCTTCGTCGGTCGGCTGCGGCAGAGGACGGTTTTCCTCCTTGACAGGTTTGTACTGTGTGATGCATAGTGTGTGCCGCACACGATGTTTGTCATCGTAACGCTATGCAGCTCGACGCTCTCGACAACCTCCGTCTCGAACTCCGCCGCGGCTCCCTGGTGCTGGCCGCTCTGGCGGCTCTGCGCAACGAGCAGTACGGCTATACCCTCCGCCGGGAGCTGGCAGATAACGGCCTCGAAATGGACGAGGGCACGCTCTATCCGCTGCTGCGGCGCCTGGAAGCCCAGGGCCTGCTGGTGAGCGAGTGGCGCGAACACGAAAAACGCAACAAGCGCTTTTACCGCCTTTCCGCCGACGGCCGCCGCATCCTCCTCCAGCTCATGGCCGAGTGGCAACACCTCGACAACTCCGTCCGCGCCATCTTCCAGGAGAATCATCATGGATCTCGTTAACCGTTATCTGCAGGCCGTTCGCTTCTGGCTGCCGCGCCGGCAGCAGGAAGACATGATCGCCGAGCTTGCTGAAGACCTTCGCTCCGAGATAGAGGAGCGCTCGCGGACGCTCGGCCGGCCGCTCACCGAAGGCGAGGTGGAAGAGCTCCTGCGCCAGCGCGGCTCCCCGATCCTGGTTGCCAACCGGTATCTGCCGCAACAGTCGCTCATCGGACCGCTGCTGTTTCCCATCTACCGTTTTGTCGTCATCGTGGTGTCGCTGGTTCTGCTGGTGCCGATTTTCCTCGGCTGGCTGGTGACTGTGCTCAGTCCCGGATTCGGCGCGGTCCGTTCCCATCACTGGTTATCGATGATCGGACTCACCGGTTCCCACCTGTGGACGGGATGGTTTGCCGCCATGGGCATCGTCACCCTGGTCTTTGCCATCCTCGAACGGACCCACGCGCAGCAGCACATCCTCGAGTCGTGGAACCCACGCAAGCTGCCGCCGGTCCGGCACCCGAGCCTGATCCCGCGCTCCACGTCGGCTATTGAACTGGCGGTGAATCTTGCCGTGGTGTTCTGGTGGGTTGCCAATATGGCGCCGCCCCTTCGCTTCCACTTTGGCAGCTTTTCCATCGCGCTCACAGTCGAGTGGACGATTTTTTTCTGGGCAACCCTGGTGCTGACCCTGGCCAATGCCGTGCTCGCCAGTATCAATGTGGTCCGGCCTTTCTGGACCACGCAGCGAATCACCACTCGCCTGCTGGTCGATCTGATCGGGGCAGTCTTTTTCTGTTGGCTGCTGCGGGCGAACATTATCGCCTCGGTCGGGTCGCCGACGTTTTCGCCGGAAAAAGCTCTGGCGGTAACCCAGTCCATGAATCAGTGGCTGGCCCGTATGTTTCCCTACGCCGTGTTCGCCTGCATCGTGGTTGCGGCGGCCAACCTGTGGCGCTATGTGCACCTGAAGAAGAAGCCCCGCGCGCAGCCGCGGCCGGCGGCGGCCGTGTAATGTCTCCGGGCCATGGGACGCGTGTCCGACAGGCGTCGGACACGTCGGACATTTCCCGGTGCCCGGGGCGAATACGATAACTACGAGACGGTTCCGGCCTGTGAATCCAACTCCCAATCCGGATTTCATGCGTCGTGCCATCGAACTCGCGTCGGACAATGTCCGACACGGTCTCGGCGGCCCGTTCGGCGCGGTGGTCGCACGCGATGGGGTCATCGTCGGCGAGGGCGCCAATTCCGTGACCCGCACCAACGACGCCACCGCCCACGGTGAGATTGTCGCCATTCGCGACGCGTGCCGCCGGCTGAACACCTTCAGCCTGTCGGGCGCGGAGATCTACACCAGCTGTGAGCCCTGCCCCATGTGCCTGGCCGCCATCTACTGGGCGCATATCGATCGGATCTGGTACGGCAACACCAGTGCCGACGCCGCGCGCGCCGCCTTCGACGATGCCGTGCTTTACCGGGAAATCGCGCTGCCGGCGCCCGAACGACGCGTCCCCAGCGCACCCCTTCTCCACGACGAGGCGTGGGAGTCGTTTCAGCTCTGGCTCGACTCGCCGAACAAGGTTCCCTACTGACTGCTGCTCCATTCCAGCTCAAATCCGGTGCGCCATTCTCCACTCTGTACCCTGCACCCCGTACCCTGTACCGCGCACTCTCAGTTGCACCCTTTCCGGCTCTCGCGCATCCTTGTGCCTATGGACTACCGCTTTCTTGGACGCTCCGGACTCAAGGTCTCAGCTCTCAGCTTCGGCGCCGCTACCTTTGGCGGCGGCAACGAATTTTTCGCCGCGTGGGGCAAGACAGACGTCGAGGAGGGACGCCGGCTGGTCGACCTCTGCATCGACGCGGGCGTGAACCTCTTTGATG
>Ga0335073_10017610_pt1 | contig 9999 bp, 7 predicted proteins | sample Lox_Sample_22_FD_207093 | JGI IMG/M metagenome (GOLD analysis project Ga0335073, IMG submission 207093) | Soil microbial communities from Loxahatchee National Wildlife Refuge, Florida, United States - Lox_Sample_2.2 | ecosystem: Environmental > Terrestrial > Soil > Wetlands | place: USA: Florida... | reverse complement strand
CCGCCCAGGACGCCCCGGTGATCCAGTGGACCTGCACCGGCAACGCCAACCAGCAGTGGAAGGTTGAGTCCACGGTGGCCTCGGGGACGTCCCTCATCCAGAACGAGAACTCGGGCGGTTACCTGTCGGTGGCCGGTGGCGAGAACGACGGAGATCCGGGAGCGGGCGCCGACCTGGTCCAGGATGTCGACAACAGCAACTACACCGACACCTGGAAGGTCTCGCCGACGAGCTATCAGATGGTGACCAGCCTCGAAACCGGCATAGCGAACTTCGCTGGCACGCAGGATCCGACCGACTGGGCGTGCGTGAGCGGGTATCACTTCCGCATGGCCAGCCCCGGCACCTACGACTACAGCACGAACGAGTGGACGGCGCTGCCGCAAGCCTACGTCGACGACCCGCTCGTGAACTCGGGCATCGACGGCAACAACACCGTCAGCCCCAACCAGGGCCCGGACGGCGGTCTCTATCAGGGGACGGCGAATGATCCTGTCTCTGAGTCGTGGACCAACGCCCAGGTGATGTCCCAGCCCGGGGATTACTCCTCGGACCCGGACCCCTCCGCCGCGAGCAGTGGACACGGTGTGGTCTCGATCAGCTACTACTACTCCGGCGCCTTCCAGTGGCTGGGCCTGGACGAGCAGGTGCACCTGCACTGCGACCCCGACAGCTGAGCCGAGCAGCGTTCGCCGCGACCAACCACGCGGCACCGTTTGCAGCAGGATCGACCCGGCCCGCCCAACGCGGGCCGGGTCGACCACCAAGGACTAAGCGTCGCTGGGCGTGGTGCCCGTGAGCGACAGCGGCCAAGCACCTCGCGGCTCATCGGCCACACGACCCGGGCAGGACCCGCAGGCCAGCTCGTGGTGACCAGCGCGACCTGGCGCGCCAGCAGCTTCCCAACCCGGGAGCGTCATCACCTGCGCCGTCGGCTGGTTGGCGAGCGAATCGTCCGGCGATGGTGGCAGGCACGTTACGGTGCCGTCGTCGGGCGGGCGATAGCTGATGATCCCATCGGCGCCGTTGGAGACCCGGGTCGGCGCTCTGCGCGTAGCCGGTCCGGGCGGTCCAGTGCAAAAGCCAGCCTTCGTCGGTCGCGAGCCAGCAGTCGGTTGCGGCGCGGCAGGCGATCGGGCCCGAGCTGCCGACGTCGCCGACGCCCTGGTCGACCCAGGCGGGTCGGGGCTCTCGTGGTCAGCGTGCTCCTACGTGACGCCCGACGGGCGGAGGATCACACCGCGTCGTCTGACAGGATGAATCATGGGGTCACCAGGCAGGCGAGCACGCCGGGGGCCCACCGGAGCCGCCGAGCGCCTGCAAGTTCCAGAGCCCGTCCGTGGCGTACAGAGAACTCGCCTGCCGCGCGCTGACGTTCATGATGGTCATGGTCGAGCCTGCGGCGGCGTAGATCGTCGATGACTCTGCAGATGGAGACGTCTGCGCAGCCGGCAACGTCGCTGTCGAGAAGGAACTCCCTTCCGGCAGCGGGCGTTGGCTGGATTCGAGCGAGCGGCTGGCCAAGGTCAGGTCCGCTCGCCGGCCCAGGATGCTTAGCCCGCCGGGCGCCGCGATCACGCCGATCCATGCTGCGCCCGAAGCGGGGCTGCCTTGCGTGATGTCCACGCTTCTGTCGATCTCAGTAGGCCCAGATTGCCATTTGAGTAAGCCGGGGGTGCGATCTCAGTGAGGCTTACTGATGACGTGGCTGGCGCTGGGTCCGATCCTGCGCTCTTGTCTCGCGGGCCATTCATTCCACCAGGCCCGCCCGAAACCATAAGGAGCGACAGATGTCTGGAATCAGGACGCGCTCGGCAGGGCGCGTCGCAATCGCGCTCGCGACATGCGCGGGCCTAATTGGTGCGGTGGGCGCCCCGACCGCGTTCGCGGACGCCACCAGCTTCGGCTACCAGGCCGGGGCGCCGACTCAAACGTATTCCGTTCCCAGCGGCGCCGGCGCGGTGGTGGTGACGGCCGACGGCGGCTACGGTGCCGCGGCGGCCGGTGGCGGTGGCGGTGGCGCGGGGGGCGAGGTCACCGCCACCCTCCCGGTCACCGGCGGTTCGACCCTGAACGTGGTGGTCGGCGGCGACGCCGGTGCCGCCGGCGGCGACAGCTGCGACAACGGCAGCGATGACACCAGCTGCGGCGGGCCCGGAGCCGGCCCGGGCGGCGATTCCCAGCAGACCAGTCCCTCCGGCGGCGGTGGTGGTGGCGCGACCGCGATCACCGATTCCTCGGGCGACATCCTGCTGGTCGCCGGCGGCGGTGGCGGTGGCGGGTCGCCGAGCCCGTGCGCGGACGGCGGCGCCGGCGGCGCTGCCGGCGCCAACGGAACGGGCGGTGCGAACTGCCCCCTGGTTGGGAATGCGTACGCCGGCGGTGCTAACCCAGGCAACGGGGGATCGGACACCGCTCCCGGAACCGGAGGCTCCCCGGGAGGCTACGACCTGGACGGCTGCATGATGTCGTACTCCGAGTCTCCTCCATCCGTCTACGACGGCAATAGCGCGACCGGGGCCGCCGGGGCAGCCGGGAGTGTCAGCGGCGGCGCCGGCGGCGGCGGCTACAACGGCGGCGGCAGCGGCGGCACCGCCGTCCTGGTCGGCTGTACCGACGCATCGGGTGACGGCGCCTCGGGGCAAGGGGGCGCCGGGGGTGGCGGCGGCGGCGCCAGCTTCGCCGAGTCGACCGCGACGGGCGTGTCGATCGGCACCAGCAGCCGCGGCTTCGGCGCCAACGGACAGGTCACGATCACGCCGCTGTACCCGCCGACGATCACCACCCCGGCGAGCGACTCGGCACTCCCGGGCGCGACCGTCGGGCAGACCTACAGCACCACGGTCGCCGCCAGCGGCACGCCGGCGGCGACGTTCAGCGCCACCGGACTCCCCGCCGGACTGAGCATCGACTCCAGCAGCGGCGTGATCTCCGGCACCCCCACCAGCGCGGGCACCTACACCATCAAGGTGAGTGCATCCAACGTCGCCGGCGCCACGACCGCCAGCTACACGCTGACGGTGGCAGCGGCCAAGGCGGACCTGTCGATCGCGATCTCCGGACCCAGCAGCGCCACCACCGGAGCGACCGTCAGCTACAAGGTCACGGTCGCGAACGCTGGTCCGGCGGCCGCGACCTCGGTCCAGACCGGCATCGCCACCACGGGACTAGGATCCGTCACCACCGCCGGCAGCGCCGGCGAGGGGACCGTCGCCGGGATCACCGGCCTGCTGTTCGATGACGGCAGCCTGGCCGCCGGCAGCTCGGTCACCTACACCGTGACCGGCACGGTGACGACCAAGCATGGAGGCAAGATCGGAGCGGCCGCGGGCACCCGTTCCAGCGTCAGCGACCCCAACCCGCTCAACAACGCCGCATTCGTCTCAGAATCAGTGAGCTGAGTCAAAGCCCAACTCGGTTCACGGGGGCGAGGGCTCCGACAGCTGGTCGGCACGACTGGGAGCACACGAAACGGCGCCCCCGTCGGGCCGGCCCGCTAGGAGCAGCGACACGACAACAATTCTTTCCATACCAGGGAGCGCGCGTGTCCCCCACGCTCCTTGCTCGAATCCAGCTACCGCCCGCTGCCGCGTCCGAGGATCACCACCGGCGAGATCGCGCGGTGCGCCGAAACGCCCGCGCGTTCCGGCCTGACCAGAACCGCGACCTCGCGGCCAGTTGTTCACCGTGACCGTCGACTCCTACGTCCGTGAGTGACCCTGCCGTTACGACGGACGCGAATGACCAGCCGACGTTCACGCCTACCGAGGCCGACGCTCAGAATGCGAACGGTCAGGGACAGGTGGACCTCTACGCCTCGGCCAACCATGCAACCGATCTATTCGGTCCCAACGAAAACCCCCAGGCTCCCGACCGCATGCATCGGGAAACTGCGCGCTTTCGAGAGCGTCGTCGTGAGGCTGGTTGCCCTGGAGCGTGCCCGGTGCGCCCGTGCGGGGACCGCGCCACCTCTCGCTAACGATCGCGCTCGAACGTCACCCCATGGCTTTCGCGCTCGATGCCAAGCGCCGCCCGGGTCTCAGCGATGGCACGCTGTAATGCGGGATGGCCGGCGCGGTCGTCAGCCAGACCCTGCTGGTTCGCGATGCGGTGGTCGATCCGGTGCCCTGCCAGCTCGCGAGCGGTCCTCTGCCACCTCTCCCGGAGATGAGCGGCGTTGGGCTCACGCCCGAGGGCCTCCTCGAGCCACGATGGATGCTGCGCGAGCTCCTCTCCGATCGCCAGATCACGCAACCTCCGCTGCTCGGCAGCGAGCGTCCGTTGCTCCTCGCATAGTTGATCGGCCCGCTCGAGCATGCCGGCCGGATCCGGAGTTCGGTCGTGCAGCTCGGCTTCCTGCTCGCGCATCTCGGCGAGGCGGCTCTCGCGCTGACGCTTTCGAAGCTCATAGCCCGCACGGTCCCGGCGCTTACGTGGTTTTGGATCCCGGTTGTCCTCGCGCTCGATCGCCGCAATCGTCTCCCGGAGGCGATCTACAGCTCGGGCATTTTCGATGGCCGGAGATCGCAGCTTTTCACGGATCAGTCCGAGTCGCTCGTCGATCTCGTAGATGGCTGCTCGAGTCGACGAGGAGTAGGCCGATGGGGTAGTCGCCCGCTGACTCAGGCCGTGTCCGGGCGCTGGGTCGGCTGTGGCGGCGCGCGCCGCAGCGCCGTCTGCCGCGAAGTCGTCATTCGCATAACCGGCGACGCGCTCGAGCTGTTCGAGAGCGAGATCCTCGTCGTCACGCTCGCGCATTCGATGCCCCATGCGGTCGAGCGGGCCGGACGATTCGATCCGCTCCGCCGGCGCGATTTCGATGCGCTCCTGTTCGACAGGCGTCTGCTCGTCGACCAGGAAGATTTCGATGGGCTCCCGGGCCCGCGATAACGCTGTGTACGACCAGTTGCGGGAGAAGTCGCGCGGATGGCCGATCACTCCAGCCCACTGAACGGTGCCGCCCTGCATTCCGTGTCCAGTCAGGGCGTAGGCGTGCTCTACGTGGCGCTCGACGTAGTCACGATCGAACCGTCGCAACCCGCCAGAATCCACGCGAACGATCAGACCTTCCCGCTCGCTCGCCATCGCGACCGTGCCTCGCATCCCGTTGTCGAGGTCTCTCCCGCGATCGTTGCGACGAGCGATCACCCGATCGCCAACCGCCCACTCTCGGCCGCCGATCTCGACGCTCCCGCCAAGCACGCCCACCTCGTGCAGGTGCGCGCGCGCGAGCTCGTTCAACCGATCTCGGCGAGCGTTGTCGCGACACACCATGACCGCTTGGTCCCTGCCATGGGATTCGCACGCCGACGCCCATCGGGCCACGAGCTTCTCCTCGGCAGAGTGTCCCGGCTCGATTCCGGCGAAGATGCCCAGCTCGCCGCGTTGACGCTTGAGCTCGAGGTACCCGTCCGGTTCGCCACGGTGGACGCCGGCGAGCGCTCTGCGCTCGCGCGGATCGCGCTGGCGCATGATCTCGCGCAGCTCTTGAGACCCCAGTCGGCGAGTGAGCGTGCCCAACCATCCTCCCGCGCGAACCGACGACAGCTGGCCGGAGTCGCCAATCGCCACCACCTTGACGTCCGCCGCGATCGCTCGCTCAATCACCGCGGCCGACAGGCGGGTGTGCGCCATCCCAGCCTCATCGATTACCAGAACGGCGGGCTGTCGCTGCACCCCTATCGTCGTCACCTGCGCGAATGAGAGCGCGTCGGGCTCGGCCGCGAGCTTGACCGCCCATCCATCCAGCGTGCGCGCCTCCGTGATTCCCGCCCGATCCTTCAGCTCACGCACACCCCGAGCGGTCGGCGCGGCGCCAACGACCCGGAAGCCCGCCTCCTCATACACGTGCCGGATGGCACCGGCGGACGTCGTCTTGCCGGTCCCCGCCAAGGCCTCGACGGTGTCGATCCGGTTCCCCGATGTTGCCATCGCCCGCACGACGCGCTGCTGCTCCTCCGAGAGGCGGTACGGCATCCGCTCGATCGTCTCGCTCACCGACTGATCGCGGAGGAGCCCGGCTCCCTGGCGCTGGCCCTGCTCGGCGTGACGGACGATCGATGCTTCCGCGGCGAGGAGCTCGCGCGTCGTATAGCGACGATCCAGTCCGACGCCGACCGGCACGACCTCCAGCCGGCCGAGCATGCGTTCGGACATGTCGACCAAAGCGTCGACACTGGCACCGTCTCGCTGCTCGCACGCCACAGCAATCACGACATCTCGGCGGTGGAATGTGTTCTGAGTCGCGGTCAGGCCAGTGGGGGCAAAGAGCCTCGCCGCGAGCTCGCGCTCGGAAAGCGGCTCTCTGGCGACGCCGCTTGGAAGCCTGGCGAGCTGCTCAAGCTCCCGCTCACCCAGGCCGTGCTCGGCCGCCCGCGCGCGGATCTCCGCCCGCCAGTCCGCATCGGCGATCTCTTGTTTTGCCTCGCGAGTGTCGTAGACGATGCGCTCGCGCCCTTCGAACCCGACCACCATGCCGGCCGCCTCGAGCTCACGCTCCCGTTCGAGAATACGCCGTCGCCGCTGCGAGAACTCCTCGCGTACGACCTCCGGCACGGCCACGAGTTCCGCAATCCCTTCGCGGACCAGTCCCCACCGCGCCCATGGCACTCGCTCGCTCACCGCTTTACGCAGGTGGGCCTCATACACGCACCCGCCAGCCTTCGCGTGGTCGTAGATCGCCCGGCCATCAAGCGCCGTCCAACGCCCATCTGACCCGCGAGCCATGTTCGCGCACACCACGTGGGTATGCAGCTGCGGGTCCTGCGCGCGCGACATCCGATGCCGGTACGCCGCGGCCACGAACCCCCCGGCCCGCTCGGGGCGCGCCCGCTCCCAGCCACGCGGGTGTCCAGCCTCGCGCTGCTCCTTCGTGCCGTTGTGCCCGCGGCGCACCCGGCACGCTTCCTGCTCCAGATAAGACAGCGCCGCATCGACCGCCTCCTCGTGGGCCTCTACCAGTTCTCGCGAGAGCAGCCGGTCCCCCACCGCGAACAGCACGCTCACGCTCTTCGGCGCCGAGAACGTGAGGTCGAACGCCGCGATCGAACTCTTTGCGGTCCGGGTAGCCAGCTGCTGACCGGACGATGGGTCCTTGCCGTCCATCAGCCCCTTCAGCTGCTCGGCATCCAGCTCCCCGCCGAGCCCGAGCAGCTTTGCTCCCGCGCCTGTCCAGCGGCCCGCCACCTCGCCCCGGCCGGCGTAGTAGTCCTCCGCGCCCTTGGCGACCTTCTGCTCGTAATACAGCTGCTGGGTGCGGCCCAGCCCCACCTTGCCGATCGACAACATGCCGACCCGTTAAGCGAGCCAGCATCCGGTTTGCGACAAATGCATCCTTGGATGCAAATGCGTGTAGGCGGGCGGCGGTGGTGGCCTCGATCGCTGTGGGCTCGGGGCGGAGCGCCGAGTCGACCGGGCCGCTGCTCGGACGAGGTCGGGCGGGCGGCAGGATTTCAAGCTGTGCCGCGCGGCTGCCGATAGCTGAAGAAGTTTAAGGTGTTGAAATCATGGATAGCGGGGGTATCCTGGAAGCATGCTCAAGGCGACGCCTGAGGACCGTGTCGTCCTGTGGAAGGACGCGGTCGATAGCGCATCCGACGTGCGGCCGGCGCGACTGCGGTTGCTCGCCAAGGAGGCGCAGGAGGCGGTTGCCGACGCGCTGAACCTCTACAGCCACGACGAGTGGTTCGAGGAGACGTTCGCGCTCCTCGATGCCACCGGCCTGCTCGGACGAGATGCGCTGAGGATCGCACTCGAGGAGGTGGACCAGGACGATGAGGGCCCGCTGCGCCTGATCGAAGCGCTGGCCGAGCTGCTCGACGAAGGCGCCGACCAAACCCTTCTTCCCGACGAGCAGCGCGAACGAAGCGCGGCGCTCGCCGAGGAGTGGCGGGAGGTGCTCGCCAGCGCGCCGATGACTCCCGTCGCCGAGCACTGGACAGTCGCCGAGGTCGCGGCGCATTTTGACGTCACACCGCAGGCGGTGTACCGGTGGATCGACAAGGACAAGATTTCGTGGCGGCGACGCCCGGGCGGCTCCTATCTGATTCCGGCCGCCCAATTCGACGGGGTTGAGCCGATGAGCCTAAGCGAGAGCACCAAGCGCCGCCGGCCCACACCCGAGGCCCAGCTGACGGCGCGTCTGAGAAGCGCTCGCCACGAGGAGCCCGCACCCGCAGAGGCGGTGGATCCGCGCGATCCAGCCTCCGCGTTCACGTCGGCGCGGAGCGCTCCCCGCCGTCGGCGCCTCCGCCGATCTGCTCAGTAATTTCGGCGGGTGGATCTCGACGCACTCGAGCAGGGGATCATCCTGCGCATCCCTGCGGTGGCGATCATCGACCCCGATCCGCATAGTCGGGCCGCGAGCTTCACCGAGCTCGACACCCCCACCGGAGTCTGCATCGTCGTGACCCAGACATGCGACGCGGTGCGCGAGCTGGCCATCGAGCCATACCTACAGGTCGCGCTCATCAGAGACGTCGACCAGTCGATCTGGGCGCGATCCCGCGCCGGGCGCCTCTCGCCGCGTTATTTCGCCCTCCCGCAGGGCAGCGCGGAGGTGGCCAGGCCAGTCGTTGACGTGCGCGTGATGGCGACGATCGACAAGCGGCTCGTGCTGGACGACCAGTTCCGACTCGCCGATCGTCTCGCCGCTGCCCTACGTGCGCCGTTTTCAGAGTGGCTCGGGCGGCGATTCGCGCGCTACGCCTTCGAGGACGATCTCGAGCAGGAGCTGCTCGGCCCGATCAGGCGACGCTTGGCGGAGCGGTACGACTCCGAGCAGGCGGACGGACCGCTCGTTCGTAGCATCGAGGGTGTCTTCTTGAGTCTGATGGAGCGGAGCGTCAAGGTGCTCCTGCTGGTTGAGCCGGGGACCAAGACGAGATCCCAGCTTGACGATGAGGACAAGCTCCGTCGTGCCGCCTCGCAGCTGTTCCGGCCGATCTTCGCCCGGGCCCGGGAACATGGCTGGAGCCTCCGAACCCCGATTTGCGAAGCCTCCGAGCTCAACGGATTCGAGCTCCTGTACGAGTACCAGCAGGTGGGGCTCGATCTACCGCGCGCGCTTGAGGACGCAGACGAGGATTGACCGACGACCGTGACGAGCGGCATCGCGCTGTGCGCCTCAGGTCGCTTCGACCTGGTCCTCGAGGTGGCGCAGATACCGGTCGAGCACACTTTCCTCCATCGGAATCTGCGCGTGTGCGACTGCCTGTTCTAGGTAGTCCGTGACGAGCGCCTTGAGCGCAGCGAAACCGTCGGTTTCGAGTTCTCGCTCGATCAGGTATGCGCGCCCGCGCCCGTTGGCGGGGACGTCTACGAGGCGCACGACGCCGTCGACGCGCTGGCCGTAGATGATGCGTTCGCCGGCGGTGGGTACCGTGTAGCGAGCCAGTTCGACCCGCTCTCCGACAGGGTTGCTATTGCGCACGAGTTCGATGACGGTCGAAGTGGTCATGACCGCCGGCTCCATGAGCACTGGGCACCGAAGCCGGTGAGCTCGCTCGATGTGATGGGGACGTCGCAGTTGACCTCGCGCGCTGCGGCCTCGGCGGCCCAGTCGTGACGCTCGATCTCCCGCTCCACTCTGTCGCTCGGCGCGAGGGCCTTCAGGCGCCGGATCTCGCGGCTGGCGGCCGCGGACGTGGCGGGATACGCGAAGGTCTGGCCGGTACGCATCGCCAGCGCTCGCAGGTAGGCGAGCTGCTTGCGGCTCGGCCGATCGTCGTTGTGGGGGATGTGGTCGAACTCCTCGGCGGGATACCGCTCAGGGGTCGGTGAAAGTCCGAGGTCGCCGTCGTGGGGGTACTCGGTCATGCAATGCCTCCTTGGGTTGGGTGCGGGCATGCCCCTGCCGGGCCACGCAGCGACGGCGGCTGTCAAGCCGATGAACCGGACTCTCGCCTTACCGCCGCCCGGATGGCGGCGGGGCCCTCATCGGCTTGACAGCGGCCGGCGGGCGTGGCACGGGCAGTTCAGGGGCTGCCCGCACCCAACCCT
>Ga0335073_10017609_pt1 | contig 9999 bp, 9 predicted proteins | sample Lox_Sample_22_FD_207093 | JGI IMG/M metagenome (GOLD analysis project Ga0335073, IMG submission 207093) | Soil microbial communities from Loxahatchee National Wildlife Refuge, Florida, United States - Lox_Sample_2.2 | ecosystem: Environmental > Terrestrial > Soil > Wetlands | place: USA: Florida... | reverse complement strand
TGAGTCTTCCCAGGCCAGGTCCTTGCATGATTCATCGGAAGGCTCACCATGCCACACTGTACTCTGAAGCTCGTAATCACCGCAGCAAATCACCCAATGATAATTTTCGATACTAATCAATTTGGACTATGTACTTAAACCAAGTTCAGTGCAGAATCTAACGATATTTCAAGTGGTCGAGTGCCAGCCTTACGGCATATCAACGGAAAGATCGCATGATTCCCATCACATGCGAGCCTACCTATGCATTTAGAGCTCTCACGACCAGAGACCCATGAAGTGAAATTAGCTCTCCGAATGCAAGCATACACCCTCAGAGTAAGGTATCTTTTCCGTGCAGGCCGAATTAGTGACGATATGCCCGTCATTTCGAAACTCAAAGCATTCAAACATCAACCGCAGGCCCTTTCTCACCATAAATCGGATCGCGCTCAAACCAACCCAATGCCTCAATGCCTTTGATCTTACTCTCTTCTCCAGGCTTCCCGTAGCACATGTCCCACTCCTTACCAGGAGGATAACTTCCAACTATCAAAAATGGAGACTCCACCTCTTCCAACAACCGATGGCTGACCCCGGCCGGCATAACCACGACATCTCCTTTTCGCACAGTCGGTTCAACGCGGTCTGGGTTTTCTTCACCACCGAGACATATCTTCGCAGCACCCGATGCAATGACAAGGACCTCGTGCGTCGTAGTGTGGAAGTGCGACGTGCTGTACATGGTGTAGCGCCATTGCGGCACAACCACACCGATGCTGCGAAGATGGCTTTCGATTTGTGATGGGCCTGATGTTGCTGGGAAACACGAGTGGTATATCAGGAGAGGTTTGTTCTGAATACTGGTGTTGGGGATAAGATTGTGGCGGGGAATAAGGTGCTTTGAGACTTTAAGGCTGGACAACGCAGTGAGATTTACAGCCATTTCGTCTAAATGTAGAGAGAGTGAATTAAAATTGTGGTATGATAGAAGGCGATATTGGGAGTGAGTTTGTTCGATTTGGAAACTTGAACTCTTAAGTGAATGCCATATGCATAGATTCTTACGTCATCTCCATACATGCACACTGAGGGTATATATGACGTATGCATAATTTCCAAGTGCAAATTAAGACGCATTCGCAAAGAATGGGAATCCAAGGATGACTCAAGTACTGCGAGATCCAGCTTTCGAAGCAGACCTGTCTTCCCAACCAGTTGGCCTTGCGCCTCCTCTTGACCTCTTGAAACAGGCACTATCGAAAGATTAGCATGCATGCATCTGATGTGAACGTATATACGCACAACTCCACTCTGGTGACCTCTCTGAGCCTCTTTAAAATGGCTCTCATCTCCTGCAGCTCCTCTTGCAACTTAAGCCGCGCTTCGTTGTCTGTCCTCTCATCGAGCGCTACGTATATCGCACTTTGCGTCTCGCTGGCTCGATCGGTTGTGTAGTTGTTGAGTGTTTGTGCCAGGAACTCTACATCCAGCGTAGCTTGCATGAGTGCCGGTAAGCTGTACTTCTGACGCTGTTTGAATGCCTCAAGCAGAGACGAGCTGAGTTGCTCCAGTAGGTACTTGAGAATGGGTGCTGTAAGTGGAGCGGCAGTGGTGCTGACTTCAGTATGAACGAGCACGAGCGTCAACAAGGCAGAGTAAACGTATGCCTGAGCGTTAGTAGGTCGTGGGATAATCGGAGCCCAATCGGATGATGCGACGCCATCACGGACAATGCTGTCCAACTTCGATGACGGAGACGCAACGTAACTCTGGAAAAGCTGCGTATCGATTTTCGAAAGCACTTCTCGAATTTGCTTGGTCTCGTCGGTGAGCTTGACGGTAAAGGAAGTCTCGAACTGGGTGATAAGATGAGGAACGATCTCGTTGCGTAGTGACTGGATGTTGCTGAGTGTCATGAGAATGCGTGTTGACTTCTTGGAGGAGTCGATCGAGTCAGAGATACCGTTGGCAATTATCAGATCTTCAAAAGATGTAGACGTGTCATCGATGTCGTTCCGTTCCCATTGAATATTGCCCTTTTCTGCATTTTCTACCATTCCGCTCAAAGCTTTGTACAAGCTTGAAACGAATTGCGTCCGTACAATTTGAAGTAGCTTCGATGATGGTGGCACGATGACATCTGGGATATCTGCTCGTCTCTTTGCTTCAGAAACGTAGAGAACCTTTTGGAGATTTGCCAGCAAAAAGCCTTCGAAGTTCATAAAGCTTTGTGGCATGTTGGTCAAGTCATGTCGTTCTGGAGCTCGTTTCCAATTCTCTAGGACTTTGCAATTTTCCGCGTCGGTGTTCCAGGCTGCGCAAATTGCCTGTACACATCGCTCTCGGATGCCACCAACGAGCGCTTTCAATTGTTCTGACGATTTTGGGTCATTCCTCAGGATGCTAAGGCTGGCCATATTGCTAGCAGCTGTTCCGATGAGGGTGAGCATCTTGCTAAGATAGTATGCTCCACTCAAAGAGTTTGCGTTCGGCGGCCAGAAAGCGTATTTTTCCCAAAACTCACCGGTCCTAGGAGAAGGTGGTGGGAAATTCGCTGCGTCGTAACGAAATCTGGAATCGGCGAAGGGAGACAGACCTCCTGCAGTAGGGCTTTTTGCAGTAGGGGTATCCGGTGAATTTGGTATTGGAGAGAGGAGTAGTGATAAGTCCTCAATCGGAGGATCAGAGAAGATGGAGAAAACGTTCTCTCGCAATAATGTCAACAGCTCGGCGGCTCCACTGGACAGATCTCTGACACCATCCGTTGACAGCCTGTGATGTTTTCGACTATCTCCATTAATACCTGCGGGAAGTGATCGCTGTGCTTTGCCGTCAATAAAAGACTGTGCGGTTTCCCAAAACTCCATAACTTCGCCGAGAATGCCACCTTGAGAAGAAAGTAGGGTGTTCATCGAGGCATAGATGTGTTCCCAGATTTCAATGACCCGAGGAGCATCTACAGTTTCGCCAGTGGCGATGCGACCATCGGGAGTGGCCGCGCGAAGGTGATTTGCAAGTTGCTTCGTTGTAGACTTTTCTCCAGCAGCCAGGCGTCTTCGCAGGATCTCGATTTCGACTTTGAGTCTCTCCACTGTACCAGTGATCTTGTTCCGGAGAAAGTCGTAGCGGCTGAGTAACCAAACCCAGATAGGGTTATCATCAACACCTAATTCGAGAAGAACTGTGATTAATTCCATGTATGGCTCTTTCTGATTCTCCACCTCCACCTGGGCATCTGGCTTTGTGAAGTGCGTTCCAGCCAATCTTCTCCACACATCTCTTTTGAAGGATTGAATTTGTTCTTCAACATCTGACCACATCCGAGCAGTCACAATCACTTGATGCACTTCAGCATCCGACATTGGCTGCCGGCTTTTGGTGGACACTTCGACAACACTCTTCGCTTCGTTTGCATATTTCTGTGCCTTCAAATACTCTTCAACTAAGGTGTCATGATCTCTCCGTTTGATAGCATCACTAATATTTGCCGCTGCCTCGAAAACCCCACGATTCTTCTCCACACAAGCCAAAACAGCTTTGAGATTGTCCTCTCTTTCACGACCGCCGAGAGCAGGGCCCCAAACTTCTTCCGCTTTGACGGCTATCTCAAGCAAGGGTGCTTTGATGGGTTGCACACCATATTCCGTTTCCCTAATCAAAGCGTTCTTTCTTTTATTGTTCGGCGTGGGATCCGCACCAAGCGTAGGACTGAATGGCGCGCTTGCGCTCGTCTTTCGCCAATGTCCACTACCTTTGCTCGCAGTGCGAGAGTGCCCTTGCCTTCGAAGAGATTGTGGTGTAGGCTCTTGATCAAGGCCCTGATTCCGCATCTCAGTGTAGACATTGTCGATGGTGGCTTTGGCACGGACGAAACTTTCGAAATTGGATTCTACGAGGACTTTTAGAGACGCCGATTTCTTCTCAATCGATCGGGATAGGAAGTCGAGGCCGTTGAGTAGATCGTCTGTGGTGTCATAACTGTGCACCTGAGACAGGAATGACGCAGGAGAGAAGGTCGTCGAAGAGAGGAGGAACTGATTGCGAAGCTTCTGGTTGTCTTCTACTGGCACACCACGTTGTCTGAGCACTTGTATCACGCTCTGTTGACCTCCAAGAGGGTCTGGTTCATCCTTTTTCACCAGGTTCTCAACACCATCCTTATTCCTCTCTGCTCCGGGAACGCTTGATCTTGCGCTTGCATTTCGTTCCAAAACCGAGTACCTCGACTTGGATCTCCGCGGATTTGCTTTCTTGGTAGGCAGTGGCTCGTCTTCGGAGCTGTCATTACGATCTTTTTCTTCCGGCCATGTATCGGGGTAAAGTGTAGAGATCTTGTAGTGGTTCAATAGAGTGGCCTCCATTTTCGCGGTTTACGCGCTTTGTGGTCAGTTTGGCTTCACAAAATGAGAGACCAAAACCGTCTTATGGCGTAGCCGGAAATTCGCAGGCTATCGATGTGCCTTCATCGTCTCAGAGGTTGCGGATGTCGTCGGGATATGTGTCGTGGTGTCTCAAAACTGTTAAGCTCCGGGATGCCTTGTCGCCGCGAAAGGTCGAAGATTTCGTTCACTTTGCTTTTGCCCAGCCCACGTCCCACCTCAAGCTTGAGCAAAGCTTCTCACACTTCGTTGACCTTATCTTTCGCTGTTACCGGGTCATCAACTGCGAGATAGACATTCAATTTCGCGTCTACATTCTCTGTACAGAGCATTGATACATGCTCCAAGCTTTCGCGCCACTTTTTCGAACCCGGTGCAGCAGGACCGCCGAGCAGCGAGCTTCGAGCTAGCAACAACGATTGAACTCAATCAAAGCATCGCAAGTGTTCAATTCCTCTGAACGTCGATAATTCAGCTCCCGAGCCTCCGCAGAAAGTCACAGACACTCAAACGCGTCCTCACAATTCTAAGATAAGAAGCCCTTGGGCTGCCAGAAAGGCGTCACCATGCTTGCCGGTCGCTGTCTCGCCTCGCCGGCAAGGCAGAGCTTGAAGAGGGCCTGCGGAGCGCAGAGATTGATCCCAGTGGCACAAAAGGCACGATATGCGTCGAAGACCGCGGATGATAAGGTTGCCAAATTCACAGGCACAAAAGGAAACGACGGCAAGTACACAGTTACTCTGATCGAAGGAGATGGAATTGGACCTGAGATATCGCAATCCGTCAAAGATATCTACGCCGCAGCAGGTGTCCCGATCAAGTGGGAACCTGTTGATGTTACACCACGACTTAAGGATGGCCGAACCGTCATTCCTGATGAGGCAATTGAAAGTGTAAATAAGAACTTCGTTGCTTTGAAGGGACCTCTAGCGACTCCAGTAGGCAAAGGACACGTCTCATTGAACTTGACACTTCGAAGAACGTTCAACCTCTTCGCCAACGTCCGTCCTTGCAAGTCAATTGCGGGATACAAGACGCCATACGACGGTGTCGACACTGTTCTAGTCCGAGAAAACACAGAAGGCGAATACAGTGGTATTGAGCATATTGTGGTTGATGGTGTCGTTCAAAGCATTAAGCTGATCACAAAAGAAGCCTCGGAGCGAGTGCTGAAGTATGCTTTCCAGTATGCTCAGGACGTTGGACGAAAGAAGGTGCGGGCGGTTCACAAGGCGACGATCATGAAGATGTCGGATGGTATGTTTTTAAACACAGCACGCGAAGTGGCCAAGGGCTTCCCCGACATTGAGTTTGACGCTGAGTTGCTGGATAATACCTGCCTTCACATGGTTACGGATCCTCTGCCGTACAACGATAAGGTCTTGGTTATGCCCAACCTCTATGGCGACATTCTTTCGGATATGTGTGCAGGTCTCATTGGTGGCTTGGGTCTGACACCTTCCGGCAACATCGGCGACGAATGCAGTATTTTCGAGGCTGTCCACGGTTCGGCACCCGATATTGCAGGCAAGGGTCTGGCCAATCCCACCGCGTTGCTACTAAGTAGCATTATGATGTTGAGACATATGAGCCTGAATGAATACGCCGACAAGATCGAGAAGGCAATTTTCAAAGTGTTGGCAGAAGGAAAGGTAAGAGTCAAATTTGATCGCAATGATGGAGGCATGTGGAAAGCTGACTATTATCCATAGACCATCACTGGTGATCTCGGCGGCAAGGCAAAGACCGCAGAGTACGCTGAAGCAGTCATGAAAGCTTTGTGAATAGATAGCGGTGGTGGTGTCTATTTCAACCTTAAGAAGTGTTTGATAGAGCGCTTGACTGCATGGAAGTGTGATGCGAGTTGTATTGTATGCTTCCTCTGTATGAGAGAGTTGGCTTATGTTCAATGGACATGGATATACAATGCCGAACAAATCCTCAAATGTTGAATTTTGACCGATGTAAACAAATGCGGGACCACTTAAGTCATTTCGCTGGCTTGTGATGTGCAAGGAAACTTGAAATTGACCAGCGAGTTGATCAAACAGCAGGTTTTACTATGGAAGCATCTCATGGTGGTAGCTCGGTTGCATTAAAGCCTAGATCCGTGTCTATCAAAGTCCTCCTCGGCGGCATGCGACATTCAGCCTGCTAATTAATTGTGCTGTCCGAAAAGGGCAATGCATGAAGGAAAGGTGTGTGTCATTAATTAAGTGTATTATATATTATGGGGTTTTTGTATCCCTTCAATGTTCGGCCAGCCTTGCAGCGCTGTGGGTTTGGCTCAGTTGGACTCCCCAGACCAGTTTACGGTAAGTAAGCTAACGTAGTGTAGATGGGCGTAGCCAATGAGTCCGTGTACCCTAAAGCTATATGGGTTCGATCCCTGGAGGTTCGAATCTCAGGCCCTACAGGCTAAAAAAGGACTCTCAAGGCTGGATCTTCGGAGCCCTTTCTCACTAGTCCCACTCTGACTCGCCGGGTGGGCTATGAGTTTTTGTATTTTTTTGACAGGAATTCAAAAGCCACGAGCTCATCTTTTGTTGGGGATGTACGTGTCTTGATTCAGCGCTGAGTACAGAGAGGGAACATGAGGATTCGCCAAGCTTTGAACACGATGATGATGGTGGATTCGACGATGATGATGGATTCCACGAAGATGATGATGACCGTTTGCTGGAGCAAGGGATACCGTCTTTCCAGGGCATATTTCGATTTGATCAGGGAATACTATTGAAGTCAACATAGATACCAAAAGCCGCAAGTCTTGAGGCGAGTTACCAAGCCGCGAAGACCAGGGCAAGACACACCTCTCCGGTTCCGTACTTAAGTCCCTAAACCTATCTCATGGGTATCATTTCAACCTTCTATCCTTATTCTAGGATGGGCTTCATTGAACATGTTCAGGAACCTCTACCACGACCCCGACCGCGGCCACCACGTTGCCCACCACGTCCACCTCGGTCGCCTCTGTCTCCGCGGCCCGAATGCTGATGGCCTCCACGAGTACCATGCCCATGTCCTCCCCGTGATGCCTGCTGGCTTTGCTGATTGTCCTTGATGTGATCGACGACCTCTTCGGGGAGACGGAGATATTTGATCTTGAATATGTTAGCAGTCTGCGTCTCCAGCACGGCGTGGCCTGGTACTCACGTTGCTCCCTCGAATGTAGCACTGTTGGAACTTGTAGAACTTGTCACCCTCGGCAGTAGTTTGGATAACGTTGCTGAGAATAAGGTTCATCCATGTATCGCAGTTGACAAGGTGTCCGTTTACAGACTCTCCATCCTTGAGTTCGACGAGAACAGGATGGCCTTGGGCGGCGGTCAAGAGGCTTAACGGCAACTAAATTGGGCAAGTTAGCTCCACGGCATATCTGTATTTATGGATACGGTTTGATCTTACCATGTTTGTTGCTTGTGGAGGGCAAATTTCCAATTTTCAGATGTTTTCTCCGTCGCGTGCATCATGAGCAGACGTCTCGGTGAACTTTGGATTCGTGTAGCCACTAATGTGAGACGGGATCGGACCAATCATGCGCCGGTTCCGCTTTGAGCGTCTTCACAGCCTGAAATTGATTCTTTTCTCCCGTGCGCCAGACACGCGTTCTAATACACGGTTTTCTCGAAGCATTGGCTCGAATTCACTCATCGCCGATTCACCAACACTCTGCATTTCACTTGAGCACGGGGTAACGTGGAGGGGAGTGAAGCTAAAGGCGTGCGCTGTGCCTCGTATCACGCTTTCGGAAACTTAAGTTCAGTTAGCGCGCAGGGCTGAGTTACGTCGAGCTGGGCTGCGGCTTGCAGACACGATGGCCGAATCCTTCTGCCTAACGTTAAAGGTCACGCTTCGTCCTCCTCTGCCCCATAACTTGCTCATCCCCTTTGCTATCCCCAGGAAACTTGGCTCTTCGCCGTGTTGAAGCCGTTGTTCTCGTCTGGATAATCATAAATGCCGAGCAATACGCCGTCTGCTGTTGCTACCACTGCTTGAAACCCGCCCCACATGCGGCCCGTCCAGTTTCTGACTCTGCTCGCTTCTTCCGTGGTACTGTCACTACCACTCTCGCAAGCCGTTGACTTCCCGTCAGCTGCAGCCATCCAGAGTCTTCACGCCGGTACGATCGTCTCCAGCAAGGCTACTGTGCATGTTCCACTACTAACGCACTTCCAAGACGGTGATAGCTTCCAGGCAACCTTTATTGTCCCTTCCGACTCCAACAATCGTTCATTCGTATGTGATTGTCGTGATGTACTTCAAAAATCGGTGCCTGACCCAGCCTCGCAGATTTTCGACTTCCAAGCTTTCGCTTCCACTTCACCTTGCGGCTCGTCCGATCTCACTCTCAATGGTATCCCATTGAACCAAGCTTGGGACAGAACTGCTCTTCACGCTCACGGCGAAGCATCAATTCCATCTACCGACAGCACTCTTGACGTTTGGTGGACCTCGCACTGCCTCACAGACTCCAGCGTCGACGATCGTGGTGATGACTCGCAACTGCTGATCTTGACCATCCAGAAAGTTGACGGCCGGTACATCCGTTCTCTCTCTGGTTTCACAGTATCGTTCAGACAAACAGGCCAACCTCAATTACTGCGTCTCGCTGCCTACCCAGACTACTCTGCTATCAGCCCATTTGAAGTCGACAGCTGGCGTGATCCATCAAACTATCTCCTGCCCAGTGATCCCGAAGAGGAAGTCCCGGCATCTGCTTCTAGTGCATCCAATTCGACCATACACGAGCTTGTCGACGAGCTTCGATTGCTTCAAGCCGAATCCGAGGCCCTCGTAGAGCTTATTCAACTCAAGCACGCTCACATTCATAGCCTACTTCATCAAGAAGCAGTGAACTTGAGAGAAGAGATACATCAGTGTGACAGCTGGCTTTGTGCCGTTAAGGCTCTCTGGAGAACTGTCAACAGTACCGCCAAGCTTGTCTACTTGGGCCTCCGACCGAATCCACACCGTGACGCTGTGCGAACTCAAAACAGCTATTGGAGAGTCACTGGAGGTCAGAATCCCACAGTCATGAAGATGACACTCTCCGAGGACCTTGAACAGGGTCAACCGCTCCCTCAGCCACCGCCTGTCTGTCACTGTGCTGACGGTGAGCCTGGACGCCCAATCGACGAGAAACGGCCATTCCCAGATGAGCTCCCTCCTCGACCCGCACCATCACATCGTCCTCTCCTTATTATCTTGATCATCAAAACCTTCTTTCTCATCACTGGCCTTGCCAGTGTCTTCAACTTCATTCGTCGCCGCTGCTGTTCTCTCCGTAGACGCACCGATCAGGCGGCTCGACGCGAACAGCGACGAACGGAGCGCGCTTACCGACGTCAAGCTCGACGGCAAGCATTCTATGATTGGTGGCACGGTCGTCGGCGTGGTACCCCTGGGCGTCGACCTGGCGATTATGAAGAGAAGCGCGACTTGATACTCCGGCAGGAGGGCGTGTTGGAAGGAGTGATGCAGGACGAAATCCGCCAGCTGCAGGTGCAGGAGGAGATCCGTCAACTGCGGCAGACGCACACCACTGTTGATCAGCTGGTGCGTGCCGAAGAAGGTCGTAGCCGTCACCACCTTCAACAGGACTTGCATCTTACCGTTGCTTCGTCGTCCAGCCATC
>Ga0335073_10017608_pt1 | contig 9999 bp, 9 predicted proteins | sample Lox_Sample_22_FD_207093 | JGI IMG/M metagenome (GOLD analysis project Ga0335073, IMG submission 207093) | Soil microbial communities from Loxahatchee National Wildlife Refuge, Florida, United States - Lox_Sample_2.2 | ecosystem: Environmental > Terrestrial > Soil > Wetlands | place: USA: Florida... | reverse complement strand
CTTCGGTCAGCGTCGAGCGAAAGGCCGCGATCAGCTCGTGCGGCAGGGCACGCACGAATCCCACCGTATCCGCGAGGACCACTTCGCCCGCCCGCTCGAGCTTGATCCGCCGCACCGTGGGATCGAGTGTTGCGAACAGCTGATCGGCGACATAGCTGGCGCTCCCGGTCAGCGCGTTGAACAAGGTCGACTTGCCGGCATTGGTGTACCCCACGAGCGCGACCGTGGGTACCGGAACCTCGCGTCTGACGTGGCGGCCGGTCTCGCGCTGGCGGTCGAGCTTCTCCAGGCGGCCGCGCAGGGTGCGGATGCGCTTGGCGACCAAGCGCCGGTCGGTCTCGAGCTGGGTCTCGCCCGGGCCACGCAGGCCGATGCCGCCCTTCTGGCGCTCGAGGTGGGTCCAGCCGCGCACCAGCCGGGTGGACAGGTGAGACAGCTGCGCGAGCTCGACCTGGAGCTTGCCCTCGAAGCTGCGCGCGCGCTGGGCAAAAATGTCCAGAATCAGCCCGTTGCGGTCCAGCACCCGGCAATTGGTGAGTTTCTCGAGGTTGCGCTCCTGGCTCGGGCTCAAGGTCTGGTCGACGAGCACCAGGGCGGCCTCGAGCTCGGCAGCGCGCGCGCGGATCTCCTCGGCCTTGCCCGTGCCCACGAAATATTTCGGGTCGGGCCGCGCGCGCGTCGCCAGCACGATGCCCACCGGCAGCGCTCCGGCCGAGCCGGCCAGCGCCTTGAATTCCGCGGTATCCTGGGGATCGACGGGGTGTCCGATCCCGACACCGACCAGTATCGCTCGCTCGCCACCCCGGGGGCGTTCAAACAAGAGCGCGCCCGTCACTCACGCAACCATGACTCACTCGACGATGGCCGGTTCCGTTACTTCGCCATCCTCGCCGGTCGGCAGCCGCACGTTGCGCGCCGGAACGACCGTCGAGATTGCGTGCTTGTAGACCATCTGACTCACGCTGTTCCGGAGCAACACGACGAACTGATCGAACGAGTCGATTTGTCCTTGCAGCTTGATGCCGTTCACGAGGTAAATCGAGACGGGGACACGCTCTTTGCGTAGGGCATTCAGAAAAGGATCCTGCAGAGACTGGCCACGGGCCATGGGGGAGCTCCTTGTTTTTTGTTTCGTTAACATTGCCTCGTCACTTCCATGCTGAAGGCAAACACCATCCAAAATGCTAGCACAGCGAGCCGCGACGCGCTAAATCCCTGATCGCTCGATCAATCCGCCCTTTGACAGTGCATCCACCATCATCGATGCGAGATTCGGGTGCGCGGCGTCCAACCAGGTGGCGGATGGTCTCCGCCGCAACCAGGTCAACTGCCGTTTGGCCAGTTGCCGCGTCGCCGCAAGCGCTTGTTGTTTCGCTTCGTCCAGGCCGCATTGTCCCGCCAGGAACTTCCATGCTTGCCGATATCCGACCGCCCGCATCGACGGATGTTCCGCGGAGAGATCGATTCTTTGTCGCAACGCGCGGACCTCGTCGAAGAATCCGGCCGCGATCATGGCCTCGAAGCGCGCCTCGATGAGCCGGTGCAGATGCGCGCGGTCGAATGGCGCGACCGCGAACTCCAGCACCTCGACATCCGGCAATACGGAACCACGCTTTTGTTGCAGCCGTGTGATCGGCTCGCCGGTGACCCGGTAGACCTCGAGCGCGCGTTGAATGCGCTGCGGATCATTGACGTGAATGCGCGCCGCGGCAGCCGGATCCACTCGTGCGAGCTCCTCATGCAGCGTGCCCCAGCCCGCGCGGGCTGCTTGCTCATCGATCTGGCCGCGTACCCGTGCGTCGGCCTCGGGCAACTGCGCAATCCCGGCCGTGAGCGCGTGAAAATACAGCATGGTCCCGCCGACCAGGAGCGGCTGTCGGCCGCGCGCCCAGATTGCCTCCATCGCCCCGCGCGCATCGCGCACGAACTCACCGGCCGAATAGCTCGCCGCCGCGTCGCGGATGTCGATCAGGTGGTGGGCGATTTCGCGCCGTGTGGCGAGATCCGGCTTGGCCGTGCCGATGTCCATGCCGCGGTAGACCAGGGCCGAATCGACGCTGACGATCTCGAAGGGAAAGCGCCGCGCCAGATGCAGCGCGAGCGCCGATTTTCCCGCGCCCGTCGGGCCCATCAGCAACACCGCAGAGCGCCGCTCGACCGATTGCCCTGCGCCCATCAGCGTCCGCGCATGAACAACCGGTCGAGATCGGCCAGCGACAGCCGCACCCAGGTCGGGCGCCCATGGTTGCACTGGTCCGCGCGCTCGGTACGCTCCATCTCGCGCAGCAGCGTGTTCATCTCCGCGAGCGTGAGGTTGCGCCGCGCTCGCACCGCCGCGTGGCAGGCCGCGGTGCCGAGCAGGCGGTTGATCGACTCCTCCACGTGCCGCGACTCACCGGTCTCGAGCAGGTCCGAGAGCACGTCGCGCACCACGCTCGCCGGATCGCGCCCGGCGAGCAGGCTCGGCACGCCGCGCAGGGCGAGCTGGTCGGGCGCGAGTCGCGTGAGCGTGAAGCCGAGGGTGGCAAATTCCGCTGCATGCAGCTCCGCCGCCTCCGCCTGCGCGACGCTGACGCTCATGATCTCCGGCACCAGGAGCTGCTGCGCCGAGGTCTCGCCGGCGAGCAGTTTCTTCATGCGCTCGTACATCACTCGCTCGTGAGCGGCGTGCATGTCGACGAGTACCAGACCGTCCGCGCTCTGCGCCAGGATGTAGACGCCGTGCAGCTGCGCGATGGCGAAACCCAAAGGGAAATCCGGATCACCCGCGCCCTCATCCAACCCGCGCAGCGCATCGCCCGACCCGCGCAGCGCATCGGCCACCGCCACTCCGCGCCGCAAGCTCGCGTCAAAGGCCGCGCTGCCGCGGCTTTCGCCCCGCTCAGGCAGCACCAGACGACCCTGGCTGGGTGCCACGGTCTCATGCGCGCGGGCCGCCGCAGCGAACCAATCGAGGGGCGCGCTGCCGTGGGAGTCCACGGTCGGCCGGGTCGCCGCCAGAGCGCGCTCCAGCGTGCGGAACAAGAAGTCGTGCACGCTGCGCGCCTCGCGGAAGCGCACCTCGAGCTTCTGCGGATGCGCATTGACGTCGACCAGGGCTGGCTCCATCTCCAGATACAGCACGTAGGCTCCGAAACGACCGTTGAACAACACGTCCTGGTAAGCGAGCCGAGCGGCGCCTGCGACCACCCGGTCGCGCACGAAGCGCCCGTTGAGAAAGGCGAACTGCAGGTCCGACTGGCTGCGGGAAAACGTGGGCAGCGCCAGCCATCCGGCCAGCCTCAAGGTCTCGGTCTCATGGCTGAGCTCGATCACGTGCGCGGCGAAATCCTCGCCGCAGAGCTTGGCGACGCGCGCCAGGCGCTCGGCCTGCGTGGCGGCCGGCGGCAGCGCCCACACGGTCTTGCCGTTATTGACCAGCGTGAAACCGACACCGAAGCGTGACAGGGCCAGCCGTTCCAGCATACGCAGCAGGTGCTGGAACTCGGTCGCCTCCGAGCGCAGGAATTTGCGGCGCGCCGGAACGTTGTAAAAGAGGTCGCGGACCTCCACGCTGGTGCCCGGCGGATGCGAGGCGGGCGCGGGGGTGCTCACGGCGCCGTCGCGCGCCTCGACGCGAAAGGCTCGATCGGCGCCGGTAAAGCGCGAGATGAGCGAGAGGCGCGAGACCGAGGCGATGCTCGGCAACGCCTCGCCGCGGAAACCCAAAGTGGCGACGCGCTCGAGATCGGTGAGCGATGCTATTTTGCTGGTCGCATGCCGTGCGAGCGCGAGGCCGATCTCGTGCTGCGCGATGCCGATGCCATCGTCGCGGACCCGGATGAGCGCGCAACCGCCGCGCTCGATCTCCACCTCGACACGCCTTGCGCCGGCGTCGAGCGAATTCTCGATGAGCTCTTTGGCCACGGAGGCAGGTCGCTCGATGACCTCACCGGCCGCGATCTGATTGACGAGCTCATCCGCGAGAATCTGAATGGCCAAAGGGTCACCTCCGCGAACCGCGTATATTCGCACAGCAAGCGAGGGAGGGCGTCTGGGAATCCGCCCGGCCGCCGGTGGCGGCGGTCCCGACGGCGCTCGTTTCTAGCCGCCGGAATCGCGGACCGTGGACAGCTGGGGTTGTGGACTGCCGCCCGCGAGCTGCGCGATCCGCGTACCGGCCGGAGGGTCCGCGTAGAAGTATTCGCGCAGCCCCTGATGGATCGCCTCGGCGAGCTTCGCCTGGTGCGCCAGCCCGCGAAGACGCTGCTCCTCCGCGGGATTGGAGATATAAGCGGTCTCGACCAGCATCGAGGGTATATCCGGGGATTTGAGCACCATGAACCCGGCCTGTTGCACCAGCGGCCGCCTCACCTCGCCCACCCGGTTGAGCTCGTGCAGCACATGCTCGGCCGCCGTGTGGCTCGCGGTCAAGGAAGCGGTCTGGGAGAGATCGAGAAGGACCGAGGCCAGCATATCGCTCTTGTCCTCGAGCGAGACACCGCCGATCAGATCGGACGCGTTCTCGCGCTCTGCGAGCCAGCGCGCCGCCTCGGTAGTGGCGCCGTGCTGAGACAAAATGTAGACGGACGAGCCGTCGACGCTGCGGTCGCGGATCGCGTCGGCGTGGATCGACACGAACAGATCGGCCTGCTGAGCGCGCGCCCTGCGCATGCGATCGCGAAGCGGCACGAAGTAATCGCCATCGCGGGTCAGCACGGCGCGCATTCCGGGTTCGGCGTCGACCCGCTGGGCGAGCGCACGCGCGATCGCGAGCACCACGTCTTTCTCGCGCGTGCCATATTTGCCGATCGCCCCGGGGTCCTCACCGCCGTGCCCGGCGTCGATGGCGACGATGAGATCGCGCGCGGCGGGGCGCGCATGCGGCGCCTTCACCGGCGTCTCCGGGGTGGCGAGAGGCGCCGCGGGCGCGATGCCGGTCGCGTCACCGAGATCCAGCACCAGCCGGTAGCCATATCGCTGATTCGGCCTTGTCAGGAAGCTCTTCGGGCGAATGCTGTGTGACAGATCGAGCACGATCCGCAGCTCGCCGTCGGAGCGACGCGCCATGCGCACCTGCTTCACGACGCCAACCCCCGGCGGCGGTGTGCGTGAATCCGGCGCAAGATGGGCGCCTGCCACGTCGAGCACGAGCCGGTCAGGGTGCTTGAGCAGCAAGATGTTGTGCTGCGCGCTGCCGGAAAGATCCAGTACCACTCGAGTGCCTTCGGGGCTCGCCCATAGTCGTACCCCTCGCACCTCCACCGCCCGCGCCGGCAGAGCCAAGACGGCCGTGGCCAGCAGCGCCACGAAGGCTGAGGGAGATCTCATGCCGGATAAGTTAACTCAAATGACTTTTTCAAGTCAAATTAGTGACATAGGATGCTAATCTAGTGTCACGCTGAAGGTTTGAAAGCCAGCGCGCACCCGATGAAGATCGGGCGCGCAGCTGTGCCCGACGTCCGTTTGCCTGATAGACGAGGGCGAGCTCGAGATCGGCGGCGGGCAGCGCCTGCCCGGCCTTTTCCGGCCACTCCACCAGCAGCAGATGCCCCTCGGCGAGCACGTCCCGCAAACCGAGCTCGGCCACCTCGGGCGGCCCGTGCACCCGGTACAGATCGACGTGCACGCAGGTGAGCGCCCCGAGCCGGTAGGTCTCGACCAGGGTGTAGGTCGGACTGCGCACCGGACCCTCGACCCCCAGGGTGCGCAAGAGGCTGCGCACGCACGTGGTCTTCCCGGCGCCGAGATCGCCGCTGAGGTACAGGGCCACGAAACCCGCCGAGGCGCCCGGAAACGCGCGGGCGAGCGCGGCGCCGAGGATCTCGGTAGCGGTGCTGTCGGGCAGTGCAAATTCGAGTTCGGCTTCCGGCATCGAGTTGCGGCGTTTCGAGTCGGCCGTGGCCATTATAGGGGCGCTGCGGTTAGCCTTGGGTCATGAGGTGCCGAGCGTGAGCCCGATGTTCGATCCTGCCGAGCTGTCCGCCGAATTCAAACGCCTCGGCCGGGAGCTGGGCTTCGCCCGGATCGGCATTGCGCGCATCGATCTCGCCGAGGACGAGGCGCATTTTCTCGACTGGCTGCGCGCAGGCTTCAATGGCGAGATGCGCTACATGGAGCGGCACGGTACGCGGCGAACGCGCCCGGCCGAGCTCGTGCCGGGAACCGTAAGCTGTATCAGTGCGCGCATGGAGTACTGGCCAGCCGATGCGGCCGACGCCGAGAGCGCCCTGGGCGATGCCCGGGTGGCGTATGTCTCGCGCTATGCACTCGGCCGCGACTATCACAAACTCATGCGGCGGCGGCTCCAGATCCTGTGCGATCGTATCGGCGAGCAGATCGGTGTTTTCGGCCATCGAGCCTTCACCGACAGCGCCCCGGTGCTCGAGAAGGCGCTCGCGCGCAACGCCGGACTCGGCTGGATCGGCAAGCACACCAATCTCATCGACGGCCGGTCCGGCTCCTATTTCTTCCTCGGCGAGATCTATGTCGACCTCGCCCTGCCGCCTGATGAACCGAGTAGCGCGCATTGCGGCTCCTGCTCGGCATGTCTTCCCGCCTGTCCCACGGGGGCGATCATCGCCCCCTACCGGCTGGATGCCCGGCGCTGCATCTCCTATCTCACCATCGAGCTGGCCGGGTCCATTCCGCGCGAGTTTCGCAAAGCGATCGGTAATCGCGTTTACGGCTGCGACGATTGCCAGCTGGTCTGTCCGTGGAACAAGTTCGCGCGCCCGACGGCGGAGACGGATTTCGCGGTTCGTCACGCCCTCGACCGCTCGATGCTCACCGATGTGTTCGCGTGGAGCGAGGCCGAGTTTCTGGAGAAGACCCGAGGCAGCGCCCTGCGCCGCATCGGCTTTGAGCGTTGGCTGCGCAACGTCGCGGTGGCGCTCGGCAACGCGCCGACCACGCCGCAGGTGGTCGCGGCGCTGCGGGCGCGCGCGTACGAGCCTTCCGAGCTGGTGCGCGAGCACGTGCGCTGGGCGCTCGAGCAGCATGGAGCTGCCCTCACGTAGGCAGCAGGCTGCTTCCAGCGGGATTGAAAAAATGCCTGCCGCGCCGCTTCTTGCTGATTTCCGCGAACAGCAACCGGTAGTCGGCCTCGTTGCTCACCGGATCGATGGCCGCGGAGTTGACGATGAGGAGCGGCGCGGCATCATAGCCATGGAAAAAGCGCGCATACGCCTGCGTCAGCTTCTCGAGATAGCCGCGCTCGATGTGCTGCTCGTAGCGGATGCCGCGCTTGGCAATGCGGTCCATGAGCACGTCGACGGGCGCCTGCAGATACACCACCAGGTCGGGTTTCGGCGCATCCACGACCACACGTTCGTACACGCGCTCGTACAGCGCATACTCGGCATCGTCGAGGGTCACCCGCGCGAACAGACGATCCTTCTCGAGGAGGTAATCAGCCACGCGCACCGCGCCGAACAGATCCTCCTGGCGCACCTCTTCCAGCTGACGCGCACGCTGAAACAAAAAAAACAGCTGGGTCTGGAACGCCGCGGCGCGCGGATTCTTGTAGAAGCGCTCGAGAAACGGGTTCTGCTCCGCCTGCTCGAGCACCAGCTGACCGCCGAAGGACTGTGCCAGGCGGCGCGCCAGGCTGGTTTTGCCGACGCCGATCGGCCCTTCGATGACGATGAAGCGGTGAGAGTTCTCGGTCACGTGCTGGTCTGGCTCACTCGACAAATACCTGCGGAGCCCGACCGCAACTTGAGCTCCCGGACACGTCCGTGTCCGGGAATGTCGAGCGTCGGGGCTATATCGTCCAAAGGATACAGGACGAAATTGCGGGTCGACACTCCGGGGTGCGGCAGCGTCAGGCCGGCTTCGTCGATCGTGGATCCGACCATCCACACGAGATCGAGATCGATGCGGCGGGGGCCCCAGCGCTCCGCCCGTACTCGCCCCATGGTCCGCTCGATCCCCAGCAACTCTTGCAGGAGCTCGCGCGCATTCCGCTGCGTAAGGATGCCGGCCGCCGCATTCACGAAGTCCGGCTGGTCCTGCGGACCCATCGGCTGCGTGCGGTAGAGCTGCGAGCGCAGCTCGAGCCGCGTCGCCGGCAGCGCCTCGATACGCTGGCAGGCCTCGAGGACGCGCTCGCGCGGATCATCGAGATTGCTGCCGATAGCGACGTAGGCGGGCCGCCAGAGCGCGTCCATTCAACTGCGGGCCGCGCCGCCTCGTCGGCGCCGGCGGCGGCGTCGGCCGGACCCTCCCCCGGTGCCGGGTTGCGAGGCTTCCTGGGGACGCGCCTGCACCAACGCGACGCGTTCCTCCTGCGGCAGAGTCTGAATCTCGGTCCACCACGCTGCGAGCTCGGGGTCGGCGACTCCTACCTGTGCCCGCAGCAGCAGAAAGTCATACGCCGCCCGGAAGCGCGGATGCTGCAGAAGGCTCAAGGATTTGACGCCGCTGCGGCGGTTGAAGCGCGGCTGAAGCATGAGCAGCTCCCGCATGGGAACGGCGAATCGGCGCGGGATCGCGACCCGCGACTGCTGTGCCTTGAGCACCGCATCGCAGGCCTGCATGAGCTGCGCGAAATCGGGGGCGGGACCCGCCTGCCGCTCGTTCAGCTCGCGCAGCACCGCGCTCCACAAGAGAATCGCGAACAAGAACGTGGGCGTCACCGGCTTGTCGGCCAGGATGCGCGCATCGGTGTTGGCGAGCCCGATCTCGAGCATCTCGCGTGCGTACACGTAGGGCGGCAGTCCGAACGCCGCGGCCGACAAGGGGAACAGATGCTCGAACAGCCCGTACTTGTTGAGCAGCGCGAACGACCTGGCAGCGTAACCCGACAGAAAAAGCTTCAAGCATTCATCGAAGAGCCGCGCGGGCGGAACGCCATCGAGGAGATACGCGAGAGTTCGGATCGGCCGTTCGGTGTCATCGTCGATCGAGAAGTCGAGCTTGGCCGCAAAACGCACGGCGCGCAGCATCCGCACCGGATCCTCGCGATAGCGCGTCTCCGGATCGCCGATGAGCCGCAGCCGCTTGGCTCGAACATCGGCCGCACCGTCCACGAAGTCCCAGATCGAGAGGTCGTCGATGTTGTAGTAGAGACTGTTGGCGGCAAAGTCCCGCCGCCAGACATCCTCCTCGATCGTGCCGTAGATGTTGTCGCGCAGGATCCGGCCGCGCTCATCGAAGGCGCGGTGCTCCGAATCCTCGATCCCGCCCTCGACCCGTCCGGGCTCGCTCCGCGTCTCCTCTTCCTCCCCCTCGGGGTCCTCGTCCTCCGCATCCTCGCGTTCCGGCGCGGCGGCGGCACGGAAAGTCGCCACCTCGATGATCTCGCTGCCGAAATGCACGTGCGCCAGGCGAAAGCGCCGGCCGATGAGGCGGCAGTTGCGGAACAGCCGGCGTACGTCCTCGGGCAAGGCGTTGGTCGCGACGTCAAAGTCCTTGGGCGTGATCCCGAGCAACAGATCGCGCACCGCCCCGCCCACCAGGAACGCCTGGTAGCCGGCGTCTTTGAGCCGATACAGGACCTTGAGCGCGTTGGGTGATATCGATCTGCGCGATATCACATGCTCGGGACGAGGAATCACGACGTGCTGGATTCGGGTCGACGGTAGGTTCAAAAAGAGCGGTTCCGCTTGAGTCAAAAAAATTGGCCCGTATACTACCAGCCCTCTCGGCACTACGGCGCCCGAGACCCCTGACCGTCGCTCCCTTCGTCTAGAGGCCTAGGACACGGCCCTCTCAAGGCTGTAACACCGGTTCGAATCCGGTAGGGAGCGCCAACAATCAAGGACTTAGCAGCACGCGACCTGGCTGCGTCCACTTCAGGCCCGCTATCTTTGGCCTCATCGCAGTGCCGTGGCGCCCATCCGGTCGAGGGAGAGATCCATATTCGCAGATACAATTGATTACAATTTCACTGCAGACCCACAACAGACGTTCAGCGCCACCGAACATTAATATTAAAAGCGGCATTCGCTAACGCGAATACCGGCTGGCAAGCCGCCCTTCGGAGCCGCCGCCTTGGGACAAAGGGTGCAAACGTAA
>Ga0335073_10017607_pt1 | contig 9999 bp, 11 predicted proteins | sample Lox_Sample_22_FD_207093 | JGI IMG/M metagenome (GOLD analysis project Ga0335073, IMG submission 207093) | Soil microbial communities from Loxahatchee National Wildlife Refuge, Florida, United States - Lox_Sample_2.2 | ecosystem: Environmental > Terrestrial > Soil > Wetlands | place: USA: Florida... | reverse complement strand
GACGATGCAAATGGTGATCCCGGTGCCCGCGGGAAATCACCGCATCGAGATTCGTTTCCTGCGCACGTCGGACCGCACCTTGGGCGGCGCGATTTCGCTCGCAACCGCCGCGGTGCTGCTCGCCTTCTCACGCAAGCGCCGGACGATCAAAAGCGGCGCGGAGGACTAGATCTCACGTAGGACTGTTGACTTCCCGCGAGCTCGAGCATTTCGGTGGAAGCGCGAGGCTTCAGAGTCTCTGTGACAACCGAGATTCTTTGTGGGTCGTGGCTTCCAGCCACGACATAAGCCGCGCAAACTCTTCACCGGCTTCAGCCCCTGAAGTTCCCGAACGCGGTTGCCACACAGACTCTTCAGCCTCGCGAAAAGCGGCAGCAACAAACGCGGGCTTCAGCCCCGGGTACGTCCGCACACTTTCTGTTCCCGAAATCGCCCGGTTTCTCCGTGTACCCGGCGCCTTCTCTCTGTCCTCTGTGTTTAGCCCGCGTGTCTTCAAACCGAGGACAACGAAAAACGCTAGCTGAGGCGGCGGTGGGTGAAGCGCTTCTCGCCCTTCACGTACGGCGCGACGGTTTGCCCGTCGCCGTAGAGCTTGTATTTGTAGGTGGTGAGGCCTTCGAGGCCCATCGGACCGCGGGCGTGGAGCTTGTTCGTGCTGACGCCGACCTCGGCGCCGAATCCGTAGCGAAAGCCATCGGCGAACCGCGTCGAGGCGTTGTGGAAGACGCCGGCGGAATCGACCTCGTTGAGAAACTTCTTCGCCGCGGCGGAATCCTCGGTCACGATCGCATCGGTGTGATGCGAGCCGTAGCGATTGATGTGATCGATCGCTTCGTCGAGCCCGGCGACCACTTTGATCGAGAGGATCAGGTCGCCGTACTCGGTGCGCCAATCGTGTTCGGTGGCGGGCACGATCCCGGAATTCGGCAGCAGCGCGAGCGTCTTCGCGCAGCCGCGGATTTCGACTCCCGCCTCTTTTAGTTTCGCGGCGATCAGCGGAAGAACCTTCGCCGCGATCGCCTCGTCGACCAGCAGCGTTTCGATCGCGTTGCAGACGGCGGGATACTGCACCTTCGCGTCGTAGGCGATGTCGACCGCTTTCCGCAAATCCGCGGCTCGATCGACGTACACGTGGCAGATCCCCTCGCCGTGCCCGAGCACCGGAATGCGGCTGTGCTCCATGATGAAACGCACCAGCTCGTACGATCCGCGCGGGATGATGAGATCGACGTCCTGATCCTGCGCGAGCAATTCGAGGACGTCCGCGCGCGTGTGCAGCAGCTGGATCGAATCGAGCGGCACCACCGGGAAACGCTCGAGCGTTTCTCGCCAGATCGTGACGAGCGTTTCGCTCGTGCGCGCCGCCTCCGAGCCGCCTTTAAGGATTGCGGCGTTGCCCGATTTCAGCGCCAGCGACGCAAGCTGCGGCACCACATCCGGCCGCGATTCGAAGATCACGCCGATCACGCCGATCGGGCAGGATTCGCGGTGCAGCACCAGGCCGTTGTCGAGCTCGGTCGCCGCCAAGATGCGCCCGAGCGGATCTTCGAGGCGCGCCACTTCGCGAATCTGCGCGGCCATCTGCGCGATGCCCGATTCCTTCACGCGCAGCCGCGCGAACATCGCGGCGGACATCTTCCCGGCCGCCACGGCGGGCTCGGCTTCGCGGCAGTCGATCGCGTTCGCTTCGAGAATGCGCGCCGCGTTCCGTTCGATGGCCTGCGCGGCGGCGAGCAACACCTCGTTGCGCGCGTCCGCCGAAAGCTTGGCGAGCTCGCGCGACGCAGCGCGCGCCCGTCGCGCCACCGATGCGACGGCGCCCAGTGCGCCCTCCGCTTGCGCTGTGACCGGCTGGCTCATGATTTTTGCAATAGCACGATGTTGTCGCGGGTGACGAGCACGGGCGACGCCGCCGCGTCGCGTCCCGCGCGTGCGGCCTTGCGGCCGAAGTTTTTCTCGGCGTCTTCGCTCGCGCAATTGGCGATGCCGCGCGCGAATTCGCGGCCCTCGGAGTCCACGATGCTGACCACGTCCATCGGCGCAAAATGATTCTCGACGCGCACGATCCCCGAGGCCAGCAGGCTCGCCTTCCCCTGCGTGATCGCCCGGTGCGCGCCCGCATCGACCACCACGCGCCCGCGAACGTCCGCCGCGTACGCGATCCAGCGGCGCTTGCCGCGCATCCGGCGCGTCGGCAGAAATGCCGTGCCGACTTTCTCACCCGCGAAGACGCGTTCGAGCGCGCGCGGATCGTTGCCGTTGGCGATGATCGTCGTCCCGCCGCAGTTCATCGCGATTTCGGCGGCTTCGAGTTTCGTCTTCATGCCGCCGCGTCCGCTGACGGAGGGGCCCGCGGCGAGCGCTTTCAGCTCGGGCGTGATCTCCTCCACCAGCGAAATGACTTCGGGATCGGCCGCCGAGCCGTTGCGCAGCAGCCCATCGACATTCGTCAGCAGGACGAGCGCGTCGCCCTCCAGCCCGCTCATCACCAGCGCCGCCAGCCGGTCGTTGTCGCTGAAAGCCGCCGTGCGCGACCCGGCCGCCACGGATTCGAGCTCGGCGGTCGAGACCGTGTCGTTTTCGTTCACGATCGGCAGCACGCCGAAGCCGATCAGCTTTTCCATCGTCTCGCGCAGGTTCGAATAGCGGCGCCAGTTGGTGAAATCCTCTTCGGTCAACAGCACCTGCGCGATTTTGATCTCCCACTGCGCGAAGAGATTCTTGTAGGCGTCCATCAGCAGGCTCTGCCCCACCGCGGCGCAGGCCTGTTTGGTGACCAGGTCGTCGAGCCGCGACCGGTGCAGCCCGAGCCAGCCGCGCCCCAAGCCCACGGCTCCCGACGACACCAGCACCACCTGCCGCCCCGCCTTCATCAGCGCGGCGATCGAACGCACGATCGGCTCCACGCGCTCCCGGCAGAGCTCGCCCTCGGCGCCCGTGACGGTCGTCGTGCCGACCTTGATCACCAGGCGCCGCGCAGCCCGCAGTTTTTGGCGTTCCGCTTCCATTTTTGCTCGTTCTGCCTCTGCAATCGGCGAGCGTGAAGAACTCGCTCGATTGTACCGGAATCGCCCGGGTCGCGCCTGTCTTCCCGGCTGAGTCGCTCTTTGGCGCCGGGACGCGCGCGGCCATTCTCGGGCCCGCGTTGATAAGACGGATTTTAGTGGACGCCTGGTGAAGGCTGTGCTATAGTGTCATCGCGTTTGTTGCTCTTGTAACACCTTTAGATTCGTTTGAAGGGGCTGCAAGTACAAACTTGCGGCCTTTTTTGTTTTACGGCTGGAGGCGGTCGAGAAGCACAAATAGCTTACAAGCAAAGTGAGAGTACATCAGTGAAGGAACAAGGAACAGTGAAGTGGTTCAATGCCAGCAAGGGTTATGGGTTCATCCAGCGCCAGTCCGGCGAGGACGTTTTCGTCCATTTCTCGGCCATTCAGGCCGATGGATACAAGTCGCTGAACGAAGGCCAGGCGGTTGAATTCGAAGTCACCCGCGGCCCCAAGGGCCTGCAGGCGGCGAACGTTACCAGCCTCTAGTCTGAAAAGGGCGGACCGGCAATCGCCGGTCCGCCCTTTCTTTTTGCCTCGATTCACCCCAACCGCTCCAGCCCATCCAGCTGCCACCACCCCCGCGGTGCTATCGTTACTTTGTAAATACCCCCTTATTGCCTAGTTGTACGAATCGCCCCGAACTCCCGAGGGCGCCCGGTCCAGCCCACGGTAAAATAGCCGATCAAGACTTGCGATAGCTCCGGCAATCCAGCCCAGGAGCCAGCCCGTTAGGCGCGCACTCGCAACCAGAGGGAGATTCCATGTCCGACCTGAAACCCATGACGCCGGGCGCAACCGACACTGCGGAGCGGCGGAGGTCGCATCGGGTGTTTATCGCGATGCCGGTTCTCGTGCGCGGCAAGCATGCCGGGCAGCCTTTTGAGGAGGAGACGCAGACCGTCTCCGTGAGCGCCCACGGCGGGCTGCTGCGCGTCGCGGCCAAGGTCGTGAGGGGCCAGGCCATATCGATCGTCAACGCCAAAACGGCGGAAGAACTCCCCTGCACCGTCACCTCGCTCGGCCAGAAGGAAAACGGCAAGACCGAGGTCGGCGTCGAGTTCAACGAGCCTTCGCCGCTCTTCTGGCGCATCGCGTTCCCTCCGGAGGATTGGGACCCGTCCGAGCGCAAGCGCCCGGGCTCGAGCGCTCACCGTCCCAGCCCGCCGCTCCCCAAGCCCGGCCGCTGATCGCTTCCCCTCGCCGGAAATCGCCCAGCGAACGGGCGGAGTACACGGAGACACCCAGAACTTCGCCGTGCGTGCTATCTTTTCTTTCAGGCGCACCGCGGGCTGCCCGACACTCCTTCCTGACCGGTAGGCGCCCCTACGACATTGACGCAGGCATCTGACCAAGCAGTCGACTCCACAAACTCGATTCAGCCTCAATCGGCGCTCGCGGAATCGTGGCACTTCGCGCGCGACTTCTGGCGCGGGATTCTGGCCGTTTCGGCGCTCGTGCTTGTCCCGTGCTTCTGGCACCGGCGGATCGAGGCTTCCGATCTCGGCAGCCACGTTTACAACGCCTGGCTCGTTCATCTGATCCGCCGCAGGCAGGCGCCCGGGCTTTGGGTCGCCCACCAGTGGACGAACGTGCTCTTCGACTGGATCCTGAGCTTCTTCGGCGCGATCTTCGGCCTGGGAGTGGGCAGGCACGGAGCGGAACGCGCGGCGGTCTCGGTCTGCGTGCTGATCTTCTTCTGGGGCGCGTTCGCGTTCATCGCCGCGGCGACGCGGCGCGCGCCGTGGTTTCTCACGCCGGCCATCGCGCTCGTCGCCTACGGCTACACCTTCCAGATGGGCTTTTTCAACTACTACCTGGCGATCGGCCTCTCGTTTTTCAGCCTCGCGATCCTCTGGCGAGGACAAGGCCGCGAGTTCCCGATTGCGGCCATCATCGCGCCGTTGGTGCTGCTGGCGCACGCCATCGGCTTCGTATGGCTGATCGGCGCGGCGATCTACATCCTGCTGGCGAAGAGGCTCTCGCCGCGCGCGCAATTCCTGCTGCTTGTGCCGGCGGCCGCGGCGCTCGTCGCGCAGCACTACTATTTCTGGCGGCACTTCGTGGTGGAGGCGGCGCCCGAATCGCCGCTGTGGTATAGCGGCGCGGACCAACTGGTTCTCTTCGGCGAACGCTACTGGATCTGCGCGGTTGCCTTCCTCGCGTTCCCGGCGGTCGCGATTGGAATCGATCTCCTCCTTCGCTGGCTCGGCGGACCGGAAGGCCGCGACTTCGGCGGCTTCGCCATTCCACTGCAGCTTTACATCATCGCGCTGTTCGCGGTGCCGCTGCTGCCGCGAGGCGTTCACTTCTCCGAGGTCCCGATCGCCCTGCTCACCGACCGGCTGACGACCGTCTCGGCGGTGCTGATCTGCTGCCTGCTCGGTGCGATGCGGCCGAGGCGATGGCACCTGGCGGCGACGGCGGCGATCGCGATCGTGTTTTTCGCGTTCGTCCACCGCGACACGTCGACGCTGAACCGGATGGAGGCGCAGGCGGAGCGGCTCGTCGGCACGCTGCCCGCGAATGCGCGCGTGATGGCGACCATCGAGCCGCCGACGGAATCGCGCATCCTGATCCAGCACATGATCGATCGCGCCTGCATCGGCCACTGCTTCAGCTACGGGAATTACGAGCCGAGCGCGGGAGTCTTTCGCGTGCGCGCAACTCCGGGCAATCCATACGTGCTGAGCAGCTACCGCGACGCCGTCGATATGGAGGACGGATACTACACCGTGAAGCCCGAGGATTTGCCGGCGTACCAGGTCTACGAGTGCGACTCGACCGGCACGCGCCTGTGCGTGCGCCCGCTCGCCGCCGACGAAGACAACGACGAAACCGGCTTCCATCCCGCCGATCAGTAGAACGCGCCGGCGCGCGGGTCATCCTTCGAGCAATCGCGAGCCATTCACACCCGAGTCCATTCGAGCCCCGGACAAATTTGCGGGGTGCCGCATCCCTTCGCGGTTTGCGTGAAGGGTGCGCGAGGTTTTAGCGGTGGAAGCGCGGGCCTTTAGGCTCGCGGAAAGCGACGCTCCGATTGAGCGGCTTTAGGCGGGTGGGGCATCCTTCGTGCAATCGCGAGCCATTCACACCCGAGTCCATTCGAGCCCCGGACAAGTTTGTGGGGTGCCGGGTGCCGCATCCCTTCACGGTTTGCGCGAAGGGTGCGCGAGGTAACTCGACGAATCCTGCTCGGTCGTATTCAGGCGGGCATCGCGTGATCAATCCGGAAGGATAGGGTCCGCCGCCGTCATCAACGCAAGAGAGCTTCGAATCCGGCCTGTGCGAAGTGCTTGTCGTGCGTGAGAGCGGCGCGAATCCCTTCTTCCTCCATAATGAGGAAGCTCGCGCAATCGGTGAAACTCCAGCTCTTATCGGCCATATCGCGATATCTCCGCAACGAGGCTTCAAATTGTTCATGGGCCTGGGAACGAACGACCACCATGCGATTGGCCTGCAAAACCTCCACGGCCTTCGCAGCGGCTTGGCGGAGACGCAACCCACGGTCGCTAAAACTATTCAAAAGCTCCGTCAGGACCATCTCGCTGGTCACAATTTCATCGAATGAACTTTCTTGGGAAACGGCGATGGCTTTCTTGTGAAGATCGTCACGCGGATTGAGCAGCGCAATCCAATAGCTTGTGTCGGCGAAAACTCGCCGCATCAAGGCTTCGCCTGACTGCCATACAAGTAATGTTCCAGGTTTTTCGACAGATCGCTCGGGACGCCTGCCCATTCGCTTTCAGGAACTTCCTCCGCGATACTTGCAAAGAGATCGGCGATCGATTGCACGCTTTTTTCACGTCCAACGCTCGCGGCGGTGTCTTGCGCCTGAAGCATGGCAAGTCCTTCGCGGATCACCTCGTCCGGCGAGCCGTAGCGGCCGCTTCGCACTTTTTCGGCGATAAGACGTTCAAGTTCGGGGGGCAGTGAAATCTTCATATGGCTCTCCCGGTCCAGGCCGACGTGTACTTGGTATTGTAGCGGTCGAAGCGTCTAAGTTCATCCAGTTTCCGCGTACCCGGGCCATTCGGGAGAAGGGCGCTCCCAGGAGGCGGCCCCGCCCTCAGAAATCGAGGACGAGGCACCCGAGCCCCGGACAAATTTGCGGGGTGCCGCATCCCTTCAGGGTTTGCGTGAAGGGTGCGCGAGGTAACTCTCAACCTCGAACTCTCAACTCTCGACTATCTCAATCCTCCACATCCTCCATCTGAATCTCCCTCATGAATCTCATGATGTCCCCGGCTCGCAGTTGTCGGCAGATCTTGCTCAGCACCTTCTGTTGACGCCTGCTGACCGCCCTCATCATCGCCTTTACCACCTTCGAATGGCTCGGCAGCACTTCCCCGACGAACCTCTTCCCCAGCTTCGTCAGGGCCACCACCGCGATCTTCTGTCCCTTTCGCGGCTGTCCTCGCCGGGCGACCGGCAAACGGTTTTCCGGAATCTCCGCCGGCGGAAAGCTCACGATCACCCGCCCCACCCACCGGCGCGCCTCCAGCCGCGCGATCACCCCGTGCATGTTCTGGAGGCTGCACCGGCGACGCCGCGCCACCTCCGTGATCGGCAGCGCCCCCTCCTGGTAGAGGAACACCAGCACACGAAACCCTTCCATGGTCAGGTCGAAGGACTCGAGCGGCGCCCGAAGACGCGCCTTGAACCATTCCGCAGCGTCAAGCAGGTCGAGGTACGCCTGAAAGGCGGTTTGCGTCTTCTCCTTCTGGCTTGCCCGACGGGACATGTTGCAAAATCCTCCCCAATCTGCCCTCTTAGCCGGTTTTAACTCCTTTTATCGTGCATCAGGTATCAATGTCCATGATGTCGTGCGCGCCGGCGATCTACGCTTTTCTTTCTCGGGAATCGGCGTGCAGTCGAATGCTGCGCCGGGTGCCGCATCCCTTCAGGGTTCGTGTGAAGGGTGCGCGAGGTAACTCGACGACCCCTGCTCGGTCGTATTCAGCCGGGCATCGCGCGACCCACATCGTTTCGAGCACCGTAGGTGCGGCAGATGTTAGCCCAATCCGGAAGGATTGGGTCCGCGATGCGTAGACGTCAAGCGCCGTAGGTGCGGCACATCTTGGCGACAGCTCTGCATCTTGGCTATGCCATCGCAACATCGAACGGAAGGCCGCAGCGCTACATTCAAATCTTAGTGGCGGAGGAGGCCGAAGACGGCGACGGCAGGTAGCGCACCCTTCGAGAAACGGCGATCGGTTCACACCCGAGGACCCTTGTGAAGGGTGCGCGAGGTAACTCTCAACGCCCTCACGCGCCAGCCCGGGAGAAGAAGCACAAATCCACGGCCAAATGATTGAGCGGGCGAACGGTGTATAATTCGCACATGGCTAAGCATGTGATCCACATCTCGGAGGCGGAAGCGGCCAGCGACTTCGAGTTGGTGATGACTCGCATACGCGAAGGCGCGGAAGTCGTCATCGAGCGCGATGCCAAACCAGTCGCCGTGGTGCGCCCTGCTGAACCAACACGTGGCCGTTCCATCTCTGAGTGCATAGCCCTTGCGGAGGCGCATGCCAAAGAAGCGGGCCACGAGCCCACTCTGGATCCGGACTTCGCCGCCGACCTCGAAGAGATTATCAAGAGCCGCAAACCCCGTAATATTTCGACATGGGAGTAGTCCTCGACTCTAGCGTTCTGATCGCAGGGGAGCGCCGCAGGGAGAGTGTGCGCGAAATCCTCGAGAGAGTGAGGGCCGCGCAAGGGGAGGTCGACTGCGCTCTCTCGGTTGTGACTGTCGTTGAACTCACGCACGGCATCTACCGGGCTAAGACCGATGTGGACCGGGACCGGCGACGAGCCTTCAGCGAGGAACTCCGGCGCGACATGGTGGTGCATCCTGTGACGATCGAGATCGCAGAGCTTGCTGGACGGATCGAGGGCGAACAAGCAGCGCGCGGCGTCAGCATCTCATTCGAGGACTTGCTGATTGGAACGACGGCTCTACATCTTGGCTATGCTATCGCAACGTCGAACGTTCGCGACTTCCAGAAAATCCCCGGCCTTTCGGTGACACAAGTCTAACCGCGACTACAAGCCCCGTCTTACCTCTGCGGCTTCTCGCGAGCCTGCCCTTCGGTGCCCTCCCCTGCCTGCGTCAGGCAAGTAGAGGAAAAAAGGCTCGCGTTTCCCGTGCTGCGCCACATTCAAATCTTAGTGGCGGAGGAGGCCGAAGACGGCCACGCCGTCGGGGGTGCCGACGTAGACTTTGCCGTCGGCGATCATCGGCCAGGATGGAGGAAGTCGAGAGCTAGCAGTCGAAAGCTAGCCCTCGACACTCCCGCATCGGCTAGCTCTAACAATCACCCAGCGAATTTGCCGCCGAAATTTGGTCGAAAAACTCCGAGGGAAATGTACCATCTTTCGACCAATTATACTGACCACCGTAGGGTGGCGAGTTCATACCGGGGGAATCCCATACTCCGAATCCGAACAACTCCTGGTTGCTTGCGTTAACCACCTGCAATGTTTCGTGCCAGATGTCCCTGTTGTGCGTAGAGTCGGTCCAAGTTGTTGCGTCCCAGTGCGCCCTCCCGTCAGGATACAACGTGAGAACGCCGCTCAAATGGCAATCGCCGCTGCGCTGATTTACCCACTGAAACGTCTTAGGAGCTTCCCGATTGTGTTCATCTTGAGGCGCATGGGCCGACAGCGCTGTCGCGGCAGCAAGCATCATGACGAGCGTGAAGGATCTCTTGAGCATCGTACCGTCTCCCTTTGAGTCGAAAGGTCGGCGTCATAAGCCAACAGGGTCATTTCGTACTTGGTCCCCCGAGATTATCAATATGCCATATAGTCTTTCTCATGACAACACTCGACGAATGCTAAGCCTCTTTCCGGCCGGTCGTGATTGTATTCCTCGATCCAACGAGCGATCGATGTTCGCGCTTCTTCCAAGCTACGATACTCCGCCGTCCAGACTTCCTCTTCTTTC
>Ga0335073_10017606_pt1 | contig 10000 bp, 11 predicted proteins | sample Lox_Sample_22_FD_207093 | JGI IMG/M metagenome (GOLD analysis project Ga0335073, IMG submission 207093) | Soil microbial communities from Loxahatchee National Wildlife Refuge, Florida, United States - Lox_Sample_2.2 | ecosystem: Environmental > Terrestrial > Soil > Wetlands | place: USA... | reverse complement strand
CGGCGTTTTATAGATCATCTTTTCTGAGTGGAACGGCCTTCCGAAGGTCAGCTGAGGGGTAGGCCCCAGTGGTTCCCAAAGACCACTTCCCGTACAGGACGGCGGGAGGCCGGTCGAAATCCCGTACCGATGGTATAAGCCACTGGGATCAGACAGGTCTGCGTGAAGCCCTCGGGGACCCCAAGCAGCTCGTCGGCCTCCTCGCGGTGGTAAAGGTGGACGGTGGTCATGACCGAGCCCAAACCTCGGCTCCGCAGAGCCAGCATGAAGCTCCAGACTGCCGGGTAGATAGACGGGGCCCATCCAGCCGCGCCGCCGACCGCCTCCACGCACGGTATGACCAGGACGGGGACCCGGTGGAGGTTGCGAGCCAGATACTCGGTCGAGTCGGCCAGCCTGGCGGTCTTTTCGTCTGACAGTCGTGCCTCGACGTCCGAGTCGTTTCCGGAGGTTGGGGACGGCGCCCTTCCAGCGCGGTAGAGCTCCGCGATTCGCTCCCTGAGAGTCGGGTCGGATATCACCAACCAGCGCCAGGTCTGGAGATCTCGGCCGGTGGGAGCCTGTACCGCCAGGGTGAGGCATTCCTCGATCACCGACAACGGGACGGGGCGGTCCATATCCAAGCGGCGACGCACCGCTCTTGTCGTCGTCAGCAGGCGGTCCACGGTCCGGAGGTCGAATCCGGCGTCATTGATCATGCCGGAGCACAGTAACCCCTGACCTGCAGCTTTCTATCTGACCCCGGACAGGCATGGATCAGACAATGGCTATCCACGATCCTGGTGCTGTCGCCAAACAGGTTCCCAGAGAGGTCCCCGTGGCCGAAGCGACCGAGCGATGCCCCGTCTGCACTCGGCAACTACCAACGGGTAGCTCGGCTGTGCTTACGCCAACCCAACGTGTATCGGCGGAAACCGTAGGGCGAACCGTGCCGATCAGGTCGAACACGGGGACCGTCAGCTCTTCAGGTGGGCGATGATGCGCGCTTGGATTTCGTCGCTGGTCGGGTCGGTCCACATGCACAAGTGTGTCCCGTTTTCGACGCGGAGGATCTCCGAGTTGGGCAGGTGCTCGAGCACGAGATCCAGATTCGCCAGTCTCCAAGTCGATTTGCCCGCCCTCATTGCCGAGCCCGACAGGCAGAGATGCGCTCGTCGGGGCAGGGCGTCCCCCCCCGGGCGGCATCTAATCGGATCGGGGGTAGCGAGTGTCTGGCATCAGGGCGTTATCGCTCCGATCAACAGTTCGAGGACGCTTGTCAAGGTACGCAGCGCGCCGGCGAACAACATTGGGGGCTTGGGGTGCCAGCGGTAGGCGGCGGCCCGGATCCCGACATCGATGCTCAGCTCCCATCAGATCAGATCGTCACGACGCGGAGGGTTGGATCGAGAGCCCGAAGGTCATCTGGATCGGATGTGACCGCCTGTTGACGGGCTCGGCGAGCGCAGATCACAACGTGAGCATCCACAACGTCGGATGTCCCGCCCGCCGCCAGTAGCCGTCCGACGTTGGTGGCATCAACCCGATCGAGGGGCACGACATCGGTCGTCGGCTGCCGAATGAGTCGGGCTAGACGTCCCTGTCGTTCCGGTCGTCGAACAGCTTGAGCGAGGGCACTCGCAGGAACTGTGACCCGGGACCCAGTTTCGCGGGCACGGGCCAGCAGAACCAGGACTCGGCGCTCGTTCCGGTCGACGGCGATGAGCGCCCCAGCGTCCATGGTCATGCCGGCCACTACGCCGCCGGACTCTTGGCGCTTCCTTTGACGCCGAGCACCTCGTCAGCCCACCTCCTCTCCTGGCGCGACAATTCCCCGCCCGTATCCGTTAGTGCATCGGCGAGCATGGCACCCCACCCAGCAACGTCGTCGAGGGCGACACGGACCGCGTGCTGGATAAACCCCGACACGCTTGAGGCGGTACCCACCTCAACAAGGGCCCGAATCCGCTCCACCTGATCCTCGTCGATGGTGATGGTCACCTTCTTCGTCGCCATACCAAAGACCATACCACCGATCGGCGACTGGGAGGCCCTTGAAGCGTCCCCAAACGCTCCAAGGGCGCAAACCCCTAACGCGCTGGTCCTTGGGGTGAGAAACTGCAACAGGCTCCATCCAAGGTTGCCGGCCAGGGGAACCTCGCCTAAAATCAGAACGCGTTCTACCGGCGAGGCCCGGAGGGGATTTTCATGCATATCGCCTACACCGAGCAGCAAGAAGCGCTCCAGCAGGAGTTGCAGCGCTACTTCTCGAAGCTGATGACCGACGACGTCCGGCGCCAGATGCTCGCCGGCGAGGGAAGCGTGATCTACCGGGACCTCGTTCGCCAAATGGGCAAGGACGGTTGGTTGGGGATCGGCTGGCCCAAGGAGTTCGGCGGCCAGAACCGGTCGATGCTCGAGCAGCTGATCTTCAGCGACGAGGCGACTAAGTACGGGGCGCCGGTGCCCTTTCTCACCCTTAACACTGTCGGTCCGACGATCATGGAGTACGGCACGGAGGAGCAGAAGAGCTTCTTCCTACCGAAGATCCTCGACGGCGAGCTTCACTTCTCGATCGGCTACTCGGAGCCGGACGCGGGAACCGACCTTGCAGCGTTGCGGACCACGGCCGTCCGTGACGGCGACGAGTACGTCATCAACGGTCAGAAGATGTGGACGAGTCTCATCGAGCACGCCGACTACGTGTGGCTGGCCGTCCGCACAGACGCCGATGCCCCTCGCCACAAGGGACTCTCGGTGCTGCTCGTGCCGACTAACTCACCCGGCTTCAGCTGGACACCGGTCCCGACCGTGACCGGCGCCACGACGAGCCAAACCTTCTACGACAACGTGCGGGTGCCGCTTACCGCGCTGGTCGGTGAAGAGAACGCCGGGTGGAGGCTCATCACCGGGCAGCTGAACCGGGAGCGAGTAGCACTCTGCTCAGCTGCCGGCCTTCAACAGTCCCTCTCAGAGGTACGCAGATGGGCTCAGCAGACCCTTCTCCCTGACGGCCGGCCGGTCATCGACCAGGAATGGGTGAGGACCAATCTGGCGCGGGTCCACGCCAAGGTCGAGTTCTTGAAGCTGATCAACTGGAAGATCGCCTGGGGCGTCGACCAGGGGGTCAGCCCGGCAGACGCCTCGGCCACCAAGGTCTTCGGCACCGAGCTCGCCACGGAGGCGTACCGCCTACTCATGGAATGCGTCGGCGACGACGCCACCCTGACGGGGGAGTCCCCCGGATCGATCGTCCGGGGCCGACTCGAACGCGCCTACCGCGGTGCACTGATACTGACCTTTGGCGGAGGAACCAACGAGATACAACGGGACATCATCGCCATGGTCGCGCTCGGTCTGCCTCGCTCACCCCGATAAGGAATCAGCATGGACTTCGCCTTCACCCCCGACCAGCTGGAGCTGGCGAATCTGACCAGGCGCATCGCAACTGACAAGGTGACACCGGAACTGCTTCGCCAGGTCGAGTCAGGACCTGAGCGTTTCGATCCAGATATCTGGAAGGCCTTGGCGGCTGCCGGGATCCTCGGCATATCTCTGCCGGAAGACATCGGCGGCGGTGGTTGCGGGCTGATCGAGCAATGCATCGTGCTCGAAGAGCTGGGGCGGCGCCTGGCCCCCGTACCCGTGCTTGCGTCGATCGTGCTCGGGGCAGCACCGATAGCAGAGTTCGGCTCGGCCGAGCAGCGCCAGCACTGGGCAGCCCCGGCAGCGGCGGGTACCAAAATTCTCACCCTGACCCTGGATCTCCCCGCACCGTTGCCGTCCCGATCCCCGAGGGCTACCGGCTCGAAGGAGTGAAAACCGCGGTTGCGGCGGGTACTTTCGCCGATCTGGTCCTGGTACCTGCTTCGGTCGAGGGCACCGTCGGGGTCTTCCTCGTCGACCCGACCGCCCCGGGCGTGACGCTAGAGCGCCAGCGCACTTCGAACAGCGAGACCGTCGCCCGGATAACGCTTGCAGGGGTCACCATTCCTGGCAGCTCGGTGCTGGGGCGGCCAGAGGACGGGCCGCGGATCGTCCGGTCGATGGTGGACCACGGAACGGCCGCCCTTTGTGCCTACCAGCTCGGTGTACTGGAGCAGGCACTGGCTGACACAGCCGAGTACGCCAAGACGCGGACTCAATTCGGGCGTCCGATCGCTACATTCCAGGCGGTCGGCCACCGCTTGGCCGACAGTTACATCGCTACCGAAGGAGCCCGCCTGACCCTATGGCAAGCGGTCTGGCGTCTTGACGTGGGGCTGCCGGCGAGCACGGAGGTCGAGGTAGCCAAGTTCTGGGCAGCAGACGCCGGCCACCAGGTAGCGCATGCCGCGGTCCACATCCACGGTGGGATGGGCGTCGCCAACGAGCACACGACTCACCGGTACTTCGTCGCCGCCAAGCAGAACGAGTTCATGCTCGGCGGCGCAACCAACCAGCTGCTGCGGATCGGTGCCGCTCTGGCGGCGGAGCCCATTTAGCTCCTAACCCATCGTTTCCGTTTGGTGGCATAACACCCGCTTCAATCGTCCTCTTAACGAGCATCTGAGGTGGCAAACGTCGCCGGGACGGGTGCGGAAGCCCCTGCATCTCGATGCTATCGGCGGCCAAGGAGGAGTTTTAGGCCACGCGAATGTGCGCGTGAAACGAAAGACGGCCGCGGCGTCGGGTCCTCTGCCTCGCAGCGATGTCTCCATCGCGTCACTCCGCTGCCTGGCGACACGACACAGGTCGACAGCGCCACCTGCTAGCCCATCAACCGATCGCGACTCAGCTGTACCGGGAGCACATTAAGGACCTCAAGCCTTGGACGGATGCGCTTTCGTGCTGAGAAGGGACGTGGTGGCACCCGGCCTCGCCGACACTCTCATTGGGCTCGAGTAAGAGCCACTAGAGGCTCCGGGCAGAGCTCCGAATACGCGGCACTGTACAGAACAGAACATATGAGCTCAGGCCGACGGTGATGGCTATGGACTGTTTTCGACGACCGCACCGGTGGAGCAGGTGGAGGGTGGTGTGATCCCGCTGAGAAGCTGCTGCAGCCAGTCGGAATAGTCGACGAAGGAGGCCTCGACCGAACCCCGGTGGTTGACGCTGGTGTAGATGTGGTAGTCGAGCGGAGTCCCCGACGCGCACAGCGAGGCGGCCAGGCCGTTGGTGAAGGTCTCAGCCACCTGAGTGTCGGCGGAGCCTTGGGCGATGAAGACCGGTGCCGTGGGCGGGTGGTCGGCTGGTTCTTGCTCGGCGAGCCAGCTTTGCAGGGTGGCCCAGTCGGGGCTGGCCGTATTCAGCACCTCGGGTATGGTCAGGTTCTGCGAAGCTACGTAGGCGCGGAGCTGGTTTAGACATCCGGTCTGAGCCTGGGCGAGCAGTTGCATTCCCGCCGGTGTGAGCAGCTGAGACGGCTGGACCGCAGGATCTGCCGCCTGGGCGCCCAAGAGGATGACCGGTATGAACGGTAGACCGGCCGCGGCCCCAGGAACATTGGCCAGCAGGGCGGAGACGATCTCGCCGGTGTGACTGGCTGGAGCCATGGCCACCGCGCCCAGGAAGTTCAGGTGGGGTGCCCGGGCCTGGGCGAAGGCGGCGGTGAAGAGGGACGCCTGCCCGCCCTGAGAATGGCCGGCGACGAACCAGGTCTTGCCCACCTGCCGGCTGAGCTGGCGGGCCGCCTTGACGATGTCGATGACGTTGTTGGCCTCCACAGTGCCGTCGAGGTAGGGCTGGATGCCGTTGTAGCTGGCATAGTCGGTCTGGGCTACTACGTAACCCTGGTTGACCCAGGACGTGAGCGTCAGGTCGATGCGGCCCAGGTAGTCGTGGTCCAGTCCAGTGGCGCTGTCCTGGGAGGGTTGACACGCCGCGATTACTCCCGTGCTGCCATGCGCCCAGCTCAACACCGGCCAACCGCCGCGCGGGGCAAAGCCACGAGGGAGAGAGACCAGCCCGGTGACGACAATCGGTTTGCCTGAGTCGTCGGAGGACAGGTAGCGAACCGAGAAGGTGACCGCCGCGCCGGGCAGGGCAGCGGCGGTGGTGATAGGCACGGCGGACAGCAGGGTGCCGGGTGCCAGTCTCGATGGCAAAGTAGGCGAGCCGTCGCCGTGAGCGGCCCCTACAGTTTCTACGCTCAGCTGCTTCTGGCCGGTCGCGCAGGCAGACACCGTGAGAGCTAATGCGGTCAAGAACGCGCACAACACCGCTGATCTGGCTATTCCTCTTCGCAACGGAACCCTCCCTTTCCTCTCGATCCTGAACTACATGGGGGTTTGGTTGTGAACCACTCTCACGCCCCCCGGCGTTGCTGTGGCCGAACCCGACTCTACCTTGTCGCAACAACTGTCGCAATAAGGGATTGTATGGTATCCGCTGTGACCATCGAAGAGCCTGGAGTCAGGCGCCGGCCGGGAGGACGATCAGAGCGCATCCGGGAGTCAGTGGCCGCCGCCGTCCTGGAACTTTTCCGCGAGCGGCAGTTTGCCTTTACCGTGCCCGACGTGGCCGAGCGCGCCGGGGTCCACCGAGCCACCGTCTATCGGCGATGGCCGACCCGGGGAGAGCTCATCGCCGAGGCCCTGAGCTCGTTCTTTCGGGTCGTGTCCATCCCCGACACGGGGGCCTGGGACAGCGATGTACGTGCCCTGGCCGCCACCCTGGCCCGTTTTTTTTCCGATCCGGTCGAGATCGGGGTCGTCAGCTCGCTGGCGGCGAACTCCGACCCGCAGGCGTCACAGGTCATCCAGAATCACTGGAGTCCCTACGTGGAATCGATGATCGCCATGGTGGACCGGGCCAAAGCCCGGGGAGAAGTCAAGCGCAGCCTGTCGTCGGGGCGGATCGTGGAGATGTTGACCGCTCCCTTCGTCGTACGGACCACTCTGGTCCGGATCCCGGTCAGCCGAAGGCAGATCCGCGAGGTCGCCGACCTGGTCATCCGAGCGACGACAACGGTGCCCGAGGGCGGGGCGTGACCACGCAATTGAGGGAACCGAATACGCACTTGGTCAATCCGCCCTACCGTCCAACTACGTGATCCACAACCGACCCGCAGAAACCGTCAGCTGATCGGCTAAGGCTGACAGAGCTGTGCGAAGGCGCCGCTCTCTGGACTCTGTGGCGATACGCTGCCCTGAGCCGACTAGAGGCGAGGGGAGCGGAACCATGTCAGGACCGGATGCGACCTCGGCCCAGTGGCTGACTGTGGATGAAGGCTGGGGACGGCGGGCCGTCGATTTCGCGACCCTCAGCGAACCTGGCAACTGCCGGGAGTACGTCACGGTGCACCACTTGCTCGGCGTCGACACCGGCGACCGGTTGCTCGATGTGGCCTGCGGTTCCGGCCTGGCGCTCGAACTGGCCGGCCTGCGCGGCGCCATCTGCGCAGGCATCGATGCCTCGGCCCGGCTGGTCGCGGTGGCTCGAGACCGGAATCCAGGCGGCGACATCCGGGTCGGAGACATGCAGGCGCTGCCATGGGAGCCGGCTTCGTTCGACGTCGTCACGAGCTTTCGGGGGATCTGGGGAACGACACCTGGTGCGATCGGCGAGATCTACCGGGTCCTGCGGCCCGGCGGGCGGGCCGGGATCACGGTGTGGGGCCACCTGAAGGTGTCGCCCGGAGCCTGGGCGCTGGCGCCGTTGCGGCTGGCGGCCGCCGAGAAGGTCGACAACCAGGCGGTGATGGTGTCGCTCGGCCGGCCGGGCGCGGGCGAGGAACTGCTCGCCGCGTATGGGTTCGCCGACGTCGAGCGGGTGGCCGTGCCGTTCCGGTGGGAGTTCGCGGACTCGCAGGTCTACGCGCGAGCGCTGGCCGCGAGCGGTCCGGCCTACGAGGCCATCCTGAACGTCGGCGAGACCGAGTTCATCCGGGCCGCGGTCGAGCTGGCGGAGGCGCAATTGCGCGAGGGCCTCCCGCTGCGGGCCGAGCTCGACGTCGTGGGCTACCTGGCCCGTAAGCCCGAAGGAGCCGATCACGAGTGACCTGGAACTTTTTCGGCGAGCCGCCGCTGACCGCCGAGGCTCAGGCCTTGTACGACGAGGATCTGGCCGAAGACGGCTACGTGGGGAGCGGGGCGCGGCTGTGGGCGTATCAGCCGCAGGCCGTGCGTTAGTTGTTCGCCCCGATGTCGCGAGCGTACCGGGCCAGCGGGCTGACGTTCCGTCAGTGCGCGATCCTGGTGACAGCCACGGCCTCCACCCTCGGGGATTCCGCGTGCTCAATGGCCTGAGGTGGCGAGCTCGCTAACGCATCCGGTCATCGTCCCCAGGCCGGTCGACAAGCGCCCGTGCCTGCTCGGGGCTGATCGCTCCGACGCGTACCGTCGGCGAGGCCAGGGCGGCCATACTGAGCCGGTAGAACTCAGCCAGGGACGTGCCGCTCTGGACGATATCAATCTCGGCGTCGGCGCCGATATCCGCGAGGCCGAGCTCATGGACCTGGCGCAGGAGCAGTCGACCTTCGGAGACCGACATGCTCGGGAAGGCTTTCCGAGCGGCGTGCGGATGTGCCGCCCACACGGGGTCGGCGTCGCCGATCCACATGCCGAAGTCCGGTTCCTCGAGGAGTAACCAGCCGCCCGGAGCCAGCCAAGTCACAATCCGCCGGAGGAGATCCGCGTCGGGAGACACGTGCATGAGCACCGCTCGCGTGTGCACGAGATCGAAAGAGCCAGCCGGGAAGGTGTCACTGCGGATGTCGCGGCGCAGGACCTCTAGGTTCGAAGCGTGTATCCCGGTGAGGAGCCCGGCCTGCAGGTCGGTGGCCGTGACGCGCCCGGTGAGTCCGACCAGATCACACAGCCACCGGGTGATCGACCCCCGGCCTCCGCCGATCTCCAGACACCTCGCGCCCTGGGTAACTCCAAGGCGCTCGACACGCCGCTTTGTGAGAGGGTCGAGACGTTGCTCGAGGAGCGCAAGGTGGCGCGACTCCTCCTCGGCCGAATGAGGGAACGCGTAGTCGGGAGCCTCGCTCACATCCGGATCGTGAGCCACGGCACTTCCGGCCAGCCGACCCACCCGACTCAGGCGGCGTTGGAGCACCCGGAGGTGGGGAGTCATCCGCTCTCTCTTGTTCGCCTGCTCGCGGCCAAAACGCTGGCCAGATCGGTATCCGCTCGGGAGGCGCCCGGTCTTGGGGCGGGGGTCTATTCTTCGGGAGCGAAGGGTGTCGGTTCTTGCCGGCCAGGTGGGCCGGCAATGGGCATGGGTCGCCCGACGCCCGCGCCGCGGGCCATCGTCGCCGCTCTTGCCTGGATGGGAACTCCGGGCGGCGCGCTGACGAAAGGGGGTTCGGCGTCGGGCTCTCGGGCTCCGCCCAACAGGGCCCGGGTGAGGGCGGATCTATCGTCGAGAAGTTGTTGGGCGGCTTCGGCCAGGAGGAGACCGTCCACTCTTAGTTGTCCTTCTGGTTGGCGGTCGGCTACCAGCAGGGCGGCCCTCCGGACGACCTCGCGCAGGTAGGTGGCGGTTCTGCCGTCGGTGGCGTCGACGGTGAGTTGGAGGTCTTGGTTGGTGAGCGCGGCCACGCCCAAGTCGGTCCCGTACAGCCGTAGGAGTCGTCGTCGGCCATCCCGGTCGGGTGCTTGGATCTCCACCGCGGCGTCCACCCGGCCCGGGCGCTCGGCCAGAGCCCGCTCGAGGATGTCGACCCGGTTAGTGGTGAGCAGGAAGGTTACGTTGGCGTCGTCGCCGAGACCGTCGATCTGGTTCAGTACCTCGAAGAGCAGGGGATTGGATCCGAGGGGACCGAAGGACCGGTCGCCGGCGATGAGGTCGACATCCTCGAGAATCACAATGGATGGCTGCAGGACCCTCGCTAGGGCGCAGGCTTGGCCGATGAGACCCAGGGACTGACCCGACAGGACGAACGCAGTCATACCGGTCAGTTGGGAGAGCAGGTAGCGGACGGTGTGGGTCTTTCCGGTTCCGGGAGGGCCGTAGAGCAGGACGCCCCGTTTCAGATGCTGTCCAGCCGCCTTCAATCGTTGGCTGTGTCGGGCAATCCCTATGACGTGAC
>Ga0335073_10017604_pt1 | contig 10000 bp, 10 predicted proteins | sample Lox_Sample_22_FD_207093 | JGI IMG/M metagenome (GOLD analysis project Ga0335073, IMG submission 207093) | Soil microbial communities from Loxahatchee National Wildlife Refuge, Florida, United States - Lox_Sample_2.2 | ecosystem: Environmental > Terrestrial > Soil > Wetlands | place: USA... | reverse complement strand
CGAACGAGCGCCGCTCGGGATGAAAGCGCGCCTCCGAAAGCATCCGGGCGAAGACATCGAGACAGGCGCGGACCTTATGGCGATAACGCTGGCGGTCCTCGCGGCTGAAGGTCCTGGGAGCGACCTGCTGGCCCACGCCCACAGTATCCCGGCAGAACACCCCCGGGTTCAACCAGCCGGGGTGAGCCCGGCCATCGCATAGTCTCCCGCGCCATGCCGCGCGCCTTCACGCCCGAGTCACTGAGCCTGCGCATCCAGCAATGGGGGGCGCTGGCGCTCGACGCCCTGCCACCGCGCGTGCAGGTGCGCCTGTCCGGCAAGCCGCCGATCAGCATCGATGGGGACACCCTGGCACCCGAGGTCCAGCTCGGCCTGGCTGTGCTCGGGCTCCGGCGCGAGCCGGCACTGCAGACGCTTCCCCCGCCCAGTGCCCGCGAGGGCCGCCGGCGCCTGGCCGCCGTCTACGCGGGCCGGCGGATGGACGTCGGCACCGTCGAGGACCTCGAGCTGCCCGGGGGGGCTGGGCTCGTGCGCGCCCGCCATTACGCGCCGCGCGAGCTCGGCGGCCCCCACCCGCTGCTCGTCTACTACCACGGCGGCGGGTTCACGTACGGGGACCTCGAGACGCACGACGGTACGTGCCGCCTGCTCTGTCGTCACGCGGGCGCACACGTGCTCGCGATCGATTACCGCCTGGCCCCCGAGCACCCGTTCCCGGCCGCGGTGCAGGACGCGCGAGCCGCGTTGGCCTGGGCGTGCGCGAACGCCGGCAGCCTGGGCGCCGACCCGGGCCGGGTGGGCGTCTCGGGCGACAGCGCCGGGGGCAACCTGGCCGCCGTGGTCGCGCAGCTGGCAGCTCGCGACGGTGGTCCGGCGCCGGTACTCCAGCTGCTCATCTACCCGGCTACCGACTTCACCCGGCGACGGCGCTCGCGCGAGCTGTTCGGCGAGGGGTTCCTACTCACCAACGACGAGATGGACTGGTTCGAGACCAACTACCTGGGGGAGGCGAGGACCGGCGCCGCCGACCCACGCGCCTCGCCGCTGCTCGCCGAGGATCTCTCCGGACTGGCCCCGGCCTACGTGGTGACCGCGGCCTTCGACCCGCTGCGCGACGAGGGCGAGGAGTACGCGCAGGCGCTGCGCGCGGCCGGGACGCCGGCCACCCTGCGCCGCTTCCCCGGCTTCATCCACGCCTTTGTCGCCGCTGCCGGAGTCAGCCGCCCGGCCCGAGACGCGGTGATCGAGATCGCCGGGGTGACCCGCGGCATGTTCGCCGCCGCGGACGGCGTGCGCCCAGCCGGTTAGAACCGAGCGTCCCGCCAGCCAACTAGGCCGCGTACCGCTGGGCGGACCGGGCGCGAGCCTTAGCCGCCTCCTCCTCCCGATTCTTGGCCGGCGCGGTCGTGCTCAGCGCTTCCAGCAGCTCGGCGGAGGCCTTCGCAACCGCCTCGACGGCGCGAGCGAACGCCTCCTCGTTGGCGCGGGAGGGCTTGTTGAAGCCGCTGATCTTGCGCACGTACTGAAGCGCGGCGGCGCTGACCTCCTCCTCGGTGGCGGGCGGATCGAAGTTGTAGAGGGTTCGGATGTTTCGACACATGTGCCCAAGCGTAAACCCCCGCAGCGGAGCGAATAGGATGCCGCGCGGCGAGCGGCGCCGAACCAAACGAGGGGAGGGTTCATGCGTCCAATCAAGTCATGGCGGCTCGGCGCGGCCGTGGTCATCGCGACGGCTTCGATCGGGGCCTATGCGGCGGTGGCGAGCGCCACCGCGGCGGCCGGTCCGAGCCACGCCGGTCGTGCGCGCACCGCCAAGGCCGGCGGCCCGAGCATCAAGCGGTTCAACCTGAGCGGCTACGTGATCAACACCGACTACAGCCTCGGGCGCAACACCGGCAACACGTTCCAGCAGACCTACAAGGCATCGACCGTGATCGGAGTCCCGATCGCGGGACCGTACGTGGGCACGAAGTTCCCGCGCGAGGACTACGTGGCGATGCCGATCGGGAACCACGAGCTGTACGTGGCCTGGCAGGACACCAAGACGCACGCGCTCCTGGACGTGTTCGTCATGGACTTCTCGACCGGAGTCGTGTTCGACTACGCGCCGGGAAGCACTCATCCGGAGAGCTCCGGCACGGTGACCGTAGTCCACAAGGGATCGCATCCGCTGCCGTAACCATCGCCGACAGGACCGCGCGGCGCCCTCCGCACACGAATGGGGTGCGCCGCGCCGGTCCATGTACTAAACTAATATCGCAGTGATAGCGGATCACGACACCGCGACGACCGTCGAGCAAAGAGCGGCTGCAGCCGGCCGGCGGGTGCACGAGCAGCAGCGCGCCCGCGCGGTGGCCGGCGGCCAGGCGGCCGGGATCGCCGTCGTCGCCGCCGTCCTCGGGCTGGTGTTCCTGATCGTCGGCCTGTCGGAGGCCTCCGCTGCGCCGGCCGTCATCGGCGCGGTCGTCGTGGTGGTGGACCTACTGCTGGTGCCGGGCTTCGTGGTCGTGCAGCCGAACTCGTCCCGGGTCCTGATCCTGTTCGGGCGCTACATCGGCACGCTCACCGAGCCTGGGCTGTGGTGGGTGAACCCATTCACGGTCTTCTGGCGCCGCGATGTGTCGTTGCGCGTACGCAACTTCCAGAGCGACCGGATCAAGGTCAACGACGCCAGCGGCAACCCGATCGAGATCGCGGCGGTGGTCGTCTGGCGCGTCACCGACACGGCCAAGGCCGCCTTCGACGTCGAGAACTACGAACAGTTCGTCGTCGTGCAGAGCGAGACCGCGGTACGCCATCTGGCCAGCCGCTACGCCTACGACGACTACGACGAGGGGCGCGTGTCACTGCGAAGCGGCTCCGACGAGGTCGTCTCAAGCCTGCACGAGGAGCTTCAGTCCCGCCTGGTGGCCGCCGGTATCGAGGTGCTCGAGACGCGTCTCACGCACCTCGCCTACGCGGCCGAGATCGCCGAGGTGATGCTGCGCCGCCAGCAGGCCGAGGCGATCCTGGCCGCCCGCCGGAAGATGGTCACGGGCGCCGTCGGGATCGTCCAGATGGCCGTGGCCCAGCTGGCCGACTCAGACTTGTTCGACCTCGATCCCGAGCGCAAGGCGGCGATGGTCTCGAACCTGATGGTCGTGCTGTCGGGCGATCACGCCCCCACGCCTGTGCTGAACACGGGTTCCCTGTATACGTAGCGGGTAGCGAGACACGATGGCCGAAAGCAAGCGTTTCCTTCTGCGACTCAATCCCGACCTGTTCGAGGCGATCAGGCGCTGGGCCGACGACGACCTGCGCAGCATCAACGCCCAGATCGAGTACCTGCTCACCGATCAAGCGCGACGCGCGGGCCGGCTGGCGGCGAAGCGCACGCCCCGCCCGCGGCAGATCGAGGAGGAGCTCACGCCCCCGGAGAGCATCGAGGCGCTCGAGGAAGCCGATGAGGTCCCGGCGCCGAAGCGTTCGCGCGCGCGGACCTCGGCCTGATAGCCCTCAGCGCCCAGGTGCTCTCACTCATTTGGGTGGGGATGCCGGCGCAGCGTGACATTGGTCACGAGAACGTCAGCGCCGCCACATCCGCCCCGGCATCGGCCAGTGGTGGTCTTCGACGCGTTCCTATGCGGGCTGCTGCGACACCCGCCGGCCGGTTCCCTCGCCACGCGCGCCGCGCGAATCCCTGGGTGGCGCGCCTTCCGTGCGCGCGCGATCCCGGCCGGCGACTGCGCGACTACGGCTCGGTGGTCCTCGGGTCGCGGGCCACGGTCGCCTCTCGGACAAGGCCATCGGGACCAACCACACGCTCCCGACCGGACAGACTGCCCGCTGCTGAGGACCGCCGGCGACGCGGCGGCTACGCCGCGGCTTCGCCGAACGCTGGAGAAGCCAGACCGCGGGCGGGCGCCGGCCGGTGCCCGAGCACCGGAGCCGCCGGCTGCGGGTTAGGTTGGTCGACCGCCACCACGGTGCGAAGCGCAGCCACGCACTCGGGATCGAACGCCGTGTCGCGTTCGTCCTCGAGCAGCGCGAGGGCGCGCTCGGCCGGCCAGGCCGCGCGGTACACGCGGTCCGCCGTCAGCGCGTCGTAGACGTCGGCCACCGTGAGGATGCGGACGGCGAGGTCGAGCTCGCCCGCGGGAACACCATTCGGGTAGCCGCGGCCGTCGAGCCGCTCGTGATGGCTCTCGACCAGGTCGAGGACCAGCGGCGAGAAGCCGCCGAGCTCGGTCAGCAGCTCGCGGCCGGCGCCGGGGTGCCGCCGGATCTCAGCGAACTCGGCGTCGGTCAGCTTGCCGGGCTTGTTCAGGATCGAGTTGGGCACCGACAGCTTGCCGACGTCATGGAGCAGGCCGCCAAGCGCGAGCTGGCGCAAGCGGCCCTCCGGCAACCCGAGCCGCTCGCCGATCGCGACCGCGAGGGTGGCGACTCGGCGGGTGTGCCCTTCGGTCGATGGGTCCTTGTCGCCCAGGCGGACCAGGAGGGCGCGCACGCGACCGCCCAGGAACATCTCCTCGTGCTCGACCAGGTGGCGGGCGCGCAGGTCGCCAACCAGCGGGCGGGACCCGGTGGCGTGACGAAGGTCCAGCGCAGCCGGGATCCCGACCATCCCAATGCCGACAAGTTCGAGCAGGTGCGCCGCCCACCAGGCGCAATCCATCATGCCGAAGTTGAGCAGCCCGTACTGGGCGCAGATCAGACAGACGACACCCTGGGCCACGAGCAGGTCCATCACCCGCTGGGTGAGCAGATAGGTCCGGGCAGCCCGCCAGGCGAGCACCGCAAGTGGGACAGCACCGGCGACGAAGATCAGGTTGGCGAGCACCGACGACGGCGTCGGCACCACCGGGACTGAGGAGGACAGCACCAGCGCGGCCGCGCCGACCGCGGCGAGCACTCCGACCACGCCGAACTGGACGCCGAGGAGCAGCCGCGCGCGGCGCGGGCGCCGCAGCAGCGGCAATGCCGCGGCGGCCAGAATCGTTCCGCCGATCGGGAGGTTGAGGGCACCGGCCACCTGCACGACGCCGTTGGCCGGGAAGATGACGCCGGGTGTGGCGAGCCCGTGGATGATGAGCATGGTGGCGACGACCGAAAACGCCATCCCGATCCATACCGCACGGCCGTCGTTCCGGCGGGTCGCGATTATCGACATCGCGACTGAAGCGGCTCCTGCCAAGACGCCGGCAGCCCCGACCACGATCATGTGGACAACCGGGCCCGGCATGAACATGTGGTGCACTCCGGTGCCGACCAGCAGCAGCACCGGACCGACGGCGAGCCGCGAGAGCACGGCGACGACGGGCAGTCGGTGACGAAACTGACCCATACGAGGGGCCCTCGGCAGAGCTGCGCCCGAACCTGAGTCGCAGATCGGTTCTCCCGACAGCTGTCCATCGGGACGCAGGTCATCCGGATCGGGTGATGCGACGCCCGCGAGCCCTGTGAGGCTCGGTACGAGATCGGACCGAGGCTTCTACGAAGGCGAGACGATGGGATTTCTACACAGGCATGAAGACGCAGCCGGCACCCGCTACCAGATGCGGCAGAAGCTGCTGGCGATCGGCGATGACTTCTGGATCGAGAACGAACACGGGGACCACGCCTTCAAGGTCAACGGAAAGGTGCTGCGCGCGCGTGAGACGTTCATCCTCGAGAGCCCGTCCGGCGAGGAGCTCTACAAGATCCAGAAGAAGGCGCTTCACGTTCACGACACGATGAAGGTCGAGCGCGGCGGCGAGGATGTGGCCACGATCAAGAAGGCCCTGATCACGCCGTTCCGTGATCGGTTCTCCGTCGAGCTCGGCGACGGAACCGAGCTCAGCGCCAAGGGCAACGTGGTCGATCACGAGTTTGAGATCGAACGCGACGGCGAGACGGTGGCCGAGATCTCCAAGCGCTGGTTCAGGGTGCGTGACACTTACGGAGTCGAGGTCGCCCCCGGTCAGGACGACCCGCTGATCCTCGCCGTCACGGTCTGCATCGACGAAATGGCCAATCGCTAGCCCCGATGGCACCTAACACCACGACGACTCTCGGCCTGTCCGAGGAGCAGATGCGAGGCGATCGCGAGCCTGCTCAAGGAGTTCGTGCCCATTGACTGACGCGGCGCTGGCGGGCGCTGTCAGCGGCAATGCAGACGCCGCGAGCTACCGTCATGATTGACGTCCGATGGCGCGAGCCGCGGGGCACCGAAACGAGAACGAGGAGCGAGGGACCAGATGAGCGTTTACGCAGTCATTGACCCGGCGACCGGCGAGACGGTCAAGGAATATCCGACGATCAGCGACGACGAGCTGCGCGATGCGATCGCGCTGGCCGACGAGACGTTCCGCACCTGGTCTGGCTCCACGACGGTGAAGGAGCGCGCTGGGCTCATCCGCCGGGTCGGTCAGCTCCACGCCGAGCGGCGTGAGCAGCTGGGCGAGATCATCGTGCGGGAGATGGGCAAGCCGATCGAGCAGGCCATGGGCGAGGTCGACTTCTCGGCCGCCATCTACGAGTTCTACGCCGACAACGGCGAGTCGCTCATGGCCGACGAGCCGATCTCGCTCCTGGAGGGCGACGGCTCGGCGTATGTGCGCCGGAGCCCGTACGGCGTCCTGCTGGGGATCATGCCCTGGAATTACCCGTACTACCAGGTGGCGCGCTTCGCGGGGCCGAACCTGGTGATCGGCAACACGGTCCTGCTCAAGCACGCCCCGCAGTGCCCCGAGTCGGCCGCGGCCATGGCGGACATATTCCACGAGGCCGGCTTCCCCGACGGCGCCTACATCAACATCTACGCGACCAACGAGCAGATCGAGTGGGTGATCGGCGACCCGCGGGTGCGCGGCGTGTCCCTCACCGGCTCTGAGCGCGCCGGCGCCGCCGTGGCCGCCATCGCCGGCCGGAACCTCAAGAAGGTGGTGCTCGAGCTCGGTGGCTCGGACCCGTTCCTCCTGCTGAGGACCAACGACCTCGACAAGGCGGTCGAGGCGGCTGTGGCGGCTCGCCTGGAGAACACCGGGCAGGCCTGCAACGCCGGCAAGCGGTTCATCGTCGTGGACGAGCTCTACGAACCCTTCCTGGAGAAGTTCACCGCCGCCCTCACCGCCGTCAAGCCCGGCGACCCGAACTCGTCCGAGACCACCATCGGTCCCCTCTCTTCCAAGACAGCCGCCGACCGGCTCGAGGATCAGGTACGCCGCGCCATCGACAGCGGCGCGAATCTCGTCGCCGGCGGTAAGCGCGAGGGCAATTTCTTCGAGCCCACCGTGCTGACTGGGATCACGCCCGAAAACGACGCCTACCATGAGGAGTTCTTTGGACCGGTGGCTCAGGTGTACCGAGTCGAGGGCGAGGACGAGGCGGTCAAGCTCGCCAATGACACGCCCTTCGGCCTCGGCTCATACGTGATGAGCGACGACCCCGCGCAGGCTGAGCGGGTCGCCGACAAGCTCGAGGCCGGCATGGTGTTCGTCAACGCGGTCGGCGCCGAGGGCGTCGAGCTGCCCTTCGGGGGCATCAAGCGCTCTGGCTTCGGCCGCGAGCTCGGCCGCTACGGCATGGACGAGTTCGTCAACAAGAAGCTCATCCGCATCGGCGGCTGACCACGTTCACTGAGGAGGGCAACCCGTTCGCCTCCGGGTGCGCGTGGATTGAGGGCGAGTACGTGCCGATCGGCGAGGCGCGGATCCCGATCCTCGACGCCGGCTTCGTCCGCTCGGACCTGACCTACGACGTGGTCGGCGTCTGGGACGGCAGCTTCTTCCGCCTCGACGACCACATGGAGCGCCTGGCCGCGGGCCTGAAACGGATCCGGCTGGAATGCCCGCTGCCATTCGAGGAGGTCAAGCGAATCCTGTTCGAGGTGGTGCGCCGCTCTGGCCTGCGCGACGCCTACGTCGAGTCGGTTGTCACGCGCGGGGTCCCGGCGCCCGGCGAGCGGGACCCGCGGAACTGGACGCCCCGCTTCTACGCGTACGCGATCCCGTACGTCTGGATCGTCCGGCCCGAGACCCAGGAGGTCGGCACCCAGGCCGTGGTCGCGCGTGACTCGATCCGTATCCCGCCCGGCTCGGTCGACCCCCGGGTCAAGAACTTCCACTGGGGCGATCTCGTACGCGGCCTGTTCGAAGCCTACGACCGTGACGCCTGGCTGCCGATCCTCACCGACGGACAGGGTCACGTGATGGAAGGGCCCGGCTTTAACGTGTTCGCCCTCGTCGACGGCCGCCTGCTCACACCGGCCACCGGCGTGCTCGAGGGGATCACTCGCAGGACCGTGATCGAGCTAGTGGAGGAGGCGGGACTCGAGATGGCGGTCGGCGAGGTTCCGGTGGACGCGCTCTACCAGGCGAACGAGCTCTTCTTCACGAGCACCGCGGGAGGCGTCATGCCGGTGACCACGCTCGACGGCCAGCCGGTCGGTGACGGCCGCCCGGGGCCCGTGACGATGGACCTGCGCCGCCGCTACTGGGACCTGCATCGCGACTCGCGCTACGCCCTGCCTGTCGACTACTCCTGACCAGGACCGTCGCGACCATCGGCGGCCTCAGCTCTGCGTCGCGAGCGCCTCGCAGAATCCTGGCAACGTCGGTGAGCACCGCATCACCGAGAAATCGCAAGTGCTCCATCGCCCGCGCGCCGGCCTGTGCGTTCCCGGCGGCGCACGCATTCGTTACCAGCACCGGGATGAACCCCAAGTCCCCCGCGTGCCGCACCGTCGGCTCGATGCCGATCTCGGTGGCCACGCCCACGATCGCGATCGCGTCCACCCCCGCTCCTCGCAACGCCAGCTCCAGCGGAGTCCCGCGAACGCCGACAGCGTGAGCTTGTCGAGTACCGATTCCTTTCTCACTCGTTCTGAGCTCGGGCACGCTCTGAGTCTGAGGCGCATCGGGGAGGAATGGCGAGCGCACGTCCTCGAGTCGATCCACCCGCTGCCACGTGCGCCACATTCTCAGCTGAGCGACCCCCATCAGCTCCACCGGCAGGGTCACATGGCGAGTGAAGTAGGTCCTCACCGCGTCCGAGGAGCAAAAGCACCAGCTGCTCGCGATCTCGGAGTGGATGCGCGAGCACGGGGTAAGCGGGTTCCCGGATCCGATCACGGCCGCGACGCCGCCGATCAATCCGCAGGACTACGGCATCGCCGAGGGCGTCGGCGACCTGTGGCTGCTGGTGCCGAGCACGATCAACGTCAACTCCCCCGCCTTCAGGCAGGCGGGCGGCGCGTGCAACTTTCACTGACTGGCCGTGGCGCCGTCAAGTTAGCTGCGGATCGCCGACCAGGGCGGCGCGGTGGCCTTCAGGCCGCTTGACGCAGGTTCGTGCGCGGCGCCGGGACCTTGTAGACGAACCGTCGGCGTGCTTCGTGGTAGCCGGAGTCGGGGCCGAAAAAGCATTCGAGGCACTGGGCCAACTCCTCGTTGCGGTAAGTGTGGAGAGGCTTGACGCGCTCGTCGTGAACACGCCGTCGGCGCTTGTCCTCCATCCGCGCGCGATGCAGCCCGTCGCGTGCGATTCGCTGTGCGAAAGTCCGAACTGCGGTCTGGAAGTCCTGCAGACTCGTGCCCAGAACCGTGTCGACGAGCCCGATCTTCACTGCCTGGGCGGTGCCGACAGGATTGAACGGCGGATTCGTCAGCCGAGTGGTCATAGTCGCACCGATCCGGCGGGGCAGAAGGTAGGTCCAGTACTCGGACCCGTACAGGCCACCCATGTGGCGGTAGTACGGGTTGAGCACGATGTCTTCGCGTGCCACGACGTAATCCGCGGCCAGCGCCAGCGGCACGCCTCCGGCCGCGGCGTCACCGGCGAGGGCCGAGATCACGAGGTGCGAGTCAGTCTGAACGATGTCGAGTACAAGATCGTCGATCGCGTTCAGGTTGCGCCACGACTCGGCGCCTGGGTCCTCGGCGGCTTGGATCACGTTCAGGTGGATCCCGTTTGAGAAGTAGTCATCGCCGCCGGTGAGCACGATCACCTTGGTGGGTCGCGCGCGGGCGTGCTCATAGGC
>Ga0335073_10017603_pt1 | contig 10001 bp, 8 predicted proteins | sample Lox_Sample_22_FD_207093 | JGI IMG/M metagenome (GOLD analysis project Ga0335073, IMG submission 207093) | Soil microbial communities from Loxahatchee National Wildlife Refuge, Florida, United States - Lox_Sample_2.2 | ecosystem: Environmental > Terrestrial > Soil > Wetlands | place: USA: Florida... | reverse complement strand
ATGCGAGCAAACGGTTAGATTCCGACAGGCGGGTGTGGAAGTCGGTTGGCTTGCTGCAAGGGGGTTCGAACTAAGACGGCCTTACGTTTTGGTCACGGTTTTGAGTCTCGATGTTCACCAAGCATTGGTCATGGTCGTTGGGCGTAGGAGTAGGCGGTGGTGCCTTTTTAGTTGGTCTGACATGGTCCTGGACTTTACTCGTACCAGGCAAGGCGTTAGACACGGAGTGAAAGCGCAGAGCGTTCGCTCAGGAGAAATGCATGGATGGTGGATATATGGATTAGGTCTATCCTGGGTCTACTTTCCATGCATCTTCTCTGCTCCATATATCATCTGCTCGATTCGGACGGTCCTGGATAACTTTGGTGAACGACTATTTTCCTCTAAGCTCTTTGCACACGCATGTTGAAGGATGGATGATACATGTAGTGGTCTCCTTCCGTAAGATAGTCCGGAATGAATTATAACCACGTGCCCGCACAGGCTGACTTCACCTCTCCTCCCACACTTTGCTTCGTTGCCTCATCCGGACCATCCGGTTACTCAAAAGGCCACCATCTGCTCCCATAGGAACTGCTCGAGTTCTAAATGCTTATTGAATTGAAGAGATGCAGAGATAGAGTCGCAAAAAAATAACAAAAAAGATACCATCTCTCCCGCCGGGACTGCGAGCGAAATTAGAAAGGCTTACATCGAACCCGGGCCTCCTGCGAGCTGTAGGCAGAGCGACTCTGGATGAAAACCGCTTGCATTTGACAAGCAGGGATCATAACCACTAGCTACGGAAGATGTGAGCGAAGTTGAGTTCGCCGTAGCCGTTCCAACTATGCAGACGGTAGCAATGAATTTCGTGGTTCTCGTGGGTTTCGCATCGGCACCAAATCATGCATGTTTCAGTTTGATTTCAACTACTGGTTGTTCAATCGCAATATCTATCTCCTCCAATACCTACAATTAACGGTCATTAATGTCGAAAGCGATAGAGATTGATTGAAGCTTTGGAATCAGCACAGATCTGCCAGTGCCGCGTCCGCTGCGGCGTACTGCGCTACAGTTGTCACGCCAACGCGAAAAAAGAGGCTCTGACGTTGTGAGTTGGCTAGATTTCGACCCACAGCTGGATCTAAGCCGCCATTGACAAAAATACATTATAGCTCTTTATCTTCGAGCTGGGGCTTCGTTTCTCGCTATTCGCAACTGCTGTTTGCTCAGTTCCGTGCAAAAGGGAATCAATGCCGAGATTTCAGTGGATGGCTCGTGGAACTTCACTCTTTTCACTCCGCTGTCCTTCGTCATCAAGTTCAGTTTACCACGCTGGTTGATGCCATTGGCGCGAGATGATGTCCAACAACGAGTTCCAATATCTCTCCTCTGGTCGACTCCGGGCGCAAGCCTTGTCATCAGCGATTTCAAATGTTGTCATGAAGGTGGAGGGACTTGGATTGCGATATGTATTCGCCAACTGAAAGAGTAAAGCTTTCAACATCACTGGGACAACTCTTCGTTAAACCAAGGAGATTCTGCACAATCACTAATCGGCTAACATATTTCACTAGCTAATGAACCACCCACGCAAATCGAATCTTAGCCCAAAGCAACGAATTTCAACCGCAAATATCTCGGCAACAACGACGTCAATGGTTCTAAAACTCTGCTTTGAAGGCCATTTTAAGGGGTGCAGATGACTTTAGAATTAATACACGTGGTGGTTCTTGAGATACGTTTATTTTTGGCCCCCGTTTTCGCGATTTTCGACTCAAAGCGCTCTATCTCAAGAACCACGAAATCAATGGCTCTCTTTCTAGATCTACTTAAAGCTTACAGCCCAGTTTCGAAGCGACTGACCTAGTCATGGCTGAGATATTTACGATTGAAGTTCGTTGTTTTGGGTCAAGATTCGACTGGTTCATTAGCTGGTGAAATACCTTATTGCTTTCAAATTACGAAATCTGGAGCGCGATATATTGAAAAGATTGGGAGAAGTTTCGTCGTTTTTGAGAAGACTACTCCGTACAAAGAACTAAATTTGGAGCAAAAGTGTGGGCTGCTTCGAAGTCGGTATCACCCAAAACATCTCCCTTCCAATCTCGACCTCTACCCCACAGCTTCGCCGCAGTCACGTGGTCACCGCAGTCCGCAGTGACAAGGCCCCGCGCCTTATATATGCCTCCTCCCACCCAACATGTAGCTCCCAACGATATTTACAGCACCCAGTGACCACTCCAATGGCCATGCTTCCACGCAAGCGCAAACGATCTAACGTTCTTTCACATCCTTCCCGACACAAGCTTCCCAGTTGCCTTCCCATTCCGCAAGGAAATTGGCGATCCACGATAACAGTCTCTCTCGCTGGGACCAGTACTGTTCTCATATGTAATTCTTTGCTTTTGATGAGTTCTCTCGTAAAGATTCAGGAGGATATAGACTTGCCGGGTGTGCGAACGCTCTACACGGGAAGTTGTTCTCTTAGCGCTCGCTACAATACAATTGCGCATTTTCTTATCAATATTGCAAGCACCATCATCCTCAGTTCAAGCGGCTATTGCATGGTACGTCACTTGCAAAAGTCAATGGAATGCTTGTTAATGGGTCTCAGCAATGCTTGTCTGCTCCTACGAGAGCTGAAATTGATCGCGCACACTCCAAGGGCCAATATCTGGATATTGGAATCTTAAGCGTCAGAAATCTGGCTGCGATCAGTCTGCGGCGGGTCGTACTCTGGGTAATCATTGCTTTGGCATCGCTTCCCTTACATTTATGGTGCGTGTATCGTCAATCTTTTCGGTCCGAATACTCATAAGAAATCAGCTACAATTCGATGCTATTCACAACTACATCGGCGTATGACTCCATCACCTCCGTTGCAGATACAAATATCATGGCGAACATTAAGCCTATCACGTCTATGCTTAATCAAACTAGTGGGTATGAAAGAGTTGGCGCAATGCTGAATAGATTCGAAATCGGTGATTTCAAGACGGTTGAGCATGCGGACTGCGTTACTCAGTATTCTCAATTATTTTTCACAGCCCATGGGGATCTAATTTTAACGGTTAACGGCACCACTCAATACCCTCCGGTCGTTGACAACACGGAGGGCTACCTCGACGCCTTCGTCAACATGGTTACGTGTATTGACAACGAGACAATTATGCAGGACGCATGCATTACATCCATAACGAACACCTTGAACTCTTCACACTGGTGGATCGGTCAAAACGTATCGTCGAATTGGCCTGCACCGCTTTTCGTGGGACGAAATATTACTCAATGTCTGGTTGAGAGCCTTCCCGAGCACTGCAAGCTGCAGCTGAGCACCTCCTTAGCCGTAGCAGTCATCGCAGCCAATTCTGTGAAAATTATCGCTATGCTTGTGACCACACGTCTCAAAGCGGATCCTATAATGAACCTTGGCGACGCCATCTCTTCCTTTCTGCAAAAGCCAGAGGCTTCTCGAACTTCTTTGCACCCATCTGAACGCAACCAATCATCGAAATCAGAGCAAACAACTTTCAATAGCATGGAGGAACAAGAGTCTTTAATACGACCTGAAGATCTCAAAATACAGACTCGATTGAGATGGCACGACGCGGTCGGCGCGATAAGGTGGAGGTTATGCGTGTTCCTGTAAGGCAAACACGATTCCACGCTCTGTAGCTGGACTAAGATTCATTTCCAGATATTACTTGCCGATTATACCCCTATTGCTCTTGTTGACAGGAGTTCTCAATGACGCCTCCCCAGGTGTAGGCCTCCAACCCGGAACATTTGGGAAGATTAATGCTTCGTATTTCTTAGGCTCGACCGATGGCTCCCTGATCGGCAATATCCTGAAGGCGAATGCAGGACAAGCCGCGTTTTCCGCCGTTTACTTTTTGTACAACGGAGTCATAACAATTATGTTCATGGCAAAGGAATGGGGTGACTTTAGTCTCCACGCAAAAGGATTACGAGTCTCGTATAATCCGAAAGGACGCCAACGGAGCTCTTATTTTCTTTCTCTGCCATATCGCTACGCGGCGCCTCTAATTCTCCTCACCGGAATTATGCACTGGGCGCTTTCAGAAGCCCTCTTTGTAGTCAACGTTCAAGCTTACGCGTATAATGACGACTATTCGCAGAGAGTGCGACAACCAAACCTCGATGTCGATACTGTTGGATATTCACCAGGCGCGTTGCTGCTGGTGATATCTGTACTCCTCTTTATGTTCGTCCTTCAACTCATTCTGGGCGCGAAACCACTCGTTGATGGTGTTCCACTGGTAGGAACGAATAGCATTATGATGTCCTCGGTCTGTCGACCTCTTGAAGATGGTGCTGCCTTTTCACCTCTCAAACTAGTGGTTGATGGTGCCGGTGAGACGATCACTGCATGCCATTTTAGGACTGCAAGTGGTGATACTTCGTGGAAGCCAGATTTTATTGGCAAGTTGGAATTTGAGGAGGATTCAAATAAGCCTCTTGCTGACGAATTCCGGGAGAGTATTGGTACTCTGGGCTTGGAAGCGGCGTCGCAATGTTGATAGCTCTACATAGCAAAATAATACTCTTGTCCATACATATAATAACCAGATAGTAACTTAATTCCGATGGAAAGATATTTATTTGTGTGGCGATTTGATATTGAAAAGTGCGTACCGCTCCAAGATACGTGAAGAATCAAGCCATTAGATGACGGTTTGAACCAAATTCAGGGGAAGTTGAGCGGGGTGCCACTGCAACTCCAAAGCTCAACATTTACGAAGGCTACATCAACAACAACGTGAGAGTCTAGGACGTCAGTGCATACGCACACATGCCTTGGACACAGAAGGTGGCTTGACAAGGCGACGAGGCTGGACTAAAGGCAAAGTCAACTCTTTTCACTTCCTCGTCAACTTCATCATTCCACAACTTCTCTCTCCACCATCGCATACTTCTCAACACGCCATGGACTCCACCCACCCGTCCAAAAAGCGCCGCATCAACTCGACAATCCACAAGCCATTCCAATCGCCGCTCCGGGTGCCCCAACCCGCCACCACCGCACCGCCAGCAGCACCCAGCACACACGCTGCCAACCCAGCGCCACCAGCACCCAAGCCGCAGCCCGCGCCGGCCGCTCTCCACTCCACGGCCGCCACCATCCGCGCGCTCGACCGCGCGGCGCTGCGCGCGCGCCAGGACATCGATGTGCTGCGCCAGGCGCTGGGCGTGGCGCGCGGCGGCAAAGGCGCGGAGCTGGGCGCGCTGCGCGAGCGGTGGCGCGACGCGGCGCGCATCGCGGCCGAGGAGGTGTTTGGGCTGGCGAAGGACCGCGTCAATGGGATGGGTGGTGTGGCAGCGTGGAGGGAGCGCGAGAGGGAGGCGGGGGTGTGGCGGAGGGGGCGGCTTGAAGATGGGCGGAGGGGAGAGGGTGCGGACGAGTGGGAGTATGATTTTGAGGGGGTTGAGCGGGATGGGGTGGAGGGTGGGACTGCGGATGGGGAGGAGGAGGCGTATGGTGATGATGATGTGAGTATATGGTCTGTTCGTTTCTTCTTGCTTATTGCTGATGACGGCTGTAGACCTTCACGATGGATATGATGCTCAAGTCGCTGGGAATTGATTTGAATCTCGTCGGTTACAGCAAGGAGCGACAAGAGTGGATTAGCTAGGAACACCACTCCGGCAAGCAAGTGAGCTTAAGAACGGCGGAAGTTATAATGCAGTCTTCATTGCTATTCGACTCAGAAGATTCTGATATGGGTGCTATTGCAAGTAACAATACCTGGGTCGATCAGCTTCAAAGCCATGTTAATCCGCTGGAGTGTCGGTATCTGTGGCACTCAATATTCCCTCGGCCACTGATATAAGCTCTCTCTTCTCATCCTCTTAATAGAATTCAACCGAATAGAAGCTTACTATCAAGCTGTAGCAAACCCCGTCATTGCTTATAACTCTGATGAGCTTATCGAATATCCGTAATAGCCTTCACCATAGCATAACGCTCACCGCTTAAAGACTTAGATCTTTAGAAGCGCAAGCAAAAAGGTCCGAAGCAATAGCAAACTGGATGAAGTTGAGTTTTCAATCCCAGCCTCCGCGCATACCCAGTATTCTCTCAGCGTTTTGGAGCTCGAGAATCTCTCGAGTTGTCGGTCTCGCCTCGACGCCCTGGTAGCGGATTGGGGCTTGACCAGGCTGTCGAACAAGATGGAATCGATAGTGATGCTTATCTTTGTTGATGAGCGTTTTCTCGACAACATCATATAAACCATCATATCGAAACCCACGACATGGCTTATATCGGGAGTTTGGGATGTTGGAAGATCGCATGAGCCGCACCGGCCTCTTGTTTTCCAGACTGAGGATTAGAAACTTCGTGGCATCGGAAGGGCGGCCTGGCTCGTTCGACTCGGTCCCACAGTATTGAACCTCTTCACCGTCATCTTGGTCTTGGTTGTGGTAGTCGCTGCCTGACATGACTACAGAAACCGCGCCTTTGTCTCTTATACCGGTAATTCCGGCCATCGGCGCCCCATGTGCTCCATCTCGAACTGCACATATTTGCCTTGGCCACCATTGGCCATTGACAAGCATGCCATGGCCAAAATACAATGGGCTGATGCGATCGAACTTCGGATCAAACGACCAGCCCTTCTTCTGTATCGACTTGTCCTTGGTCCTCGGCTGGGTGATAATCCCGCGCAAGAGGTCTGGGTCGAACATCTGTTGGATCCATTTATTGTACAACTCTAAGGCATCTGCTTCGATGTCCCAAGGTACTCGAAGATCATCCTTGTATTCTTCATCAAAGAGTTGAGGTAGTCCACGGCGGTTGTCGAGCAGATCGACCTTTCGAAGAAGTTCGGCAGTGACACGAACGAATTCCAATTCATGTATCTCATTGCGGATTTTGTCGAAGTCTGGACGCCCGTTGGTCTCCTTTGCTACGCGAATCAAGGAGCCAATTTGAGACAATTTGGGGATGGCCTCTCGAGAACCATATTTGGATGACTTCTTCCAATTGATGCGTTCCGGAATGATTTTCGTGTACCAATCCGGTAGCGCTCGGCGCTCTTCCGAAGGAGATATGGGTAGTGGCCTAGCGATGCTATTGGATTTCGACCTCTTGTGAGTTGTGCCAGTCAATGAAGAATTCGTAGATGATACGGTCTCAGGGGAACCGACGGCTGAACATCCTCTAGACTCAGGTCCCGGGCTTTCTGCGCGAAGACGCTTCTTCGATATCTCACTCTCTCTTGAGAGTCTCTTTGCTTCTTTCGCTATACCTCCAAAGCGTCCTACCTTGGCCCCAGAGGCTGAAGTTGGAGGCTTGCTGGTTACTTGAGATGGCGCTCTACTTGTTGATGTCGTCGTCTCTATATTCCCGCCAGTAACCGCTAACTTCTTACCCCCAGCCCTCGGAGGTTGTGGTGCATTGTTAATCTCGTTGAAGCGTTTGGTCCATCGAGCAGCATAAGCTGCGACTCGTGCTGCCCTTTCGGTTTCTTCCTCCGGAATCATTCTTCTCGGCTTACTTCGCGCTGAGAAACTAATTGTAAATGAGCCTCCTCCGAGATGGAAACCAGATATGAAATCAATCTACTGTTGAAGGTACGCAGTAGTTCACGGTTTAGGGAGATGTTCATAGAGGCCGTTGCAGGGAAATAGAGAAATGATGATTAGTGTAGCTCCTAGACTGAAAGAAGTATTTGAGTAAATGTGAATTGAACAAACTCTGTACTACAGTGAGCTTCAGGTGGGCTTCAGAAATTTTCATGAAATGACGGGCTGTCAGTTCAGCCAAACGTGATGCAACAGTCGCGGAACCTTCACGGCTTAGAACGGTCTTTTGTTAGTCGTACCTTGAGAGCCAACTGGTAGCAGATTCTGAGGCAATTGCTCATGATATGATCCGAAATAAGCGGTGAACAGTGAATCTACACCGCAAGTTGACTGAGTTCGATTGAAGTGACGCTGAACATGCTAGGAATCGCTTTGACGCGATATCACGTGGTTCGACATTCAATGTGACTGTCTTAGTCACCTTCTCAAAGGACGTCGGTAAGGAAGTATGGGTCGAGTTACATATGCTATAATTTGACAGTTCTACGTTCGATGCTTGCGCATTCTTGCTTTATCAATGTGGTGGCCATACCTCACCAACTAGCTCCATGCAGATGCTAACAATACGGGATCAACCGTAGCCTCTCCGGCGCTCAACCATTCCAGCGCCTCGCTAATCAAAGATTCAAAATCAAAAAAGTATCAATTAGATCCGCACTTCTCCGAGCACCTCTGTTTCGTCGATCTCATCGGCTGATGTCCTGCTCTCATTCTCTACTGTTTCATCTTCTTGCTGTAGAGCTGGGCTGATAGGTACCCAGCCGCGAATCTCACCTTCAGGGTCAAGGATCCTCCAATCCTGACGATCAGTGAGGTAGGGAAACGGTAAAGGGTCTGGCTGGTATTCCATATCCACTTCATTGGTATCAGCCACAATGTGACCGTTGTCTCTCAAGTTCTGTAAGATTGCGCGGACGTTAAGCTTGACGATACGTTCCGGCTCTTCGACCTTGAGGACTCGACGAATGACCCATGGGAATAGCACACCAAAATCACTCTGAGAGAGGTGGGCAGATGATGGCGGATAGAAATATTTCGGCGCAGGTCTTGATGTGCTCTGCTGTTCCGGAGGATTTAATATGCGACGAGTGTCGTTGAGGTTGCCACTCCACTTTTGAAATGCGTCGCTAAGAACCGTAAGGATTGCATCGCCACCGGATCCTCCAGCCGCATACGATGGCATCGGCTTTTCCCACAGCCAGCGAGTAGACGGACTTCGTAGTGAGAGACACCACATATCCAGTAGAATGACTGTGCTTCGTGGAGTAATTTGCCGCCCGAGAGATGACTCCCTGGAAGGCGTGAAAAGTGGTGTGTAGCCCTCCATTGCCGCTTTTTCCGGATCACAGAGCCAGAAGGTAGACTTCAAAAGTTGCACGGTTGTCGCTGCGCCAAAGCTATGGCCAGCCCAAATGATTGATCCAGGGCGAGTCGCATCTAGGCGATTCGCGAACATGTCGAGAACCTCATTGACATTCCGACGCCATCGATAAGAGCTGTTAGGGTCAAGATTTTTCGGGCATTGCCCATTGGCTATCTTAACAATGGCGTCGTGGATTAAACCGAGCTCGTACAGCCGGATTTTCAGTTGCTCATCTCTGGCATCATAGACTTCTTGGGAAGGCTGATGAGAGTATCTATGGTACCGTATGATGCGAGCCGGCGATATCTCAGTGGCTCGAATGTAAGAAATCGGAGCTGACTGGTCTCGATGATCCGGAGCGATCACGACGATTCCGTAGCTAGCCAATGAACCAAGTATGTAAGAGTAAGCGTTCCGTGAGCCTCCTAATCCATGCGAAAACACCATGACTGGCCATTTCGAAGGTTTGTCGTCAGGCTCCAGCAGCTTCGCGTTTCGATGCGCGGGAATTGCAGTGTAGGTCAACAATTGAGGGATGAGTCTGGCTAATGTTAGTTTTGGAAGCTGTTACGTTAAGCAACTAGGGGAAGCTCACGAAAAAAGTTCGCTGAGGGCGTTGGTGGCTCCAATGAAGCGCGCGTATGCCGATATGTAGCCTCTCTGAGGATTGGGAATCCATCTCACCGCTCGCTGGTACGTCCTGGGAGTACAGGGGTAGAAAATTCTGAAGGAGACGGTTTCAGGAGCTTCCGGAGAGGGAGCATCGCTGGGAGCGTCAAGGAGATGTACCGGCAGCTCACAATCGCAAGTGCCAACGGAATATGGGCCCGGATAAGCAGGAAAAGTCGGCACGGGGCTCAGCCGCGACAGAATGGCCATATTGTCGTTGTCATGAGAGTGCTGGTGGGTGGTGTTGGAGTTTGAGGGAGGCGGCGAGAAAGTTGATTCGCGTATGATTTGGGGCCCACGAGGTAATTTAACTCAGGGGAGCGTCAGAGAGAGGTTTTCACCAGTCGTGTGCCCAGTTACGTCTTCTAGCATGTTGAGC
>Ga0335073_10017602_pt1 | contig 10001 bp, 10 predicted proteins | sample Lox_Sample_22_FD_207093 | JGI IMG/M metagenome (GOLD analysis project Ga0335073, IMG submission 207093) | Soil microbial communities from Loxahatchee National Wildlife Refuge, Florida, United States - Lox_Sample_2.2 | ecosystem: Environmental > Terrestrial > Soil > Wetlands | place: USA... | reverse complement strand
AAGATAACGGGTGACATCGGTGTGCTAACGGTTACCCCCATTCCCCGGAGAGGAGTCTTACGACAAGCATGTTTGTCAATTCTCCATTTGCCATGAGGAATTTAGGAATGAGATCGATTGACCAGTCTCGATCCCTTCCGAGACTAGACGGCGGTGTCTCTCCCTGGCGGAACTTTTCGTAGATCTACACCGGTTAAGCTACTGCTCCCATTGTGAAGATGCGAACCTGCGTCAAGTTCAAACTGGCACTCTCACTAGATGAAACATGTCAACGAGAACCCACAGGAACAAGAGAATAAGCAGTACCCGCCATAATACTGATTGCGATCAAGATGAAGGACCTTCTTTCCCTCAACGCTGAACAATCCTGAAAGGAGACATTCAGTCAATCCGGTTCCTAGGTACACATTAGCCAGTGACTCCAGGATCATGCAATAAGCAAATCAGCAAGACACACCTAACACAATGATATCGTACTCTTCATCCATTGTCCGCCTTTTCCTTCAAACTTCCAAACTTGGTGTCTGTCAATCAACGATGGAGTACGCGTAGTTGGCTCTGATGACGGATTTGGCCACGCCACACACTCCAAGAACTCTACGCTGATTGATCTGCAAAAAAAGTTTTCGGCGATCGGTTCCTGCTCGACAACTTTTCAAAGTCCACAGAATAGTGAGAGCAATGCCTGATATGGCACAGCTGCCGTTGTCTTCCAAGAGAAGGAAAGTGGATTCAAACGAGGTGACTCCAAAGTCTTCAAGGATCCCTCAGATTTTCAGTCCATTCCGAACTCTTGGAGTTGTTTCAAATCATGTCCCTCCGTCGATCCAGGTACGAGAAAAAGCGTACCTTGTCACCACAAGTGTGGGTAAAGCATTTCAAACATGGGATGTATAGATTCACCTCTTCAAACGGTGTTAACAATAGACTGCTAGAATGAATTTGCTGTTTGTGGGAGGAGATACTAAAGATCCTATATCAGCCATTGAGTCGGCGGGTAATTATGTTTTTGTCGCTGCTGGGAATCAAGCTTTGGGATTTAGAAGAGGAAAACAGGTACTTTTGGTTCTTGATTCATTCATTGATAATATAGGAACTCCGGATGCCAGAGGTCTCTGGGAGGATAACAAAACTGCTTCATCTGTCCAGCATGCTCCTCGCCATCACAGCGTCTCCACCGCAACTACATATTTTCAACATCTTCGAAGAAGATTTAGTTGGGTCACTGGACTTGGGCGAGGGAGGAGATGTCACAGCGATACTGCATCCAGCGACATGGCTCAACAAAGTGTTACTAGGCCGTGAGAATGGGGTTGTCCAAATTTGGAACATTCGAACGGGAAATCAAATTTTCGAGACGGAATCTTTTGGAAGCGCAGTTGCTGCTCTCTCGCAATCTCCTGCTCTGGATATTATTGGGATAGGTCTTCAATCAGGAACTATTCATGTTCGAAATTTACGGACGAATACAGAAGTTCTCACATTTTCGCAACCCGATCCAGTTTATGCCCTCTCCTTCTCAACAGATGGTCAGCCATTATTAGGCTCATCAAGTCGATCAGGTCAAATCAGCATATTCAACTTAAATAAACGTCGTGTGGCACATACTTTCGACGCAAGCCCCTCCTCCCAAGCAGTATATCTTCAATTCCTTCCAGGCCAGCCTGTCCTTCTAACTACATCCAAAGACAACTCTATCAAACTCTTTATGTTCGAAGAGTCCGGACCAAGAGTCTTCAAATCTCGTCAGGGACATTCCTCACCGCCAACCCGTCTCTTTGCACATTCCGAAAGATTTATACTGAGTACTGGGGACGGCACCCTTCGCGCGCAAAGTTTATATAAAGATTCTCAATCTTTCGAGTTGAGTCAAGGTGTGTTGATGGATAGATCGCGCAAGCAGGCTGCTGGACAAGGGTTCGATGGTGGTAAAATTGGAGATGTAGTGTCCATTGGATCGACTAGGACTCGTGAAGACGAGTGGGATTCGATTCTCACTGCTAGTCGTGGGGAGAATGGTGCTAGAACTTGGAGTTGGGGAGGCAAAAGGTTGGGAAGTCATATTTTGCGAACCGGGGATAATACTCAGGCTACGGTATATCCCCTTAGCGATTATGTTACTGACGGAGGGTAGGCTGTATTTGTTTCGTATTGTGGTAATTTTGGTGTTGTGGGGAGTGAGAAGGGAAATGTCGAAGTATTTAATATGCAAAGTGGGATGAAACGAAACAGGTATTTAAAGGGACATAGCCAACGCGTTACTTTTGTGGGATTGGATAAACTTAATAAGACTCTGATATCCGCTGGGCGGGACGGTCTAGTTTTGGTATTTCATCTGCCTTGGTTGTCGCTCACTATAGTTGTGGGATTTCAAAACTGCCAAAATTAAAGGCAAGATTGATGTTGGCACGGCTATAACTGTCGGCAAGATGCAGGGTGGACTCCTTGCTTTTGCAAGTGATGATCTTTGCATACGTGTAGTAGATTTTGAGACCCCTGGCGGCCGCGTTGTTCGAGAACTTTGGGGTCATTCAAATAGAATCACTGACTTTGTAAGTTTTATTCTCTCTTTACACTAACGTGCAGGTTTTTTCGCCGTCATCGTCATGGGTCATTTCAGTCTCTTTAGATTCAACGTTACGGACTTGGGATTTACCAACAGGATTTCTCATTTCCGCGGTCAAGCTCCCATCCATAGCAACAGCCATTGCATTCTCGCCAGCTGAAGAATTCCTAGCCACAACCCATGTTGGAAGTCTGGCGATTCATCTATGGTCCAATCGATCACAATTTCGAAATATCTCGATTCGAAGAGTTAAAGAAGAAGATATACCCACTCTTGAAGAAGCGCTGCCATTCATTTCAGGGGTTTCTGGGCGAGGTGGAGAAGGCATCTTAGATGGCGCCTTTGACGGCGATGAGAATGAGGCGGACGAAGATATCTCTGGTGTTTCAACAATTGATCAACTCAGTGAAGAATTGTTGACGCTCTCGCTACAACCGAGGTCAAAAATGTGGTCTCTCCTGAACCTAGAAGCTATACGTCGGCGAAATAAGGCTAAAGAACCGGTCAAGCAACCTGAAAAAGCTCCATTCTTTCTGCCTAGTATTCAAGACTCGACCAAGACTCGGGAAGGTGTTCAAGTAGACACTCACGTGGAAACTCAAGACGCTCCAAGGTCGCGAATCTTGCGACTGCAAGATGGACGAGTGGAATCTGAATTCACACGACTCCTGAACTCTGCTGAATCTGAAGAATTTATCAGACATCTCATGACATTGTCACCATCTCAACTCGATTACTCGTTACGGTTAATGGACATTATGGCACCGTACGCAGAACCACTCAATTTTATACGAGCGTTAACTTTCCATCTCAAGAGTAAACGGGATTTTGAGTTGGTGCAAGCGTGGATGTTGGCATTTTTGAGAATTCAGCAGGATTGGCTGATTGAAGCGAGAGATGTTGACGAGATACGGGAGGCTGTTAAAGATTGGGAGGAATTACATAAGGCTGAACGAGAGAGAATTGGGAATGCCATCGGATACGTTGGTGGTGTGCTTGGTTTTATAAGAGGTATATAGAGAGCACATTATCTCTTATGGCGGCATCGATCAAGAGATAAATTTAAATTATGGTCAGATCCATAATCGGATAACCTACCCGTCTAAGTCACGAAATGGCATCCAAACACTCAAACGGACTCCGCCGACACGTCACTGCAACGACCTTTCTCATTTTCGACGTCATGACTTAAAGTTCGTGTCTCGCCGGTGGCACATTCCTGAGCTTGAACCGTAAATGATTCTAATCTTGTGGACAATGTAAACACACAATATATAGTGCAATTTCTTTTAAATGACGAAGAATGCGAATGATGTCAGATGTTTCCCCAGACTACCAGCCATGTGGGACACTCCATGGCTCCCACGCATCCAGCGCATTGAGAGTCGAGTCGACACCATCTCCACTGAGAAGAAAGACAAGATAGACATGGATTTGGAAAAGTAAAGTATCCATGAAGTTATTCTCAATTTTCCTGATCTCAAAAGAAAGTGACTTCCCCAAAGCTACATACGAGAAGAATAAAAGAAAAAATAATGTAGAGAAGAAAAAAGCGGTATAGGTAGAAAAGAGAAAGCTATTTAATCCCAATGGCACAATTTCTTGTGCGAATCCTAAATCTGACACTCCCGTGCCTTATCCAAAAACAAAAAGAGGAAACAAAAACGATGTCTATTCTGTACATTTTTTGCCATATCAAAATTTCACGCAAAACTCCCATCCTCCTAAAAATGCTTTTGTCGTCTCAGTATAGGACGAAATGACATACTCCGCTGCAGGATACGGTGCATCCTGTTCCTCCTCCTTGTAGGACGCCGTTTTCGTAGACACAAGTACCGCTCATGGTGCCGGATACAGATTCGATTTTGACGTTGTAGTTGAGTGTTGAGGAGGTTTGGAGTGGATTGTACATGATACTTAACCAGGATGTGCCTCCAGTATATCCAGCGCCAAAGTTGACGGGAGCCCAGTTACCGATATCTCCTGAGGATGATCCCCAGATGCATTGAGATGCAGCACTTCCACCAGATGGATTGACGTAGTATTGAGCCGAAGTGAGCTTTCCTTCCCATTCAAAGTAGCTGTCTTCGTCCGGGACGGTGAGGGGTAGAGTCTGGTTGGCACCGACCACTGTTGGAACTGTCATGTCTTCTGTTCCAGGGTAATCCGTTCTGCAAATAGCGACGTCTTCACCGAGGGTGTTGACGACATAACTTGTTGGTTGACCCCATTCGCATAGGTATTGTGTAGCTGTGTTGGTACGGTACAAATATCCGTTTGTGCAGATTAAACCTCCGCGTGTTTCGCCGTCAGATGGTTGAGTGGAAGGCCATTGTGTTTTACTCATTCCCGGTTGACAGGCGTATGAACAATATGCTCCTTCCGTACAAGACATGCCAGAAACTGCGGTGCCACCACCATTGGGGTATTGAATGCCTGACCACCCACCGAAACCGAGGTATTCCGTTGAGATTACACCCTCTTGGTCACCGGGGAATTGATCGCAGGTATATGTGCCGTCAGGGAAAGCAACTGATGGATTGACAAAGTCAGCGAGAGTGGCTCCAGAAGATGAAGAAGCCGCAGTTGTGGAAGCGGAGCCGCCACGTTTGACTTGTGTTTGGATTTCCAAGGCATCGGGGAGGGAAGCAGATGCCACCGACGAAGTCTGTGAAGACTGTTCTGAAACAGTGGTGGTCGAGAGTGTCTAAGCAGTCAGATACACAATGCAAAAAGAGCTAGATACCAAGTCGACGGTTGTTGAAGTATGAGATCTAGGAATGACCTGCCTCCTATGTGCTCTGGCGGCCCGCGCGTGTCGATTGGAGTGGTCGCATTCACCGGCGACGAAGGATGTTAAAGCAAGGAAAACGGCGATAGATTTGAGTGTCGAGTGCATTGTTGACTATAGTATCGAGAGTTGTGCTGGAATAGTGAACTGAGTGTCAAGTGGTGTGTTTTAAAGATTTGAGTATCGGCCTCTGGCAGATTTGTTGAATGAGTGTGAGAAAGGCTGGCTTTCGTGACTTGCTGAAATTTGGAAGAGAAGGCTGGTTAGATGTTGATCTGAAGGGATGAAGTGTTATTTTGCGAACCGTCAAGGAATGTTGTGTCTGAATCGAAGACAAGTGAGAAGAAAAGGACGGAACGAAGTGAAGAAGATGACAACAGAACAAGGAATGTTGAAAAGACTTCAAGGAGAGTGAAGTGTCTTTTGAGATGAATGAGTCGGAAGGAGGTCCGCTGGCCTGTCTTTTAAACAAGAATTGACAAGAAAAAGGTTGAAAAGAATTTTTTTTTTCTTTTTTTTCACCGGAGGATGAGGTGGAGAGAATGAACGGAGACAGAAAGAAGGGAAGGGGGGAATAAAAAAGAGGGAAGAAGCCGAACAGTAAAACGAAAGGCTGGGGTTTGGCATTAACTAACGGGAAGATCTCAGAGATATTAAATTACTGATCAACAGCGCTGAAATTAAATAACTTTCTGGTTTCTTGCATATTTATTTTCTGCCCTGAGATTCTCTAAGCCTCATCTTATATTAATTAAACGCAAGGGCTGTCAAAATCGAAGAAGCGAAACACAGCCGAGCCAAATAAGAAAGATGTGGGTGACCGTGCGTGACTGCTGGCTGTGACTGTTTGTTGTTTTGCGTTATTAATTATGTATTTAGTGTTGGATTGTGCATATTGCAGCAGTCTGCAGCAGTTATGCGTCTTTACTTGATATGCTGCAGCGGCAATCGTCATTTCCTAATCCCGGCAATGCAATGCAGCCAAGATTGAACAAGCCCGCAGCCAGCCAGTTATGAACCAAGCCCCAGCAGCACCTGCACTTTGCTGCAATTTTTTCGCGCTGAGGAGGCGCATTATTTTGATACCAACCAGGGCAAAAAGTAAATCTTTCGGTTGTACATAAATAAAAGGCACCGACCCACAGTCTCCGAAATGAAATTAATAGCGACCGCTAACGGTCGATCCTTGATTGGCTTTGACAGCCTCCCCCGAACAGAAGGAAATTCCCCCCTTAGCCAACCGCAATTCATGTGGAAATTAGCGACTAATCAGCACTTCGCCATCAACGGCAAAATCTTTTCTGTTGCGTCTCACTCTCCAAGCCACGCCGTCGCACTAATTTCCCAACCCCCCCACCGACTACGACCCAACCAAACCCAAAGAAACGTCGGCAATTGTGTCACATTCGCTAATTCTTGCTCTGCCAGGCGAACGGCTCTCCCGCGAGATTCTGGCCCACCTTTTCTGCGCCCTGATCGCTTCAACAACCCCCGCCGGGAAAAGTCCACTCACTTGTCGTTATCCCCTTAGATTAGATATTTTATAGTTGCACCGAGATTTTGTAATTTGGCACTGATTTGTTGCGAGATGGGGATCTAACTCTACATTGTACCAATTAACTCTGTCTCACTTCCCACCCCTTAACATTTCAACACCAATCGTTCTCGACGGCATACACCTCCGGGATTTTCTTGCAGCCACATTTCAAACCTCACCACATGGTTTGATGCATCCGACCAGCACTTCAAACTACGCCGAGAACGGGACATGTGAAAAACTTGCAGCTGACTTACAGTTGCATATATTATCTAAAACTGCATCGGGATCCAGTCGTAGCACCAGCGGAACACTCCGATTTGACGGCAGCGGCCAAAGCGCTGCATCTGACGGCATGTGTAACTCTCCTTTGCCACACTCGCTTACTTGTGCTAAGACCCCAAAAACCTGTCGAGAGGAGATGTCACTCGATCCTCACGAAACGTTATTCCGCGGTGCAGCCGAGAAGCGAGTTGCAGCGGTCCTGAGATTTGGATCTGAATCCTTACATGATACTGACTGAGAGTCCGCTTATTTTCACCATATTCGTATTCAGCTATACAATAAAAACCTGTAGACCAAGTTGATTTTCTATATTTTCTCTAATTCTTTGGCCCCTCCCCGATTCAACCCCAAAGTCAAACGTCCTCCCCTACCCATAGTCTATTGCTACCCAAACTCCATGCGTACGCTATGTCCCAGGAGGACCGATCCCATATTCCTCTAAATCAAGATCCTCCAGACTCGCCACTTCCTTTCCCCATTCTCCCAAAATATCTTGCTCTTCCCCAACAAGCACAGCTTTAATTACCGGATCCGGCACCCAGACAACCTGCATCCCAGCACTCCGCGCACTCTTAACTCCCAACATAGCATCTTCAAACACTAGACATTCTTCCGGTAAAATTTTCTCATGATCGTGAAGGGAATTGTTAATCGTCGACAACGCAAGTAGAAAAATGTCTAGACACATAATGTCAGATCGTTCTTACCCTCGTTAGGGTCTTGGTACCTGGATGGGGTTTCCCGCGACCAGAAGGGATGCGGGGATCATCACCCACGACTATCCTGTCGGAGGGGAAGTGCGCGAAGAAGTCGTCTTGTAAATGGCCTGTTTTGAGTTCATATTTAACCCGATGGGATGATGTTGCCAACTACCATATTTCGTCAACACAATCCCAAAACCAAAGGAACGGGTATACGCGACATACCGCAATGGGAATGTTGTAAGAAATGAGTCTTTGAATGAGCGTTTCAGCACCGGGGAGCGGATTGACTTTAGGCCACATCGCTTCCTTCATGGTAAGCCAATATCAATACGGAGATGTATACTTGTATGGCACTTGTTTGGCGATAAATTTCTTCAGGATCCATGTCCAATCCAGCCCATTCCCCCAGCACTTTCGACGACTATCCTTAGTTAGGATCTCTCAAAAAACGAGACTTACATCCGGACCAAGACGACCTAGCAGTAAGACGATGTAGATAGAGCGAGGGAATACCCATTAATTTAACTTTGACTTCTGGCGGTAAAGGGCCTTTTCCAAAAGGGGCCAGGAACGCGTTTGTAGCTTCGGTGTATATTCTTTCTGAATCTATGAGCAAGCCTAGGAATTAGTATCGATGGAAGTCGGTTCGTACCATCCATATCAAATAGACATGCTCGCACTTTGGGAGGAGGTTTCCTTGTCATTGTCATGATGTCTGTTTCGACTTGCTTCCAGGGAAATCAAATTCAGAAATTCAAAATTCAAATTTCACCGATTCCGGCGCGACAGATCCACGTGATGCAGCTACGACCCCTGATAAGATGATAGAGGCGGAAACACACTCTGTACTTTAGGAAATGCCTGCAACGAGTGAGATGGGAGTTTAGTTCATGCATGGGATGGATGAATTAGAATTCGTGTCACAATTATGAGACTTCGATTACGTTTCGCTAAACATCGTACCCTCTCCCTGATGCTAAAATCAAAATCGTCTTTTATCCCACTATTCCTAGCCCAAGTCAGCACGACTCGAAATGTACAACGAAAAGCAAGACAGGATTTAAGATCAGGGTTAAAAAGCTAGAGTAACATCTCAAAGGGATAGTTAATCCCCAAGATTCTGTTGAAGAAATTCAAGAAATTTCTCATCATAAAATACAATTTCGAGGAAAGGGAAGTAATACCTTGGTATGATATGCCGCATTTACAATTTATTCCCAACAAATGCCAACCACATCCGAACCGCCATCGCACGACGCCAACCATGTTGCGCAACCAATTTATTTAAAGATTCAATCGTAGATTCCGAAGTATATTTCTTCAAATTATCGATTTCTTTGGCGAGATTTTGTTGCAGAGCCGGATCCTTGGTGACCACTACACACGTCGATTCTAGATCTAATTGATCCGAACGACGCGTGAAATTGGAAGACCCAATTAATGTCAGGCTAGGATATTTTGAATCTGGTGCTGTGATCCAGATACCCTTGGCGTGATACGTCCAACCATCACCTACTACTCCAGGAACACCGTTATGTCTCCATTCCACAAGTTTGATGGCGTTTCCCATTCCATGTCTTTGAATATCTTCAAGGAATCGTCGGGCGAGAATCATATAGGCGTCAGGCAGATATCCAGAAGGATTGGGAGCATTGAAAAATCCATTTGCTTCTGCAGATGCAGTGATCACCGTGCCTGTTGTCGATTTGCCGTATAGAAGTCCTCGTTTTACTCCGGCTGAAGGATTGAAATATCCTGCTGTGAATACCCATTTGCCTCCTTTGAAAGCAGGTTCGGCTAGGATATCGAGGACATAGCCAACGCCAATTGTTTCGGTAGAGAGACTGTCTTGGCCGGCAGCTGCGAAGGGAGCAAGCTGAGATAGCGGATACACGAGTGTCACAGAAGATTTCGAAGGAAGACTAGCGTTTGACTTTGCAGGGTTGACGAGAGGTGCCATGATAGAAGTGGCATGAGCACGGTACTTATCAGGAGAGAGGTGTGGTTCAGGGCAATTCTACAGTCAGCCCTACTTAAATAAAAGATGTTCACATTCGAGATTGGCCATTCCAGACGGAATCGTTGATTTGGATTGTTACCAGGTTGTAATTTATAGGA
>Ga0335073_10017601_pt1 | contig 10001 bp, 9 predicted proteins | sample Lox_Sample_22_FD_207093 | JGI IMG/M metagenome (GOLD analysis project Ga0335073, IMG submission 207093) | Soil microbial communities from Loxahatchee National Wildlife Refuge, Florida, United States - Lox_Sample_2.2 | ecosystem: Environmental > Terrestrial > Soil > Wetlands | place: USA: Florida... | reverse complement strand
GCCGCCGGCGCCGCTGCCGCGCGCACCCACGGGCGTGCTGGTGATGACGAGTGCCAAGCTGCCGCCGCCGCTTAGGTATTTTCCGCCGAACGATCGTCCCGGCGAAAGCGCGCAGAACGGGCTGCACATCCTTTTTCCGCCCGACGGCGCGCAACTCGAACTGCGCACGAGCGACAACCGGCCGGCTCCGGTCCCGCTCAAAGTCGTCGGTGGTGTCGCGCCGCTGACCGTTCTCGTCAACGGCCTGCCGGCTTCGCTACAATCGCGCGGCAGTTTGTTTTTTCGTCCCGCCGGGCCCGGATTCGCGCGAGTGACGGTGATCGACGGCGCCGGAGCCGCCGACAGCGTCGTTGTGCGGCTCGAGGATAGTGCGTCGGCGACAGCGGCCATGCCGATTATACATTCAGCCTGTGCGCCGGCGCGCTGCGTTCATCATTGAAACGTTCTTCCCCGGCGTCAGCGTTTTCACTATGGTCGGTGCGAAGGCGCGCACCGGGAAAGGCATGAGTTCAGGCAACAGCGCGGCATCGCGGAACGTTTCGCCGGCCGTCGGTTTCACCGCGTTAGCCACGTTCGCGCGGCGCGTCGGCACCAATCTCATTCGCTGGATTGTCATCCTCGGCCGCGCCCCACGCCGGCGGCCGCCGCGCTGGCCGAGCGGCGCGATGTGCGCCGCCGCACTGATTGTCGGCATCATCGTTGCTGCGATGTTTCTCGTCGACACCACGGCCAGCAATTGGGCGCGGCATCTGCCGCCTCGGTTGATCGAGATCGCCGACGAAATCACTAATTTCGGCCGGTCCGGCTGGTTTCTTTATCCGCTCGGATTCATTCTTCTCTGTCTCGCAGCGATAACGTCGCCGTCGCTGCCGCCGTTGGCGCAAGGCGCGCTGGCGCTGCTGGCCGCCCGCTTTGGCTTTCTGTTCACGGCGATTGGCTTGCCGAGCCTGTTCGTGACTATCGTCAAGCGCCTGATCGGCCGGGCGCGCCCTTATGTCGGCGGCCACGATAATCCGTTCTTGTACATGCCGTTCATCTGGCGGCCGGAATACGCCAGCATGCCGTCCGGCCACGCCACGACGGCGACGGCGGCGGCGATCGCGATCGGCGCCATCTGGCCGCGCTCGCGCGTGGTGATGTGGCTCTATGCGCTGATCATCATGTTCAGCCGCGTGGTAATCGACGTTCACCATCCAAGCGACGTGATGGCCGGCGGGCTGGTCGGCGTCATCGGCGCGCTCTCGGTGCGGCGCTACTTCGCGGCGCGGCGGCTGGCGTTTTTCGCCGACGATCTGCGCCCGGTTCCCGGACCGTCATGGCAGCGGCTCAAAGCCGTCGCGCGAGCGCTCGTCGGTCGGCCCGGATCGTCAGTCGCCTAGACCGTGATCCCGAAAAGCGGGAAACCGGTTTTCGAAGAGGATCATGCTCTCCTGTCAGCCTTTCGCCGCCGCAAGCGCGGCAAAGCCGCGTTCGAGGTCGGCAAGGAGATCCTCGACCGCTTCCAGTCCGATGTGCAAGCGCACGGTCGGGCCGCCCGGCGCCCAGCGCGTCGCGGTGCGCAGTTTGCTGCAGTCGAACGGGATGGCGAGGCTTTCGAAACCGCCCCACGACGGCCCGATGCCGAACAGTTCGAGGGTGTCGAGAAAGGCGTAGACCGCCTGCTGTGATACCGGTTTGAGCACCATGCTGAAAAGTCCCGACGCGCCGGTGAAGTCGCGCTTCCACAAAGCATGGCCGGGGTGGCTCGGGAACGCCGGATGCAAGAGCCGCAGCACTTCAGGCCGCTGCTCCAGCCAGCGCGCCACGGCGACGCCGGACTGATAGTGGCGCTCGAGCCGCACGGCGAGCGTGCGCACGCCACGCAAGCCGAGATAGACATCGTCGGGCCCGACGCACCATCCGTTGAGGCCGACGGTAGTCTTGAGCGCCGCGATCGTCGCGCTGTTGGCCGCGACGGTGCCCAGCATCACGTCGGAATGGCCACCGAAATATTTGGTGCCGGCATGGATCGAGAGGTCGACGCCGAAATCGAGCGCGCGAAAATACAGCGGCGTCGCCCAGGTATTGTCCATGAGCACGAGCGCGCCCTCGGCGTGCGCCGCCGCGGCAATAGCGGCAACGTCCTGTATTTCGAAGCTCAGCGAGCCCGGTGATTCGACGAAGACGGCGCGCGTGTTTGCCTGCATCAGCCCGGCGATGGAGGCGCCAACCAGCGGATCGTAATAGGTGGTGGTGACGCCGAGCCGGGTGAGAATCTGATCGCAAAAGGCGCGCGTCGGGCCATAGGCGCTGTCGGTGACGAGAAGATGATCGCCGGCGCGCAGCACTGACAGCAAAGCCGCCGAAATCGCCGCCAGCCCCGACGGCAATAGCGCGACCCCGGCGCATCGCGGCCCTTCAAGCTCCCCGACGGCGAGTTCGAGCGCTTCCGTCGTCGGCGTGCCGCGGCGTCCGTACTGATAGCGTGCGCGGTGGGCGAGGTAATCCTCGGCGCTTGGGTAGAGCACGGTCGAGGCGTGATAGACCGGCGGATTGACGAAACCGTGATAAGCGGCCGGATCGCGTCCGGCCGTGACCGCGTGCGTGTCCGGGCGTCGTTGCGGGGCCTTGCCGTCGTTGTTGCGTTGCTTCATAGCCTTCGCCTCAGGCGCGCCGAGCGTGCTTTGCGTCATTGGTTCGGCCATTACTTCGCTATCGTGTGTCCGCGTCAACCCTTGACCTTACAGTGCGATCGTCCTCAGATGCGCCCGCGCAGGGGAATAGCCGCGACGCGGCGGACGGCGGGGTTTTAGCGTGGCCGGCTTATCCCGAAAGGTTTGACGATGAAATGCCTCGCGATGGCAATTGCTCTGACCACGGCGCTTGCATGCGCGACGCAACCTGCGAGCGCGCAGACGCTGGCGGCGGTCAAGGCGCGTGGCGAGTTGATCTGCGGGGCCAATGGCACATTGGCCGGCTTTGGCATGCCCGACCCGCAGGGCAATTGGACCGGCTTCGACGTCGATTTCTGCCGCGCCATCGCGGCTGCGATTTTCAACGATCCGACCAAAGTCAAGTTCGTGCCGTTGACGGCCAAGGATCGCTTCACTGCGCTGCAATCGGGCGAGGTCGACGTACTGTCGCGCAACACAACCTGGACGCTGTCGCGCGATACCTCGCTCGGGCTCGATTTCGTCGCCGTCACTTTCTACGACGGCCAGGGCTTCATGGTGCGCAAAGCCCTCAAGGTAAGCTCGGCGCTCGAGCTTAATGGCGCCGCCGTGTGCGTGCAGCAAGGCACCACCAGCGAGCTCAATCTCGCCGATTACTTTCGTTCCAATCATATGAGCCTCAAAACGGTGACGTTCGCAACCGGGGAGGAGGCGCTCAAAGCCTATGAATCGGGGCGCTGCGATTCCTACACGACCGATTCATCCGGCCTCTATGGCGAACGGCTCGAGCTTGCCGAGCCGAGCCAGAATATCGTGCTGCCCGAGATTATTTCCAAAGAACCGCTGAGCCCGGCGGTGCGCCACGGCGATAATCAATGGGCAGACCTGGTGCGTTGGACGCATTTTGTCATGCTCGACGCCGAGGAGCTTGGCATCAACCAGGGTAACGTCGATGCCAAGCTGAAGTCCGACGATCCCGAGACGCGGCGGCTTCTCGGCGTCGAAGGTCAATATGGCGAAGCGCTCGGGCTGACGAACGACTGGGCTTATCGCATCATCAAGCATGTCGGCAATTACGGCGAAAGTTTCGAACGCAACGTCGGGCAGGGCTCGCCGCTGAAGATCGTGCGCGGGTTGAACGCGTTGTGGACGAAGGGCGGCCTGCAATACGGGCCGCCGATTCGCTAAGCCGCCGTGCCGCCGCAAATTTTACCGCGCCGTGCGGGGTCGCCCCGCCGCTTCGGCGGCATTGCGCTGCAGATCGCGCTCGTCGTCGTCATTGGCAGCGTCGCCTACGGTGCATTTTCCAACGTGGCCGAGAATCTGGCGCACGCTCACATCGCCTCCGGCTTCGGGTTCTGGAACAACACCGCCGGTTTCGACATCAGCCAGACGCTAATTCCCTATTCGGCAAGCATCTCGAGCTTCGGCCGCGCGTTCTGGGTCGGCCTGCTCAATACTCTTTTGGTCGCCGCCATCGGCATCGCGCTCGCCACGCTCCTCGGCTTTGCCGTCGGCATTGCGCGGCTGTCACGCAATTGGCTGCTGGCGCGGCTTGCCGGCGGCTACGTCGAATTGATCCGCAACGTGCCGCTGCTGCTGCAGCTCTTGTTCTGGTACAACGCCGTACTCAAGGCGTTGCCGGTCGTGCACGGCAGCTTGGCGTTGCCGGGTGGCGGCATTCTCAACAATCGCGGCTTGTTCCTGCCGCGGCCGGAGTTCGCTCCGACATTTGGCGCCGTTCTCGTCGCGCTTCTCGCCGGCATCATCGTCGCCATCGCACTGCAAAGCTTGGCGCGGCGGCGCCGCGCGCGCACCGGCGAAGAGATGCAAATTCTCTGGCCGGCGCTCGGCCTCATCGTCGGATTGCCGCTCGTCGTTTTTATCTTGGCCGGCTTTCCGCTCACTTTCAGCCTGCCACGAATGGGCCGCTTCAACGTCGTCGGCGGCGTTGAAATTCTGCCGGAATTCGCCGCGCTGTTGCTGGCGCTCAGCGTCTATACGGCAGCCTTCATCGCCGAGGTCGTGCGCGCCGGCGTGTTGGCGGTGGCGCCCGGCCAGACCGAAGCCGCCGCGGCGCTGGGGCTTCGTTCCGGCATGACTTTACGCCTTGTCGTCCTGCCGCAGGCGATGCGCGTCATCGTGCCGCCGCTGACAAGCCAATATCTCAATCTGATCAAAAACTCTTCGCTCGCCGTCGCCATCGGTTATCCCGATCTGGTGCAGGTGTTCGCCGGCAGCGTACTCAACATTACCGGCCAGGCGGTGGAGGTGATCGCGCTAACGATGGCGGTCTATCTCGCCATCAGCCTGTTCACCGCGCTGTCGATGAACGTTTACGCGCGGGCGACCGCGGTCGTGGAGCGCTGACTTAAGATGAGCGCCATCGGCGATCAGTCGTTTGGCTATGTGCGCGGCATGCCGGCGCAGCCGCTGCCGCCGCCGGCGGAGCGGGCTGGAATGTTCGGCTGGCTGCGGGCCAATCTTCTGTTCAGTCCGGCCAATGTCGTGTTGACGCTGATCTGCGTTTTGTTGATCGCCTGGGTGGTGCCCGCGTTGCTCCGCTTTTTAGTCATCGATGCGGTGTGGTCCGGAACCGGCCGGGATGCCTGTCTTGCTTCGCCGGCGCAGCCGCACCCGGGAGCTTGCTGGGCTTTCGTGCGCGTGTGGTCGTCCTATTTCGTCTATGGCTTCTATCCGCTCGGCGAGCGCTGGCGCGTCGATGTTTTCTTCTTGACGCTCGCGTTCGGCATGGCCTGGCTGTTATGGCCGGCGGCGCCGCGGCGCGACGTCGGCGCTTGCTATGTCTTCATCGTGCTGCCGATCCTGTCGTTCATCTTGCTGCATGGCGCGCCGTTCGTCGGGCTCAGCGTCGTACCGACGGTGCTGTGGGGCGGCATTCTTGTGACCGTCGTGGTGGCGACTGTCGGCATGGCGGTCTCGCTGCCGCTCGGTATTCTGCTGGCGCTGGCGCGCCGCTCTGACTTGCCGGTAGTGAAGTCGGTCGCGGTGGCTTTCATCGAATTTGTCCGCGGCGTGCCCTTGATCACCGTTTTGTTCATGGCGAGCGTCATGCTGCCGCTGTTCGTCCCCGAACGCTTGTCGCCCGATAAGCTTGTTCGTGCGCTGATTGGCGTGGCGCTGTTTGCCTCCGCTTATATGGCCGAGGTGGTGCGCGGCGGCCTTGCCGCGGTGGCGCGCGGACAATACGAGGCGGCGCGCGCGCTCGGCATCGGCTATTGGCGCATGATGGGTCTCGTCGTTCTGCCGCAGGCGTTGCGCGCGACGCTGCCGAACATCGTCAACACCTTCATCGGTCTGTTCAAGGATACGACGTTGGTGTTTGTCGTGGGAATTTTCGATTTGCTGCGCACTATCGAGGCGGCGCGCGCCGACCCGAAATGGGATTCGCCCGGTATAACGCTAACCAGCTACGCCTTTGCCGCGCTCTTCTACTTTGTCTGCTGCTATGGCATGTCGCGCTATGCGCGCGGCGTCGAAGCGCGATTGACCCGCGCTGGCCGGCGCTGAAGAGGTTGTCGATGGACGAGCGCGCCGATCCGTCAACTGCGGCAGCGCCGGCTGCCGGGCTGGCGGTCGAAATCTCGGGCCTGCACAAATGGTACGGCGACTTCCATGTGCTGCGCGACATCAACTTGGCGGTTGCGCGCGGTGAGCGCGTCGTCATCTGCGGCGCCTCCGGCGGCGGCAAGTCGACGCTGCTGCGCTGCATCAACCGACTGGAGGACTGGCAGCGCGGCCGCATTGTCGTTGACGGCGTTGAGCTGACGGAGGATCCCAAGCGCATTCTTGCGGTGCGTCGCGACGTCGGCATGGTGTTTCAGCAATTCAATCTGTTTCCACATCTCACCGTGCTGCAGAATTGCACGCTGGCGCCGATCTGGGTGCGGCACATGCCCAAGCGTGAAGCCGAGGCGCTGGCGATGAATTATCTTGCCCGCGTGAAAATCCCGGAACAGGCCGACAAATATCCGGCGCGATTATCCGGCGGCCAGCAGCAACGCGTGGCGATCGCGCGGGCACTGTGCATGAGCCCGAACATCATGCTGTTTGACGAGCCGACCTCGGCGCTCGATCCGGAAATGAAAAAAGAAGTGCTCGACACCATGGTCGAGCTCGCGACCGACGGCATCACCATGCTGGTGGTTTCCCACGAGATGGGCTTTGCCCGGCAGGTCGCCGACCGCGTGATCTTCATGGATGATGGGCAGATCGTGGAAGTCAATTCACCGGAAAAATTTTTTGCCCAGCCGCAACATGAGCGCACCCGCGCGTTTCTCAAACAAATCCTGCACTGAACTGGCGCAGCGGTTCGATGCCAAGATGACTGAACGTTAATCGGCCGTAACGTCGATAGTCGCCAACCTGACAAAACTTTAACTTGAGTCGCGGGGGCGGCGGCCTTTTACTTTCGATCACGCTGAATCTCCTTTGGAGGAAAACATGTTGAAGCCTCTGATCGTCGCGACGGCGGCGTTAGCCATCGCCGGCTCTTCGATCGTCTATGCGCAACAGCATTTCGGCGGACCGGGCGGTTTCGGTGACGGTCTGCGGTTCGAGTACCGGCACCGGCCGAGTGTCGAGGACATGGCCGCTTTCACCGATGCGCGTATTGCGGCGCTCAAGGCGGGCCTTGAACTCACACCCGACCAAGCGAAGAACTGGCCGGCGTTCGAGCAGGCGTTACGCGACTTGGCGCAGCTGCGTATCCAACGCGTGCAGGCCCACCGAGCGCGTGAACAAAACATCGAACAGGGCCACGCGCCGGCTGCGCCGTTCGATCGGCTGGCGCGGTTGGCTGACAATATGGCCAAGACCAGCTCCGCGCTCAAGCGCGTCGCCGATGCCGGCACGCCACTGTACCAAAGCCTCAACGATGCGCAGAAAGCGCGCTTTGAGAAGCTGGCGCGCATATTGCGGCCGCATCATCGCCACTTCGTGCTTTACGAGGGTGGCCGCGGCGGCTGGCAGGGCCGTCCTTGGTGGGGACACCAAGGTCGGCGGTTCGGACAGGATCAAGGTCCGCTCGGCAACGCGCACCCCATGACCGGGAGCGAGGATCAGGGTTCCGAGCTGTAGGTTTCGGTAGTCGATCGGTGTCTGCTGAAGCATCCCTCCCCGCAGCGGGCGCCAATAGCGGAAGCCGCAAGGCTGCACGCCTTGCGGCTTTCGCGTATCCGCGCACAACAAGAAATTAGCGCGCCAACGGGCCGTTGGCTTTCTTCCAGGCGGCGATGCCGCCTTCGATGTGACAGGCGCTGGAAAGTCCGGCGTTCTGCGCCGTCTGCACCGCCATCGCCGAACGCTCGCCGTAGGCGCAGTAAAAAATCACACGCTTGCCCCCGGCCGACGCCAATTCGTGCAGCATGCCGCCAGTGCCGACATTCGTCGGCAAATCCGCATAAGGCGCATGCAGCGATCCGGGAATGACGCCGTGCTTGTCGCGCTCGGCCTTCTCGCGCAGGTCGATCATGGCCACGCCCGGCTTGCCGCACAATGCGATCGCCTCGGCCGCCGACAGCGCCCAGCCCTTGCGCGCGATGTCTTCCTGGCGCAGTCCGACGTGCATGTTGGCCGGCACCGCCACGTCCATCATCTTTGGATTGGGCAGTTTCAGATTGTTCATCAGCTCGACGTATTCGTCGACCGACTTGACCTTGAGCCGCGGGTTGAAAAATTTCTCCTCGCCGATGGTCGAGACGGTGTCGCCCTTGTAGTCGTGCGCCGGATAAACCAGTGTAAGGTCCGGCAACTTCATCAGCTTGTTGAAGATCGAATCGTATTGCGCGCGCGGATCGCCGTTCTGGAAATCGGTGCGGCCGGTGCCGCGAATGAGCAGCGTGTCGCCGGTGAACACCCGATCGGCCAGCAGAAACGAATAGGAATCGTCGGTGTGGCCCGGTGTGTACAATACATCGAGGCTTAAGCCCTCTATGCCGATGTGGTCGCCTTCGGTCACGCGCATGGAGACGACGTCGGCGCCGGTTTTTTCGCCCATCACCGTGATGCAATGGGTGCGGTCGCGCAGCGCGCCCAGCCCGGTGACGTGGTCGGCGTGCAGATGTGTATCCACGGCCTTGACCAGTTTGAGGTCGAGTTCGCGCACCAGCTGCAAATAACGATCGACCCGCTCGAGAACCGGATCGATGATCAGCGCCTCGCCGCCGTGACGGCTGGCGAGCAGATAAGTGTAGGTGCCCGACGTCGAGTCGAAGAGTTGGCGAAAGATCACGGCGATCTCACCGCTGATTGAGCCCACGATAAATAGTATAGCGCGCAATCGCGCGCTTCGCGAGTGGCCGCCCGTGCGTTTAGCCGCGTTCGACCGGAAGGTCGGGCCGCGAGCCCCATTCCGCCCACGATCCGTCGTAAAGGCCCTTTGGCGGTTTGCCGATCGACTCCAACGCCAAAGTCAGGATCGCCGCGGTCACGCCGGATCCGCACGTAGTGATGATCGGTTTGTCGAGATCGACGCCGGCGTCCTTGAACGCCGCTTCGATGCGCGCGCGGGGCGCCAAGCGGCCGTTCTCGATCAAGTTGGCGTACGGCACGTTGAAGGCGCCCGGCATGTGCCCGGCGTGCAGGTCCGATCGCGGTTCCGGCACCTTGCCGGCGAAGCGTTCCGCCGAGCGGGCGTCGACGACCTGCGAACTGTCATCGGTGAGCGCCATGCGCACGTCCGCGAGCATGGCCACCGCGCCGACATTCATTTCGGCAGTGAATGTTCTCGGCGGCCGGTTGCCGTCGCCTTGCTCTAGCGGGCGACCTTCGGCTTTCCATTTCGGCAATCCGCCGTCGAGGATATAAGCTTGGCGGGCGCCGAAAATCCGGAACGTCCACCACACCCGCGGCGCCGAATAAAGCCCGGCGCTGTCATAGACCACGACGGTATCGCCATCCCCGATGCCGAGCGCGCCGACCGCTTGGCCGAAGTGCGCCGGCCCGGGCAGCATGTGCGGCAACTCGGTCGAATGGTCGCTCACCTTTTCGATGTCGAAAAATACCGCGCCGGGGATGTGGCCGGCGCGATATTCGTCATGAACATTGCGTTTTTGGGTCGGCAAAACATAGGAGCCGTCGACCGCGATCACGGTGCGATCGCGCAAATGCTCGGCGAGCCAATCGGTCGAGACCAGCCAGCGGCTGGTCGGGGAGGGTGCGGAGGTGTCCTCGGGTTTGAGCATGGCGGTTATTGAAGGACAATGCGGGCGCGGCCGCGATGTTCACGCATAGGGAACCTTGATTTGCGAGCGGCGCTCGAGCCAGGCCGGAACCGGCAAGTTCTTTTCGCGCAGAAACTGTGGATTAAACAGCTTCGATTGGTATCGG
>Ga0335073_10017600_pt1 | contig 10001 bp, 7 predicted proteins | sample Lox_Sample_22_FD_207093 | JGI IMG/M metagenome (GOLD analysis project Ga0335073, IMG submission 207093) | Soil microbial communities from Loxahatchee National Wildlife Refuge, Florida, United States - Lox_Sample_2.2 | ecosystem: Environmental > Terrestrial > Soil > Wetlands | place: USA: Florida... | reverse complement strand
GGCCTGCCGTGGGTGCTGCGCGAACGTCGGCCGGTGGCGCCGCGGGTCGAGGCGATGATCCGCGCCCTCGACGCGCCGCGTCGTGCGTCCACCGCCAGGCATTACGTAGGCTAGACGCCGCCGCTGTTGCACTAGAGCCATAGGTCCCGAATCTGGATGCCATTATTAGAGAAACTCGCGTACTCATGGCGGAGCGATACGTGAGTTTATCGGCGAGCCAGGCGACATGCGATGAAGAGGTGATCGGCAATGCCGGTGGCGACCGAGACTGGGCAGCAGGAACAGATGCAGCAGTTGCTGGCCGGCCTGACCGCGGTGCGCGGCGGTGACTTCAGCATCCGCCTGCCCGCGGGCCAGGATCCGCTGATGAACGATATCGCGGACGTCTTCAACGCCATGAACGAGCAGCTTGGCGTGTTCACCTCGGAGGTCACCCGGGTGGCCCGCGAGGTGGGCACCGAGGGCAGGCTCGGCGGCCAGGCGGAGGTTCCCGCGGTCGCCGGCACCTGGAAAGATCTCACCGACTCGGTCAACGCGATGGCGGGCAACCTCACTGGTCAGGTCCGGGCCATCGCTCAGGTCACCACCGCCGTGGCGCGCGGCGACCTGAGCCAGAAGATCTCCGTCGAGGCCAAGGGCGAGGTCGCCACCCTCGCCGAGACGATCAACGGGATGGTCGACACGCTGTCCGCGTTCGCCGGCGAGGTCACCCGCGTGGCCCGCGAGGTGGGCACCGAGGGCAGGCTCGGCGGCCAGGCCGAGGTCCCCGGGGTGGGCGGCACCTGGGCCGACCTGACCGAGTCGGTGAACTTCATGGCAGGCAACCTGACCAGTCAGGTCCGCAACATCGCCCAGGTCACCACCGCGGTCGCGAAGGGCGACCTGAGCCAGAAGATCACGGTTGACGCGCGCGGTGAGATCCTCGAGCTGAAGAACACCGTCAACACCATGGTGGATCAGTTGTCGGCGTTCGCGGGCGAGGTCACCCGCATGGCCCGCGAGGTGGGCACGGAGGGCAGGCTCGGCGGCCAGGCGCAGGTCCCGGGCGTGGGCGGCACCTGGCGTGACCTGACCGACTCGGTGAACTTCATGGCCGGCAACCTCACCAGCCAGGTCCGCTCGATCGCCCAGGTCGCGACCGCCGTCGCGAAGGGCGACCTGAGCCAGAAGATCACGGTCGACGCGCGCGGCGAGATCCTCGAGCTGAAGAACACCATCAACACGATGGTCGACACGCTGTCCGCGTTCGCCGGCGAGGTCACCCGCATGGCCCGCGAGGTGGGCACCGATGGCCGCCTCGGCGGCCAGGCCGACGTGCAGGGCGTGTCCGGCACCTGGAAGGACCTGACCGAGTCGGTCAACGTCATGGCCGCCAACCTGACCGTGCAGGTCCGGTCCATCGCCGAGGTCACGACCGCGGTCGCGAAGGGCGACCTGAGCCAGAAGATCCGGGTCGACGCGCGCGGCGAGATCCTGGAGCTGAAGGAGACCATCAACACGATGGTCGACCAGCTGTCCGCGTTCGCCGGCGAGGTTACCCGGGTGGCCCGCGAGGTGGGCACCGATGGCCGCCTCGGCGGGCAGGCGATCGTGCAGGGCGTCTCTGGCACGTGGAAGGACCTGACCGACAACGTCAACGTGATGGCCTCCAACCTGACCGCTCAGGTCCGCTCGATCGCCCAGGTCACCACGGCGGTGGCCAAGGGTGACCTGAGCCAGAAGATCCGGGTCGACGCGCGCGGCGAGATCCTGGAGCTGAAGGAAACGGTCAACACGATGGTCGACCAGCTGTCCGCGTTCGCCGGCGAGGTCACCCGGGTGGCCCGCGAGGTGGGCACCGAGGGCATCCTCGGCGGGCAGGCGACGGTTCCGAACGTGGCAGGGACCTGGAAGGACCTGACCGACAACGTCAACTCGATGGCGAACAACCTCACCAACCAGGTGCGGAACATCGCCCTGGTCACCACGGCGGTCGCCAAGGGCGACCTGACCAAGAAGATCGACGTCGACGCGCGCGGTGAGATCCTAGAGCTGAAGACCACGATCAACACGATGGTCGACCAGCTCTCCTCGTTCACCGCCGAGCTGACCCGCGTGGCCCGGGAGGTGGGCCGGGAAGGACGCCTCGGCGGCCAGGCCGAGGTCGAGGGCGTGTCCGGCACCTGGAAGCGGCTGACGGAGAACGTCAACGAGCTGGCCGGCGCCCTGACCAGGCAGATCCGCGCGATCTCCGAGGTGACGAGCGCGGTCGCCACCGGCGACCTGACCCGGACGATCTCCGTTGAGGCGGCGGGCGAGGTCTCCGAGCTCAAGGACAACATCAACACCATGGTCCGCTCGCTGCGCGACACCACAGAGACCAACCAGCAGCGAGGCTGGCTGCAGACCAGCCTGGCACGGATCGCCGGCCTGATGCAGGGCCAGCGGGACCTGGCCGTGGTCGCCGAGCTGATCATGAACGAGCTCATCCCCCTGGTCGGCGGCCAGCAGGGCGCGTTCTTCCTCGCCGACAGCAGCGAGGGTGAGACCAGGCTGCGGCTCATCGCCGGGTACGGGCTTCAGCCCGGCGGCGCGACGCCCAGCCAGGTCCTGATCGGCGAATCGCTGATCGGCCAGGTCGCGCAGACGCGGCGGCCGATCATCATGGACGAGGTCCCCGCGGGGTACGCACGGATCTCCTCCGCGATCGGCGAGTCCCGCCCGGTGAACGTGATGATCGTCCCGGTCGTGTTCGAGGACCAGGTGCTCGGGGTCATCGAGGCCGGGTCGCTGTGGCCGTTCACCCAGGTCCACCGCGACTTCCTTGAGCAGCTCATGGAGGCCATCGGGGTCAACGTGAACACGATGATCGCCAACGCCCGCACCGACGCCCTGCTCGAGCAGTCGCAGCGGCTGACCGCTGAGCTGCAGTCGCGGCAGCAGGAGCTGCAGCGCTCCAACGCGGAACTGGCCGACAAGGCGGCGCTGCTCGCCGCGCAGAACCGCGACATCGAGACCAAGAACGCGGAGATCGAGCAGGCCAGGCAGGAGATCGAGGAGCGCGCCAAGCAGCTCGACCAGGCGTCCAGGTACAAGTCACAGTTCCTCGCGAACATGTCGCACGAGCTGCGCACCCCGCTGAACAGCCTGCTTGTGCTGGCCAGGTTGCTCGCGCAGAACCCGAACGGCAACCTCACGCTCAAGCAGGTCGAGTACGCGACTGTTATCCACTCCTCGGGCTCGGACCTGCTGCGGCTGATCAACGACATCCTCGACCTGACCAAGGTCGAGGCCGGGAAGATGGAGATCAGCCCGGAGCGGTTCGCGCTGTCCGGCCTGATCGAGGACCTGCGCGGCGTGTTCGGCCCGCTGACCGAGGAGAAGCGGCTCGCGTTCACGATCACCACCGGTCCCGGCGTGCCCGCCGACGTGGTGACCGACAAGCAGCGGCTGCGCCAGATCCTCTACAACCTGCTGTCCAACGCGGTCAAGTTCACCGAGCGCGGCCGCGTCGAACTGCGGATCGAGGCCTCCGTGGCGGCCCAGCCTGACGGCGCGTCGTGGATCGTATTCTCGGTGGCCGACACCGGCATCGGCATCGGCCGCGACAACCTCACCAGCATCTTTTCCGCCTTCCAGCAGGCCGACGGAACCACCAGCCGCCGCTACGGCGGCACCGGCCTTGGCCTGGCGATCTGCCGTGAGGTCGCGGCCCGGCTCGGTGGCGAAGTGACCGTGCACAGCGAACTCGGCCTTGGCAGCACCTTCAGCCTCCACCTGCCCCTGGCCCAGCACGGCGGCTCCCACTCGCGGACCCTCGCCACCGAGGGAAGTGTCCGGCCGGTACCCGCGGCCATGCCGCACGAGTCGCTGCGCGGCCACAAGGTCCTGGTCGTCGACGACGACCCGCGCAACGCCTTCGTCCTCACCGACGTCCTTGAGATGCACGGGATGACCGTGGTGCAGGCCACGGACGGCCGCAAGGCCATCGCCGAGCTCGCCTCCGGCGACATCGACCTGGTCCTGATGGACGTGATGATGCCGCAGATGGACGGCTACGAGACGACCCGCGCCATCCGCCGCATGCCCCAGTACGCCCGGCTGCCCGTCATCACCGTCACCGCCCGCGCCATGCAAGGTGACCGCGAGAAGAGCATCGACGCGGGCGCGACCGACTACATCACCAAGCCCATCGACATCGAGGAACTCCTCAACTGCATGGAGCGCTGGCTGATCCCCGCCCGCTACTGAAACCCGCTAGATAACAGCAACAAGCGCTGCAAAGCGCGCCATTAACGTGGATACTTTGCGCTACGTGGAAATAAAGCGTCCCTGGCGCACGCGAAAGTGACATGTAACGCAAAGTTTCCACGTAAAGCCGGGTTCCGCGAGCACGACAGTCCGCCCCCGCCAGATAACAGCAAGAAGCCGCGCTGCTGCCGCAAGAAGCCGCGCTACCGGCGCAAGCAGCTGCCCCGCTGCCACGTGAAGCCGCGCTGCTGCCGCGGGAAGCCGCCCTACTGCTGGTTGCCGTCCGCTGCGGGTCGCCGACGGCGCGGGTAGTGCTTACCCGGAACGAAGCGGCTGTCCCTGGCACCCGCCCGGTACCTCGTGGGAGCGGGCGAACGGCGCCAGAGTCAGCCGCGCCGGCCTGACAGCGGCCTGTGGTCGCGGAGCTTGTTCTTGATCGTGGCCGTGGTTAAGAGCGGAACTGCTGGATACGGTCCCTGAGCAGGGTGGTGGCGATCGTGGCGCGCTGCGGCTGGCCGCGCAGGAACGCGAGGGCGAAGTTCTTCGCCTGCTCGTACTCGACCTTGCCCGGCATCGGCGGCTCGGCCGGGTTGACGTTCACGTCGACCAGCGCCGGGCCCGGGTGGTCGAGTGCCCGCTGGATGGCGGCCTTCAACTCGCCTGGCTTTGTGATCTTGGCGCCCAGCGCGCCGTTGGCGGTGGCGAACGCCGCGTAGTCGGCGAACGGCTCTGAGTGCCGCACACCGTATTCCGGGTAGCCGAGCACCATCTGCTCCCAGAGGATCTGGCCGAGCGCGTTGTTGTTGTTGATCACGACCTTCACCGGCAGATCATGCTTGACAGCGGTGAGGAACTCGGCCATCAGCATCGCGAAGCCGCCGTCGCCGACGAACGCGATCACCTGCCGCCCGGGGAAGGCGTGCTGGATGCCGATCGCGTACGGCAGTCCCGGAGCCATCGTGGCGAGGTTCCCCGACAGGTAGAACCGGCGGTCGCCGCGGATCGTCCAGTGCCGCGCCGCCCAGGTGGCGATGGTGCCGCTGTCGCAGGTGAGGATGGCATCATCGGCGGCAAGCTCGCTCACCGCGGCCATCAGGTACTGCGGGGCGATCGGGTCGCGCCCGGCGTCCTCCAGCGCGGCCATCTTCTCCCGCCAGGTGTTCATCTCGCCCTGGTACTTCGTCAGGAAACCGTTGTCCGTCCGCTGCTTGAGCAGCGGGAGCAGGGCGCGCAGTGTCTCCTTCGAGTCACCCACGATCGGCAGTTCTGTCGAGATGCGCGCACCCGCCCGGGCCGGGTCCGCCTCGATCTGGGCGCAGCGCACCTGTGACGGCAGGTGCTTGGTGTAGGGGAAGTTGGTGCCGACCATCAGCAGCGTGTCGATCTCGTCCATCAGGTCCTCGGACGGCTTCGTGCCGAGCAACCCGATCCCGCCGGTGGTGTACGGCGAGTCGTCCGGAACCGCGGCCTTGCCTGGCAGGGTCTTGACGATCGGCGCGCCCAGGGCCTCGGCGACCGCGAGGAGTTCGTCCCGCGCATGCACCGCCCCGGCACCCGCGAGGATGCCGATCTTCTTGCCCTCGTTGAGGTAATCGGCGAGCCGCTGCAGGTCCTCGGCGGAGGGAAGCCCGGAGGGTGCGAGGTAGACCGCGGCGGTCTTCGGCGCGCTGGCCGGCGCCACGTGCTGCCACGGGTCGGCCCCGGCGTCGGCTACCTGGATGTCGTTCGGAATGGTGATGTGCGCGACGCCGCGCCGCGCGTACGCGGTGCGGATGGCGAGGTCGGTGACCGCCGGGATCTGCACCGGGTTGGTGATCATGATGTCGTACTCGGCGACGTCTTCGTACAGCCGGTCGAGCGGGACTTCCTGCTGGTAGCCGGTGCCGAGCAGGGACGTCTCCTGCATGCCGGTGATGGCGAGGACGGGGACGTGGTCCATCTTCGCGTCGTACAGGCCGTTCAGCAGGTGGATGCCGCCGGGGCCCGAGGTCGCCAGGCAGACGCCGATCTTCCCGGTCGCCTTCGCGTGCGCGGTCGCCATGAACGCGGCCGCCTCCTCGTGGTGCACCAGCACGAACCGCAGCTTGTCCCGGTGCCGCCGCAGCGCCTCCATGATCCCGTTGATGCCGTCGCCCGGCAGCCCGAAGATCGTGTCGACACCCCAGTCAATGAGCCGCTCAGCGAGCGCTTCCGAAGCTATCTGTGCCACCGCTCTGCCTCCCGTTCTGTGAAGTTCCTAGCCCGACTGTCCACGACGGCCGGGGCCAAACATGGGCCAGGCACATGGGCCAGACATGGACCGTGCCCGCCAGGCGAGCGGGGTGGTTACGCCTGACGGGCACGGGGTGGGGGGCGGAACGGCCGCTATGCGGCCATGGCTGCGAAATCCCTGGCGGTGTCGTAGACGGCGATCGTCTCGTGCGCGATCCGGTCCCAGGAGTAGCGGGAGCGCGCCCGGTCGGCCGCGGCTACGCTGTACGCCTCGAGCAGCATCGGGTGGCTGAGCAGCTGGCGGATCCGCTGGGCCAGCAGGGCGGGACGGCCCGGCGGGACCAGGATGCCGGTGACGCCGTCCACCACGGCGTCCACCTGGCCGCCGACTGCGGAGGCGACGACCGGGGTGCCGCACGCCATCGCCTGGATTGAGGTGATGCCGGTCGGGTCGTAATCGCCGACGCTGACCAGCAGGTCGGCGGACCGAAGCAGCGGCGGCAGCGCGGCGCGGCCGACCTGGCCGGCGAATGTCACCTGGCCGGACACTCCGAGCGACTCGGTGAGCTTGGCCAGCCTGCGGAAGCTGAGGTCGTCGCGGAGCTGCCCGCACGGCGGGCCGCCGGCCACGATCAGGTCGGCGCAGGGCACCTTGGACATCGCGTGCAGCAGCGTGGCGAGCGCGTCATGCTCGCTCAGGTCGGCTATCGTCACGAGGCGCGGCCGGTTGGTGCGCTCGGCGACCGGTCCCTCGGGGGTGAACTCGTCGGTGTCCACGCCGCACGGCACAACGCGGATGGACCGGCGCGGGACGCCGAGCCTGGTCAGGTCCGACTGTTCGTCGGAGCTGCCGGCCACCACGGCGCTCGCGCTCCGGCCGATCGCGGGCTCGAGGCGGATACGCTCGATGCCGGCGTCGCGGGCGATCACGTGGTGCCTCCGGTCGGCGACACCCAGGGAGTCAAACGTCTGCACGACCGGGATCCGCAGATCGCGGGCGGCGGCAAGCGCGGCGAGGCCGCTGGTCCAGCGCATCGCGTGCACCACGTCGGGGCGCTCCCTGAGCAGGTGGTCGTGCAGCGGGCGGCTGAAGGCAGGCACCTGCTTCAGCAGGTCGGACTCGGCGGCGCGGTCAGCGCCCTGGCCGTCATCTGGGCCGATGTACTCCACCGTGACACCCGGCGCAAGCTCGGCCCGGGCGGGCAGCGCCGCAGCGTGCCGCTGTGCGTAGACGGTCACCCGGTGGCCGTTGCTCGCCAGCGACCGGCTCAGCTCACGCAACCGGGTGTCTCCGGCGTTACCCGCCGGGGTGGGTCCGGAACTGGCGCTGTCGCCGGGAAGTGGCATGGCGTGCTGTGCAACCAGAGCGATCTTCATAGAAAGTCTCCTCACCGCGGGTCCCATCTCGGCGAGCCCCGGGAGGCCTTCTAAAAAAAAAGAAAGTGGGCCACGCGAGCACGCACGCCGAAGATGGCGTGGAACGTGCCTGCGTCGTAGGCACCACTGAAAATGATGTTATCCCGGCTGGACCCGAGATAAACACACCAGCTGAAGATTTATCCGGCGCTTGCCTCGCTCACGCTCGCGTAGACGGGAACCAGCTGGTCGGCGGCGGTCAGCCGGAGCATCTTCGCCACTGGCTCGCGCGGGGACGCGAGCGCGAGCACGCCCCCCTGGCGGTCCATCGCGCGATTGGCACGGAGGATCACGTGCAGCGCGGAGGAGTCCATGAAGCGCAGGCCGGACAGGTCAATGATCAGTGTGCTCGGCTGCTTGGCCACCTCGGCATCAAGCACTTCGCGCAGGGCGTCGCTGTTGGTCACGTCGGCTTCTCCGACAAGCTCCACCAGCGTGTACGGCTCGCCTTCCGACTCGACCGTCGCGACAGACGTCGTGAGCAGGTCCACACCCGTGTTCTACCACACGAACGCCCCGGTTGGTGCGGCTCAGCCCCCCCGGGCGGGCGGATGCAGTGCCATGTGCATCCGCACCGTGGTCCCGTTGCCGTCTGAGGCCAGTTCCACCAGGTCACAGACCTGACGCACGAGCCAGAGCCCGTGGCCGCCGGTCGCGTCGGGTGCGGGCCTGCGCTGGCCGGCGAGCGGGTCGCTGATCATGCCCTCGTCGTGGACCTCGCAGACGATCTCGTCTTGGTCGTGCCAGATGGCCAGAGTCCCGGACGACCGGGTATGCCGCAGCGTGTTCGCGGCCACCTCGCTGACGGCGAGAACGAGGTCGTTAGCCCTGCCCTCGGCCAGGCCGGCTTCCCTCGCGTGCTGCAGCACCAGGGCGCGGACCTCCGACAAGTCCGAGCGGTAGGTGTGAAACATGGCATCGTTCGTCGGTACGGGCAGCGGTGCGCTGCGGCTTGGCGGTACGGGGAACTGAGCGGATGAGTCAGCCACACTGTTCCTCCGCGGCGACTGAACCGGCTAGAAAGCTGCCGGCGCCGGGTCGCTTCGCGCTACCCGGCGCCGCCCAGGTGGGACAGGTCGCCATCTGACCCGACGATACACCGACGTTACGCGAACGTTGCCCGTTCCGGCCGGGTACCCCGGTTCCGCGCGGCGGGCACGGTTTACCGGCCGGCTCCCGGGTAGCCGCTACGTATCGCAGCATCGCCGATAACACCCCGTAACAGGAGGAAGCCTGTGCAGACCAGTGTGCTGACCGTAGTCGCAAGCATCCCGATCCTGGTCGGCTGGCTCGCCGTGTCCATCTGCCAGTACCAGTCCACGCCTCGTCGGCGTCGGCAGCACGCCGGGTGGGCCCAGCTCGCACCCGGCCTGTCCGAACTGGACACCGACCTCGACCTGGTGTGGGCCGCCGAGCAGGAGCGGATCAGGCGCTACCGGTGACTCTGCTGGCACGATGCTGCGCATTACCCGCCCAACCGCCGTTCAAACAGCGACCGGGCGCTCCATCCTCACGGTCTGCACCGTCCTGTCAGGGTCGCCGCCCCGTACGGGGAGATGACCGTGAAGCCCGCGCGGCTCGCAACCGGGTCGCTGGCGAGCACGGATAACAGCCGCCGGCGACATCGACGGGGGAGTTCAGCCGTCGAGTACCGCCGCGCCATCGCCAAGCGCTACGGTGCGATCGCCGAGCAGGCGGTGCGGCCCGCGGCGAAGCGGCCGGTGAACTCACCCGCGAGGTGCTGCGCCTGGGCGGCAGATCCGCCGTTCCCCGCGACCAGCAGCCGGCCGCCCCGGCGCAGCGTCTCCGCGAGCCGCTGCCCCCAGTCGTCAAGCAGCCGGGTGTCGAGCACGGTCAGCGCACTAACCAGCGCTCCGACGTGCTGATCCCCCGGATTCCGCCGGCCGGCGGGATTGGCGCGGGGCGCATCCGGCTGCCACCCGGGGTTCGTGTCCTGGATCATCGCCCTCTCCTCCGTCACGCGCGCAGGCCGACCCCGCGGGCAGCGCATCCCCGGCGCCGTCCAGACGGATGACCAGCTTGCTCTCCCTGTGGCACGGTGCCTCCCCGGTGGCACGGGCGCGTGGCTACCCCGGCGAAGTGCAGCCGAAACACCGGCGCCGTCCGGAATGCGGCTCACCCGG
>Ga0335073_10017599_pt1 | contig 10002 bp, 7 predicted proteins | sample Lox_Sample_22_FD_207093 | JGI IMG/M metagenome (GOLD analysis project Ga0335073, IMG submission 207093) | Soil microbial communities from Loxahatchee National Wildlife Refuge, Florida, United States - Lox_Sample_2.2 | ecosystem: Environmental > Terrestrial > Soil > Wetlands | place: USA: Florida... | reverse complement strand
CAGTTCCGGCAGATTCTGGGAATTCGTTTCTTCGTGGGTAGCGCCGAAGAGGCCATTGACCGCATTCGTGGGGGTGGCTTGCTGGTGGTTCCGGCGGCTCCTGCATTGAAGAACCTGGGCGATGACCGGGGCTATCGTGAAGCGCTGCAGAGTGCGGATCTGGTAATCGCTGACAGCGCGTTTATGGTCATTGTCTGGAACCGTCTCGAGAACGATTCCATCCGCCGTGTTTCCGGCCTGAGGTATCTCTCCTCCCTCCTCAAACAACCAGAGTTTTCCCAGCCTGGCGGCAGTTTCTGGATCATGGCCAATGAGCGGAGCGCCCGCAGGAACACAGCGTGGCTTCGGCGTCAGGGCATTCATGTCGAAGCAGCTGACCGGTATGTCGCCCCGATTTATGGGAAGACCATTGAAGATCCTGAGTTGTTGAAGCGGATCAACGAGCGGCGTCCGCGGCATATCGTGGTGACGCTCGGTGGCGGCACTCAGGAAAGGCTTGGGCTTTACCTTCGCAGCGAGCTTGACTTCAAGCCATCCATACACTGCATCGGTGCGGCGATCGCTTTCCTAAGCGGCGACCAGGTACAGATCCCCAAATGGGCAGATCACATGTATCTCGGTTGGCTGTTCCGTTGCATCTCCGATCCGCTGCGTTACATGCCGCGCTACTGGGATGCACGTAAGTTGCTGTCTCTCATGAGACGTCACGGGAGCAGCCTGCCCGTTTCGCTGAAGAGCGCGCCCGCACCGCCCGTAGAGTTGGCCAAGAACGACTGTATTCCATCGACTCCTGGCACCTCGCAATAAATCGGGAAGCCGCTTACTCTCGAACTCCCGAGTGGCCTGAAGGATAGGGTCCAGTGTTCGCGTGTCTGGCAGCGGCTTCGCCAAATAAAACCGGGTACCCTTTGGCGGGTACCCAGTTTTAAACCAAAAGCCAAACCGCACACCGAGTTTGCTTACTGCTGACTTGTCCTCACGCTTGCACGTTGAGAATCAGCATGCTTGGCCGTAGTCTCGAGCGCCTTTGCCTGCGGCAAGTATTCAAGCGCTTTGTTGATCATCGGATCCCAGGTGGCGCGGACCTTCAGGCCCTCTTCCTGGCCAAACTGAGTAGTGAAGATCTCTGCCTTGATGTTCGCCTTGACCCAGTCCATGACTGGCGCCAATTCTGCATCCGTGTAGGGGATTTGCTGGCTGGTGAGGTACTCCTTGAATTGGCCTAAGACCTGGTCGTCAACCTGAAAGTCCTTGCCAACACTCCGATTCGCCATGTAGTGCTTAGCGAAATTGAAGAACGCATAATGTTCCAGCAGCACATCCTGCACCGGGACGGACTTGGGCGTATCGATCTTTTCGTCCGGTGTGATGCCGCCGCCGCCGAACACCGTGCGTCCGGAGTCAGTAGCCCTGACCTCACGGTTCTTCTGATCCTGCGGCTGATCATGGTTGTAGTAGTAGTCGTACAGCGAAACACCGTTGTAATTGCGCTGAATCAGGCGGCCGCTGGGTGTGTAGTAGTGATAGGTGGTCAGTGCGAGGCCAGTGTTCTCAGACAGCGGATAAACGGTTTGCACCAGACCTTTGCCGAAGGTAGTCTCGCCGGCAATGATCGCGCGGTCGTGGTCTTGCAGTGCGCCGGAAACAATCTCGGCCGCCGAAGCCGTGCCGTGGTTCACCAGCACCACAATGGGATAGTCGCGCCCGCCGTTCCCATGAGTCGCGCGATACGTCTGCTCAGGAAAGGCACGGCCGCGCTGCGAAACAATCACCTGACCCTTCTCCAGGAACTTGTCACATACAGCAACGGCTTCACTCAGGAGTCCGCCGGGATTTCCCCGCAAGTCCAGGATCAGCCCATCGATGGGCCCAAAGCGGTCGAGTGCGTCGGATAGTTCGCGCCCCGTCGTCTCCTGGAAGTTGGTGATGTGCACGTACCCTACCGTCGGCCGGATCATGTAGCTAAGGTCGATACTGTTGTGCGGGATCTCGTCGCGGATCAGGTCGAATACAAGCGGTTTAGGCGATCCCTCGCGCGCGATCGTAATCTGCACGTGGGTACCTTTGGGCCCCTTCAGCACATTCGCCACGTCTTCCGAGCTCATGTTATCGGTGGACTTGCCGTCTACGGCAACGATCACGTCTCCGGGGCGTATGCCGGCTTTGAAGGAAGGGGTGCCTTCGAAGGGGCTCACGACGACAATCTTGTTGCTTTGGGGCTGGATCAGCATCCCCACGCCGTAATACTTGCCGTGCTGGTCCTCCCGCATCTTGGCGTACGCTTTCGGATCGTAGAAGCTGGAGTGCGGGTCGAGGACGCGCAGCATGCCGGGAATAGCGCCATCGTAAACCGCTTTTTCGGCCTTTTCGCCGGTCAGCGGTTCGGCGTAGTTCTGCTCCACGATGTCGTACACGTTGGTGAAGGAGCGCAGATCGTCGCGCAGGGCAGACTCATCGGTACTGGATTGTGCGCCAAGCCTTTGGCTCACCACAGTGCCGAGAAAGCCACAAACTACAAAGAACAGAAGAATGGAAAACAGAGACCGTCGTGTACGGGAGGCCATTTTGCGGTAATCCTCAGGGTCCGGAGGCGCAGGGACGGGGGGCCCCTGTTTGCGCGGCCCGGGGTGTTCTTGCTCGAAGTATATCATTGGACGTAAGCTGAACTGATACGTACTCAGTAAGCGAGAAGGCAGGAAATTCGGGCTGTTTCCGGTCGTTCCACCGCGGATAACGGCAAACTACCACGTAAGCGCCACGACCTACCACTTAGCAGCTATACGAGATGTTCAAACCCATGATGTTTTCCCAGATTCGGCGATCCACAGCAATTTTCGTCCTTAGCCTAAGTGTGAGCGCCGTCCCGGCTCTGGCCCAGTCCAGCGACAACAAGAACACCGACAATGCCGGACTGCCCCCGCCCTCCTCCGGCAAAGTCGTGGAGGACATTGTCGCCCGCATCAACGATCAGATCATTACCGAGTCGGACTACAACCGAGCCGCCGAACAGCTGGACGCAGAAGCCAGGCAGCAAGGGGTTCCGGCTGCCGAGGTGGAACAGAAGAAGGCCGATCTTCTGCGTGATTTGATCGACCAGCAACTGCTGCTGTCGAAGGGGAAAGAACTCGGGATTACCGGCGAGACTGAGTTGATTAAGCAGCTGGACGACATCCGTAAGCAGAATCATCTGGATTCCATGGAAGACCTGGAAAAGGCTGCACAGCAGCAGGGCGTTTCCTATGAGGATTTCAAGGCCAGTATTCGTAACAAGATCATTACGCAGCAGGTCGTGCGTGACGAGGTCGGGCGCAAGATCAGCATGACCCCAGCCGAAGTGCAGCAATATTTCAAAGCGCACGAAAGTCAGTTTGCCCAGCCGGAGTCGGTTACGCTGAATGAAATTCTGGTTCCCACTCCTGCTAAGGCCGCGAGCGAAGGACCGGACGCCGCGGACGTAGAGGCAGCCCAGGCTAAAGCCGATGCCATCTCAGCAAAACTGGCGGCTGGAGCCAAATTCGAAGATCAGGCGAAGCCCTCCCCAGCAGACCCCAGTGATCCTAAGTATGTTGCCCTGGGGCAGTTTCGGCGCGGACAGCTGGCGAAGGAGATCGAAGACAAGACCTTTGCCCTCAATTCCGGTCAATATACGCAACCGATTCGAACCAAGCAGGGCTATATCATCCTTCAGGTTACTGAGCATAATCGTGGCGGCGACGCAAGCTTCAAGCAGGTTGAGCCGCAGGTGGAAGAGGCCATCTTCTACGAGCGGATGCAGCCCAAGCTGAGGGAGTACTTGACTCAGCTGCGGGAAGAAGCGGCGATCGATATTAAACCCGGGATGATCGACACCGGCGCCAGTCCAAACGAAATGCACTTGAGTTACAGTGCCTACACGCCTCCGCCCGAGAAGAAGAAGAAGAAGTTCGCGCGTACCCGTTTCCGCGGAAGAACGAAATCGGCTGCAACCCAGACCGCCAAGGCGGCTGCGCCCGCGGGCAGCCAGACGCCTGCCGCTTCGCCGGCTACTGCAGCGACTACGACGGCCCAAACCGCTCCGGCCACCAATACGCAACAGGCAAGCAACAATACGGATGCTTTCCAAAAGCCCGGCAAGCGCGAAAAGATTCGCTTCGGACAGGCTCCCCGTGAATCGTTGCCTCCTGCCCAGGTGGCCAGCACTGGAGACAATAGTCCTGCTGTGACTACGCCGGATACCCATTACATAAATCCCGATGGTACGGTAAGTGGCACCACTCCGGCTCAGCCTGAGCGTAAGACTCGTTTGGCTAATCGGCCGACCGTTCACAAGGCAAAGAAGACAAACCCTGCTGACAGCTCGGATCAGGCCACACCGGACGAACAGGCGTCTCAGAAGGTCCAAAACTCGGGCTTGGGATTAACCGACCCCAACGCACCCCCGAAGCCCAAGGAAAAACAGGAAAAAACCCGACTTGCCAACAGGAAATCGGAGCCGGAACAAGTGCAGCAGCCCTACCTGGGCAAACCCGAGCCGAACCAACCGAGCACTCCGAGCGGCGGCCAGCAGACTGCTCCTGCCAGTGGCCAGCCCGCTCCGTCAAGCGCGCCGGCTGCGGGTCCTCCTGGCACGACCCAACCGTAGCTTTGCGAAATGAAAGAGATTTACGTCGCGGACGTAGCCAGATTTGAAAATCAGGTAGTGGTCGGTTTTTTCGCCGTGGCGTCGAAGCAGTTGCGCAGCCGAAGGGACGGCGGCCAGTATCTCGCGGCGACTCTCCTCGATCGCACCGGCCAGATCGAATCTCGGATGTGGGAGAACTTCGCCGAGGCCGCTTCTGCCTTTGAACAGGGGGAAGTGGTCAAGGTCAAGGCGGAAGTCTGCCGCTTCAACGGCCGTTTTCAGCTAAATCTGGAGAAAGTTCGGCGCGCCACCGCGGATGAGTTTGATCTGGCCGACTTTGTCCCCCGAACAAGCAAAAATGTCGAGGAGTTGTGGTCGTCGCTGGTTCGCTGCGTCGATGGTTTTTCGGATCGATGGTTGCAAGCGCTCGTCCGTTCGTTTCTCGATGATCCGGCGGTCGCCATGGCCTTGCGTGAAGCCCCGGCCGCTAAATCCCTACATCATGCCTGGCTGGGCGGATTGCTCGAACACATCGTCTCCCTGCTCGGGATCTGCGAGCTGGCGGCAGGTCATTATCCGGAAATCAATCGCGACCTGCTTCTGACCGGCGCCATACTCCACGATATCGGCAAGTTGGAAGAGCTGAAGTGGGGCCTCAGTTTCGACTACACGCTGGAGGGACAGTTGGTGGGTCACATTGCGATGGGCGTTGGAATGATTGAAAGAAGGCTGACTACCTTGCCCGGTTTTCCTCCGACTCTTCGTATGCTGGTCGAGCACATGGTCGTGAGCCATCATGGAAAACTGGAATTCGGCTCACCCAAGTTGCCCATGATTCCGGAGGCGATCCTGTTGCATTATCTGGACGACCTGGACGCCAAGATGCACACGATACGGGCCGAGTTCGAACGTCAGGAAGCCCAGGGCGGCCAACCTGGCGAGATGACGGACTGGGTGCGTTCCATGGAGAGACCCCTATTGAACTCGACCACGCTGCTCAAAAGCAAGGAGTAGAGGATGCGCTATCTGCTGAAGACTGAACCCAGCGCTTATTCATTCGCGGACCTGGAGCGGGAAAAAGAAACTGACTGGACGGGTGTTACCAATCCCCAGGCGGTAAAGAACCTCGCGTCCATGAAGAAGGGCGACAAGCTGGTGATTTACCACACCGGGGAGGAGAAGACCGCCGTCGGGCTTGCTCACGTTGTGTCGGTTGATTTATCCGATTCCAAGGTCCCTCTGGTTCGCATTGCTGTCGGGCCGGCGATCAAGCGGCCGAAGACACTCGCTGAAATCAAACAGCAGGCCGTATTCGAAAATTCTCCTCTGGTTCGTCAGTCCCGCCTTTCCGTGGCTCCGCTTGACGAAGGGCAATACGACTGGATCGTCAAGGGCTGATGCCAAAGTGCAGGTTTTTAGGCTGCTCGTGAGCTGGTGGTCGAAATCGTCTACAATCGAAGCCTAGGTCCTGTTCGTCAACAAAGATGCTACGTTTTTCAACCGCTGGTGAATCACACGGCGAGTGTCTTATCGCCCTCATTTCCGGATTGCCTGCGGGCCTCGACATCGATCTGGAGTTTATCGACCGCGAGTTGTGGCGGCGGCAGCAGGGCTACGGCCGTGGCGGCCGGATGCGCATCGAACAGGATCGAGCCCACATTCTCTCTGGCGTTCGCCATGGCAAGACCATTGGATCACCGGTCGCCATCCAGATAGAGAATCGCGATTGGAAAAACTGGACGGAGGTTTTGCCCGTAGGCGCAGGCGATCCAGCCAAGCACAAAGCTGTCGCTTCGCCCCGCCCGGGGCATGCTGATCTTGCCGGCTCCCTCAAATACGATTTTCCCGATGCCCGCTATGTGCTGGAAAGAGCTTCCGCCCGCGAATCAACTGCTCGGGTGGCGGCCGGGGCCATGGCCAAATTGCTATTGAAGCAATTGCGTATCGAGGTCGCCAGCCATGTGGTTCGTGTTGGTCCCGCCGAACTCCCGATGAGCGCCTCCTGGGATCAGGTTGCCGCACTGCGCGATCAGGAGGAAATCTTACTGAACTGCGTCGATCCCGAAACCGAACAGAAGATGAAGGCGGAAGTAGACCATGTCCTGCGCACCGGTGACTCCATAGGCGGAGTGTTCGAAGTCGTGGTGCACGGTGCGCCTCCCGGACTGGGCACCTACGCCAATTGGGACGAAAGACTCGATGGGCTCCTTGCCTGGGCAGTGATGTCGCTCCAGGCAGTCAAGGCGGTTGAGATAGGGCAGGGGGTGACAGCTGCTGAGTCCTTTGGTTCCGCGGTCCACGATGCAATCGGCTACAGCGCCGAGGAAGTCGACGGGGCGCCAACCCGGTTTACCCGCGATCACAACAACGCTGGGGGCATCGAGGGCGGCATCTCAAATGGAGAGGACATCGTGGTGCGAGGCTATTTAAAGCCAATCTCCACCTTGCGCCGCCCGCTCGGTTCGGTTTCCTACAGCACTCGCGAGCCCGTCAAGGCAGCCTACGAACGCTCCGATGTTTGTGTGGTTCCCGCCGCAGGCGTGGCTGCGGAAGCCATGGTTGCATTCGTCATCGCCAGACTGGCGCTGGAGAAGTTTGGCGCCGACTCTGCCGTAGAACTGAGCAGAAACTACGATGGATATCTGGAGCAGATTCGCCGGTTTTAGGAAAGATCCCACCTCGCATGGTCTACCCCATTGTCAAATTCCCCGACCCCATCCTGCAGCGGCCGGCCGAGCCGGTAAACGCGTTCGATGAGGAATTGCGCAAGCTGGTCGACGATATGTTCGAGTCCATGTATGTCGCCCATGGCATCGGCCTTGCGGCTCCGCAAATCGGCATCCCGAAGCGTCTGACCGTCCTGGATCTGAGTTTTCAAAAGAATCCCGAAGAGAAGATCGCTTTGATTAACCCTGAGATCATCACTAAGGTGGGAAAAGTTTACGAGGAAGAAGGCTGTCTCAGCCTGCCCGATATCCGCGAAAAGGTTGCACGCGCCGCAAAAGTGAAAATACGGGCGCAGGATCTCGAAGGTAATTGGTTCGAGCGGGACGCGGACGAACTGCTCGCTCGAGCCTTTCAGCACGAGATCGATCATCTTGACGGGATCCTGTTTATCTTCCGCATCAGCGCACTCAAGCGCGATTTCGTGCTGCGCAGGATCCGCAAGCTACAGCGCGCCGGGGAATGGTAGACGGGTGAACCTGGTTTTTTGCGGTACCCCGCAGTTTGCTGTTCCAACTCTGCAACAATTGCTCGCTGCGGGTCAGACCATTCAGCTCGTCGTGACCCAGCCTGACCGTGTGCGCGGGCGTGACGATCATCCATCGCCGCCACCGGTGAAAATCCTGGCCGCAGAATCGGGCGTGCCGGTAGTGCAACCTGAAAAAATCAAGAACAATCCGGAGTTCCGTGCGCGTCTCGAATCGTTGGAGCCAGATGCGATCATCGTCGTCGCCTACGGCCGCATCATTCCGGAGTGGATGCTCAGCTTGCCGCGATTCGGCAACATCAATCTGCACGCCTCACTTCTGCCCAAGTATCGTGGCGCCGCTCCGATTCAATGGGCGATTGCCAACGGTGAAACGGTCACCGGAGCAACCACCATGCGCCTCGACCCGGGATTAGACACAGGCGATATTTTGCTGCAGCGCACCTTACCCATCGATCCGGATCAGACCTCCGAAGATCTCTTCCCTCTGTTGGCGTCGACCGGTGCGGCGCTCATGCTCGAAACTTTGCAGGGACTGGAAGCGGGCACCATCCAGCCGACTGCCCAGAATCACGCCGCTGCATCGCTAGCGCCGATTCTGCAGCGTGAGGATGCGCTCGTGAACTTCGCCCTAGCGGCGAGCGAAATTTATAACCGCTGGCGCGGTTTTCAGCCTTGGCCCGGAGCCTATACCTTCTTCCGCGGCCGGAAGCTTATTCTCCATCGTCTACGTCCGGCCGGATCTGGATCGGGCAAAACTGGGGAAATGACGGTGCAGGGAACACGTATGTTCGTAACCGCAGGATCCGCCACCATCCTTGAGCTTTTAGAGGTCCAGCTGGAGGGCAAGAAGCGAATGCCGGTTGCGGATTTTCTTCGCGGCACCGTGCCTCACCCACATGAGAGGTTGGGAGAGTAGTGTGCCCAACCGAATCTCGCCTGCGCGAAGCGCCGCGTTCGATCTGCTCGTTCAACTGAGACAGAAGCCAGACCTGCACAGCGATGCGCTTCTGCGGTCCGGGCGAGTCAATGCCCTCTCTGCACTGGACAAGAATCTCACCACCAACCTCGTTATGGGCGTGCTGCGCTGGCAACTCGTCCTGCAGCAACGTATCGCAGAAGCACTCACCAAGCAGAAGCGCCCATTGGATGAGCCGGTCCAGGTTGCGCTCGAACTCGGAGCCCTCCAGCTTCTCCTTCTGGATCGCATTCCAGCCCACGCCGCTATTTTTGAAAGCGTCGAGCTCGTGCGCCAGTCGGCTAGCCCCTATGCCACAGGACTGGTCAATGCCGTACTGCGCAAGATCGCGATTGCTCCACGGCTTAAGGAGTCGGACGCTTTGGCCGCTCATCCGTCATGGCTTGTAAACCGCTGGACCACTGCCTACGGCGATCAAACAGCTGCTGCGATTTGCCGCTACGACCAACTTCCACCACCCACCACCATCCGTCTGGACGCCCTTGAATCGGAACCGGAAGGACTTGAACTGGAGCCCTCCACCTATGTGACCGGAGCCCGCCGTGTGGTCGCAGGGGAGGTTACAGGGAGCCTCCGCATTCAGGACGAGGGGTCGCAATTGATCGCCGAGCTTGCGGGTCGTGGCAACGACATTCTCGACTGCTGCGCCGCACCTGGTGGCAAAACCGCTATCCTCCGGGAACGCAATCCGGACGCCTTGATTACCGCCTGCGATATCAGCCCCGCCCGGTTAAAGGCCATGCAGACAATGCTCGGTCCAGATTCCGGCATTCAGTTTCGTCTGCTCGATGCCACGGAATTGCCCTTCCGGCAGCAATTCGACCTGGTGCTGTGCGATGCTCCCTGCAGTGGAACCGGGACCATGGCGCGCAATCCGGAGATCCGTCATCGGGTCACGAAAGATGATTTCCGCCGCCAGCAGGCGCGGCAAATTCGTCTGCTCCGCTCCGCCATGCGAGCGCTACGCACAGGCGGCAGGCTCATCTACTCCACCTGCTCCCTGGAGCCTGAAGAAAACGAGGATGTGGTCGCCGAGGCTCTCGAGCAAGAGCCGGGATTCAGTCTTATGCCGTGGGAAGGGCAGGTTCGCACCTTGGAAAAGGAAAGGATTCTTCATGCGGGCACTGCCGAGAGGTTGTTTCCTGGCAACTCATCGGACCGTTTCCTCCGTACTTTTCCGGGATGCTATCCGGGCGACGGATTTTTTGCTGC
>Ga0335073_10017598_pt1 | contig 10002 bp, 9 predicted proteins | sample Lox_Sample_22_FD_207093 | JGI IMG/M metagenome (GOLD analysis project Ga0335073, IMG submission 207093) | Soil microbial communities from Loxahatchee National Wildlife Refuge, Florida, United States - Lox_Sample_2.2 | ecosystem: Environmental > Terrestrial > Soil > Wetlands | place: USA: Florida... | reverse complement strand
GGCAGCGTCTCCGGCATCCCCTTCGTGCCGCCGTCCCAGCCGACCCAGGCGCCGGATTGCGAGGCCATCACGGGCCGCAGTGCCGTGACGAGGCCGCCGGGCGAGAGCTCCCAGCCCTTGTCACCCCGGATGACGGGGAGCCGGTTGGCCACGACCACCACCGGCTTGTCCGGGCCGATTGCCTGCGACCTGTTCATCAGCCGCGGCCCAGGATGCTGCGCGGGAGCGCGCCGAGCAGTTCGGCGGGTCCCTCGTAAACCTCGGCGGCGCCCGCGTCAAGCAGCTCCGCGCCGCCGATGCCCCCGCTCAGCAGGCCGATGCACGGCACATCCGCCTTGGCGCACGCCTGGACGTCCCACACCGTGTCGCCGACGAACACGGCGGCGTCCGGCTCCACCCGCGCCTTGTCCAGCGCGACCCGCACGAGGTCCGGCGCCGGCTTGCTGCGCTCGACGTCGGCCGAGGACGTGACGTCGTCGATCGCGTCCCCGGCGCCAAGCGCGGCGCGCAGGGCCGCGAACTCCCGCTCGTCCGCCGAGGTCGCCAGGACCACCCGCAGCCCGCGCTTCTTGCAGGCCCGCAGCAGGTCCGCCGCGCCGGGCAGCGGCCGCTGCCTGGACCAGTACGTCGCGTACAGCGCGCCGTGCGCCGCCCGCAGGCCGTCGTCACCGTCCCGGTCCCGGCCGCCGGGCAGCAGCGCGTCGAGCATCTGGCCCGAGCCCATGCCGATGGCCCGGTGGATGCGCGCCATCGGCACGTCGTGACCGGCCTGGGTGAACGCCTCCCACCAGCAGACGGCGTGCAGGTAGTTGCTGTCGACCAGGGTGCCGTCCACGTCGAACAAGACGGCGCTCAGCGGTGTGCTCATGACCTGCGGGTACCCGCCAGGGGCGGGCCGAACCGCACCGTTACGCGAGACGGGCGGCGAGCCGCGGGTAGACCCGCCTGGTGTTGAGCTCGAAAATCTTGCCGCGGTCCGTGTCGCTCAGCTTGACGGCGTCCACGTAGCGCTTCGTGTCGTCCCAGGACGCGCCGGTCTCCGGGTTGTCGCCGCGGACGGCCCCGAGCATCTCGGACGCGAACAGGATGTTGTCGGCGCTGATCACCGAGGTCAGCAGGTCGATCCCCGGCTGGTGGTAGACGCAGGTGTCGAAGAAGACGTTCTTCATCACGTGCTCGCCGAGCGGCGGCCGGTTCTCCCGCACGGTCAGCCCGTGGAAGCGGCCCCAGTGGTAGGGGACCGCGCCGCCGCCGTGCGGGATGACGAACCGCAGCGTGGGGAACCTGGCGAACAGGTCGCCCGACACCAGCTGCATGAACACCGTGGTGTCCGCGTTGAGATAGTGCGCGCCGAGGGTGTGCACCGCCGGGTTTCGCGACGTCGACACGTGGATCATCGCCGGCACGTCGAGTTCGGTCATCTTCTCGTAGATGGGGAACCAGTACTCGTCCGTCATCGGCGGCGAACTCCAGAAGCCGCCGGACGGGTCGGGGTTGAGGTTGCAGCCGACGAACCCGAGCTCGGTCACGCACCGCTCGAGCTCGGCGACCGAGTTCTGGAGGGAGCCGCCCGGGGTCTGCGGCAGCTGGCACACCCCGGCGTAGTTCCGCGGGAACAGGGTCGTCACGCGGTGCACGAGGTCGTTGCTCGCCCGCGCCCATTCCCTGGCGGTGACCGGGTCGGTGACGTGGTGATCCATCCACGACGCCCGCGGCGAGAAGATCGTCAGGTCGACGCCGCGCTCGCGCATCAGCCGAAGCTGATTCGCCTCGATCGTCTCGGTGATCTCGGCGTCGCTGATCGCGGGAGGCGCCGGCACCGGGCCGGCTGTCTCGGCCAGCCGCGCGTGCAGCGCGTCGCGGTAGTCCCCGAACACGGCCGGGACAGTCGTGTAGTGGCCGTGACAGTCGATAATCATGGTTTCGCTCAGCCTTCCTGGCGCCTGGTGCATCCGCCCACCGCCGCGCGCCGGCCGCGGGGCGCGCGATCTAGATCGTAACCCGTACGGGCGGCCGCGCTAGCTCGCAAGGTTGGCGTGACACACGTGCAGGCAATGGCGCAGGTCCGCGACCTCGTTCCCGCCCAGCCCCGCGAGCATCCGCGTTTCCAGCGCGGCGACCTCGTTCCTGTGCAGGTCAAGCAGCTCCCGGCCGGCGGCGGTCAGGGCGACGACCAGCCGCCTGCGGTCGGCCTGGTCACGGTGCCGCTCGATCAGCCCGCGGCCTTCCAGAGCGGTGATCATGTCGGCCATGGACTGGGCCGTGACGAACGAGTTGCGGGCGAGCTGGGCCGATGAGAGGTCGGCGTGGCGTTCCAGCACGGTGAGCGCCGTGTACTGCGCCGCGGTGAGCCCGCCGGGGCGCAGCAGGTTGTCCAGGTGTGACCGGACGGCGAGCTCGACCTGCTTGACGAGATATAGGAGCATCGGCTCGGGCCCCGCGGCCGGCGCCGCGGTCGCCGCGACAGCCGCGGGCCTAGGGGTTGACATATGCCGAGGTTACCCTCGCGAGGTAACGTCCACGCCGCGGTTCTGGGCCGGCCATCGGGCCAGGGAGGAGGCGGCCTTGAAGGTCGACTCGAGGAAGCCGAGCAGGTACGCGTCGGGGTCGCTGGCCGCGCGGACGGCGGCGTAGGGCAGCACGAACTCACCGAGCTGCTCGTCGAAGTACGCCGCGCCGGGGGTGACCGGCTGGCGGCGGAACCCGCCGGGTTCGGGGTAGGCGTAGGAGTAGAAGGCGCCTTCCGCCGCGCCGCCTGGCCAGTACCCGCAGCTGGACACCTCGTCGCTGTAGGCCTCGGCCATGACCGAGTCGGGGCAGTTCGGGACGCCGCCGGGGTGCCGGGGGGCGGGCCGGCCGGAGAACCGGGTGACCGCGAGGTCGAAGGCGCCCCAGAAGAAGTGGACCGGGCTGGCCTTGCCGCGGAACCCCGCCCGGAACTCGGTCATCACCCGGTGCGCGCTGACGAGGGACAGCCAGAACCGGTGCATCGCCTCGGGGTCGTAGTCGGCGTGCACGGTGTCGGCGTCGAACGGGATGGCGCCGGGGATCTCGTTCGGCATGGTGCTGATGGCCACGTCGATCCCGAGATCACGCAGGCACGCCCGGTACTCGGCGTAGAAGTCCGCCACGGTGCGCGGCGCCAGCCGCATCCGGCGGGTCGCTCCCCCCGTGGTGGTGACGGTCAGCTCGTGGCGGATGAAGTCGAACTCGACCTCGGCGCCGCCGCTCGCGCACGGCATCAGGGACGTCGTGAGTCCACGGGCGGTGACGTACAGGGCGCAGCTCCACCAGTGGTTCAGCCGCGGCGCCAGCCCGAGCCGGGTCTTGCCGACGATCTGGGTCCACAGGTGGACCGTGTCCCGGGTCGGCTGCCATTGGTCGAGCGGCACGCTCGGCCAGCTCCCGGACGCGTTCATGACAACAGACAGTAGCCTCGGCCGGAAACCGGGTGGCGCGCGGCTAGGGCGTCGTGGTCAGATGGCCGGACGATACAGGCGACAACGGAGGGAAATGAGGCGATGGCGACGGTCGCGACGGCGCTGCCACTGCTTGGGCTGCGGATCACGGCAGGACCTGTCGAGCTCCGCGGCGTCACCGACGACCTGATCGTGCCGCTCGCCGAACTGGCCAGCGCGGGCATCCACGACCCGGACTTCATGCCGTTCTACACACCGTGGTCGCTCACCCCGGCGGCGGAGATGCCGCGGAGCGTGGCCCAGTACCACTGGGGCCACCGGGCCAGGTTCTCACCCGAGCGGTGGGGGGCCGACTTCGCGGTCTTCTACGCCGGGGAGCTCGTCGGGTCGCAGGGCATCGGCACCGAGAACTACCTGGTCACGCGCACCGGGGAGACCGGGTCCTGGCTGAGCCGCCGCTTCCAGGGCAAGGGCATCGGCACCGCGATGCGCCAGGTGATCTGCGCTTTCGCGATCGACTGCCTGGACGCGGAGCAGATCACGTCGGCGGCCTACGCCGACAACCAGGCCTCGCTGGCGGTGAGCAGGAAGTGCGGGTACACCGAGAACGGGCGTGAGCTGCGCACCCGCATGGGCAAGCGCGCGGTCCTGCAGCGCATCGTCCTCGAGCCCGCCAGCCTGGTCCGCTACCCCCACGAGCTGACCGTCACCGGGCTGCCGGAGTTCCGCCGCTCGATCGGCCTCGGCCAGCCGGACAAGGACGCCTCGCCAGGCTGAGGCCGGTCAGGTGACGGTGCGCAGCTCGGGGGGCGTGGTGTTGAGACGGCGGCCGCCATCGCCGGTGACGGTGACGATGTCTTCGATCCGGACACCGAACCGGCCGGGGAGGTAGACGCCGGGTTCGATGGAAAAGCACATGCCGGGCACGAGCGGCCTGGTTTCGCCCTCGACCAGGTACGGGGGCTCGTGAGTGGTGAGGCCGATGCCGCGGCCGACCCGGTGGGTGAAGAACTCGCCGTAGCCCGCCTCGGTGATGTGACGCCGGGCCGCCCGGTCGATTTCCTGGCATTCGATGCCGGGCCTGACGGCTTCGAAGGCCTTCTGCTGGGCGTCACGGACGACGTCGTGGACCTTGCGCATCTCGTCGCCGGGATGGTCGCCGACGTGGACGGTCCTGGTGGTGCCGGAGCCGTATCCGTCTTTGCGGCCGCCGAAGTCCAGGACCACCATGTCACCGTCCCCGATGACCCGGTCTCCGGCCTCGTGGAGCGGGCTGGCGCCGTTGGGGCCTGACCCGACGACGGTGAAGTCGACCTGGCTGTGGCCGTGCTTGCGCAGCAGCAGCGCCAGTTCGGCGGCCACGTCGGCTTCCCTGCGCCCGGCGAAGCGGGCCCGCAGGATCTCGTCGTACGCGGCGTCGGCGGCCGCGGCGGCGCCGGCCAGGAGCCTCAGCTCGTCGGCGTCCTTGACCGCGCGCAGCATCGGCACCGATCTGGTCAGCGAGGTGTACCCGGTGGCGGGCATGGCTTCCTGGAGTCCGAGCACGTGCATGGCCCACGCCGAGTCGGAGATGGCGTAGCGGCCATCGCGACCCAGCAGCTTCGCGCAGGCGGCATAGGGATCGTCCCCGTCCGCCCAGTCCGAGAGCAGCACCGGCGCGTCCGCGGCGCCGGGCCGCTCCGCCGCCGGCACGATCATGGCGGGCTCCCGGCCCGCGGCGAGCACCAGCAGGGTGAGCCGTTCGGTGATCGCGGCCGGCCGGTACCCGGTCAGGTAAACCAGGTCAGGCCCCGGCGCGATCAGCAGCCCGGTCAGGCCCGCCTCGGCCGCCGCGGCGGCCGAGCGCTCCATCCGCTTCCGGTAGTTCTCCGGCGCGAAGCGCGGACTCATGCTGGTTCCCTGACGCTCATCACTAAGAGTTGGCCAAGATCACTATGGGTAATTCCCATCTGATGGGCCTCAAAACGCCTGGAGTGGCTGGTGGGGCGGGAAGGAGAAGGCGATGGCAGCGCAGGGAACGCAGCCTGATCCGGGTCCGCGGGCCGGGTCCGCCGATTCACCGGGCCGGTTCGGCTTGCTGCTGATTTGCACGGTCTGTGCTTACCTGCTGGCCGCGTTCGTCTCCGGGCGGTGGGTCAATGCCATCCTGGTCCTGCTTTTCACCGGCGCGGCGGTCCTCGCGCTGCGGAACTGGCCGGAGGTGGGCCACCGCGCGCGGCTGGTCCTGGGTATCGGGCTCGCGATCTCGGTCGTCATGCTCGCGCTGCTGTTCACCACCGAGATCGGCGCCGGGATCGCCGACGTCTGGATCGGCGTGATCCTGCTGGGCGCCGCCCTGATGATCATCCACCGGGTGTTCGTCTTCGCCACCGTCACGATGCAAAGCCTCTACGGCGTCGTGAGCGCCTATCTCATCCTGGGCCTGATGTTCGCGGCGTTCTTCGCCGCGATCGACCACCTGGGCGGCGGCCACTTCTTCGCCAACGGCCAGCCCGCCACCGGCCAGACCTTCCAGTACTTCAGCTTCACCACGCTGACGACCTTGGGCTACGGGGATTTCGTCGCGGCGGCCGATCCCGGCCGGGCGGTGGCAACCCTGGAAGCCCTGACCGGCCAGATATTCCTGGCCACCCTCGTGGCACGCCTCGTCGCGCAGTTCCGGGCGCGCGGCGAGCGATAGTGTCTTGGTCCGGACGGTGGCTCTGGGGGGGAGACTCGAACTCCCAACCAACCGGTTAACAGCCGGTTGCTCTGCCGATTGAGCTACCCCAGATTGACGTCGGGCCACGCGGGACCGTGGCGTCCGGATAAGCGTAGCGCACCCGCACGGGTGCCGTCGCACGGCGCGTTACGCTGGAACGGCCGCCACCACAGGAGCGGCGGCGGCGGGGAAATGCATGAGGGGCTGGCTGTCGGGGAAGGTGAATGCCACGACGCCACGCACCGAAAGGGGTGCCAGATGCGGTACAAGGCCACGTTCGTGGCAGGGTTCGCTGTCGGCTTCATCGCCGGCGCGCGAGCCGGCCGGGAACGCTATGAGCAGATCAAGAAGTACAGTCAGCAGGTCGCGGGACATCCCGTGGTCCAGAAGGCCACGATCACGGTCACCACGAAGACCACCGAGCTGACGAAGACCGCCGTAGCCAAGGCGCCGGACCTCGCCAAGTCGGCCGCGGCGACCGTCAGCCAGCAGGTGCCGAAGATGGCCGCGACGGCCAAGCAGAAGGCCAGCGACCGGCTGCCGTTCGGCGGCAAGAACGACACGGCGGACGACGAACCCCTCGGCTACCCGAGCGACAACGGCCAGTCGTCCGTGAACGGCGTCCGCTACACCACAACCGACGGTTCCTGACGGTCAGAAGGCACACGCCCGGCGCCGCGCGGCGCCGGGCGTGTGCCTTGCCGAGGGGCCGGCGTTTTTAAGGCTCAGTCCAGGTACTCGCGCAGCAGCAGCGCCCGGGACGGGTGGCGGAGCTTGGCCAGGGTCTTCGACTCGATCTGCCGGATCCGCTCCCTGGTCACGCCGAACTCCCTGCCCACCTCCTCAAGCGTCCGCGGATGCCCGTCGGTCAGGCCGAACCGCAGCTGGATGATCCGCTGCTCCCGTTCCGACAGCTCACACAGCACCCGCTCGAGCTGGTCCTGCAGCATGATGAACGCCGCCGCCTCGATCGGCACCACGGCGTCCGCGTCCTCGATGAAGTCGCCGAGGTCGGACTCCTCCTCGCCGATCGGCGACTGGAGCGAGACCGGCTCCTGGGCGATCCGCTGGATCTCGGCGACCCGCTCCGGCTCGACGCCCATCTCGGCGGCGATCTCCTCGACCGTCGCCTCCCGGCTGAGCTCCTGGTGCAGCTGGCGCTGCACCCGGGCCAGCTTGTTGATCGTCTCGACCATGTGCACCGGCACCCGGATCGTCCGCGCCTGGTCGGCGATCGCCCGGGTGATGGCCTGCCGGATCCACCAGGTGGCGTACGTCGAGAACTTGTACCCGCGGGTGTAGTCGAACTTCTCCACCGCGCGGATCAGCCCCAGGTTGCCCTCCTGGATCAGGTCGAGGAAGACCAGCCCGCGGCCGATGTACCGCTTGGCGATCGACACGACGAGCCGCAGGTTCGCCTCGATAAGCCGCTGCTTGCCGCGCACCCCGTCGGCAGCCAGCCACTCCAGGTCGGCCCGCTCCTCGCCGAGCAGCGGGTAGCCGCCGTTCAGCTTCTCCTCGGCGTAAAGCCCGGCTTCGATGGCCTTGGCCAGCTCCACCTCGTCCTCGGCCGTGAGCAGTGGCACCCGGCCGATCTCGCGGAGGTAGATGCGCACCAGGTCACTGGTGCCGGCCCGGCGCCCGCCATCGGTGTCCACGTCGGGCAGCCTGGTATCGGTATCGTCATCGCCCGGCGCCTCGAGCACCTCGATGCCCTCGTCCGCGAGCACCCGGACCACGCCGTCAAGCGCGTCCGCGGACAGATCGGCCCGGTCGATTGCGGTGGTGACGTCCCCCATCGTCACGAAACCCCGCGAGCGCCCAAGCGCCACGAGGTCCGTCAGTTGCTGTGCTAGCGACGATGCGCTCGTAACTACGGTGAGGCTCACGGCAACAGTCTGCGGCACGAACCGCCGGTTCGGGGGACCTAATTTTGGGGCTTTGACCAGATGTTTAACCTAATGGCAATATGCGGAATAACTGATGGTTACGTTCTCAGGCGCCGGTCGCCCGTCCCAGCAGCCACTTCCGGCGCTGCTCGAGCGCCACCAGGTCGCCGAAAATCTTGTTGTACGCCGGCTGGTCGTCTTCGGGGTTCATCCGCTGCAGCTTCGCCTTGATGGCGGCGATCTCCCGGCGGGCCGCCAGCTCCCCGACCGTGGCGAGCTGGATATCGGCGTACCGCTCGTCCGCTTCCCCCGCCGTTTTCAGCGGCTCCACGGCCAGCTCGGTGACGAACCCGCGGGCCCGGTCATCCGGGGCCGCGGCCAGCAGCGCCGCCACCCAGTCCCTGGCCCGGCCGGCGCTGACCACGCCGCCGCAGGTGGCGATCAGCCCGAACACCGCGCCGTGCACCGGGACGGTGAATGCCGCCGGGCCGAGCGCGTCGAACTCCGGGCCGCACAGCGCCGGCCACTGCACCGCCAGCTTGAGCGCCTCCCGCTCCACCCGCAGCACCGGGTCCGACCTGTCGTAGGGTCTGCCCTGGTTCTCGTCCGCGTCCCGCTGCCCGTCCGCGCCGCGCACCGCCGCCGCATCATCGGAACGTACCCGGGCGACTCGCCCACCCCGCGTTCCCGCCGCGTGCTGGCGAACCCTGGCCAGCACGAACCGCTCGTCCATCAGGCCAAGCCACCGGTCCAGGTTGACCGCGTACCGGGCGCGCATGCCCTGGTCCTTGATCCGCGCGACGATCGGCGCGGCCTCGTCGAGCGCGGCGAGCTGGCCCTCGGTGGTGTCCAGGTCGTGCTTGGCGAGCGCGGACCTGACCGCGAACTCGAAGAGCGGGACGCGCCTGGCGATGAGGTCCCTGACCGCGCCCTCGCCGCGGGCGAGCCGCAGGTCGCACGGGTCGAGGCCGTCCGGCTGCACGGCGACGAACGTCTGGGTGGCGAACTTCTCCTCAAGGCCGAACGCCCGCAGCGCCGCCTTCTGCCCGGCCGCGTCCCCGTCGAAGGTGAAGATCACCTCACCGTCGCTGCCGTCGGTGTCCATGATCAGCCGGCGCAGGATCTTCACGTGGTCCTCGCCGAAGCTCGTGCCGCTGGTCGCCACCGCGGTCGGCACGCCGGACAGGTGGCAGGCCATCACGTCGGTGTACCCCTCGACGATCACCGCCTGCCGCCGGTGCGCGATCTCCTTCTTCGCCAGGTCCGCCCCGTACAGCACGTGGCCCTTCTTGAACAGCGAAGTCTCGGGCGTGTTCAGGTACTTGGGTCCCTCGTCACCGGGGTCGAGCTTGCGGGCGCCGAACGCGACCGTCTCGCCCGTCAGGTCCCTGACGGGCCACATCAGCCGGCCGCGGAACATGTCGATGAGGCCGCGTCTGCCCTGCCTGGCCAGGCCCGCCCTGGTCAGCTCCTCGTCGGTGAACCCGCGGCCGCGCAGGTGCCTGGTCAGCTCGTCCCACGCCGCCGGGGAGTAACCGACGCCGAACCGCTCGGCGTCGGCCAGCCCGAAGCCCCGCTCGGCCAGGAAGTCGCGGGCGGGCTTTGCGGAGTCACCATGGATCCGTTCGGAATAAAAATCCGCGGCCACCTTGTGAGCTTCGACCAGCCGGCGGCGCTGGCTCGTCTCCTGGCCGGGCACGTAGCCGCCCTGCTCGTAGCGGAGCTCGATGCCCGCGCGGGCCGCCAGCCGCTCGATCGCCTCGGAGAACGACAGGTGCTCGATCTCCTGGACGAACTTGATGACGTCGCCACCCGCGGTGCAGGAGAAGCAGTAGTAGAGCTCTTTCCCTGGCGTCACATTGAAGGACGGCGTCTTCTCGTCGTGGAACGGGCACAGTCCCTTGAGCGAGCCGCCGCCCGCGGGGCGCAGCTGCAGGTACTCCCCCACCACGTCGGCGATGGGCGACCGCTCGCGGACCGCCGCGATGTCTTC
>Ga0335073_10017597_pt1 | contig 10003 bp, 12 predicted proteins | sample Lox_Sample_22_FD_207093 | JGI IMG/M metagenome (GOLD analysis project Ga0335073, IMG submission 207093) | Soil microbial communities from Loxahatchee National Wildlife Refuge, Florida, United States - Lox_Sample_2.2 | ecosystem: Environmental > Terrestrial > Soil > Wetlands | place: USA... | reverse complement strand
AGCGATTTTCAACCCTGGGGCAAGCGTGACCGCGAAGGGCCAGATTGCTCTTGTGGCTGTAAATTTTATTTCCGGCTTTCTGGAAATGTCGGTGGCGACTGGGGGGTGTGCTGGAATCCTAAGAGTCCGAGAGCGGGGTTGGTTACTTTCGAACACCAAGGATGTCCGCAATTCTCTTATGATACACGGTGGGACAAACTGTGAGCGAATACCGCCTAGTCTGCAAGAAATGTGGGATGGTCGTGCCGCAAGAGCAGTTGGACACGGCTTGCAGCGTAATCTGCTGGCTATCGCCACATCCGGTCATTCGCATGGAAGTGCCGTGCGCGTGTGGCAGTGATGAGTATTTGCTGAAAGTGGAGCAGGACGAGTTATGGCCGATAAGTTGATAACTGCACAAATGGTCTACGATGCAATCGACGCAGGGTTGAGTAGTGACGGTTATCTCGCTAACTGTGGTGGCGGCGACCATTTCGATGGCGGCAAGATAATCGTTGATGGCGATTTGGACTGCGAAGCAGCGGCCAATTTTCTGAATGAAGTGCTGTGGCCAAAGGAAGGTGTACCATCAAAGACGCGCTAAGAAATGAATTGGAAGTTGGCGATGCAATCCACGTCAAAGTAGAAAACACTTGGATTCCCGGCGTGATTATGAAATTACAAGAAGGTGGCTTATCGCTCGCTATCGCTGTGCCTCCCGGCCAGCCTGCTCCGCAAACTCCTGACACGTTGGTGATCCAACTAACTTTCGCGTGCCCTGAGCCGCACGGTATGCCGCATGGTACGATTCTGAAACTGTGCAAACCAAGTGAAACTGGGACGGTGCTCCAGTGAGTGAAGAAACAGTTAAGCTAGACGAAAACATTCTGTGGATCGGCCACGCGGGATTTGAAGGATTCTTCGAAAAGATCATCGTGCTACAAGACGATTACAAATCTGGCTACGAGTGCCCACGCTGCTTGGGGAAAGATGTCCGAACCGTAGGCGGAAAAGAACTTTCTATGGTCGCTTGCGAGAATTGCAGTGGCGCTGGGCACTACGAACGAAACGGAAGCGAACGCAAATGCGCGGCGTGCGACGGCAAGGGCTACGTAGCGTGCCCAGAATGCGGCGGATTGGGCGGAACACTCATCATGCCAGAACAGTCGCAAGGCCGACCCACAACCGGAATCGTCTTGAGCGTCGGTGAGGATGTAAAACGAATCAAGTGCGGAGACAAAGTTCTCTACCCTTCCACCGCTGGCCACGCCTTCGACATCAAAGGCAATGATAAGCAAGGGAACGACGCACAAGGAACAGTTGTAGTGATGTACGAACGAGATGTGCTGGCGCGGCTGCACGGATCACTCGAATACCGGGATGTGCGCCGGTCGATGGCGTTACACACGGTCGAATAGATGAAATGGAAAGAATTAAAAGTCCCGTCCGTAAGTGCTGATCCTACCGGATACCTAAAAGCAGTTCGTCTCAATTCTCTTGGTTCGCTTTTTTTCTTCGCTAAAGAAGTGCTCGGCAAGCGCCGACTTACCACACTCCACCAGCATCTTTGCCACAGTCTAGAAGCGGAAGATTTACACCTTGTTCTCGAAGTCTCGATGGGATTCTTCAAAACGACCCTTTCTACCGCACTTTCCGTGTGGTGGGCGATTCCATTTCTTCCCGAAGATGAAACAGAAATGCGAGCGCTTGGCTACAAAAAGGAATGGCTGCGGTATATGCGAGCGATTCACAATCCCAACACACGCACACTATACGCACACGAAATCGACAAGCGAGCGGTGGACATTGGGAAAGATGTGGACTATATCTACTTCGAAAACGATTTATATCGCGAACTGTTTCCGTCAATCCTGCCTGACCGCGATTGCGAATGGAATGATCATTCAAAATACCAGAAACGCTCACGCGATTTGCCGATGGACCCGACAAATCCGACATTCGCTTACTGCGGAGTTGGCCATGCGCTGCAAGGTGTTCACCCAGATTCCACAATAGAAGATGACGTATTCGGGAAGGCCGCGCAGTATTCGATGCTTAAGGGTGATGGTCGAATCCGCGATGACACCGTGCGGTGGCACCAGCAATTAACCACGCGGCTTGATACATCGTTCGGAACTGACAAGCATCTTGGTCGCCAGCTAGTTACAGCAAATCGTTGGGGCCATATGGATTTGAATTCGTGGATTGAACAAAACCAACCGCACTTCAAATTCGAACGCCACAGTGCAGAAGGCGGTTGCTGCAAAGTGCATCCGGCAGGAAAATCTATCTTTCCCGAAGAGTGGCCTTGGGAGCGCTTAAAGCAAAGAGAACAAGACCTCGGACGATACGACTACTGCCACTTCTACCTAAATCAGACCACTATGCCAGAGGAGCACGTATTCGATTCTTCTTGGCTACGCAAATACACATTCGCTAAATCACGTCCCGATCTGGCCGATGATGACCGCCGAAATAGCTTGCTCATCCAACACAAAGTTTATGATGGCGAAGTATTGAGGGATTTTCAGGCCGGGGTGCTCGACATCGTTATTCTCGTTGACCCAAATCACAACAAGAAAACAAAACGTACCAAGCATGTGATCCTCACAATCGGGATTGACCCGGAGTCTGAAAGGATTTATCTCCTGCACATCTGGGAGGATGATTGCACATATTCGATTCTCGTTGACCAGCTTTATAAAGTTCACGGGAATTGGACAAAGCACAACAGCATCACGGGATTCAAGGAACCGCCGATTTATATGGGGGCGCTGGCATTTCGCCTGCTATCGTTCTACCTCGACCAACGCGAAAAGACTCGCTTACCGATCATCCAATTTGATGACGATGATTCATTGGCGGCAATAAAGAACCGCGTAGAGAGCCTAGAACCCATCATAAAGAACAAACAAGTATGGTGCCATCCAAGCCAAACCGCGTTCATCGAAGCAGTGGCCAACTATCCCGCGTGCGACTTGAATGTTCTAGATGTGCTCGGGCACTTCCCTCAACTCTTCAAAGTCACGCGCAAAGAGAGCGACGGGTTTTTGCAAAAGCAACTGGCAGCTTTCACAAATCGACGTAGCGGGATTGGAGGATACTAATATGAAAGAGCAAACAACCAAACTGCGATTGGTCATACGATTGATGGAGATTAGTGAGGATTTAGCGAAGCGTTGCGAATCTGGAGAGTTTTCTGATTACGAAAGTAATCATGCCTGCCCCAAAATCGAACTCGTCGGATGCCTTTCGAAAATCTACAAGAACACCACGAATTTAAAAAGGGGACAATTGGCTTACAATCTCGCGCAGGAAGTTATGGAAGGATATTGGGATGAAACAAGAGAGGAAGCCGAGGCATGGTTCGACAGAGAGGGTAAGGATTTACTAAAGTGAAATTCACGCGGGAAAACTGCGAAGATGTGACGAGCACGATTGCTCGGGCGATGGAATGCGCTGACAAAATGAGAACTGTTGTTATCCTGTATGAAACGTATGAAGACAATAAAAGTTCGACGGGAGGAGTGATTACCCAAGACACGGCGACACTCTCGCAAATTAATTGGCTTGTCGATATGGGAAAGGCTTGGCTTATGAATTTAGTGGTACGTGGCGAAGATTGAGATGTGTTAGTATCACCGCATAATGGCAACTCAGCCTACCATCACCGAACGCCAGCCAAGAGACTTCGAATTACGCACTGTCACGTTCAACGCTACAGTGATGGACTCGATCAACGAGTGGTTACACAAGCAAATTGAATCGCTGATAAACCGGAACAAAAAACTCCATCAGAAGTTAATTCCCGAATGGCGCAAAATCGTAGAAGGTGAACCCCGCGAAGAGGATAAGAGCTTTCCATTCCCTAATTGTAGCAATTTAGTCGATCAACTCGTAGGCGAGTCTGTGGATGATTTAGTCGCTCGCGTACTCGGCGTGATGTGGCTCACCGCTCCACTCTGCTACTTCAAATATCCACCGACGAAGGACCCAGAAGAAACGCTTCGATACTCCGACAAAGAGAAAGCGCTGGAAGATTTCCTCGACCGCATGGCCTGCAATCCCTTTGGCCTAAACTTGTACCCATATCAAAATAAGTGGTTCACGGACGCGGCTGGACTGGGCAAGGGTTACATTGGACTCATTCCAGAGGAGCGCATCGAAGCGACGTACATCGGTTACGAAGATAACAAAAAGCGAGCCAAGTTTTCTAACGATACGATTTACGAGGGACCGAAATTAATCAATCTCCGCTACGAAGATATTCTCGTCCGCGACTCGGACATACCATTCGAAGAAAACGATCCCATAGTAAAGCGCTGCACTCTTAACAAGCGCAAATTGCAAGAGCGTGCGTATCGCGGCCAGTATGACCCCGAAAAAGTGAAAGAGATTATCGGCAAGCCTGATCGCTACGGCGAGAATGAAACGAAGCAACGCGAGAACAGGCGCAAGGGCGTTAGCGAAGTTCAAGACACCACAGTAGCGGAATGGGATATTTACGAGTGTTATTTCTCTTGGTGGCACAACAAAAAGAAATACCGATTGATCGCTTGGTATCACCAATACACCAAGACACTCCTGAATTGCGTGTTCAACTACATTCCCAAACATCAAATCCCGATCATCGAAACACGCTTGTCCGTGGATGGCAAGGGATTCGCACAGATGTTGAAGCACTATCAAGAGGAAGTGAGCACAGCAAAGAACCAGCGCAATGACGCTATCCTATACGGAATGCTCGGCATCAACACGATTGACCCACAGGTGCGAAACATCGACCGCAACTTTACGCTCTGGCCGGGGGTGAATTTACCAGCGCCGAAAGATGCGTTCCAGCACTACGAAGTGGCAAGCCCAGCGATGGGTGGATTATCGCTGCAAAATGAAGAAGCGATGCGGCAGCAAGCCAGAGCACGGGCTGGAGTAGATCCGCCGATCAATGCGATGGGCGCTGGGGGCTTGAACAAGAAAGGGCAATTCGGCGGCTCAATGGGAACGATGGCCGTGCTGCAAGGATCGAACTCGCGCACCGCGCACCGCACATCCGGTTTCCGACACTCCAATGTGCGTCTCTATTCTCTGACCACTGATTTTTACGGAATGATGGATTTAGGCGACACCGATACCGTAAAAGAAGCGCTGGATGATTTCCTTGCCCGTGATTTGCAAATACCTCTTCGCGCATCCGACGCGAGCATGAACCGCGAAGTGACGAAACAAAATCTCATCATTCTGAATCAAGCCTTAGAAGCCTACGTGCAGCGGACAAGTTCACTCATTCAAGCGTATCTGCGACCGGACGCGGGAGACATTCACTACAAAAAGTGGCTGCGCGGAATCATCATCGGACGCCAGCGCATGATGCAGGAAACCATCAAAGAATTCCAAGTGTCGAACAATCCACAGGAATACGTGCCCGATGTAGAATTGGAGAAGCCCGAAAATGTCGTACCGCAGCAACCGCAAGGACAAGGTGGTGGACCCGGAAACGTGCTTTCGATGGCCCAGGCTGTTCAAGGACGTGGAGCAGGTGGACCGCCTACTGGCCAACCCGGAATGGCAGGTGCTTTGCCAGGACTTGATGCAACTCTTGGAAGAACGCCAATCTGAGGTGATACACAAGCTGCCGACTACGATGGAGGCGCAAGCACAAGAGAATTTTCTAAGGGGCAAGATTTCAGTTTACGAAGATTTGTTGGGGCTAAAGGAAGAAGCGGAGCAGTGGAGAGAAATGAAGCGGGGGAAGTGATGCGAACACGAATCATCCTGCGAACAGTCACAGACGAACTGTGGTGCGAGATAAGCGAATATCAATGGGATAAGTTCCTGCTCTCCCAAGACCGGATGCTTCGCCGCCGAAAAAAGGACTTGACTGGTACCAGTACGAAAGGTGTAGAGTCAGTTGTAGGAGTACTGATACCAAATGGCGAAATGGAACATTCTCGGGAACAAGGAAGAGAACAAAGAGCAGTCGCAACAGGAAGTTGATGCACTTATTGAGAAATTAGCGCCTGCTTTTTCAAAACTGCTTGAACCGCTCGCAACATCTGTCACGAACATCAACAAGAAATTTGAAGCGCTTGAAAGCGCGGCATCCACCGCCGAAGCGGAAGAGAGAGCACGCCAAGAAGCAGAACGCGCCGCGAACCGCACGCCGGAAGAAAGAGACACCGACGACAAAAAGAAACTTCTTGCCTTGGCCGTTCTGACTAATGCACGAATCACTGAACAGGAAGTGATGGCGAATGCTTCACAGCGCTGGCCCCACCTGATTCCTAAGATTCAATCGCTAATGAATGAGCGATCCGTCGAAGAGAAAGCGCGACCGAACTACAAAGCGCTGTGTGAGAACATCGTGAAGTTGGTAGTTGGCGATGAGGCAATCAACAGCGGATTGCGCTACGACGGAAAGAACAAGCAATTCTTTTTGGAAGATGGCTCCAGCGCCGGCAATCAAGATACCTCAGTTCTGAATGACCCCGATCTATCGTGGACGAATCCGCACAATCCCGGTCAAACTCTGACTGCCAAGCAAACACTCGCCAAACTCGGGATCACAGACACAAAAGCATTCGAAGAGAATCTCAAGAACGGACGGTTGATGTAGCCATGAGCACGAATAACGTCCTCCCCCGCCAATTACGCAAACAGTTCGAAGATGATTTTGGACGCGATACAAACCGCTGGCCGGAAGAGTTGCGTGATTTAGTCAATCCCTCCATCCAAGCAAATCCCCGCTCGGCTCCCATCTCTGGGAAAATCGAACAATTTCTCGACAACAATTACGTGTACTACTGGGCCGAATCGAGAACCGGCCAGAATGCCAATGATGATCGTGTACAGGAATTGCGCTGGGCTGGTTGGGAATTCGCTACCACCAAAGACGTGAAGATGTGCGCGGACAGTTGCGTCAGAGGAAGAAACAAAGAAGGATTCTCGGATGAGATTCGCTCGGGCGACCGCCGCTTAATGAAGATCAAGAAAGAGTGGTACAAGGAAAAGCGCAAAGCGGAAAACATGGCGGCAATCCAGATGGCCTATCCGCAAGTGTACGATCAAACTGGAAGGCCAATGTCGACTGGTGATTTTGGAATGCCCACGCAATTTGTTGGTGATGATTTCCTCGCTGAGATGGCGTCGAAGCGCAATCCTTCGAATTCCGATGTGGCAAGGATACCAAAGTCGTAGAGGAGATGAGCAATGGCCAACGTAGCATTTGCAGACCCCATTGAGCCGTATTGGGACACAGGTGGGGCAATTTCTTTCCCCATGAACTACGGGGCAGAGGAACACGGCTCCTCTTTCCTTTATGGCTACCCCTTACAGGTAATCGCCGCTGACGGTGGTGTGGGCATTTGGTCAGGCACCGTTGGCGCCGGCAACCTGATTCTCGGGATTGCCGCGCAGAACGCGCAGAACTTGGGCACCACAGGTGCCGGTGCGCCGGTTGGCTTCTCCCCGATTACGAGCTACGGCTCGGTGGTCGGGAATTATCTTGCCAACGGCACACAGTCTGCGGCGTACATCTCGCCGCCCATGACGCCAATCTCTGACGGCTACACCTACTGGTTTGTAGCCGCGCCGACTACGGTATTCCGCGCACGCATCGGCAGTTCCAGTGGCGGCACCAACCCTGTTGCGACTGCTATTACGCAGCGCGGAGCGCCGTATGGACTCACCCAGGATGCGGTGAATAGCTACTGGTTCGTAGACACGAACAAATCGAACTCCGTGACAGTCGTTGGGTTCGATCCACTCGATTCCATCGGCACGACTGGCGGACACGTTTTGTTTGTGTTCAACCCGGCAACAGCAGTGGGCGACTTCGCCTAATCTGGCAGTGGAGAGGATGAGGAGTTAACTAAATGCAAAACTTAATGAATCGCAACCAATTTCCCCCACTGCTTGCTCCGGGGTTGCGTCACATCTTCGTGCAGTTCACGGACCTCAAAGAGCACGCTCCTCAGTATCCGCACTACATGAACGAAATGACCAGCGAGGATGCGTACGAAATCCTGTACGAACTCTCTGGCACTGGACCCATGCCGCTCATGCCGGAAGGTACGCGGCCTGCGGCAGACGGCATCATTCAGGGCGGGACGAAGAAAGTAGTCCACTTGCAGTACGGATTACTTTCCGAAGCGACACGTCAACTGATTGCCGACGAAAAGTACGGCATCATCCGCAAGATGCCGGAATCGCACGCACGTTCCGGGTTGTTTGGCCGGGAGGCGGTATGCTGCTCCCTCTTTAACCTCGGCACCACGCTTACCACAACCAACGGAGTGTCGCTGTTCAACACTGCTCAACCGCTCATGGGCGGTGCAGCGGCGACCTCCATTTCCCCCAACATCTCCACGATCATCAACTCGGCAGGTACTTATCCTAACCGGCCCAACCCGGATACAGACTTGACGATGACTTCTTTGCAGCAAATGATTGTGATGTTCGCACTACAACCGGATGATCGCGGTATTCCGACGCACGTAAAGCCAAAGTTTCTCGTTCACTCTCCCTTCCAGCGCCGCAATGTGCGCGAATTGCTCGGCTCCCCCGGCGTCCCTGGTTCCAGCAATAACGAATTGAACTGGGTGCAAGCAGAAAATTTGGTGGGGTTGGAATTGAACTACCTCACCACGCCGAACGGCTGGGGATTGATAGCTGACAAAAGCGGCCACCAGCTTGACTTCTTCGAACGTGAACCGCTCATGGCGCAGACGGACGATGATTTCAAGACACAGGTGCTCATGTTCCTGTCCACGCAACGCTTTGGTGTTGTAGCTTTGACCTGGCGCGGGACGGCGTTCAGTTACGGGGCTTAATTCGGAGGACTGATGCCAAGTTATCTACCATTCGTTGAGGGGATTTCACTCGGCTTGTCCCCGGAAGTGACGAATCAATACTTCCAGCAATTCACTGCCGATTCCTCGCCAACCGGGAGCAATATCGGTGGGGTAATGTCGGACTGCGCGGTGATCTACCAGTTGACCAGCGCACAGTTGCTTGCGCTCAACTCGACAGCCGTGCAGTTAGTCGCTCCTCCGACTGTGGCGGGGATACCGTCTTATATGTATCCCCCTGCTGGCTACCTGTACATCCCCACAACGCTGACGCTGAAATATGTCTACGGCACCACCGCATACACCATCGCCGGAACTTCGCCGGTAATCCAGATTGAGTACACCGGACAAACGACCTCGTTGCTGAATATTTCTCCAACCGGCTTAGTGGACCAGACGGCGAACAAAATAGCGACCGTAGCCTTGCAATCAAACGCTTCGACCACGCTATCCACTATTGCCAATCTCGGTCTGGAAGTGAAGCTAGGCGGAACCACGCCGTCACTTACTCTGGGAAACGGTACGGTAACTCTGACGTTGCTGTACAATATCATTTTGCTGCTGTGAGGCTTAATGTTCCATCTGGTGAAAATCTCTTCTGGAGCGAACCAGCTAAGACCCGTTCGCTTGCAGTGCGCGTGTAACGTAGCAGGAGATTTTCCCAGCCTAGAACATGCAAAAGTTTTCGCGCACCGGCACCTCGGCAGACTTACTGGCATAGCGCACGGTCGCGTAGAAGTAGCCCCAGAACTGATCCCACAACCAGCAGAAGTGTTTCTCGAACCAGAAGTCACAAAAAAAAACGAGGAAGAAGTCAAAGAGACGGTAGGTGATGCTTGATCTGGCGCTCGTACATGGAAGTGGTTTATTGGACATGTTCCCGCTGTCAGCAAAAGTGGCCTATTGAGGACTGCTCTTGGGACAATGGCCTGCTCGTCTGCAACTACCGCTGCAAAGACCAATCCGTAAATGGCGCACTTGAAAATGCGTGGGCGAAAGAATGTAGCAGGGACCGGCAGGAACTTGTGCCCGACCCAAAACTCATTCATCCCATTGATCCACGCAATCAGATTGACACCGTGCCTGCTTCTTCGGGAGTTTATTAGCTATGGCGAATTTGACCGCGAATCCTTGGTCGTTTACCTCAACCGATGCTGCGAGCACGGCTGCGATTACCA
>Ga0335073_10017596_pt1 | contig 10003 bp, 8 predicted proteins | sample Lox_Sample_22_FD_207093 | JGI IMG/M metagenome (GOLD analysis project Ga0335073, IMG submission 207093) | Soil microbial communities from Loxahatchee National Wildlife Refuge, Florida, United States - Lox_Sample_2.2 | ecosystem: Environmental > Terrestrial > Soil > Wetlands | place: USA: Florida... | reverse complement strand
GTCGGGGCCATGGTCCGACGCAGCCTCTCGCAAGGCGACATCGTACGCAACGGCGACGTGATGCGGCCGGGCGACCATGGCTTCCTCGCCGCCGTTCTGGCGCCGGGCATGCGGGCCGTGACCATCGCCGTCGACGATATCTCCGGCTCCGCCGGATTGATCTGGCCCGGGGACCATGTCGACGTCATCCTGACCGAGAACATCTCCGGTCCGAACCTGGCAGCCGGCCACAACGTCGCGGCCGAAACCGTACTGTCCAATGCTCGGGTGATCGCGATCGATCAGCAGATCATCCAGGGCGCGGTGGCTACGCCTGACAAGCTGGCCAAGACAGTGACGCTGGAATGCAGCGAGGACCAGGCCGAGCGCATCTCGGTCGCGGTACGGCTGGGGCGGCTGTCGCTGTCGGTCCGCTCGGCCGATGTAGCGAACCAGGACTCCCGGCCATCAAGCAACGGCAAGACCGTCTGGGCTGCCGATGTTTCGCCGGCGCTCGGCGACGCCACGCCGCCGGCGGCCGCCGACGTGGTCCATGTCTATCAGGGTGGTGGCGACGTGAGGGAGTTCCGGCCATGATCAAATCTGTCCCGCGATTGATCACCGAGGTCTGCATCGCCGCGATCCTGCTTGGCGCGCCCTGCGCCGAGGCCGTGGAAGCGCCGGCGGTTGCGCCGCCCGTCGCTCAGCCTGCACCCCCTGCACAGCAGGTCATGGTGTTGCAGGCTGGCAACGGCAAGGTCGTGAAATTGGATGGTCCCGCGACGAACATCTTCGTCGCCGATCCGAAAATCGCCGAAGTGCGGCCGGCCAGCGCATCGACCTTGTTCGTGTTCGGCATTACGCCCGGCAACACCACGGTTGCCGCCATGGACAATGCCGGTCATGTCCTCGCGCAGTACGATCTGACGGTGCAGCCTTCCGAGTACGGCGCCCAGGCGGCGCAGGCGATGATCGCGCGCCTGCTGCCAGGCAGCCAGGTGCGGGTGAATGCACAACAGAAGGGGCTGATGCTGACCGGTTCCGTGGCCACCCCGCAGGACGCGGCGCAGGCCGCGGCCATCGCCAAGGACTATGTGGGCGATAACCCGACCGTCGATAACGAACTCAACATCATGGCGCCGGTGCAGGTCACGCTGAGCGTGCGCATCGCTGAAATGTCGCGCGAGGTCGTGCGCAACATGGGCATCAACTGGTCGGCCGTGACACAGTTCGGTCAGATCGGCAGCATCCTCCAGTCGATATCTTACAGCGCCTCGGGCGCCGGCATCACGCCACCCTCACCCACGGCCAAAGGCGTCGGTATCCTCGGCGTGATCGACGCGCTGGCAAACGACAATCTAGCACAGATACTGGCCGAGCCGAATTTGACCGTGATGAGCGGCCAAACCGCGAGCTTCCAGGTCGGCGGCGAGTACCCAATCCCGGTTGCCAGCGGCAACAGCAATCAGATCACGGTCACCTACAAGGATTTCGGCGTACTGCTGTCCTTCGTGCCGACGGTGCTCAGCGACGGCCGGATCAATCTCCATGTCGCCCCGCAAGTGAGCGACCTCAACACGGCGAACGCCATCCAGGTCGCTAACGGCGGATTGTCGATTTCCATCCCCGGCCTGAACGTCCGCCGCGCGGAAACAACGGTGGAGCTAGGCAGCGGCCAAAGCTTTGCCATCGCCGGACTGCTGGAGCAAAACACGGCTCATAACACCTCCGGCATTCCGGGCGCCGGCGATGTGCCGGTGCTGGGGGCGTTGTTCCACGACAACCAGTTCCAGCGCACGGAAACCGAGCTGGTCATCATCGTGACCCCGTACATCGTGCGGCCGGTAGACAATCCCGCGGCCCTGCACCTGCCGACCGACAACTACACGCCGCCGACCGATCTCGAGCGTCTGCTGCTGATGAAGCAGGTCTCCGACAGCACAGCGGCAGTGCCGGTGCGCATTCCCGGCGCGGCTGGGTTCATCGTTCAGTGAGGTACCGGATGTCGTATCCAAGCGCTTTATGCCTTCTCGTCGGAACCAGCCTGCTGGTGCTCGCCGGCTGCCAGTCGCGCGACCCTTATCTGCGCACCGACGTGTGGAATCCCACCGGGGCCAATGCCGGCAACATCGCCGCGATGGTCGCCAACCCGCAGGACCTGATACGCGGCCACGGCGGCGGCGCCGAGGACTCGCACGAACCCACTCTCGCAGTCGGACACATCTGGAGCGACCAGCCAAAGCCGCTTGGTTCCACCTCCGGCGGCTCCGGCGGCGGCGGGTCGGGCGGCGGTTCCGGCGGCGGCAGTTAGGGGAGCTGACCATGCCTGACGATGCTAGCCTGCCCGTCCCGCCCGAGGGCCTCGATCATTTCAACGACGCCGCGTCGGCGCGTTATGATCGTCCGTCGCTGACTGGCTTTGTCACCGACGCCCGCTCGGAAGAGGCGCTGCGTGACGGCCTCGGCGAAGTCACGATCGAGCAATTGGACATCCGCCGCGGTGGGGTGCGCGCCGCGGTGACGGCAATGCAGAAATCGTCCACGCCGAAGGTGCTGGTGGTCGATGTCAGCGGCGAGGACCAGCCGCTGAGCGCGCTCGGCGATCTCGCCCATGTGGTGGAGCCGGATGTCTGCGTGCTGGTGATCGGCGATACCAATAACGTCGATTTCTATCGCGAGGTCACGCGCGGACTCGGCGCGGCGGACTATCTGGCCAAGCCGCTGACGCGCGATACCGTCGCCCGGCACTTCTCCGCCTTCCTGCGCGGCAAGACCCCGGCATCGCAGGCCGCCCTGGGTGGACGCTCAATCTCCATCACCGGTGTGCGCGGCGGCGTTGGCGCCACCACGCTTGCGGTCAACCTCGCCTGGAATTTCGGCGTGGGAATGCGGCGGCATACCGTATTGCTCGATCCGGACATCCAGCGTGGCAGCGCCGCATTCCTGCTGAACGTGCAGCCGGGACCCGGCCTGCGTGTCGCGTTGGAAGCCCCGGAACGACTCGACTCGCTGCTGGCCGAGCGAGCGGCACAGCCCGCCGCCGATCGTCTGCATGTGCTCGCCGGCGAAGAGGCGGTGGCGATCCACCCCAACCCCGCGCCCGGCGCCGCGCGCGTGCTGCTGGACGCCTTGCGCAGCCGCTACAATTTCATCGTCGCCGATGTGCCCTATGCCCCCGTGCCGCTGTACCGGGATTTGCTCGACCTCGTCGATCAGCGCGTACTCGTCATGGAGCCCACCCTGGCGGCGGTACGCGATACCCTCCGCTTGCTCGCGTTGCCCGGCACGGACGAACAAGCGCAGCGCGCCATCATCGTGCTGAACCGGGTCGGCATTCCCGGCGGCCTGACACGCAAGCAGGTGGAAGACGCGCTGAAGATGAAAGTGGATATCGCGATACCCGACCTGCCGCGCCAGGTCGGCAACGCGGCAACGCTTGGTGAACCGGCGATGACCACCTCCAGCGGTTTCCGCGCGGGTGTCCACGAGGTGTGCCGCCAGGTCGCCTTCGTCGGCCTGCTGGATACCGCCCTGATTTCCACCGGCGCTCAGGCTGCCGGCGGAAGCAGTCGCAAGCGTTGGAAACTGTTTGGACGCGACGCATGAGCGCAAATCACTCCTTCGGCCGCCGCATGACCCCTGCACCGATCCCGATGCGGCCGCACGCGCCGCCCAAGTCCGAGCCGCCGCCGCCGCCCTATCCACCGGCAAGCAGCGCACCGGAAGAATCGATCATCGAGCTGCGCAACATCTGCCTGGCGCGTCTCGATCCCGCCGCGGTCGCCGCCATGCCGGAGGACCGGCTCACCGCCGACGTGGAACGGCTGATCTCGGAGATCGCCACCGAACGCCGCATTCAGCTCAATGCGCGCGAGCAACGTGCGCTTGCCGGTGAGCTGGTCGACGACATCCTCGGCCTTGGCCCGCTGGAACCGCTGCTGGAAGACGAGACCGTCAGCGAAATCATGGTGAACGGTCCGGACAAGACCTTCATCGAGCGCAGCGGCAAGCTGATGCTGTCGCATGTGAGATTCCGCGACACCCAGCATCTGGCGAACATCTGCCAGCGCATCGCCGCGGCGGTCGGCCGCCGCATCGATGAGGCGAGCCCCATGGTGGATGCCCGCCTGCGCGACGGCTCGCGCGTCAACATTGTGTTCCCGCCGCTCGCGCTCGACGGGCCTTACGTCTCGATCCGAAAGTTCGGCCGCAAGGACATCGACTTCGGCAAGCTGGTCGAGTGGAAGGCGATGTCCCGCCAGGTCGCCCGGATCCTGGAGATCGGCTCGCAAGCCCGGTTGAACGTCATCATTTCGGGCGGCACAGGGTCCGGCAAGACCACACTGCTGAACGCAATGTCCCGGCTGATCGCTCCCGGCGAACGTATCGTGACAGTGGAGGACACCGCCGAGCTGCGCTTGCAGCAGCCGCATGTGGTGCGGCTGGAAACCCGGCCCGCCAGCCTCGAAGGCAAGGGCGAGATCACCCAGCGCGAGCTGATGAAGAACGCGCTTCGTATGCGCCCAGACCGCATCATCATCGGCGAGGTGCGCGGCGGCGAGGCGTTCGACATGTTGCAGGCCATGAACACCGGCCACGACGGCAGCATGTCCACCATTCACGCCAACACCACGCGCGACGCGCTGACGCGTGTCGAGAACATGGTGCAGATGGGCCAGATGGGCCTGCCGTCACGCGCCATCCGCACCCAGATCGTCAGCGCCATCGAGCTGATCGTGCAGGTGGAACGCCAGCGCGACGGCGGCCGCCGCGTGACGCAGGTGACCGAAGTCTGCGGCATGGAAGGTGAAGTCATCACGATGAACGACATCTTCCAGTTCGAGGTCCAGGGCGAAGGACAGAACGGCAAGTTGTTCGGTCGCTACAACGCCAGCCGCACGCCGCCGTCGTTTCAGCGGCGGCTGGCATATTTCGGGCTCGACAAGGCCTGGAAGGCCGCCATGGACGACCTGGAGCCATGATGCAGAATCACGGCCTGTTATGGGTGCTGATGATCATGTCCTGCCTGTCGTTGGCGGGACTGGGCGTCAGCGGCATGATGGTGTCGAAAGCGCAGACGGTGAAGGCGAAGCGCCTGGCCCGGATGAATGCCGTGTCGTCGCCGCATATCAAGGCGGCGCCCGAGTTTGTCTCCGCGTTCATCCGCGCACCGCCGAAGCGCAACCGGTCGCTGCCCGACCTCATGGCCTCGGTGTTCGGCTTCGACCTCAACAAGCCGGAGCATCATCCGCTCAAGTGGTGGATCATTTTGCTGATCACCTTCGTGGCGGCGAAGATCGTGCAGTCGCTGGCCAACGGGCTGGTCGGCAGCATCTCCTGGCTGGCGCTTCCCGTCGTCTGGGTCGCTGCCTCCCGCTACATCTTCGGTGCTGCCGAAACCCGCCGTAAGGTCGCTCTGCTGCGGCAATTCCCCGATGCGCTGGCGATGATCGTCCGCTCCGTGCGCGTGGGCATCCCGGTGATGGAGGCGGTCCGCGCCGTGGCACGCGAGACCCCGGAACCGACCGGCCCCGAATTCGCCCGGCTGGTGGACCAGGTGTCGATCGGTGTTTCGCTGGATGAAGCCGTCATGGAGATGTCCGAGCGCTGCGGGCTGGCGGAATACCGGTTCTTCGCCACCGCCTTATCGCTGCAGAACCAGACCGGCGGCACACTGAGCGAGACCCTGGAAAATCTGGCGGAGGTGATTCGCAAGCGCGTCGCGCTGGCCGCCAAAGGCAAGGCGCTCGCCTCCGAGGCGCGCACCAGCGCGATGGTGCTTGGCGCGCTGCCGATCGTCACCGGCGCCGGCATCTGGGCGCTGAATCCCAGCTATGTCGACATGATGTTCACCGATCCAACCGGCCGCATGCTGTTCGGCATCGCGGTGCTGTCGTTGTCGACCGGAATCTTTCTGATTCGCACGATCATCCGCAAGAGCCTGTCATGAACGAGCATCTGCTGATCGGCGGCGGCTTCCTCTTCCTGCTCCTCCTGGCCATTCCCGCGGTCTGGATGATGGGCGAGATCCGTCGCGAGGAACGCCTGGCGGCCCGCGTCCGATTGATCCACGGCCAGGCACCAAAGGCGCGTAAGACGGCCGAGCCGCAGGCCATCCGCGCCGTGGTGCTCAACGCCATCTCCGCCATCGGCCAAACGATCCTGCGCAGCGGCATGGTCTCGGCCGGCACGCTGTCGGAGGTGGAGAACACACTCGCCGCCTCGGGCCTGCGTGGCGCCCAGGGCGTCGGATTGTTCATCGGCGGCAAGCTGCTGTTGATGGTCACACTGCCGGCCTTCCTTTGGCTGCTGGTGCGGCACTGGGGCATGCACGGCATGATTGCCACCATCCTGCCCGCCGGAGCAGGGGTGATCGGACTGCTGCTGCCTGACTGGCTGATCGGCAACCAGCGCAAGCGCTATCTGGCGCGGATCGAGCAAGGGTTGCCCGACGCGCTGGACATGCTGGTGATCTGCACCCAGGCCGGCCTCGGGCTTGGTCCCGCCATCATCCGGGTGGGCACCGAGTTGCAGCACGCCTATCGCGAGATCGCCATGGAGTTCGAAAAGACCGCCAACGAGCTGCAGGTCATGGCCGACGCCCGCGTCGCCATTCTCAACCTGGGCACCCGCACCGGCCTCGAATCGCTGAAGCGGCTCGGCACCACGTTGGCGCAGACCCTGCAGTACGGCACCCCGCTTTCCGACGCCCTGCGTGTGCTCTCGTCCGAGATGCGGCAGGAGATGCTGACCCGGTTCGAGGCGCGGGCCGCCCGCTTGCCGGTGCTGCTGACCATGCCGACGATCGCGTTTATCCTGCCGTGTGTCTTTATTATCGCGGGCGGCCCTGCCATGATCCAAGTCATGCGGACGTTCAGTCACTGATGCCCGATTCGCGGATGCGTCGCGGGCCCCTGGTCCTGCTTATCCTGTTGGCCGCCTGCGGACGCACGGCCTCCGATATGTCTGCCTTGCAGCCTGGCGTCGACGTGGCGCAGGCGGCGCTGCGCGGCGGCTCGCCGCAGACCGCGCTGCAGATTGCCAGTCACGTGCTGCAAACCGCACCAGGCAATGAAGCGGCCCTCGTGGTTCAGGGCGATGCGTTGACCGAGCTCGGCCGGGTCGACGATGCGCGGATCAGCTACACCGAGGCATTGAAGAGCAATCCCGAGTCGGTCGGCGGCGAGATCGGCCTGGGCCGGCTGGATTTGTCGAGCGATCCCGCGAAGGCCGAGGCCTTGTTGCTGGAAGCGCTGCAGCGCGATCCCCGCAACACCACGGCATTGAACGATCTCGGTGTGGCGCGCGACCTGCGCGGCAACCATGCCGGTGCGCAGACGGCGTATCGCCAGGCGCTGGGGATCAATCCGCAGGATACCGCCGCGGAAGTCAACCTGGCCTTGTCCATGGCAATGTCCGGCTCCGCCGGCGAGGCAGTCGACATGCTGCGGCCGTTGGCCAGCGCGCCGGGAGCCTCCCGCAAGATGCAGCACGACCTGGCGGCGGCGCTGACCATGGCGGGCAATCGTCCCGAGGCCGCGCGCATCCTCAGCGCCGACCTGTCGCCGGCGCAGGTGCAACAGGCGCTTGATGCCTATGCCGCGGCTCGATCCGGTGGCCCCGCGGCGCTGGCCGTGACACCGCCCGCGACCGAGTCGGCCATCGCCCTGGCACCCCCGGCGGCGACGACGAGTCCGGTCCAGGTGCAGCTCGCCGCCGTCCCCACCCAAGCGGCGGCACAGGCGGCCTGGCAGCATCTGCAGCAGCAGATGCCAACCCTGGTTTCCGGGCGGCAGCCGGTTTTCGTCGAGGTGGAGCGCAACGGCCAGGTGTTCTGGCGTCTGCGCACGGGTGGCTTTGCCGATGAAGCGCAGGCATTGGCGTTCTGCCATCAGGCACAGGCGGCCGGCGCTGCCTGTGCGCTGGCCGGCTCCGAGGCGCCCTGATCGGGGTCTTGGAAGCAGGCAGGACGGCGCGTCCCACCGCCTGAGCGGATTCAGGCTTGGGCGGCAGTCGTGCTGGCCCGCTGCCCGTGCCGACAGTACCGCGCCTTGCGAGGGTTCAGGACCGGGCGGCTGTTCGTGCGCAGCCCGGGTCCTTGCGCAGCGGCAGGGCGCTCACGCGGCGCTTTGCCCGCACTTGCGGCAGGCGGAAGCCGACGCCGTTGCGGGCGAAATCGCCGTAGCCCTCCTGGGTCAACGCGGCGGCGATCTTGCGCTTGGCGCTCGCCTCCAACTGGTAGACGCGTTCGCGCGAGACACCGAATTGCTCGGCAAGGGCATCAAGATGCGTGACGTCGTCACTGTCGTTCATGCAGCGGGCAAGGAACACGGTGCGCTCGCGCTCGCCCAGTATTTCCTGCACCAGGACGGCGATGCGCTTGCGGGCCTTGGCATGATCGAGGCGGAGAATGACGTCGTCCTCCGGCGATGCGGCGTCGTCGGCGAGGGTGTCTTGCAGGTTCGACGCGCCGGTTTCGCCGGGCTTGTCGGCATGCAGGCTCAGGCTGCCGCCCTGCATCAGGCGCATGCTGCGCGCCACCTCCTGGCCTGACAGGCCGATGCGGCGGCCGATGCGTTCGCAAAGTTCGGATTCGGTCGGCTCGACATGTTCGCGCTGGCAGCTTCGCCGCGCTTCCGAGAGCAGACGGCCGCGCAACTGCATGAGCTGGCGATGCGCGCTGGAGGCGGGAAGCCGCACCGGCCCCGTGTTGCGTCGGACATAGTCCTGGATGAACCAGCGGATCCAGCCGATCGCGTAGGTGGAGAGCCGGCTTTCGAACCGGTCTGGATCGAAGCGGCCGATCGCCGCGCGCAAGCCGAGATGGCCCGCACCCACCAGGTCCAGCAGGTCGACGTTCAGGTGCCGATAGCGGCTGGCGATGGCAACGACGAGCTTGCTATGGCTTTCCCACAATTCGGTCAGGGCGGCCTCGCGGCTATGCTCGCTGCCGCCGGCATGGACAATGCGCAACAGGTGGCGTTCACGCTCGGCGGTCAGATTCGACAGGTCAATCTGGCGGCGGATCGCGCGGTCGGTCCACGTTCTCGCTTCCTCCATCGCTCCTCTGCTTTCATGCTCGACCCCGGATTCCCTGCCATTCCCGGGTCGTTCCGCCCGGATAGCGGCACTGCAGTTGCGGCCACGTTTCGGGCCGCAATTTCACGATGGCAGCAATCTGTCAGCACGCCGTCGCCGACGACGCTTGCTGGCGCGATTGCCGCAAAGCTGCGGCAAATATAACGGCTGCGGAATTCCCGCAGCAAGGATACCGCAGTGAATTCACCGTAGATTCTCCGCCAATCCGCCAGTCCCGCGCCGCCGTGAATCTGCCGTCGCCTGGCCTGGATGCGCGGCCATGACCGCCCGATCAGGTGTGACTTCGGCGTCAGCCAACCATGGCAAATGCCATGCAGCATCGGGATTTGGCTGCGATTTCCCTGATCCGCCGCCCGAATTGCGGTGGCGTAACCATCGGCGCCCGACGCTTACACCGTCAAGACGCATGGCGCAGCCTGATTGATCCCGAGGGCAAGATGAAGCTGCCGGAAATCGCGGCAAGTATTGACGTCGCATTGACGATACCGGCGGCTATCGCAACATTCCAACACCATGCTTCCATTACCATCGGAGCTTCAATTTCCATCGGGGCTTCCATTACCATCGGGCTGGGAAACTCAGGATCAGGACGTCGTAACGCCGCAGGTTTGGTCATGGCGTGCAAGCGGGCCAGCAAGACCGCAACGAGGGCCGCCGGTGAAGCGCGGTTTGATTTCAGGGATTTGCGCGGATACCACATTCTAGACAACCGGATTGCAATACATTGCTATATTCTACTTCAGGTTGTAGTACTATGCCAGCAACTGCCTGTGCGCGCGGTGCAGCCAGCCGCGCGCGGCCCAGTCAGCACGACGACCGTGCCTGACTGGGGATGCCTCCGTGCTCGCGGCTAGAATCTCAATATAGATCGAAACGCCACAACCTACAATAGATTTAAGATAAAATTATCTGCCCCGGAGCGGCC
>Ga0335073_10017595_pt1 | contig 10004 bp, 6 predicted proteins | sample Lox_Sample_22_FD_207093 | JGI IMG/M metagenome (GOLD analysis project Ga0335073, IMG submission 207093) | Soil microbial communities from Loxahatchee National Wildlife Refuge, Florida, United States - Lox_Sample_2.2 | ecosystem: Environmental > Terrestrial > Soil > Wetlands | place: USA: Florida... | reverse complement strand
TTGATGACGTCATAACGGGCGGATCCGAGGACGACCCAGTTCGCGTTCACCTTGAAGGAGGCGCCGCCCAGCACGCCTTCGCGCCGGTTCAACAGGCCGAGCAAAGGCTGCGGCGCATAGTCGCCGTAGAGGGCCTGCAGCGTCCAGCGGTCGAAATTGGCCCGGCTTTCGAATTCGAGCCGCTCCGGCGTGAAGGTGGCCTGGTCGAAACGTCCGCGCGCGGTGAACGAATAGACCTGGTTCGGCTGGTAGGTCACGCTGCCGACGTAATCCGAAACGGTTTTGTCGAGGCCGCTCTCCAGGCCGGTATTGGTCATGTCGGGAACTGCGAAGGAGTTCTGGCCGAACAGGGCATATGACTGGCCGAACACGATGTTGAGCGAGCCGGCGCGATTGACCTGAGCGGTGTATTGCAATCCGGCATTGACCCTGCTGCCGCCTTCGACCCGGTCCCAGCCGGAGAATTTGTCGATCGAGAACAGGTTGGAGGTGTCGAAGACCAGGCTCTGCGCGTCTTCGTTGGGGAAGGTGCCGATGCCCGTCTCGTTGGGCCGCAAAATGAGCTGGGCGATCGGCTGGATGGTCTGCGTGCCCCACGGCTCCACGTCGACGAAGGGATAGCGGTATTCGACACCGGCGGCGGGCATGGCGCGGGCGAATTCGCTTTGGCCGGTAGTGACGAAATTCGAGACGCTCGGATTGTTGTTGATCTCGAGTTGCGCCACGTCGCCGCGCACCTCGAAGAACGGCGTGATCATCTGGCCGTTGTCGGTGACCACGGTGCGGCGCCAGTCGGCTTGGCCGGAGAACCGCGTGTACTCGCCGGGGATGCTGCGCAATATGCAGCTGCCGGGCACCGCGGTGTCGGCGCTGCCGTTGCAGATGCCGGTGGCCTGGGCGTTCTGGGTGATGGCGTCGAATTCAGCCTGTTGCCGGTTCAGACTGGTGGCGTTGAATTTGTAGCTGAACTCGCCGCCAAGGATCGGTTGCGCCAGCACGTTGGAATAGTCCAGCACCGGATGAATGATCGGTATCTGGCCTTGAACGTCCTGCTGCGAGAAGCCGTAATAATAGATCGAGCGTACGTCGAAATAGCTGCGCACGCCGGCGCCGGTCAGGTAGAGCTGCGAGACGCCCTGCGCCGCGACGCCGGTTTGAAACGGATCGAAGGCGCTGGAGAATTGCCGGAGCTGGTAGTCGAACAGGAACTGCGTATCGGTCACCAGCAGGCCGGTCCAGCCCCAGACCCAGTTGTTGTTGATGGCAAACTGCCCGGCGGTCTGGATCGAGCCGCGGAAGGTGTTCGCCGTCGGGCTGTTGGGCCCGTCGCGGCTGGCAAAGTAGCCCGGATCGGTCTGAAATATGCCGGCGGCCCGGATCGAGTAGGCGCCGTCGAGCAGGCGGTGCCGCCATTCGCCTTCAAGCAGCGCGCCCTGCTTGGTCGACACCATCGTTCCGAGCGTCAGGTCGTAATTCGGCGCCAGCGCCCAGAAATATTTCGGCTCGATCGCGTAGCCGAACTGCGAGGCCTGGCTCAGGTTCGGGAATAGAAATCCGCTTTTGCGTTTCACCGTCGGGTCCGGGGCGGACATGAAAGGCACATAAGCGAGCGGGACGCCGAAGAACTCGACGCGGGCGTCCTCGAAATAGAGCATCTTCTCGCCTTCGTCGTGAATGATCCGCGCCGCCTGGACCTGCCACAGCGGCGGCTTTGTCGGATCGTCACGGCACGGTTGGCAGGCGGTATAGACGCCGTTCTGCAGGACCGTGTAGTTGCCCTTGGCGCGATCGGCGCGGGAGGCGGCAAAGCGGGTGTCGTCGGGGGTTTCCAGCCGCAGCGAATCGACGAAGCCGTCGCGGAAGTCGTCCGTGAGGTCGATCGTCTGCCCGTAGGTGATCTTGCCGTCCGGCTCGGTCAGCCTGACATTGCCCTGGGCGCGCAGCCGCTTGGTTTTCTGGTCGTAAATGACCTGGTCGGCCTCGATGGTCGCGCCCTGGTAATAGATTTGCACATTGCCGACCGCGGCGACGGTGTTGTTGGTGTAGTCGTACCGGATCTCGGTGGCCTGCACGAGCATCGGCCCGTTCGCGGGTGGTCCAGGCCGCTTGGGGGGCGGCGGCGGTTGCCGCGGAAAATGCATGAGATTGCCGGCCGACTGCGCCCGCAGCGGCTGCACCAGCAGCGCCGACGCCAACACCAGCGCAGCGAGCGCGACGATCGCCGTTACGCCGACGCCGACACCACTACGCAGACGCGCACAGAAGGGGCTACGCGAACTCGCCACTAGCCGTCCTCCTGGAACAACAGCGCGACGAATCCGGTCAGCCCGCCGACGATAACCGGGATCCAGGCTGCGGCGATCGGCGGCATGAGCTCGGCGCGGCTCATATCGTCGGTGATCTTCTGCAGGACGAACAAAAGAAAGCCGGCGGTGATGCCGCTCAGGACCATTTTCTGCACGCCGCCGAAGCGGAAGAAGCGCAGGCTGACCGAGGCCGCCAAGAGGACCATGGCGGCGAGCAGGAACGGCCGCGCCAACAACTGGTCGTATTGCAGGCGATAGCCGGCGGCGCCGAGACCGGCCCGATCCGCCATCGCGATGTAGGTCGGCAGATCCCAAAACGGAACGGTCTCCGGCGTGGCAAAGCTTTCCCGGACCTGCTCGAGCGTCAGATTGCTCGGCACGCGGTAGCTCGTTTCGACGTCGGGAGCCGCGCCGCTCGCATAAATGCGCGCATCCTGGAGCTGCCAGTAGCCCGGCTCGAGCGTGGCGCTTTGCGCTTCGATGCGCTGGCGGAAGGCGCCCTGGACGTCGAACGTGTAGATGGTCACGCCGCCGAGTTGCGCGCCCTGTTCGCGGCTCGTGGTGGCATTGATGATCGCCGCGCCGTCGGGGCTTTTCTGACGGACCCAGAAGCCGCTGGTGTTCTCCTGCAGCGCCGACATGTTCTCGCCCAGCATGTCGGCTTCGAGCCGCTTCGACCGCTCGTGCAGCATTGCTGCGACGGGATTGTAGACGGTGGTGGCGACCGCGCCGAAGATGAACGCCCCGATCATGGCCGGCGCCACGAATTGCCAGGCTGACACGCCCGCCGACCGCGCCACCACGAGCTCCAGCCGTCGCGACAGGGTCAGATAGCAGGACATCGCGCCGACGAGCACCGAAAACGGCATGATCCGCTCGGTCAGCTGCGGCACGCGGTAGAGCGAAATCTTGGCCAATACCACCGCCGTGGCATTCGGCCAGTCGGCGCCGCGGCGCATCAGCTCGACATAGTCGATCATCGCCGCCAGCACGACGACGCCAATGAACGAGCCGACCACCGAGGTCAGGAACCGCATGCCGAAATAGCGCGAGAGTGTCCCGGTGATCATGGGCGCGGCCTCAGCTCGTCGCCCGCGCGATGCGTTCGCCGATCGCGGTCGCGAACCGCGATACGGCGGCGGCGGGTTCGACCGCCTGGCCGCGCGAGATCTGCCACAGGCCGCCGGCAATCGAGCCGAACAGCGCGACATATTGGACGGCCAGCACGCCCGGCACCCGCACCCCGACGATGACGCTGACGAAGCCGACAAGCCGCAGCAGCGAGACCGCGCCGATCATGCCGAGCAGCGCCAGCGTCCGGCTCTGCCGGGTGGTTTGCGGCGGACCGAGGAATGCGAAGGCCAGGATCACGAAAGCGAAGGGATAAAGCGGCGTCGTCAGCCGGTCATGCAACTCGGACCGGTATTGATCGGGCTGCGAGGCATACAGGGCATCGTCGTGCTTGGGCCATAGCAAATCCCAGATGTATTTCTCGCGCACCGTATAGACGACGTTCTGCGGCCCGGTGGCGAACTGCGACAGATCGAACGGATAACGGTCGAAAGTGACGATGCGCGGATCGCGCTGTCCGGCTTCGAGCCGTTGAATGCTGCCGCCTTGCAGGACCAGAAACGACGCCTTGTCGTTCTTCACGATCTCGCCCTGCTGGGCGAGATAGGTGGAGTGCACCTGGGGATCGCGCCGGTCGTCGACGAAGATGCCGACCAACAGGCCGTTGGGCCGCCGGTCGGCGATGTGGAACGTCAGATTGCCCCCGACCGTGGTGAAGCGGCCTGGCTGCACGATATTGGTGAGGATGTCGGCACGCACCTGGGCGCCCCAATTGCGCAATTCGCGCAGCGCCCGCGGCGACAGATAGGCGGCGATGACGGCGACCAGGATCGACACCACCGTCGCCGCGGCGAGAAACGGCCGCAGCAACCGCCACGGCGATATGCCGGCGGCGTTCATCACGATGATCTCGGAATCGGACGACAGCTTGTTGAGCACGTGGGCGGCGGCCATCACCAACGCGATCGGTGCCAGCATCATGACCAAAAGCGGAACGATCATGCCGGTGATGCCGACAAAGACGAGGAGGGTCTGGCGCTGGCTCGTGATCAGGTCGAAATCGCGCATTGCCTGCGTGAACCAGATCACGATGGTCAAGCTGACAAGGATGATCAGGAACGCGCCCATGATGGCGCGAAATATGTAGCCGCCGATCGACCCCATCGGACTGAACATCCCCGCTGACGGCCCGTCAGGCCGCCGCTCCGGCCAAGCCGGCGCAGCGTCCCTGGAACCGACTCCCCTTAGCCGCCAATTTCATGCTTTCACAAAGTGGCTTCGCCAAGGCAAACCTATTGAACATGCACACTAAAGCGTTAATACGGGCGTTTGATAAAGGCGGCCGCGCCGAGGCCCGGTTTTGCGGCGCCAGGCGGCTTTGCACCGGCCCCGGTCCGGTTCATAACTTGGATACCATAAGGCTGCGCCGGGACCGTCGGCCGCAACGCCTCAAGCCAAAGGAACTCTTATGGCCGCCGCTCTCAAATTCAGCTTTACCGGCTTTGCCCATCCGCGCGGTGTTCTTGTTGTGTTCTGCGAGGACAACCTCAAACTCGGCCCGGCGACCAGCCGGGCGCTGGCGCCGATCGGCGATCTTCTGCGGCGAGCCGCCGCGGCAGACCGCTTTGCCGGCAAAAACGGCGCGGTTCTCGACATTATCGCTCCGGCTGGCCTGAACCTGCCGCGTCTCGTCGTGATCGGCATCGGCAAGGAGGGCGAGCTCAAGCCCCGCGATATCGTCAAGCTGGGCGGCATCGCCATGGGCAAAGTGCCGGTGGCGGCGGCCAGTGCGACGATTTTCGCGGAATTCGGTTCCGGTGCGCTCAAGGCCGAGCAGGTCGCCGATCTGGCGCTCGGCGTGCGGCTGCGCGGCTATGCCTTCGATCTCTACAAGACCAAGCGCAAGGAGGGCGAGGAACGGCCGAGCAAGGTCGAGGTGAATTTCGCCTGTTCCAATCCGGCATCGGTCGCCAAGGCCTGGGCGATCAAGGAAGCGATCGCCGACGGCGTCGTGCTTGCCCGCGATCTCGTCAACGAGCCGGCCAACGTGCTTTATCCGGCCGAATTCGCCCGCCGCGCCTCGGCGCTGACCAAGCTCGGGGTCAATGTCGAGGTTCTCGACGTTGCGGCGATGAAAAAGCTCGGCATGGGCGCGCTGCTCGGGGTCGGGCAGGGTTCCGCCCATGACTCCAAGCTCGTCGTCATGCGCTGGAACGGCGGCAAGCGCGGCGCCGATCCGGTCGCCTTCATCGGCAAGGGCGTCTGCTTCGATACCGGCGGCATCTCGATCAAGCCGGCGGCCGGCATGGAAGACATGAAGGGTGACATGGCCGGCGCGGCCTGCGTCACCGGCTTGATCCGCGCGCTTGCCGCGCGCAAGGCCAAGGTCAATGCGGTCGGCGCCATAGGGCTCGTCGAAAACATGCCGGACGGCAAAGCCCAGCGCCCGGGCGACATCGTCAAGACCATGTCCGGGCAGACCATCGAGATCATCAACACCGATGCCGAAGGCCGGCTCGTGCTTGCCGACGTGCTCCACTACGTCAACAAGCGCTTCAAGCCGAAATTCATGGTCAACCTGGCGACGCTGACCGGCGCCATCATCGTTGCCTTGGGGCATGAATATGCCGGCATGTTCTGCAATGACGACAAGCTCGCCGAGCGGCTTGGCAAATCCGGCGAGGCCATCGGCGAACGCGTCTGGCGCATGCCGCTCGGACCGGAATACGACAAGCTGATCGATTCGAAATTCGCCGACATGAAGAATACCGGCGGCCGCTGGGGCGGCGCGATCACCGCGGCGCAATTGCTGCAGCGTTTCGTCGGCAAGACGCCGTGGGCGCATCTCGATATCGCCGGCACCGGCATGGACTCGCCGCAAACCGATATCAACCGAAGCTGGGCCTCGGGCTGGGGCGTACGCCTGCTCGACCGGCTGGTGGAAGATTATTACGAGCGGTGAGGGCGCATGCCGGAAATGCTGTTCTATCACCTCAAGGGCCAGACGCCTGAACAGGTGTTGCCGGCGTTACTCGCAAAATCGCTCGAACGCGGCTGGCGGGTGGTGGTGCAGGCCTCTTCCGAGGAGCGTGTCGAGGCGCTCGACGCCCATCTCTGGACGTGGCGGGACGATTCCTTTCTGCCGCACGGCACCTGGCGCGACGCGGAAGCGGCCCAACAGCCGATCGTGCTCACGGTCAACGACGACAATCCGAACGGTGCGGCGGTTCGTTTCCTGGTCGACGGCGCCACCATGCCGGGCAACGGCGACGGATATGACCGCGTTGTGGTTCTCTTCAACGGCGACGATCCGGACGCTGTCGACGCCGCGCGTGAAAGCTGGACGAAAGCCAAATCGGAGGGGATTGAGGCCACCTATTGGCAAGCCGACGAGCAGGGCCGGTGGCGCCGGCAAGGCTGACTGCAGCCGAACTCGCAGGCTGACTCAAGAATCTGTGATATCTACATGATATTACAGCGGTTTTCTGGTCTTAATTATAAGCTGTTGCGCCCTGTTCAACGGCCCGTTTTTGGTACTATATTTTTTGCTTAGTCGCGTAGTTGAATGCTATAGTTTGTTCCATGAACAAAAATTCAGTGAAAAAGAAACGTCCCGCCAAGGTGAGCGTAAAGGCGAGCGTCAAGTCGAGTGCGAAAACGAGCCGCAGCGTGGCGGCGCGCAAGGCGCCCGGGCGTGCAGCCGCGGCAGCCCGCAAGCCGGCGGCGACCCGCCGGTCCGCGTTTGAGCCGGAGTTGCATCCGGCCATGCCCATTGCCATTCCCGAGACGGCCACCGTCACCGTCGCGCAGGTCACCGCCATCGCTTCGGCGTTGAAGACCCACAAATATCGCGTTGGCCAGACAGTGTTTTACACGTCGAGTCCGATCAGCCGGCCCGGCGCCAGCGGCAGCTACAAAGTGGTTCGCCTGCTGCCGTCCGATGGCGAGGACTATCAGTACCGGATCAAGAATGCCGGCGAGGCGTTCGAGCGCGTCGCCAAGGAAAGCCAGCTCGAACTCGAGCCCTGAGAGGGTCTCCGGGCGGTGGTGCGAAAACGCCGCTGCGCCATATTTCCGCCGCGGCAATCGGCACGGTATTTCCGTTTTGGGGTGCTAGATGTTCGGTGTTGATCCCGACATCGGGAGTTCGGCGCTGCGCCTGTGGGTCTCCGCCGGATCGGCGGCGCTGCTCGTCTTCATTTGCGCGCTCGCTTTCGATTGGACCCGGACCAGAACTTTCGCCCGCGTCGGCGTCGTCGTGCTTGGAGCGGTGCTCGGCGCAACCTTGGCCTGGGCGTTCCTCGATGCCGCGTCGGTGCGCGACCGCAGCGCCGAACGCCGCGCGCTGGAAGCTCGTGCCGCTGAACTCAATGCCGAAAGTCTCGCGCCCGGCTCGCCGCTTGCTTGCCTTAACGGACTTGCCGGCGACGACGTCGAGGCGGCGTGCGAAAAGGCCCTGTTCGCGTCGGCGGCAACCGTCGCCGGCGCCACCTCCTATGTGGCGGCGCGTTTTTCGCTCCTGGCCGACATCACGGCCTACGTCAAACGCGGCGGCGGCAACATCAATAACGTCCTGCTGCCCCTGCGCCATTCGCTGGAGGCCGACCGTTTCGGCTTCGTCGCCCACACGCTCGCGGTCGCCGACCGCTGCACCAGCGATCACTGCACGGCGCTTTCGCTGCTCGACAATCCGGGCCAGGTGCGGTCGAATTTGAACGGCCAGACGCTCGAGCGTTACCTCGACCGCTATCTCACCGTCTGGGCGCAGGCGCCCGCAATGCCGGTCGCCAGTGCAAACGTCACGGCGGCCGAGCCGCCGGCGCCGCCGCACAAGCTCGTCGATATCGACTTTCCGAGCGCCGCCTCGATCCCGCCGATCAGCATCATGAACCCTGAGCCGCCGGGCCCGCCGACCGCGGCCGCGATCGCCTCGGCGACGGCGGGTGAGCCGAAATCGGAAAAGGGCCATGAGGCGCATGAGGCCCAGCCGGCGCCGCGGCGCGTCCAGCGCAAGCCGCCGCCGGCTCCGCCGCCGCAGACCGCCGAGCAGGCGCCCGAGGTCGAACCGGTCTGGACGCCGCGCGCCGCGCCGGCCACACCGGCCGCGGCTGCACCGGCGGCTCCGCCAGCCGCCGCCGCGCCACGGGCGGCAAATGCCGCGCCCGAGGTTGCCGCGCCGGTCCAGCTCTATCCGTTCCCGCCTTCGCCGCTTGCGGGAGCCACGCCACCCAAATCGCAATGACGCCGCCGCCGAAAGGCACGTCGCCCATCGGCGGATAAACCCGAAAAGCGCTGAGCGCTTTTTGGGATCATGTTCTATGCTCCCGCCATGTTTGGCTCCGTCCTGATCGCCAATCGCGGCGAAATCGCCTGCCGCATTGCGCGCACCGCAAAACGCCTCGGCTTGCGCACGATTGCCGTCTATTCGAGCACGGACGCCCATGCGCTGCATGTGCAGGCTTGCGACGAGGCCTATTGCATCGGCGGCGCCGCGCCGCGCGACAGCTATCTGTCGATCGAACGCGTGATCGCTGCCGCCCGCGCGGCCAAAGCCGACTGCATTCATCCGGGCTATGGCTTTCTGTCGGAGAATGCCGACTTCGCGGCCGCCTGCGCCGAAGCGGGCATCGTTTTTGTCGGCCCGCCGGCGGCGGCCATTCGCGCCATGGGGCTGAAGGATCGCGCCAAGGCGCTGATGGAAAAGGCGGGCGTGCCGGTCGTGCCGGGCTATCACGGCGAACGCCAGGATTTGAAATTCCTCAAGGAGAAGGCCTACGAAATCGGCTATCCGGTGCTGATCAAGCCATCGGCCGGTGGCGGCGGCCGCGGCATGCGCCGCGTCGACAAGCATGCCGATTTCGAAGCGGCGCTGGAAAGCGCCGTCCGTGAAAGCGAGTCGGCTTTCGGCTCCGGCCGAATTCTGATCGAGAAATACATCGTCGCGCCGCGCCATATCGAATTTCAGATTTTTGCCGACCGCCACGGCAACACGATTCATCTTGGCGAACGCGATTGCTCGCTGCAGCGGCGGCATCAAAAGGTGATCGAAGAAGCGCTGGCGCCGGGCATGAGCGCGCCATTGCGGGCGCAAATTGGCGCTGCCGCAATCGAGGCGGCTAAGGCGGTCGATTATCAGGGCGCCGGCACGGTGGAATTCGTCGCCGACGGCAGCAAAGGGCTTTCCGCCGACGCCATCTGGTTCATCGAAATGAACACCAGGCTTCAGGTCGAGCATCCGGTCACCGAGAGCATCACCGGTCTCGATCTGGTCGAATGGCAGTTCCGGATCGCGGCCGGAGAAAAGTTGCCGCTGACGCAGGATCAGGTCCACTTCGACGGCCACGCCATCGAAGCGCGCGTCTATGCCGAGGATCCGGAGCGGGATTTTCTGCCCTCGACGGGGCCGATCCTTGCCATGCGGCTTCCCGCCGACGTCCGTGTCGATGCCGGCGTCGCCGCGGGCGGCGAGGTGTCGCCTTATTACGACGCCATGATTGCCAAGCTGATCGCGCATGCGCCGACGCGCGATGCCGCCCTCGATCGGCTGGCGCGAGCGCTCGATCGCACGCTGATTGCGGGCGTGCGGACCAATGTCGCCTTCCTCGCCAATTTATGCCGCGCCGAGGC
>Ga0335073_10017594_pt1 | contig 10004 bp, 9 predicted proteins | sample Lox_Sample_22_FD_207093 | JGI IMG/M metagenome (GOLD analysis project Ga0335073, IMG submission 207093) | Soil microbial communities from Loxahatchee National Wildlife Refuge, Florida, United States - Lox_Sample_2.2 | ecosystem: Environmental > Terrestrial > Soil > Wetlands | place: USA: Florida... | reverse complement strand
AACGCGTGATCCAGGAGCAGGTGACTGATCATGAGCGATGCCGCTGCCAACGGCATCGAGATCGAGGCCATTTTCTTCGGCCAATTCGATCGCGGAACGAAGTGTCTTTCCTAAGAACGACGGCACCACAGTTCCTCCCTGCGCGACGTCGAGCACAACTGTACCCCCAGGTGGTGTCGGACTCGAAACGTCATTACCCTGGCTCTGCTTCTGTTCCGAGGAGGCGGATGCGCTTTCTTCTGAAGGCCCCGGCTCACGTTCGCGAAGTGCGGCGGGCACAACCCCGCGGCCTATCGCCTCGGGAGACGGCTTGTCCGTAGCGGCTGCCGGGGGGGTGGAGGTTGCTGCGTCGGCTAGTTCGAGCCGCTCACCCAAACGATCGGGCGAACCTTCCCCCAAGTCCTCGTCTTTGGTCTGGCGTGCGGCCATCAGAAGCTGGCGATTAGGCGGCAGTTCGACATCGTGAGGCGTGTGCAGATATTCGAGCACCTGCTGGGCGATGCGCTGGAATGCTGGGCCGCCGACCTCGCCGCCATGGTGCGGGCCGACCGGAGAATCGAGAATCACGAGGACTGTGATCGCAGGGTTGTTCACAGGAGCGAAGCCGGCAAAAGATGCGATGTATTTGGTGCGCGAGTAAGTGCCGGTTGCGGGATCGACTTTTTGCGCGGTGCCGGTTTTGCCGGCCGAACTGTAGCCTTCGAGAATCGCCTTCTTCCCCGTGCCGTGGAGCACCACGCCTTGCATCATTTCTTTCATCTGTGCGGCCGTGAGCGGGGCAATCACGCGGCGCTGTGCCTCGGGATGGAAGGCGACCATCTGAGGAGCGCTCTGCGGTGCGGTGGTGGCGGCGACGATGCGGGGTGCGGTCCAGACGCCGTCGTTGGCGATGGTTGAGACCATGCCAGCGAGCTGCAAGGGGGAAATTCCGATTTCCTGGCCCATGGAAATCGCGCCGATGGAAACCTTCGACCAACGCTCAACCGGCTTGGCGAGGCCACGAGTTTCGCCGGGCAATTCAATTCCGGTGAGCTGGCCAAAACCAAAACCGCGAATATATTTGTAAAGCCGGTCGTCGCCAAGACGGAGCGCGATTTTGATAGCGCCGACGTCGCTGGAATGGGCAAGGATGTCGGAGACCGACAAGGCTCCGAACTTTTTCCAGTCGTGGATGCGGCGGCCGCTGATCACGATCGATCCCATTTGGCAATCGAAAACTTCGTCCGGCCGAGTGAGTTTTTCGTCGAGCGCGGCAGCGATTGTGACCACTTTGAAAGTCGAGCCAGGCTCGTAGACGTCGCTGACAGCGTGATTTTTCAGCCTGGCGGACGTGATGGCGCGCGAGAGATTAGGGTTGAATGTTGGCCGATTGGCCAGCGCCAGGATTTCTCCGGTGTGCGGATTTTCCACAATCACGGTGCCGGATTCGGCGTGGGTTTGCTCGATTTCGGCTTGCAGCTCACGCTCGGCGATGTACTGAATCTGCTCGTCGATGGTGAGGACCACATTTTCGCCGGGGTCCGGCTGCTTTTCCACGCTGCCGAACCACTTGCGGCGGGCATCGACGGAGATCAACATTTCGCCCGGCTTGCCGGCGAGTTTGTCGTCATATTCACGCTCGATGCCGCTGAGTCCTTCATCGTCGGTGCCGACGTAGCCGATGACCTGGGCGGCGAGTTCACCTTTCGGATAAAAGCGCTTGGATTCTTTTTGAAAATAAATTCCACGAAGGTTGAGCGAGCGGATGCGATCGGCAGTTTCAGAGTCAGCCTTGCGCGCGACCCAGCAGAAAGTTCTGGCAGCTTTGCAGCGCGCCAGCAATTCGTGGGGATCGGCCTTGGTGATACTCGAGATCAGCGAAATCGTGCTGGCGAGATCGGGGATTTCGGTGGGCACGGCGAAGGCCGAGTCGACGGCGACCGACATGGCTAGCTCGCGTCCGGCGCGGTCGTAGATGACGCCGCGCTTGGCCGCGACTTCAACCGTACGCTGCTGCTGATGCTGAGCGCGGCGCTCGAAATCGCCGTAGCGGAAGATTTCCAAATAAACCAGGCGAAAGCAAATGACCGCTCCCCACAGCACTAAGACGCCAGCCAGCAGGTAGAGCCGGAGATTGGTCTGATTACGGGCTGTGGTGGTGGCCACGGTAGCGGATCTCGAAAATCAGTTTTCCAGACAAACATGGCGGCCCGCTCATGCAGCGAAAGCCGCCAAAAAATCGCGCAACGATCGACCCCAAACTCAACGCACCGAAATCACCGCGACCGGAGCCACGCTTTGGGCACTGGCCACGATTGGACCGGTATTGTCAGGAAGCGCCGTGTCCATGGGCATGACCTGGCCGGCTCGCGGCGGCTGCATGCCGAGCTGTCGCGCCAGCGAATCAATGCGATCGGGAGAGCGCAGAGTAGCCTCTTCCAGCCGAAGCGCGCGATTGAGTTCGAGCAGCCCGTCGCGCTGGTTCTTCATGACCTCGATCTTGTACCCGTACTCGATGGCGCGAAAATGCTGCCAGGCGAATGTCATGACGAGCAGAAAGAGACAACCGAGAGCAATTCCGAATTGCTTCATTTCACGGCTGCGGTTGGGGTCTTCGACCTTGCGCAGGCGGGAGTTGTCGATGGCGCGGGCGAAATAAATTTCTGGAGTGCCCGTCCAGCAGGGCTTGCGCCGGCGCACCGGCCGCACCGCAGCGGCGGCCGCCATTTATGCCACTCCGGCGAGAGTGTTTTCAAACCGCGCCAGTTCAGCCTCCGCGACTGCGTACCAGTAGGCCAATTTTTCTTCGCGTGCGCGATCAGCGGCCTTTTCTTCGGCCCGCTCGACCGTCGCGATCAGTTGATCAATCAATGTGCCCGAATACATCCCCAACCTCCGTGTTGTTTTTCCACCTTCTCCGGGACGACATCGAGAGAAGGTAGATGTTTGTTTCGCCCTATTGTGAGAGGCGATGCCGTCCCGGAAACCTTTTGCTAGACCCCTGTCATTCCGAGGGACTTGAGTCCCGAGGAATCCGCTTCTGTTTCTCAACAGCAGATTCCTCACCGGCTGAAGCCGGATTCGGAATGACAATTTTCAAAGTTCAAACTCTTTCCGCGGCCCGCAGCTTCGCGCTGCGCGAACGCGGGTTGCAATCGATCTCTTCTTCGCCGGGCGTCACTGGCTTCTTGGTCAGCAACTTGTAATCGCCTCGCTTGGCTCCCTCACGCATCGCATCTTTCACGATGCGGTCTTCCAGGGAGTGAAAGCTGATGATCACCAGCCGTCCGCCCGGTTTCAGAATCTGCGGCGCCGCTTCGAGCAGCGCCCGCAGATCGTCCAGTTCATGGTTTACGAAGATTCGGAGAGCCTGAAAGGTTCGCGTCGCCGGATGAATTCGCTCTCGATTCATTGGCCGGGCCGCGGCTGAAATCACGGCTGCGAGATCCGCAGTCGTGCCTATCGGCCGCGACCGGACAATGGCTCTGGCGATTCTCCGCGACCTCCTTTCCTCACCGAATTCGTAAATCACATCGGCAAGCTCACGCTCGTCGAAGTGGTTTACCACTTGTTCGGCGGTCAGCTCGGCTTGCGGGTCCATCCGCATGTCGAGCGGTCCTTCCGCCTGAAAACTGAAGCCGCGCGCGGGATCTCCGAATTGCAGGCTGCTTACGCCCAGATCGGCGAGAATTCCGTCCACCCGGCCGATGGTCGTGAGCTGTTGGCCGTTGGCCAAACTCGCAAAAGACGCGCGCAACAAGGTGATCTCCGGCCAATCATCGCGTGCCGGCGAGACGCCGGCGCTACGCAGCGTTTCCCGCGCGATTTGCAGCGCCGCAGGATCTTTATCGAGGCCAATCAAATGACCCGGTGCGCCGAGGCGTTTTGCGATTTCGAAGCTGTGCCCGCCCAGGCCCACCGTGGCGTCGATATATGTCCCACCACGCCGCACGGCTAAAAAGTCGATCGCTTCTTTTAAAAGAACCGGAACGTGCTGACTGCCACCACGTCCAACCCCCTGAGGGGTGTCTGTTGAACCCTCGCCCACTAGATGCCCAGATCGTTGAGCGTCTTTTCATCCTCGGACGTGAACGCTTGCTCCTCGATCTCCTTGCGGTACGCTTCCAGATTGCGCACGATCAGATGCGTGAGGTTGCCGGTCACCGCGACCTCGCCCTTGATGCGAGCGGCCTCGCGCAACAGTTGCGGCATCAGCAAGCGTCCCTGGCCGTCTAACTCGACCACCTGTCCCCAGTAGTTCACCCGGTCGAGAAATTTCTTCTTCGTGGGATTGAAGCTCGAGAGACCGGCCAGCTTCTGCTCGATCCGCTCCCACTCCTCGAAGGGATAAACCTGGGCAACCTTGCCGTCCGTACTGGTGATGTAAAATTGCTGTCCGTATTTCTCGTCGATCACCCGTTTGAACTCGGCCGGCAGCTTGAGCCGCCCTTTTTCGTCGACGCGAGTTGGGTGATTTCCGCGAAACATGCGTTTTGCCCCTTAATGGGCGTTCCGAGCCAGCGATCGCTACCGCAATTACGAGGGAGGTGAAAACCGCACTGATTTCGTTGTTTTCGGGTACGTTGGGGCTGTTTTTCAGGGTGTCAGCTTCTAATTCCACTGGCGCCTCTACTTTTGTTCAGCTTTTCCCACGACCTCTACTGCTCTTACCACTTGCTACCACTTTTGACCACATCCTACCTTTAAATCGTTTATTGTCAATGGGAAAGTTTTAGGTCTACCTCGGGACAATTACCACCTAGGTCAAACCACGACCCCTTGTGGATAACTGAATTGGTGACCACAAGTAATTGAGTTTCTGAGCTTGATTCTCCCGTCTCTGCGCCCGCGATTAGTTCACATAGATGGAATGCGGGGGCTTTGAAATTCTGTGGAAAAGGCCTTGGGCGGGTCTATTTGCGCTTCAGAGAATGCAATCGGCCACAGAAGGCACCGAAGTCAGGGAAATCTGATGTACACTCTCGCCGGTTTTTCCGGGAGGGGCATATGAGCATCAACCGCGGTCGGGTGTTTCTCGGCGGTGTGGTGGGCGGTGTGGTTTGGGTGATCTGGAGCTATGCGTCGGGGAGCCTGATCATTGGCAATGCGCGCTACGCGGCGGTGCAAAGCGCCGGCTTATTTTTGAAGACGCCGCGCTATCCGTTTTTTCTTGGCCAATGGATCGTGATTTTGTTCGTGATGGCGATCATCATGGCGCATTTGTATGCGTGGTCGCGCCAGACCCTAGGCGCCGGGCCGGGAACGGCGGTGAAGATCGGATTTTTGGTGGGATTCGTCGCGTCATATCCGCTGAATTTCGCGCAGGCATGCTGGTCGCCGATCGACCGGGTGTTTCCGCTGGGCTGGATGGCCGATATCTGGGTAGGCGCGATTCTTGCGACGCTGGTGGCGGGGTGGTTCTATAAGGAGTGAAACTTTACTTTACCGGCTCGACCACGACCGCAGTCCCATACGCCAGCACCTCGGTGACACCTTGCATGATTTCGGTTGCGTCGTAGCGCGCGCCGACCACGGCGTTGCCGCCGAGTTCTGCGGCGTGTTGCAGCATGAGGTCGAAGGCCTCAGCTCGCGTTTTCTCGCAGAGATTGGTCAGTAGTGTGATGTTGCCGCCGAGAATGGTCTGCAAGCCCGCGCCGATGGTGCCGAAAATCGACCGCGATCGCACGACGATTCCCCGCACCACGCCCAAAGTGCGCACCACGCGGAATCCGTCCAGTTCGACCTGGGTTGTGACCATGCTGTGGGCGACCATGCGTCCAGCAGTGTAGTTGGGCGCGCTGAAATTGGTGGACACCGGGCTAGCTCCTCGAAAATTGCATCTGTTCCCGATAACTATACAGACAAAGGGGTTCTTTGCGATCCTGGCGATTACTGTGCGACCTCAGCGGTTAAAAGCTTTTGATCTTCTCGGAAAATCTTGAACCGCCGAGTTCACTGAGAACTACCGCAAAGGACGCAGAGCTCATCAACCCAGGTGCGCCGGCTGCAGCTCCGCCATCTGCGACTTCACCGCGACCGCAAGCCGGCGGATGCCTTCGCGAATCTGCTCGGGCTGGCCGTAGGAAAAATTCAGCCGCATGTGGCGATTGGCTTCCTCCGGATGTCCATTGCGCGCGAAGAAGCAGTCTCCCGGCACAAACGCAACGTTCTGCGCAAGCGCGGCTCGGAAAAGCTCTTCCGAGTCCATTCCTTCGGGCAAAGTGATCCACAGGAAAAGACCGCCCTCAGGATGGGTCCACGAAACTTCTGCCGGGAAATATTCGCGCAAAGCTTCGAGCATAACGTCGCGACGTTCACGATAGACTTCGCGAATGCGCTTGACGTGCTCGTCGATGAATCCGTCCCGCGCAACTTCATAAGCCACCATTTGCGTGAAGGTGGAAGTGTGCAGATCGGCCCCCTGCTTGAGCTGCACGAGTTTCGAAATTACTTCGACCGGGGCGACGATCCAGCCCAGGCGCAGGCCCGGCGCCAGAGTTTTCGAGAACGTGCTCAGGTAGATCACGTTGCCCATCGAGTAGCCGCTGTCGCGCTTTAAATTCTCGCGATCGAGCACAACCAGCGGCGGCAGATGCTCGCCTTCGTAGCGAAGTTGGCCGTAGGGATCGTCTTCGACGATTGGGACGCCGAAGCGATCGGCCAGCAGAACTAATTCGTGGCGACGGCCTTCCGACAAAGTCGTTCCGCCGGGATTTTGGAAGTTGGGAAGGACATACATGAATTTCGGGCCGGAGCGCAGCGGTTTTTCCAGAAGATCGGTGCGCAAACCGTTTTCGTCACTGGCCACACTCACGTACTCTGCGCCATAGACATCAAACGCCTGAAGTGCTCCGAGGTAAGTTGGAGCTTCGACCAGAACGCGATCGCCGGGGTTGATCATTAATTTGCCGATCAAGTCCAGCGCCTGTTGCGAGCCTGAAGTAATCAGAACATTCTCGGTCTTTGCCTTGATTCCGTAACGCTCAGTGTGACGCGCGATCATTTCCCGCAGCGGCTCATAGCCTTCGCTCGCGCTGTATTGCAAAGCGATTTGGCCCTGTTGCTCGAGCACCCGGCGGCATGCAACCTGGAAGCGCTCGATGGGAAAAATGTCGGGCGCAGGCAGCCCCCCGGCGAAAGAAATCATTTCCGGCCTTTGCGTGATTTTGAGTAACTCTCTGATAGTTGAGCTTTTGAGGCCTTTGGTGCGCTGCGCGTACCGCGACGTCCAGGCGGTTGACATGGTCTACCCCCTAACAGACAAGGATAGAAAAGTGAATGGAACAGGTTCTGTGATCTCGGTCACGAGTGGCGTGACGGAGGTCACATGTGACGCAAACCTCTTGTCATTCCGAGTGCGCCTTGGCGCCGGGGAATCTGCTTAGCTCGTGCCTCTTAACAGCAGATTCCTCACGGCTTAAGCCGGTTCGGAATGACAGGGGATCAGGGTAGGGTTCAGACTCCGGGAACCGGCGGGCAACCCGGAAAGCTTTTCAAATATTTATTGCCCTCATAACCCAAATACTTGATGCCGATTTCGCTGGTGAAAAAACCATCGGCCGTGAGATTGCGAAGGAACGAAAAGAACTCAACGCCCTGGCTCAAAGTCGGGTCTTTGTCGGCATTCTTGCTGTAAGCGATCAGAGTGAGGATTTCCTTTTGCTGCTCAGGAGCGCAATCGACGAAGGTTTTGCCGTAGCGATCGGTACAGGTGGCGTCGAGCCACATGATTCCGCCGCCGAGCCGGAGCTGATAATTCGCATTTTCGCTGGTCAGCAGATCGATGAACTCGGGGGCGCCAGCTTCGAGCGCGCCGCCGGATTCGGAGTCTGCGGGAATGATGGTCTCGCACAGTACGCGCAGAGTTTTGTATTGTGCTTCGGGGAAATATTTCGGTTTGTAGCTTCCGGTAGGATCCGCGGCTTTCTCTGCCGCCACCATTTCGTGGGCGTATTCAGCGGCGCGCAGCGGGATCACGCGCAAAACTGAGGTCGCGGCCGCGCCCATGGCCAGCGATTTCAAAATATCGCGGCGAGAAATTGATCTCGGCATAAGCCTCTAAAGATTCCCTTTCTTCGCCTGGTCCAACAAATAGTCAGAGGTGCGCCAGGACAGGGCTAGAATCGTCAGCGTCGGATTCTTATCCGGATTGGTGACGAAGCTGGCCGCATCTGCCACGAAAAGATTCTTCACATCGCGCGCCTGGCAATATTTGTTGAGCGCGGAAGTTTTGGGGCTGTTGCCCATACGCACCACGCCGAGTTCGTGAATGATCTCCCCGCCCTCAGAAATTCCATTGTTGCGCATGCTGCCACGCCTGCCCCGGTTGTAGTAAGTTCCGCCCGCGGTTTCGACAATGGTGCGAAAAGTTTCCTGCATATCTTTCGCCATCGCGAGTTCGTTCTCGCCCCATTGCCAATGAAAACGCAAAACGGGAATGCCCCATTGATCGACGACATCGGGATCGATATCGCAGTAGGAGTTTTCGTTGGGAATCATTTCACCGCGGCCGGCAAAACCAATAAACGTTCCATACTTCGTGCGGCATTGCTGCTTGAGTGCTAGCCCGTAGCCTTCCGCCCGCTCGCAGACGGCGTCGAACTCGCCCACGTGTGGCATTTCGCGACCACCGCCGAATTCGATGTGATATCCGCGCAGGAAATCATTCTTGCGATCGAATTTCCACCACGGCATGTACATGTGCATGCCGCCGACGCCATCGTGATTGTGCGGTGGCATCTTCTCAAGCTGCGGAAAATATCCGTATCCCGAACTGCCCACTGAGTCGGTGAGATAACGCCCGATCACGCCGGAAGAATTGCCCAGCCCGTCGGGAAACATGGAGGATCGTGAATTGAGCAGCAATCGCGCGGATTCGCACGCGCTGGCTGCGACCACAAAGGCTCTCGCGCGGACTTGCTGCTCGCTGCGCGTGGTCTTATCGATATACGAGACAGCTTGGGCCTTGCCATCTTTCCCGACGATAATCTCGCGCGCCATTGCGCCGGTGATGAGCGTGAGCCGGCCCGTCGCCTGTGCCGGTGGAATCATGACCTGGCTGGAACTGAAGTTAGAGGCCGTGATGCAGCCGCGACCGCATTGCGCGCAATAATGACACGCGGGCCGGCCGTTCATGGCTTTTGTCAGAATCGCCATGCGCGAAGGCACACACAAAATGTTCAGTTTATCGCAGGATTTCTTGACGATGCTTTCAGTGCAGCGCATAGGCGGCGGCGGCTGAAAAATTCCGTCAGGCGCGCTGGGAATGTTTTCTTTCGTGCCAAAAACTCCGATGTACGATTCGACCTTGTCATAGTAGGGCGTGAGATCGTCATAGGTGATTGGCCAATCATCGCCCACGCCGTCGGTGGAGCGGGCGCGAAAGTCTACCGGAGCGAAACGCAGAGCAATCCGGCCCCAGTGGTTGGTGCGTCCGCCGACAATGCGCGAGCGAAACCAGCGGAAGGATGAACCGGAGGCCGCGGTGTAGGGCTCTCCATCAATTTCCCAGGCGCCGTTGGGAGCCATGAACTCGTCCCCCAGTTTATGACGAAACTCACCCCCGATGCCGACGCCACGGTGTGGCAAATCGTAGGGCCAAAGATGCTCTTTGTAGTCGGTTTCAGGATTGACCGGCGGGCCTGCTTCCAGCAAAACCACGTTCAGCCCGCCCTCAGTCAGCACTTTCGCAGCCGTGCCACCGCCCGCGCCGGAACCAATGACGCAAACGTCATAGACCTTCGGCGAGCGAGCTACCTGCGGCATGTTCCGGTTCTCCTGAGAATCATCGGACTTAGAAACGCACTTGCGACAAATATGCGTAGCTGATGCGAATGCTTTCAAACGCATCTTTCGGCTGATCGTGCTCGACAAAATAGTGTTTAATGCCCGCTTTGTCCGACTGCGCAAAGATCCGTTTCCAGTTCACGCTGCCCTTGCCGACTGAGGTCATCTCAGGCGCGTCATCCATGTTGAAGGTAGAACCCGGCCCCGGCATGGGTGGGACCTTCGTCCAATCCTTTACG
>Ga0335073_10017592_pt1 | contig 10004 bp, 8 predicted proteins | sample Lox_Sample_22_FD_207093 | JGI IMG/M metagenome (GOLD analysis project Ga0335073, IMG submission 207093) | Soil microbial communities from Loxahatchee National Wildlife Refuge, Florida, United States - Lox_Sample_2.2 | ecosystem: Environmental > Terrestrial > Soil > Wetlands | place: USA: Florida... | reverse complement strand
CATCCTGCCCAGAAAACAGGGTTCCCGGACGATTGGAGCTATCATCACGTCATTTTTTCCGATCCGGGCACTGCCGAGCAAGCAGCGCGCGGCGGCACACTCGACCGCTGGCAGAAGATCACCAACGATCCGCGGTACGCCCTCGAGATCGAAAAACGGGATGCTGCGGCAAAGGGAAGACTCAATTTCGATCGAATGCTGCCGCCCGCGGATGAGCGGCCCATCGTCGAGGACGAAAGCCAGGATCGCTCTGCGCCTCCGGCCGCTGATGTCGGCGGGGCCCGCCGAGGCTTGACGATGGCAGCGCGCTCTCCACATTCTGCGGACGGGATGGGATTCCGGCGCCCGGTGCGCCGTCGGGAGTGGTCGCTCCAATCGTTGCACGAGGATTGGAGCGAAAACATGGGAAGCGGAGCCACGGTCGGTCTGGGAATGTATCCCGCCAAGTATTCGTTTTCCATCTCCGGCGCGAATTGCGGCAGCGCGACGCAGCCTGATTTCGTCGTGTACAACACCGGCCTCGCCGGATCGGGCACCCAGGCGAGCATCATCGCGTACGACAACCTGTACACCGGTTGCTCGGGGACTGTGCCCGCGACCTATTGGGCCTACAACACGGGCGGCGCCATCGTGACTTCGGTTGCTCTTTCACTCGACGGCTCGCAGGTCGCCTTCGCGGAAACCAATTCGTCCGGCGCGGCAACTCTTGTGCTGCTCAAATGGAAGGCTTCAGCGAGCGAGTCCGCCGGCGCTCCGGCGACCCCCACAGCCGCGACTGCGTCCAGCTATCGTACTTGCACCGCGCCGTGTTCTCTGACCATCGCTTTCAGCGGCGGCGCGAACGACAGCGCTTCGTCTGTCTTTTGCGACTACGCCACCGACACGATTTACGTCGGCGACGATTCCGGTCTGCTGCACAAATTTTCCGGCGTTTTTCAGGGAACGCCCGCGGAAGTCACGAGCAGTTGGCCCATCTCGGTGAGCACGTCGCCTTTGAGTTCGGCGGTCTACGATTCGTCCTCGGGGAACATTTTTGTTGGGGATTATTTGCTGAACCTGACGTCGTACTGTGGCTCGACAGGTGAGACCTGCGGCCATTTGTATTCCGTGGACGCCTCGTCCGCCTCGATCGCGGGCATGTCGGGCCAGCTCGACTACAATTTCGGCATCGTGGACGCGCCGCTGGTGGATTCGAGCGCGGGCCGCGTCTACGTTCCGGTAGGGGCGGACGCGAATTTCGGATCGGCCTCCGCGTGCGGCACGGATGTCCCGTGCAGCGGAGTCTTCCAGTTTCCCACGAATTTCGCGTCCGGAAACGGCGCCGAGGCGACTGTCGGCCCGGGCTATCAGTTCCTCATGTCCGGAACGTTCGATAACCAATACTTCTCGTCGAGCAATGCCGCGAGCCCCTCCGGCCATCTCTATGTCGTCGGCAATACCGGGCCGGCCAACAATGCGCTGTTCCAGATCCGGATCAATGCCGGCGTGATGAGTACCTCCGCTACTGTCGGACCCACCGTGAGTACGAATTACACCAATGGCTATTACTCAGCGGGACTCGATCTGACAGAGATCTACACGGGCAGCAAGGATTACGTCTTCTTGAGCGTGCTCAGCTACGGAGCGCCCGCCAGTTGCAGCAGCACCCTGAGCAATGGATGCGTGATGGGCTTCGATGTGACGAGCGGAACGATCAGCAGCAGCACGGCTCCAACCGGCGCGACAACCGAGGCCGGCGGAACGAGCGGGATCATCATCGACAATACGGCGACCCTCAGCGGGGCATCGAACATCTACTACACGCCGCTCGCCAACCAGTCTTGCCCAAATTCCGGCACCACCGGCGGTTGCGCCATTCAGATTTCACAAGCCACGCCCTAAGAAATCAGACGAATCTGTGGTGACGGTAGGGCAGCCGGTTGTTTTCGACCAAGCGTTTCAAGCAGGCTTCGTCAGTTCCTTCGACAAATAAATGATCTGGCCGGTGTGATGGTAGGCGTGAGCCGCCATGCGCATGAACACGGCGAAATTGGTATTCGAGCGAGGCTCGGTAGGATCGGCGTAAGGAGCGACGAGATCCGCGGCCGATTGTTTGCGAATTGTCATGGCGACCAGGTCGATGGCGCGATCGAAATCAGCGAGAACCTGCTCTTTCGGTCGCGGCGACGTGTCGCTGAATTCGAGCGGGCGATTGCGAACGTAGCCGGTTCCGGCAATTCGCGCGCCGATATAGTGATTCAGGTTCCCCGTCAGGTGCAGAAGCAGGTGGCCGATGCTGTTGCCGTAGGGATACGGACGTGCCCAGAGCTGTTCGGTTGAAATCGGCGCGACCAGCTCGTGAATCTTGTCGCGCACTTCCTCATAGTAAGCCGCGAGTGTAGAGGTGACGGTCGCAGAGACTTCCGGCATGTCGATTTCCTCCTTGGTCGGCATCGCTGAGTATAGCAGCGGCATCACAACCCTCAGAGGGAGGTGTGATATCCTCCCCGCTTGGATTGCATGGAGAGGTGGATCATGGCGGCACCGAAGATTCTGATTTTGACTGGAGACGCGGCGGAATCGCTCGAAGTGATGTATCCCTATCAGCGGTTGCGGGAAGAGGGCTACGACGTAAAGATTGCGGCGCCCAAGAAAAAGAAACTGCACTTCGTGGTGCACGATTTTGAGCCCGGATACGACACGTACACGGAAAAGCCCGGATACAGCTGGGATGCCGATCTCGCCTTCGCCGACGTGAACCCGTCGGATTACGCGGCGCTCGTCATTCCCGGCGGAAGAGCGCCCGAATACATTCGCAACGATGCGGACTGCCGGCGGATCATCCAATATTTCTTCCAGCAAAATAAACCCGTGGCGCAAATATGCCATGCGGCGCTCGCGCTGCTGGCGGCAGGCGTATTGAAAGGGAAGCGGACGGCAGCGTATCCGGCGCTCGAGCCGGACGTGCGTGCGGGCGGCGGGGAGTTCGTGAATTCCGAGGCCGTGATCGACGGGCAAATGGTTTCGGCGCGCGCCTGGCCGGATCATCCGGCGTGGATGCGCGAGTTCATCAAGCTCTTGCGACAGAAGGCGCCGGTGCAACAGAGCGCGACGGCGCGATAGAAGCGAGGCGAAACCGAATGAACGTGAGCGTGAATGTGGCGATGGTGACGACGGCGTTCGACTTGCCGGGATATCGCATCGCGAGAAATTTCGGTCTCGTACGCGGCATCACTGTCAGGTCTCGCAGCGTCTTGGGCACGATGGGCGCTTCGCTGCAAACGTTTATGGGCGGCAATATTACGCTCTTCGAAGAGATGTGCGAGACGGCAAGGGAACAGGCGCTCGAGCGGATGATGGCGCACGCGCTCGAGCGCGGAGCGAACGCCGTGATCGGCGTGCGGTATGACGCGACCGAGGTGATGCAGGGCGTCACTGAGGTGATCGCGTATGGGACTGCGGTGCAAGTGGAGCGCGCGGCCTAGCGCCGCGGTTTCACGAGCGTGGAGGAGCGATGAAGCAAGCGCTGAGAATAATCGCGGCAGCCGTGCTGCTCGGCCTGATTGCGGCGGCAATCTTGACGGTGCATGGCGACGCTCCGAAAGCCGGGATGATCCAAATCCCCAACGGCGCCCAGCCCTTGAGCGGATTCCTCGCAACGCCGGACAAGCCGGGGCAATATCCAGCTCTCGTCGTCGTCCACGAATGGTGGGGGCTCACCGACTGGGTGAAGGGCGAAACGCAAAAGCTCGCCGAGCAAGGATACGTCGCTCTGGCTGTCGATCTCTACCGCGGGAAAGTAACGAACGATCCCGAGGAAGCGCACGAATTGATGCGCGGATTGCCGGATGATCGCGCCGTGAGCGATTTGAAGGCGGCGTTCGATTATTTGAATACGCGCAAAGATGTCGAGCGCGGGCACATCGGCTCGATCGGCTGGTGCATGGGCGGGGGATACTCGTTGCAGCTCGCGATTCACGAACCGCGGCTGGCGGCGTGCGTTGTCAACTATGGCGCGCTGCCGACCGATGCCACGGAACTTCAGCAGATCACCGCGCCCGTGCTTGGGAATTTTGGCGCGCTGGATCGAGGCATCACACCCGACGACGTGCACGCGTTCGAAAAGACGATGACAGGTCTCGGCAAGCGCGTCGATGTCAAGGTTTACGACGGCGCCGGCCACGCGTTTGAGAATTCGACGAACGCCACAGGCTATCGTCCCGAAGCGGCCGCGGACGCATGGGCGCGCAGCGTCGCATTCCTGAATAAATCACTGAAATAGCAGCTTGGAATTCAGCTGTTGAGCCGCCGCAGGAGTTCCCGGAAGCGCGCCCCGTCTCCGGTGCCCATGCGCGTGAATTCGACGCCCATCCCCTTCTTCGAGTCGGCGTAGCGCACCACGCCTTCGACGCGAACCTCTCCTTCGGGCAGCGCAAACAATAATTTCACGGTGGTGCCGACGGGCGCTGGCGCCTGTGTTGACACGAACACTCCGCCGATGCTGAGGTCGCGCACGCGCGAAACATTGCTCGCGTTCGCGCCCGCAGGTTGCCACGACACCCAGATTCCTTTCGAAACTTCGGTTCTGGGATTGCGGCGATTCTCACGAGTGCGAGTCGAAGTCATAAAACCGCGATCTGCCTTTGCGTCTTATGCGTTGGTGCGAATAGTATGCCGGCCGCCGACAAGCGGCAACCACTCTTCGCAATCAGGTTGAGCAGGAAGCACGGGTCACAGGAAGAGGCGGCGCGCGCCAAGCATCATACCAGAAAGGCTGTAGTCGACGCCTGCATCGGTTACGTTTCTACCCCGCTTTGGCGCGAACCCTCATGGACAATTGGCGTCATCACCCCCAACTATCTACGCGATAAGGGCTTAGAGCCCTCCAATGCTGGCCTGATACATGCACAAACAAGCGCCGAGAAGGCTCAGCCCAGTGGCATTTTGGGCGGGCAAGTGAGGGCGTCAGGTGACAGAGCGGAAAACGAAACTCAAGAGTGCGCACCATCGTGAACGGGGCTTCTCACTGATCGAAATGATGGTAGTGGTCCTGATCACGATGATCGTCGCCGCGATGGCGCTCATCGCGATGAATCCGACGCGCCAGCAAGTTCAGGCCGACGCCGCCATGGTTCAAGTGGCCTCGCAATTGAGACTGGCGCGCGAAACGGCGATCGAACAACGACGGGATGTGCTCGTGTCATTTAGCACGACCGGCGAAAGCATTACGCTGACTCAAGAGAACCTCCCGTCGGGGTCGACCGTCCTCAGCACGATTCCGATCCAGGTGCCGGCGCAATTCATGGTGATGGGCGGCATGAGCGACACGCCCGACGGCTTCGGAAACGAGGACCCAATCTATTTCGAGGGCCTTAACGGGGGACCAGTCGGCATGGGGTTTCAAAGCGACGGAACGTTCATCGATGGCTCCGGAAATCTCGTGAATGGGACGGTGTTCCTGGGAATTGCCGGCGTGCCGTCGTCGGCGCGAGCGGTAACCGTGCTGGGAGCGACCGGAAAGATTCGCATGTACAAAGCAAGTGGATCAGGGTGGCAACAATGAACGCGAAAAGCAGGATTTGCGCTGTGTCGCGGCGAAAGCAGGAACAAGGCTTTACGCTTATCGAAACCATGATCGCCATTCTCGTACTGGCCTTCGGCGTGCTCGCTCTGGCGGCCACCTTCGCGAACGGCATCACCTACATGATGTCTTCGCAAGACGACTTCATCGCGCAGCAGAAAGCCCAAGAAGCTGTCGAGAGCATCTTCACGGCCCGCGACTCCAGTTCCCTGCCGTTTACCTCGATTGCAAACGTCAGTAGCGGGGGAATATTTACGGACGGCGCGACCGCCCTGTGCGATCCCGGGGCCGACGGAATCGTCGGCACGGAAGACGACAACTGTGCCGCCAACGCCATCGACTGCATCGAGACGCCCGGTCCGGACGGAGTGTTAGGGACGGCCGATGACGTGTGCATTCCCTTGGACAATTTCAGGCGAACGATCAAAATTACGCCGGTTTCGACGGGCCTGAACCAGATCCAGGTAACGATGAACTACACGTCAGGCAAGCTGACCAGGCAGTACCAGCTGACGACTTACATTTCCTCGTCCTTTTGACGGGCGACAAGGGAGCCGAGCATGAATCGGTCCAAGGGATTCACTCTGATCGAGATGATGATCGCGCTGGTCGTCATGACCATCGTCGTCGCCGGCACTCTCACCGCGCTCCGCGAGGCGATGCACACTAGCGAAGCCATCACGAAAATGGCCGACGTTCAGGACAATCTGCGGTCCGGCATGAACCTGATGGCGCGCGACATCGTGCAGGCAGGTTCGGGAATTCCCATCGGGGGCATATCGATCCCCTACACAAATGCCGGCAGCAAGGCGATCAACAGCCCCGGCCCCACAGGACTGAAGTTTCCGGTGCAGCCGACCCTGACGGCGGTTGTGCCCGGCAATGATGACGGACCGGTTTCGCTGGGCGTGGGAACGGACGTCATCACCGTAATTTATGCGGACAACACGCTGCCGTGGGGCTCCATGCCGCCCATCAACAACGCTGCAAATCCGACCTGCGCCGGAGTCATCGCGGGAGACGGATCGTCGATCACGTTCGACACATCATCTAGTTGCGCGGGCACGCAGGTCGTGGCTGGCAACACCAAGCTCAACCCAGGCGACCTGCTGATGCTGACGAGTCCGCAGGGTGGGAACATCATTCAAACAGTCACCAACGTAACGGGAAACGAGGCGTTTTTCGCCCCGGGAGACGCGTTTGGCCTAAACGGAGTGGTGGCGGCTTCCGGAACGATCACTCAATTGAAAGTCTCAGGCGCCTTTCCGCCGATCAGCGCCAAGCGCGTCTGGATGATCACGTATTTCATCAGCACGGCCAATCCGCAGATTCCGATGTTGATGCGCCAGGTGAATCTCAACGCTCCAGAGGAAGTGGGCCAAGTCATCGAAGGACTGCAATTCTCTTACGACTTGACCAACCCGCAAAATCTCCCCGGGGTCGACGAGCGAGACATTACCGCGCCGGACACGCCGAACCAGATTCGCAAGATCAACGTCTACCTGGCCGCGCGCTCTGAGTATCCGTACAGCGTCACGAATCAGTATTTTCGAACGAACCTGCTGACCCAGATCAGCATGCGCAGCCTCACATTCGAGAACCGATACAACTGAAACTCCCAACCATCAGAAGGAGAACGCCGGTGAAAACGAATCGCGAAAAAGGCATGGCGCTGATCACAGCAATGCTGGTGCTGGTGCTGATCTCTGCGATCATCGTCGGATTTTCGTGGGCGGTCATGACCGACCAGACCATGGGCGGAGCCACGAACTCGCGTCAGAAGGCCTTCTACGCCGCCGAAGCCGGCATGGAGCAACTCACGGCCAACCTGAACAACCTGTTCGCCCAAAACTACTCGCCGACAGGACTCCAAATCAACGCTCTGGCCGGTGCCGCCAACGTGCCAAACATCCCTGGCACCTCGTTCGTTGATCCCGCCAAAGGCACAGCGGGTTCCGGCTATGCGATCAACTTCACGGCCGACAAGAACGGCAACCCCCTTGCCGTAAACGACACGATCACCGCGGGAACCTACCAGGGAATGCAGGGTCTTGTGACGCCCTACACACTCAGCGTCATCGCGCAGGGCGCCACCGGCGGCGAGGTGAAATTGCAGCGCGTGGTTCAGACGGTCGGCATTCCCCTGTTCCAGTTCGGAATCTTCTCCCAGACTGATCTTAGCTTTTACGCCGGCCCAGACTTCAACTTCGGCGGACGCGTCCACACCAACGGCAACCTCTACTTGGCCGAAGGCGGCACGTTGACGCTCGGCGACAAGGTTACCGCAGTCGGCGAAGTGATCCGCACCAACCTCTCGAACGGATGGCCGACCTCCAGCGGCTACACCGGCACCGTCGACGTTCTAACGTCGCCGGGCAACTACCTTCCTTTCACGACGTCCGATGGGAGCCTGGTGGGAACTCTCGGCTCGGGCGAAAATTCCAGCTGGCAGAACATTTCGATCAGCACCTTCAACGGCTACATTCGCAACGGAGACCTGGATCTGCCCACCTACACGGGGACCAACGGAACGGGCGTGAAGCCGCTCAACCTCGAGGTCGCAACACCGCTGATCGGCGGTACTCCGATCGATCTGATCCGACGGCCGGTCGCGGGCGAAGACAACACTACCACCGGTAATCCCGGAAAGTTGGGCGAGCGATACTACTCGCAAGCCAGCCTCCGCATCCTGCTTTCGGACAACCCGGCTGATATCACCGGCCTGCCGTGCGAGACGGCCAGCGCCCCGATAGACCTGAGCCTTTTGGCCCAAAATGGGGCCCAAAAGCAAACAGGTAAGTGGGCCACCGGTGCTACCGGCAATCCGGTACTACAGGCGATTGAGACAGCGGCCAACAGCGAGCCGGGAGGAGCCGGTTCGTCCCTGCTGCCCCTGGCCGCATCAGGGGCTGTAAATACCACATATACACCGGGCTCTTCTACAGGGGACGGTTACTGGGTGCCAAACGGCACGCCAATCATCAAGGGATACATCAAGATCGAGGCGCAGACGTCCTACGGAGTCCCGTGTGGCACATACAAGGACGTGACTACGGAGATTCTCGCTCTCGGATATGTCGGCAGAGTCATGAACAAGTACACCTCGGGGACGTTTGTAAATTCCCCCGACCTTCCGTCGTTGCCGACGTCGGCAGTGTCTCCTTCATCCTGCGCCGATCCGAATCCGAATGCCGTGATCCGCCTGGAGCGCATTCGCGACAATCCGTCGACTGGCAAGACCGACCCTTGCGTGACATCATCAACGGACATCAAGAATTTGACGGACACAGACGTTTGGCCCAACGCGCTGTTCGATGCCCGCGAAGGAAACGGCAGAGACTGGTGCCCGAACGGGAGCGGTCTGTGCAAAATATCCCCGACCCTCGGAGGCGTGATGTATTACGTCGAACTCGACGTGAACAACCTCCAGCGGTGGCTCACGGGAGCCATCGGCTCCAGCGGCACCTCAACCAAGGACGCGAACATTTCCTCGAACGACTTCTCCGTCTACTTCTCCGACCGAAGAGACAACTACGTCGTTACGAAACTCCCGAGCGGATGGCCGCCGGCATCTCCCTCGGGAAACGAGACCGGAGAATACGGCTTCAACGATGTCGTCAACCCGGCGAGCCAGTATGGATGCCCGGACAACGTTTTGGATGCATCGGAGGATTTCGACAGTCCCCAGGACACCACGCTGCAGACTTACGGAGCGATTCCCGGGGACGCACCCTATCCTCCGACTCCGGGGGCGACCTTTCCCACGGCATATACCACCCTCTTTACGCTGATGACGGGGTTCAAGTCCGCTAAGACCAGCGGCGGCGCCTTGACGAAAAACTGGGAATGCGCGAATCCTGCATGGGATACCTCGAGCCCGGCTGTCTGGCCCGGCTGGTATGTGAACAACGCTCAAGAGGCCCGTGAGAATCCCCCGCTCTTTTTCCGTCGCGCGCTGAAGCTCTTCAACGGCGGCACCATCAACCTGGGCACCTGCCCCAACGGCAACAACTGCGGCCTGGCGATCGCCTCGGAAAACCCGGTGTACATACAAGGTGACTTCAACGCGCCCGGTGGCAGCTTCACCGCGCCGTACGGCGCCACATCGATCATCGCCGACGCGGTCACGCTCCTCTCCGACAATTGGAACGACGTCAATTCGTTCAGTTCGACGTACGACGCCACGGGGAGTGGTTATCGCACGGCAAGCGCGACGGCCTATCGCGTGGCAATTGCCGCCGGCAAGGGAATCTCGTTCACGCGGCCGACCGCATACACCGATTATCAGGACTTCGGCACGGATGGCGGCGTACACAACTTCATTCGGACCCTCGAAAACTGGAGTGGAATCGCTCTGAACTATAAGGGATCGATCGTCAGCCTGTACTACAACCGGCAGGCGGTCGGCGTCTACAAGGACGGCTCGAACAACACGGTTTACTCT
>Ga0335073_10017591_pt1 | contig 10004 bp, 8 predicted proteins | sample Lox_Sample_22_FD_207093 | JGI IMG/M metagenome (GOLD analysis project Ga0335073, IMG submission 207093) | Soil microbial communities from Loxahatchee National Wildlife Refuge, Florida, United States - Lox_Sample_2.2 | ecosystem: Environmental > Terrestrial > Soil > Wetlands | place: USA: Florida... | reverse complement strand
TCTGCGCGGGCGCGCCGACGTCGCCGGAGAAGACCTGGTTCCAGACGCTGTTGGTCCAGTCGTCGATGCCCGAGTTCCTGACCAGGAACTGCTGCTGGCTGCCGTTGACCACGCTGCCGCCGGAGAAGACCGAGTCGGCGATGAACCCGCCGCTCGAGTAGCTCGGCGAGGTGCAGTAGTCAAACAGCGTCAGCGTCCCGTTGATGTCGACCCGGCGCATCGGGGAGGCCTGCGAGGTGGCCCAGAACTCGCTGGAGTCCGGGCACGGCAGTGGGCTGACGTTCGGCGGCGCGGTGACGTTGATGGTCAGGTTGGACAGCGAGCGCCAGAAGTTAACCAGCGCGGTACAGCTGCCGGACGAGCACTGGTTGTAGACGTCGACGGCGCCGTTGATCACGACGTCGCCGGGCAAGGCGCCCAGGCCGGCGACCTCGGTGTAGTAACCCACCTGGAAGATGAGCGGGTCGGCCGCTGACCCGTAGGTGCCCGGCTCGAACAGCAGCGCATAGCGCTGCGTGCCGAACTGGTTGCTGACCTGCTGGCTGGCGATCGAGTTGACCGTGGCCTGGATCTGGCTCTGCGGCATGCTCGGGCGCAGCACGTACACGTTGGGCCCGAAGTTTGGCTGGCCAGGCGGCGCGGCGGGCGCGGCGGGTACCCGGGCCGCGGCGTGCGCTGCCGGGGCCGCGGCGAGCGCTGGGGCCCCGGCAGCTAAAACCGACGTGGCAGCGGCCAGAACGAACGCGGCCGCGACCGCGACCAGACGGCGCCACGGCCGGCCTGCGGGCCGGCTTGACGAGGTTGCTGGGCGTCCCGTTCGGGGCGGAACATCGGGGATCGGTGCCATCGGTGGTCAGGCCTCCTCGGGGTAGGAGCTGTGCTTATCGCCAGGGAATGGACAAGTCGGTGAGCAGGGCCTTGAGCGCCTGGGCGGCGCGCCGGAAGTCGTCGGGCCCGCTGAAGCCGCCGAACCGGCCGCCCGTGGCCAGGTGCGGTTCGAGCGACAGGTAGCCGTCGAAGCCGGAGTCCTGCAGCGCGGCCAGGGTTTCGCGCACCTGGCCGTCGCCCTGGCCCGCCGGGACGACCTCGCCGGTGGTGGCCAGGGCGTCCTTGACCTGCAGGTACACCAGGTAGGGGCGGAGCAGGCCGTAGGCATCGGTATACGGGCGCACGCCGCACTGCACGAAGTTGGCCGCGTCGAACGTGGCCCGCAGGGCGGGCGAGCCAACCGACGCGATGATGTCGGCGCAGCGTTCCGGCCGGTCGCCGTAGATCTCCTTCTCGTTCTCGTGGGCGAGCATGACGCCGCGCTCCTCGGCGATGTCCGCGAGCGCGCGCATGCGCTCGATCACCTGCTCCCGATAGCGCTCCGGACGCTGCGAACCAGGGATAAAGAACGAGAAGACGCGCACGATCGTGGTGCCGAACCCGGCCGCGACGTCGGCGACCCGGCGCAGCCGGTCCAGCTCTGGCCCCAGCGGCGCGTCAACATCGATCTTGCCGATCGGCGAGCCGATGGCCGAGACGCGCACCCCGGCGTCGTCCAGCGCCTTACCGAAGCGGGCCAGCTCGGCGTCGCCGAGGTCGGCGATATTGACCGACCAGGCGCTGCGCAGTTCCAGGTGCGTGATGTTCTCGGCGGCGAGCACGGCGAGCTGCTCGGCCGGGTCGGGCGAGATCTCGTCGGCGAAGCCGCTCAGGGTCACGGTCATCGTGCGCGCTCCTCGCCGGGCGGGGAAATGGCGACCGAGCGGCCGGTGCGGGCCGACTCGTACACCGCGCAGATGACCTGCAGGGTCGCGCGGGCGCTGCCGGCCGTGATCGCGGGCTCCCGGCCGTTGTCGATCGCGGTGAGAAACTCGGCGATCTGCGCCGCGTGGCTCGACGGGTCGATGCCGCCCGGGTTGGCCGCCGCAGTCGGCTCGGCTGCCGGTGTGGCGGCGGGGGTGGTGGCCGCGGACGCGGGGTCGCTGGCCAGTTCCCGGCGGGTTATCGCGCCGCTGGAGACGATGACCGTGCCGTTCGTGCCGGTGATCTCCAGCCGCTGGTCGAAGCCCGGGTAGGCCGCGGTGCTGGACAGGACCGTGCCCACCGCGCCGGATGCGAACCTGACCAGGGCGAGCGTGGTGTCCTCGACCTCCACCCGGTGCGCCTGGGTGGCACAGATCGCGGTGACCTCGGCGGCCGGTCCCATCGCCCACAGCAGCAGGTCCAGGTAGTGGATGCCCTGGTTCATCAGCGACCCGCCGTCCAGTTCCCAGGTGCCGCGCCAGGCCGCGCTCTCGTAGTAGTCCTGGGTGCGGTACCACTTGGTGCTGGCCTCGCCGAGCAGCAGCGAGCCGAGTGCCCCGCGGTCCAGCAGCAGGCGCAGCTCGTGCAGCCCGGCATCGAACCGGTGCTGTGAGATCACGGTGACCAGCACGTTGTTCGCGCGCGCGGCGGCGATGAGCCGGTCGGCCGCCGCCAGGGTCACCTCGATCGGCTTCTCCACGACCACGTGCTTGCCGGCCGCGGCGGCCTGGACGCCAACCTCGGCGTGCAGGCCGCTGGGCACGCAGACTCCGACCACGTCGACGTCGTCGCGGGCCAGCAGCGACGCCAGGTCCGGCTCGGCGGCGCAGTCCCAGGCCGCGGCCAGGGCTTTGGCGCGCCCGGGATCCACGTCGGTCACCGCGGCCAGCGTGGCCCCGGGGACCAGGCCGACGGCCTCCGCGTGTACCGCGCCGATCACGCCGGCGCCGACGATGCCGATCCCATGGCGCGCCGCGTTCGTCTCGCTCATCCAGCCTCCCGAAGGTCGCGGAGCCAGGAGCCCAGCACCCGGTGATGCTGGGGGAGTGCCACCTCCGGCTCCTCGATCTCAGGGTGCCAGCGTTTCTCCCACTCGACCGATACCCATCCGGGGTATCCGGCGCCGGCCAGCAGGCCGAGCATCTCGCGGACCGGCACTTCGCCGTGGCCGAGCAGCACGAGCTGCCAGCCGTCCTCGCGCTCCGGAGTGCGGCGGGCATCCTTGACCTGCGCGAGCAAGACCCGGCCGCCGAGATTGGCCTGCACGTCGGCGGGCCGTTCGCCCATGCGGTGCGGATGATGGCTGTCCCACACGGCGCCGATCCAGGACGAAGGCACCAGCTCCAGCAGGGCGGCCAGCGTCGATGATGCCGAGAACGCGTCGTGCGTCTCGACCCCGATCGCCACGCCCAGGCGCTCCGCCGCGGGGACAGCAGCCTGCAGAACTCTGGCCGCGGATTCGAGCTGGGTTCGCCGGCCGGTGTGTTCGGCGGCCAGCGGGCCGCCGAACACCCGGACCAGTGGCGATTCCCAGTCGCTGGCCAGCTCGAGGAACCGGCGAAGCTCCGGTCCGGGATCGGTTCCGGTGAGGCGGATGGAGCTGTCCACCGCCACGATCGGCAGCCCGGCCGCTGCTGCGGTCCGCTTGACCGCGGCCCGGGCGGCGGCCGGCATGGCCGGGTCGATCAGCTCGCCGTCGACCAGCCGGAGTTCCACGCCGCCATATCCGCACTCGCGCCCCAGCGACACGGCCGTAGCCAGGCTGGCCCCGGGGAAGGCCAGCGTGCTGAACGCGATCCCGGGCACGGTCATGCGGCGTCCGCCTTTTCAGTGTGGTGTGGGCTGGTGGTCGGGCAGGGCCGCCCCCGGAGCCAGGGGGGATAGATCCGGGGGCGGCCCCTGCCCCGCGGCGCTAGGTCCGCGGGCTCAGGTGCAGGATGACGACTTCGTCGGTGCCGGTGCCCGGGCCGTTGTTGGTACCCGACGGCTGCCCGGTCTCGTACGGGTTGGAGGCCGACGGCCAGCCGACGAAGTTCTGCGAGTTGTACTCGAACCACTCCGACGCGGTCTCCACCGGGATCACGGGCAGGTTCGCGGCCACGTACTTCTCCAGCGGTACCAGGTCGGCGGCCTGCTGCGCCACCGTGTTGGCCCCGCTGAGCGTAGCCAGCTCGCTGTCGAGGGCCGAGTCATTCACCCTCTCGTAGTCGCCGGTCGCCGTCGAGGTGGCCAGCGCGCTGTTCAGCCAGCCGTTGTACATGTTGTAGGGCGTGATGCCGCCGTTGGCCCAGTGCTCGGTCATCGAGAAGTCCCCGTCGGCGACGTCCTGTTCCCAGGCGGTGACGGCCAGGCCCTGGAACGTCGCGTCGATGCCCGCGTTCCGCAGTTCCTGCGCGGCGATCGAGTCGACCTCGGCCATGTCCGTGTACGCCGCCGGGGAGATGATGGTGATCGAGACGGTCTTGCCGCCCTTCTGGAAGAAGCCGTTACTGCCCTTGGTGAACCCGGCCTGTTCCAGCACCTTCTCGGCGGCCGCCGGGTTGGCGGCGCCGGAGACGGTCATCGATGACACCGGCCCGCTCCACGCGGCGAACTCCGGCAGCGTCAGGCCGGTCGAGTTCAGGACCGGGTTCTCCAGGCCGGCCTCACCCTCCGAGCCGAGCAGGTTGCGGCTGACCGCCAGGCTGATCGCCTGCCGGACGGCCAGCTGGTTGGTCGGCCACTTGGTCAGGTTCGGCTCGAAGCTCTCGTCACCGCCGGCCGCCTCCCAGTAGTGGTGGTAGGCGGGCGCCTTGTCCACGAAGTCTTTCTGCAGGCCCTGGATGTAGTTGCCGGTCCAGGTGATCTGCCCGGTGAACAGCGCCGTCGCCGCCGAGGTGTTCCCGGTGTAGACCGGGAAGTAGACCGACGAGACCTTGACCTTCGAGGGCTGCCAGTAGTCCGGGTTCTTCTTCAGCGTGAAACCCTGCGGGGTGAAGCTGCTCAGCATGTACGGCCCGGTGCCCACGGGGTTCGCGTCGGTGTACGTCGCGGGGTTGCCCACCTTGCTCCAGATCGCCTTGGGCAGGATGGCGGTTCCCGCTATCTCCTCCACGTTCGTGTACTGGGGCGTCGGGAACGTGAGCGTGACCGTGTTACCCGACGTGGCTATCGAGGAGATGCTCAGGCCCCCGAGGTTGATCGCCGCGTTCGCCTTGATCAGGCTGAACGTGAACGCGACGTCGGCCGCGGTCATCGGGGTGCCGTTGTTCCACTTCACGCCCGGCCGGATCGTGAACGTGATCTGCTTGCCGCCGTCTGCCCAGCTGTAGGACGAGGCCAGCCACGGGTACTGGACGGTCGGGTTGGCCAGGTCGAACTGGACCAGCGGCTCGTAGATCAGCCCGGTCGCACCCATGCCGTACGCGGCCTGGGTGGTGTCGTACGGGTTGAACGCCTGGGTGATCGTGGTCTCCGGCGAGCTCTCCATCGTCAGGGTCTGCGAGCCCGACGACGACTGGCCATTCCCGCCGGTGCTGCCGCTGGACGAGCACGCTGCCACGCCGCCGCAGATGAGGGCGGCCGCAGCGATGCCCGTGAGGCTCCTGCGTCTCAGCAGTCTTGCCATTTCTTCCTCCTGCTGTTGTTGCGAGCCGACATCTGTTGTCGGAGACTTCTCAGGTCCCCCCTCGTTCTGCGACCACCCCGGGTGCGGCGATGTCCAGGCGCCAGCACGCGGCCGCCCGCGCCGCGGACACCGGCTGCAGGGCCGGGTTGTCGCTGCGGCAGCGGTCGATGGCCAGCGGGCACCGCGGAGCGAACGGGCAGCCACGTTCCGGCGTGGCCACGGCGGCTGGCTGGCGCGCGGCCGGCGGCCCGTCTTTGGCCCGGCGGAAGCTGCCGGTACCCCCATCGCGCAGCGACCCGCCGAGGTTGTCAGGGTCGGGCGCGGACGCCACCAGCAGCTGGGTATACGGGTGGGCCGGCTGCTGGGTCAGCTCCTCGGCCGGGCCGCGCTCCACGATCTGGCCCGCGTACATGACCAGCACCTCGTCGGCGAAGTAGCGCGCCGACGCGATGTCGTGGGTGATGTAGAGCAGCGCGAGCTGGAACCGCTGCCGCAGATCGTCGAGCAGGCTCAGCATCTCCAGCCGGATCGACACGTCCAGCATGGACACCGGCTCGTCGGCGAGCAGCACGCTCGGCTTGGCCGCGAGCGCGCGGGCGAATGACACCCGCTGGCGCTGGCCGCCGGACAGCTCGTGCGGGTATTTCCCGGTGAACTGGCCGGCCGGGGTAAGCCGAACCTGCTCCAGCAGCGCCGCCACCTCCCGCGCCACCTCCGCCCGGGACTCGCGGCCCTGGTGCAGCCGCACCGGGCGCTGCAGGTGGTGGTGCACGGTATGCACCGGGTTCAGCGACGAGAACGGGTCCTGGAACACGAGCTGGACGTGGCTCTTGTACTGCCGGAAGGCCCGACGGGTCGACGGGTCGACCGGAGCGCCGTCCAGGCGGATCTCCCCGGAGGTCAGGCGCTCCTGCCCGGCCAGCAGCCGGGCGGCCGTGGACTTGCCGGAGCCGCTCTCCCCGACCAGGGCCACCACCGCGCCCCGGTACAGCGCGAACGACACATCGTGCACCGCGTGCAGCACCTCGCCACCGCCGAGCCGGAAGTCCTTGCTGAGGCAGACGGCCTCCATGGCGAGCGGGCCGCGGGCCGCCGCCGCCGACACCACCTCGCGGCCGCGCGCGTGCTCGCTGGAGCCGTTGCTGCTCATGCCTGCAGCTCCTGCTCGGCGTCCGTGCGCGGCCGCCCGGGCGCCGGCGTTTCCGGCAGCACGAACGGGCAGGCCGTTAGGTGATCCGGATCAGCCGACGAAGCGACCCGTTCAAGATCCATGTCCACGGTGCGGCAGACGTCGGTCCCGTAGGCGCATCGCGGCAGGAACGGGCAGCCCGCGGCCGGCTGGAGCAGGTTGGGCGGGGTGCCGGGAATGCCGGCCAGGTCGCGGCGCGGTCCGTGCAGCGAGGGGAACGAGTTGAGCAGGCCCCGGGAGTACGGGTGGGCCGGCTCGTGGTGGATCTCGGCCGCGGTGCCGACCTCCATGAGCTGCCCGGCGTACATCACCGCGATCCGGTCGGCCAGCTCCAGCAGCAGCGACAGGTCATGGGTGATGAACAGGATCGCAAAGCCGAGGGTTTCCTTGAGCTCCACGATCTGAGCCAGGATGTCGCGCTGCACCACCACGTCCAGGGCGGTGGTGGGCTCATCCATGATCACGATCTCCGGGTCGGCGGCCAGCGCCATGGCGATCATGACCCGCTGGCGCATGCCGCCGGACAGCTCGTGCGGGTAGCTGCGCAGCCGGGAGCGGGGAATGCCGACCAGGTCGAGCAACCCGCCCGCCTTCTCCAGCGCATCCCTCCTGGGCAGCCGCAGGTGGGCGCGGATCGCGTCAACGATCTGGTCGCGGACGTTCAGCACCGGGTTGAGCGCGTTCATCGCGCTCTGGAACACGATCGCGATCTCCCGCCAGCGCAGCTGCTGCAGCTGGTGGCTGCCGAGCTGCAGCACGTCCGTCGGGCCGGCCACGCGGCGTCCCCGGTAGATGACGCTGCCCCCGGTGATCAGCGCGGGCGCCCGGAGCAGGCGGCACACCGCGTAGGCGAGGGTGGACTTGCCCGAGCCGCTCTCCCCGGCCAGGCCGACCACCTCGCCCGTGTGCAGCGCCAGGTTCACCTGGCTGACCGCACGGACGTCGCCTAATGGCGTTCGGTAGACGACCGAGAAATCCGTGATGTCGAGGACGGGCTCGCCGGCGTTCATGGCTGCCGTCCTTCGTCCAGCAGCGAGCTTCGGGAGAACGAGTGAACGAAGCTGCCGAGCTTGGTGCGCTGGCTGCGGGGCGGGGCCGCGTGCAGCACCGGGGTCGGGTCGGCGGGCCGCTGCCGGTGCCCGCCGACCCGGATGGCGTGGCTCGCGTCGCGCAGCCGCGGGTTGCCCAGCTCGTCGATGCCGGTGTTCAGCAGCACCAGCGCGGTGCCGATGAGCGCGACCGCCAGGCCCGGCGGGATGAACCACCACCACGCGCCGAGTTCCAGGGCCTGCTGGCTCTGCGCCCAGTAGAGCATCGTGCCCAGGCTCCAGGAGGACAGGTCGGCCAGGCCGATGAAGGCCAGGGCCACCGACGTGCCGATCGCGTACAGCACGGTGTTCACGAAGTTCGCCGCGATCAGGCTGATCTCGTTCGGCACGATCTCGACGGCGAGGATCCGCCAGGTGCTCTCGCCGGTCTCCCGGGCGGCGGCCACGAAGTCGCGGCTGCGGATGGTCAGGGTCTGCGCGCGGATGACCCGTGCCCCCCATGGCCAGCCCAGCCCGCTGAGCACGAGGATCGTGGCGAGCTGGCCCTTCTGCGGCAGGTAGCCGAGCAGCACGATCAGCAGCGGCAGCGACGGGATGACCAGGAACACGTTGCTGGCTAGCGACAGCAGTTCGTCCCAGAAGCCGCCGAGGAACGCGGCGGTCACCCCGACGATGACGGAGAGCGCGGTGGCCACCACGCCGACGATCGCGGCCAGCTCCAGGGTCATCCGGATGCCGACCAGGAGCTGGGACAGCACGTCCTGGCCGCTCTGCGTGGTGCCGAGCAGGTGCGCGGCGTCCGGCGGGTGCAGCGCGAGGCTGGGGGCCGGGTTCTGGTACGACGGGTCGTACGGGCTGACCTCCGGGCCGATGATGCCGGCCAGCACGAAGATGCCGAGCAGGATCGCGCCGGACTTGGCCTTGAGCGGCAGCCGGCGCCACTGGCCGGGGCGCTGGGCCTTGACCTCCGGCGCGGGCAGGGCCGGGGGCTCGGCGACGATCGGCGGCGCGGCGGTCATCGGGCTGCCCTTCGTGCCTGCTGCGGTGGGCCGCTCATCACGCCGTCTCCCTGGCCCGGACCCGGGGATCGAACGCGACCAGCAGCACGTCCACGATCAGGTTGGCGATCAGCACCGCGAACGTGATCACCAGGAAGATCGCCTGCATCAGCGGGAAGTCGTCCGAGGAAACCGCGCTGAGCAGCAGCAGCCCGATGCCCGGGTAGGAGAAGACGATCTCCATGATCAGCGCGCCGGACACCACGAAGCCGAGGGCCAGGCCGAACCCCTGGAGCTGGGGCAGCAGCGCGTTCCTGGCCGCGTAGGTGAACACCACCCGGCGGCTGCGCAGCCCCTTGGCCTGCGCCGCGACCACGTAGTCCTCGCCGATCGTGGTGATCATCACGTTACGCATCTGCAGCATCCAGCCCGCGACCGAGGTGATGACGATCGTGAGCGCGGGCAGCAGCGCGTGATAGATGGCGCTGCCGATGAACGCCGCGTGCCAGCCGGGCACCAGCCCGCCCGCGTACCCCTGGCCGATGGGGAACAGGTGCGCCCGGACGGCGAGCAGCTCGATGAGGATTAAGGCTAAGAAGAAGTAGGGCATCGCCTGCAGGAACATCAGACCCGGCAGGCCCCGCTCGAGCCAGCCGCCGTGCCGCCAGCCGGCCACGATGCCCAGCCCGGTGCCCACGAAGAATGCGATCACCGTCGCCGTGCCGACCAGGGTGAGCGTCCACGGGATCGTCTGCGCTAGCAGCGTGGACACCTGGGCCGGGTACTCCATCACGTCGGTGCCGAAGTTGAGGTGGACCACGTCGTCGAGGTAGGCCAGGTACTGGTTCCACAGCGAGCCGGGGTGGCCGACGCCGAGCATCGCCTCCAGCGCGCGGTACGCCGACGGCTGCAGGTTCGGGAACTTCGACATGATCGCCTCAACCGCGTTGCCCGGCATCGCGCGCGGGATGAAGAAGTTGAGGGTCAGCGCCACCCACGCGGCGACGGCGTAGAAGGCCAGGCGGCGCAGGATGAACTTCACGTCGGCTCCTAGCTCGTGGCGGGCGGGTGCACGGGGGCCGGGGGTGCGGCGGCCGGGGGTGCGCGGCGGCTGCCGCGGGCCGTGGCGGGCCGGGTGGCCTTGACCCGCGCCACCGGCCGGCGGGTCTCGGTGCCGGGCGGGCAGCCGCAGCTCGAGCGCAGCACCAGCTCGGTTGGCAGCAGCTCGACCTTCTGCCGCCGCCCGGGGTGGGCGATGCGATCCAGGAGCCGGGCGCAGGCGCGTTCTCCGAGCAGGCGCATCGGCTGGTGGACGGTGGTCAGCGACGGGTGGAGCAGGCTGGCCGGGTAGATGTCGTCGTAGCCGACCA
>Ga0335073_10017590_pt1 | contig 10005 bp, 8 predicted proteins | sample Lox_Sample_22_FD_207093 | JGI IMG/M metagenome (GOLD analysis project Ga0335073, IMG submission 207093) | Soil microbial communities from Loxahatchee National Wildlife Refuge, Florida, United States - Lox_Sample_2.2 | ecosystem: Environmental > Terrestrial > Soil > Wetlands | place: USA: Florida... | reverse complement strand
CATCCCGACCACTTGCTTCCTGCGTTGGATTGCGGCGATCACCTGCACCCGTCGCCCGCAGGATATCGAGCCATGGGCGACGCGATTCCGTTGAGCTTGTTTGAGCAATAGGCGGTGTCAGAAACGAATCAACGGACGGCATGGACATGTTTGTCCACCGTCAATGCGGAGAGTGTCGGTCCTGGGTGGGCAAATCAGCCGCGTGCTACGGCCTTTCATCGACAGCAATCCAATGTGTCGGGTATTCAGGTCCGATGTATTCCGCCCGCGGACGAATAAGCCGGTTGTCATCGAGCTGTTCGATGACGTGAGCGGCCCAGCCGGCGATGCGGCTGATCGCGAAGATCGGTGTGTAGAGGTCGATGTCGATGCCCAGCGTCGCATACGTTGAGGCGGAGTAGAAGTCGACGTTGGCGTTCAGTTTTTTCTCCGACTTGATGTAGAGCTCGATGGCCCGTGACATCTGGAACCACTTGGGCTGTCCGGCGTCGTTGCCGAGCTGCTCGCTCATGCGCCGCAGGTGGGTCGCGCGGGGATCCTCGGTTTTGTACACGCGATGACCAAAGCCGGAGATCTTCTGCTTGGCGGCGAGCATGCCCTTGACGTACTCGGTGGGATCATCGCCCGCTTTGTCGATGGCATACAGCATGCGCATGACACCTTCATTCGCTCCGCCGTGCAGCGGTCCCTTGAGAGCGCCAATGGCCCCGGTAATGGCGGAGTGAATGTCGGAGAGCGTGGCAGCAATCACGCGGGCGGCAAAGGTGGAAGCGTTCAACTCGTGGTCGGCGTGAAGAATAAGGGCAATATCGAGGGTGCGGGTGGCGGTTTCGGAGGGCTTGACTCCATTCAGCATCCATAGAAAATTGCCGGCGTGATTCAGGGAGCGATCGGGAGGAACAATTTCCTTTCCTTTGCGGATGCGATCGTAGACGGCTACGATCATGGCGATCTGGGCGGTGAGGTTATAGGCCTTGCGTACATTCGCGTCGTGGGAGTTGTCTTTCTCGTCGGCGTCGTAAAAGCTCAGCGCCGACACCGCAGTTCGCAGGACTTCCATCGGTGTCGCTGTCGAGGGAAAGCTGCGAAGCAGGTCGATGACACGCTGATCCAAAGCGCGGGCAAGAGCGAGCTGCGATTGAAACTCGCGGAGATCGAAGCGGTTGGGGAGATGTCCATTCCAAAGCAGGTACGTGGTCTCTTCGAAGGTGGAGTTTTCAGCCAGTTCGTGGATATCGATTCCCCGATAGGCCAGAACCCCGGCTTCTCCGTCTATCCAGCAAATGCCGGAGTTCGCCGCGACAATTCCTTCCAGACCCTTTCCTGCGACTGCAGTGGACATAAGTTTCGGTACTCCCTCTTGCGTACGCTTTCCCTTGGTTTTCCCACTGTTGGCGCCGGAAAAACACTCCGCCGCCGCAAAATGCAGCAAAGTTCTTTATAGCGCAGCGATTCAAGGGTTGTCACGGAGCGGAGTGAAACGAAGGTGGGAACCGGCATGATCGGTTACCCCGGTGGCGCAGGCTGGGTAAGGATTTCCGCGGCGGGCAGGGATTTTCTACTATAGTTTGTAGAGTCCCGGAAGATCGAGAAGGCGCGGCGCTGAATTCAATTGCTCAAAATGCCGTTGAGGCTGGGATGAGATTTCTGGAAACAAGCCGCATCGCAGCAGTGGAGCGAGCGGAAATGCGGTTCATCCCGAGCGATTGACCCGGGACGGGCCGCAGGAAAGAGGGATTTGCATGAGTGAGACGGAAGAAGCGGAGCAAGGGAAAGGTACAGCCATGAGCGAACTTGACGAAGCACCGAGGAGTTATTCCGGTGCATTGCTGGCGGTCATCGCGATCACGTTTTTGGGCGTCATCGCCGGCCTGATCTGGTCCTATACGCTAAGCGGCCGTCTGGCGCGGCAGGAAGCGGCAGTGCAGGATGCAAACCAGCAGAATCTGAAGCTGGCCGCTGACCTCCGCGAAACGAATGCGCGGTTGACAGTGGCAACCGATGAGCTGGGGCACTCTCTTGGCCTGACGCAGAAACAACTGGATGCCCGCGCACAGGAGATTATTCAGCGCGAACAGGCTGACAGTCGGCGGCTTGAGACAGAGCAGAAACAGACCGCTAACCAGGTTTCGGCGGTTTCGACTGACGTATCCAACGTGAAGACCGATGTTGGCGGCGTAAAGACGGATCTGGGAAAGACAAAGAGTGATCTGGCTGGGGCAATCGCACAGCTGACTTCGATGAAGGGTGACCTGAGCGACCACTCAAGCCTGATTGCCCGCAATGCCAGCGAGCTCGAGGTTCTGAAGCACAAGGGTGACCGCAATTACTATGAGTTCACCTTGCACAAGGGCGAACGGAAGCCGGTGGGAACGGTGAGCCTGGAACTCCGGAAGGCAGACACCAAGCGCAGCCGCTTCACCCTCGATGTCTACGCAGATGATCGGAAGTACGAAAAGAAGGACAGAAATGTGGACGAACCGCTGCAGTTTTATAGCGGCAAACAGCCTGAACTGTACGAGATCGTAGTAAACAACATCGGCTCAAAGAACGAGGTTTCGGGATACCTGTCGACGCCGAAAAATGCTCCGGCTCCGCCTAGTGTTCAGTAACTGCGACTTTTGGAGTGAGTGTGACCACGGGCTGGTAGCGAAAACTGAAAGAGTAGTTCAGGCCCTTGCGTGCATCCCACTGTTCTTTTGAGAGGCGGAAGGCGGAGACGAAAGTGCCTTCTGTCGATTGACCCGGTTCGAGAGTCAATTCAGGAGACAGGCTGCTCTCGTGCCACGCAGCAAGATCGGGATACGCCAGAAATACTCGATCATATTGCGAGGTTTCAGCGGCGTAGCTCGAATGAATGCCGTCGGCAAGCGTCAAATTGGTCAGAATCTGGTGCAGGAAGAGCGGTCCCTTGCTTTGATTGTGAAGCCGGACCCTGGTGAAGACGAGAACCTGGTCAAAGGAATCCTGCGGCACGGGTGCGCCCCCGGCGTCGAAGGCGGGTGTGACTGTGTGCATAGGGTGCGCCCAGACAGAAACAACTTCGCCAGTGGCAACGGGCGGCTTTTGGCCCGCAATGATGTAGAGAGCGATGGCGACCGAGACGATGACCGTGGCCGCGATGCTGGCCCATACGACGTGGCTGGTACCCCTGGTCAACGATTCGCCGCGCGCCGCGTCGTCGAGTTCCGGCTGGTTTTCCTGATGAAGCAGACTCATAGCGAACTATCTTAGCTCCAGTTGCACAAGAGAAGCCATGGGCTTCGTGGTTCATTGATAAACGACACTTTTGCTGCTCCCTGAATGGAGTCAATTCGCGAATCGGTCAGGGGCGAGGTCGGAGCGCGGCGAGAAATTCGTCAGGGGACAGGGTATTCAGTACATCGCCCGGGCCGAGCCAGGCGCGCCGCAGTTGGCGGAGGCCGTAGGTCATCTTGTCGAGATCGCGCAGGTTGTGGGCGTCGGTATTGATAGCGATTCGGCAGCCAAGTTCCTTGGCAAGCCGTAAATCGCGGTCGCACAGGTCGAGGCGTTCAGGGGCGGCGTTGTGTTCCACCGCGACGCCCAGTTCGGCGGCTCGTCGAAGAACGGCGCCCAGATCGATCTGAAACGGTTCGCGCCGGAGCAGAAGACGCCCTGTCGGATGGCCGAGGATTTTCGTGTACGGATTCTCGACAGCGCGCAGAACGCGGGCTGTCATTTCATCGCGTGATTGTTCGAAGCGGGTGTGAACGCTGGCGATGACAACATCCATCTGCGCCAGGACTTCGTTGTCAAGGTCCAGAGAACCGTCGGCGAGGATATCGACTTCGATCCCGGTGAAAACACGAATCCGGCCTTCCATTTGCCGGTCGACTTCGCGGATGCGGCGAATGTGCTCGAGAGCCCGTGCGTCGTCGAGACCATTGGTCATGGCAAGATTCTTGGAGTGGTCGGTGATGGCAATGTACTGGTAGCCATGGGCGAGAGCGGCATCGGCCATCTCGCGAATGGAGTTGTGGCCGTCGGTGGCGTCGGTGTGCATGTGCACATCACCTTTTAAATCAGCCGGTTCGATCAGTCGAGGAAGCTGATGGCGGGCTGCGGCCTCGATTTCGCCGAGGTTCTCGCGGAGCTCCGGCGGCATCCAGTCCATGCCGAGGGCGGAGTATATCTCTTCTTCGGTGGCCGCCGCCACAGTGGAATTGTCATCGAGCCTGGCGAGCGACCATTCGCTAAGGGTGTAGCCCATTTTTAGAGCACGCTGGCGGAGCGAGACATTATGCGCCTTTGAGCCGGTGAAATATTGCAAGGCAGCGCCATAGGAGGCTGGCGGCAGCAGTCGTACATCTACCTGGAGACTGTTGGAAAGATAGAAGCTGACCTTGTTTTCTCCCTTGGCAATCATGCTGTGAATTCCCGGATAGGCGACCACATAATCGACAGCAGCACCCGCCTTCTCGACCAGGCAAGCAGGGCCGGTGACCAAAAGGTCGAGATCGCCGGCCGTTTCGCGGCCGCGCCGAAGGGAGCCTGCCGGAGTCACATGTTCAATACCTTCAAACGCAAGTAGATACGAAGAGATACGCTCGGCTGCTTCCTCGGCCTCATCGAGGCGGAATCGGCCAGCGCTTCGCCGGTAGTCCTCAATGCCCCTCTTAAGCTTTTCAATCTGCTTTGCGCCCATGCGCGGCAAACCTGCGAGGCGCCCCTCATCGATGGCCTGGGCGAGCTGATCAATGCTGGAGATCTGAGCGGCGTCCCAAAGAAGGGCAATGGTTTTGGGACCCATTCCCGGCAGCTTGAGGAGTTGAAGAAGGCCCGCGCCATACTTGGCGAGCAACTCGTCGCGCAGCGGGAGCGTGCCGGTGGTGGCGATGGCTTGCAGATTTGCGGCCATGCTCTTGCCGATTCCCGGAATCTCAAGCAGTCGGGCGGTATCGAGCGCGATCGTAGCCAGATCCACCGTCGTTTGCTCCACGGACTCTGCGGCACGGCGGTAGCTGCGGATGCGAAAACTGTCCGCACCGTTGATTTCCATGAGGTCGGCGGTCTCGGCAATTAGCCGAGCCATGGTGAGGTTGTCCATGGAAAAGTCTCCGCGATCAGTATGGATGATCGCGGTGACGTTTCGGTTATGAATCAGGGATCAAAACTGGCGGGTGAAATTGGAACTCGCGCCGAGGGCAGAGCCACATGGTGACAATAGCCGCGGGACAAGGCGTAAACATCCCGTACCACGTGCGGTGGTCTTGCTTGAGGGTCCAGTCGTACCTATCACTGCAACGTTCCAGATAATTGCGACTTCCTGGAAACGATAAAGAAACTAAGCTGCGCTATGGGCGGCGTCCTTCAGCCGGATAACTGCATCCGCCTGCGGACCTTTCTGGCCTTGGACGATGTCAAACTCGACGTCATCGCCCTCTTTCAGTGTTTTGTAACCGTCCAATTGAATCGCCGAGTAGTGAACGAAGACATCAGGGCCATCTTCACGGCCGATGAATCCGTAGCCCTTGGCGTTGTTGAACCACTTCACTTTGCCTTTGTACTGAGCCACAGGCTTGTGCCTTTCTTGCAGTTTCAATGTGATTGCGGCGAGCGAGGGAATGAGGGACGCGGGCCGCCTAAACTCTATGACGATCAAACCGCAGGAAAGGTTGATTCAAACTTCCCGGGAAGTGTTCACAAAGTGGTACAGGCTTGATGCAAGACGCAGCGCCCCAGACGGAAGCTATTGAATCGATTGAAATGCAGGCAGGCTCCAATCCATCATTTTTTCTTTTTCTGAGCCAGTTTTCGGGCGTAGAAGAGAATGCTGGTGAGCGTCTTGCCATCCTTGATGGCGCCCTTGTCAATCATTTTGATCAGGTCAGAGAGCTTCACGAGGCGGAACTCGATGTGCTCGTCCTCTTCAGGGTGGGCATCGCCTGCGACCAGTCCTTCGGCCAGGAATACGATCATAGTTTCCCCGAGAAACCCGGGACTGGCGTAGTACTCGACCAGCGGGCTCCACTTTTTGGCGCGGTAGCCGGTTTCTTCCTCCAACTCTCGCTGGGCGCCCGCGACGGGTTCCTCGCCGGCGTCAAGCTTTCCGGCAGGCAGTTCCCACAGATACTGATTGGCCGCATGGCGGTATTGCCGCTCGATCACGATCCAGGGATCTTTCTTGCTGGAGGACTTATCGAGGGCGAGAATGACAACACTGCCATTGTGGCGGATGACGTCGCGCTCCCGTTGGCGGCCGCCTGGCTCAATGATTTTGTCGTGCCGGACACGAAAAAGAGGCCCCTCATAAACAATCTCGGAGCTGAGAAGCTGAGCTTTCTCGGATATCAGTTCGGCGCCCTGCGTCGTAGGCTTCGCCGCTTGGCGCTTGGCGGCTTTTGATTTTCCGGCGGCCTTTTTGGCCTTTGCGGTCTTGGGCATCCAGGGTTCCTCTCCTCGAATCTTTGACAAGAGCAGTATACGCACCGGAGCGCGGGCTCTCGGAATGCTCGGATGGAATCACGCTGTTGTGCATCGATAAGGCCTGCCATGGCATCCTTAACACAATCGGTTTAATGCCAAGACCAGGACTCGACCACGTCACACCCCCTGGAAGTGAATACGTTGCCCACCGCAGACTGTCATCCCATCGACTTGATACCGGGGTTGCATCCGCTCTTTCGAGATTTCTGTGCGCGCGCTCCGAAGGTGCGGACCTTTTACGAAGCGGCGCTGGCAGACTATGGCTGGCAGGCGCGTCCGGAAGTTCCAGCGCATTGGGCGGAACTCATCGAATTGATTGCCGCGCAAAATCCGGCAGCGGCCGGCAGTGCGGCGCAAAAGCAGCTCGATGCTTTGAGGGGCGGATCGGGCGTTGTGGTGACTGGACAGCAGGTCGGACTTTTCGGCGGACCGCTCTTCACTCCGTTCAAGGCGGCGACGGCTCTGGCAAGAGCTCGACAGGCAACCACGGTGGGCAAACCTCATGCAGCGATTTTCTGGTTGGCGACCGAAGATCACGATTTTGCCGAGATTAATCATGTGGTTTTCCCGGCGCGGAAAGAGCTACGCACTCTCGAGTACACCAAGACGCCTGCAGAGCCAGTACCGGTAGGCAGCGTCTTGATGAACGAATCGATCGCTCCCTTGTTGGAACAGGCGTGGGAACTGGTGGGTTACTCGGATGCGATGGAGGCGCTGGCGGCAGCATATCGGCCAGGCCGAACATTCGGGCAGGCGTTTGCGGAGTTCTACTCCAAAGTCTTTGCGGCGCAGGGACTGCTGGTGCTGGATGCGGGTGGGCGAGACCTGCATCGCATAGGCTCGCCGGTGCTGCGAGCGGCGCTTGAGCGCGCCGACGAACTGCACGCGGCCCTGATAGAGCGGAACAAGGCTCTGGAAGCGGCCGGCTATCACGCCCAAGTTGCGGTGGCGGCGCAATCAAGCCTGCTGTTTTTGATCGATAAGCGCAGTGGAGCACGGCTGGCATTGAAGCGAATGGCGCCGAATTCCAAAGAGCCGAACGGTCTGTGGCAGGCGGGGCGGGACCGGTTTTCGACAGGGGACCTGGTCGCGATTCTGGAAACGGAGCCTGAACGGGTCTCGCCTTCGGCGCTTCTGCGGCCTGTTTTCCAGGATTACCTGCTCTCGACTTCGCTGACGATTGGCGGCCCTGCGGAAATTTCCTATTTTGCGCAGTCGGCAGTACTTTACGAGCGGATTCTTGGGCGGATGACGCCGGCTGAACCGCGGCTCAGCGCCACGCTGATCGAGCCGGCAATCGGCGAACTGCTGAAGAAGCACGAACTGACACTGGAGAGAGTCTTTGCCGAGACACTCGATTCGCTCGCCCAGTTGCTGGCCGCTCGCGCTATGCCCGTCGATGGAAAACGGAAACTGGCCGCGGCCGGTACCGCTCTCGATGCAGAACTGCTTCCGCTGCTCGAGTGGATGCATGCGCTGGACGCCGGCCTGGGCCGATCCGCTGAAACCGCGGCGAGCAAAATGCGGTACCAGATGAACCGGCTGCGCCGGCTGGCGGCAAACTTCCAGCTGCAACGAGAGGACTCGCTGAAGCGGCATGCAGAAGCCATCAGTCGTGCCTTGTATCCGGGTGGCGTACTGCAGGAACGGTTGCATGGAGCGGCGTACTACTTCGGACGCTATGGATTCGAACTGGCTGAGAATCTGACGGAACAGGCGGTCGATACCTGTCCGGGGCACAAGGCGATTTGGCTTTAGGTCTGACGACTAAATGGCCTGAGAACCGACAATCAACCGTAATTTCGTATAATCCTTCCGAACCTCGGTGAGGAGCCCGTGAAAAGAAGATTTTTGACTATGCTGCTCGCGATACTGGCTGTGTGCGCTCTTGCCCGTGCGGAGAAGCCGCCTTGTGCTGTGCCCGGCGAGAACAATGACTTCCTCGGCATTCAGACCATTCGGTTGTGGCCGGGCGATGCTCCGCAGGCGCATGGAAAGCGTTGTGAAGATATACCCACGCTGACCATCTTTGACCCGCAGCAAGGCGACGGGAATGGATCGGCAGTGGTGATTTTTCCTGGCGGAGGGTACACCTGGCTGGCCGCCAATCTTGAGGGAAGGCAGATCGCGGATTGGTTTGCCGCGCGCGGTTTTCGCGCCTTTATCCTGTGTTACCGGCTTCCCGTGAATGGCTACCTGCTGCCGGTCCCTCTGCTCGATGCACGTCGAGCGATTCAACTGGTGAGGGCGCGGGCCGAGGATTATCGGATTGATCCCAAACACATTGTGTTGATCGGATTCTCTGCGGGCGGACATCTGGCCGCATTGGCGGCAACGCAGTTCGTGCCTGGAAATCCGGATGCAGAAGATGCAATCGACCGCGTTTCGAGCCGGCCGGACTATCTCGTGCTCGGCTATCCCTGGATTGGCGCGATCTCTTCCGATACCTCGCACTTGAGCTACTGCAAGGAATTCAACCTGATGGACGAGTGCGAAGAATTGCGCAAGAAATATTCGCCCGATTTATTCGTCACCAGGGAGACGCCGCCAACTTTCTGGTATCACACGTTCAATGACCAGACCGTGCCGGTGGAGCAGGGTTTGCGCTTCTACGAGGCGCTGGTGAAGGCGGGTGTTCCGGCCGAGGCACATATCTTTGCCAATGGTCCCCACGGAACGGGGCTGGGATCAGGAGACCCGGCGCTCGATCAATGGCCAAACCTGCTGGAGAATTGGCTCAGAGCGCAGGGACTGATTCCGCACCCAGAGCACAAATAGTGCCTCATTCCTGCGGTGGTTCGGTTTATTTCTGGACGAAGAACTCGCCCATAGAAGGCGCGTTTGCGGCGGCTCCAGGAGGGTTGGTGAGTCCGAGCGCCTGCATGACGGTGAGCAGCATGCTCTGATGCTGGTAGACGGTGCCGGATTGCTGCCGGAAACCGGGCATCACAATCGGTCCCCAGAAGACAGGCGCGACGTGACCTCCGCCATGAGCGGTGTCGCTGGTCACGGATTCATCGAAGTCGACAATGAGGAGGCCATCGCCACCGGGCTGGAACGCGGAGTCGCTCGACAAGGGCTCGACGATATTCGATTGCAGCCAGTCGTCGGCAATCTGTGGCGACGCACTGTGGGCGTCGTCATTGATGTCGGGCACGATGAAGGAGAACTCAGGCAGGGATTTGGCGGCGATATCCTTGGCAAACTGCGTGAATGGCCAAATGACGTTATTGGCGACCTGAGAATCTCCAGCAACGTCGGAGAGCATGGCGAAGGGATTGTGGCGGATGACGTAGAGGCCGGAATTTCCACCGACGTAACCGCGGGATATTCCCTCAGCGTAGACACGAAACGTGACGTTCGCCGCCAGCATGCGCCGGGCGAGATTGTCGACGTTCCATACCGCGGTTGAGTTGTCGTTGCTGGTCAGTGTCTGCCCGGTTGTCAGCATGAAGTAGTTGGGAATTGAAGGATGCGCGTTGGCGAAATAGTTGGTTGGCAAAGCTCCATGGCTGATCAGATTGTTGTAATGGGGCCAGACAGATGAATTGCCTACCA
>Ga0335073_10017589_pt1 | contig 10005 bp, 8 predicted proteins | sample Lox_Sample_22_FD_207093 | JGI IMG/M metagenome (GOLD analysis project Ga0335073, IMG submission 207093) | Soil microbial communities from Loxahatchee National Wildlife Refuge, Florida, United States - Lox_Sample_2.2 | ecosystem: Environmental > Terrestrial > Soil > Wetlands | place: USA: Florida... | reverse complement strand
GCCTCGAGACCGGCACTGTTCCTGCGCAACGTCGCCTGGTGCGTGGTTGCCGGCGCCGCGATGCTGCTCCTGGCGCCGACGCTCAAGCGGCTGATGGCGCTGCGCACAGTCGAGAGGCGACCCAGCGATGGAAATGATGCGTGAGCTGGTCCATGAGCGGCGAGAAAACCCCGCCGTCGTAGCCCGGTGAGACGCGGCCCTGTTGCATCCCTTCCACGGCGAACACGTCCTCGCCGAATACGCCGCGCCAGGCGGCATGGGTCGCGGCGCGACAGCTCTGGTACTCATCCGCCTTCGCGCCCTCGCCCACATACCAGATTCGCAGCTCCTCGCGAGTAAGATCCGGGGCGAGCGGCAGAACGATGCCCGCGAATGCATGATCCGCATGAAATCCCAGCAGGACGTTGGGATAGAGCGTCGGGTACTCCGCGATGTGCATGCGCTCCGCGGGCCAGTGCGCAAAGCGCGGCAGCCGGGTGCCCGCCACATCGCTCAGGCGGTAGGCGAGCGAGCGCTGTCCCGAGAAGCCATCGCCATCCACGAAGCAGTCGTGATCCTCGAGCCGCGAATAGCTGTTGAGCGAGGGGTGCACCCACGGTAAATGGTAGGACTCGCAATAGTTCTCGACCGCGAGCTTCCAGTTGCTGCGCACCTCGACCGTCAGGTGCGAGTGGGCCCCCTCGAGCGCGAGCTGCGACCAGCCATCCGGCCCGATGAGCGCCTCGGCACGCGCTCTCAAGGGCGCGACGTGGCGCGCGAAGTCCGGACCATCGCCGCTCAAATTGACGAACAGCATCCCCATGAACACGGCGCTTCGGACCGGCTTGAGGCCATGCTGCGCATTATCGAAGCCCGCGCAGGTGTGCTCATGAATGCCGCCGAGGTAGGGCGTGCGCTTGAGCTCGCCGCGCACCGTGTAGGACCAGCCGTGATAGCGGCAACTGATGAGGCCCGGCAAGGGCATGGGCTCGGCGACCAGCCTCATGCCGCGGTGACTGCACACGTTGTGAAAGACGCGCAGCTCCCCCTGCCGATCCCGGGTGACGAGGAGTGGCAGTCCCAGGAAGTCGAGCGGCTGGGCGAACGGCTCGCTCGGCAGCGTATCGATGAACAGGCATGCCGCCCACGTTCGCGCGATGAGCGCATCGCGCTCGCGCAAGAAGTGCTCTTGACTCGTGTACGCGGCGTTCGGCAGGCCGCGTGCCTCGCCGATCGGCTTGAGCACGCGGCGAAGCTCCTCGGCGCTCACCAACGAGTGGGTCTTCATGGAGCTTATATAGTGCAAGGGTTGCCCTGCCGCAACTCCAGCGCCGGCTCGAGGGGTGTGCTGCGCCTCGCGTTGTGGCAGACTCCGGTGCATGAGCTCACGGCGCGATACTCCTTCGACCCACGCCGTGGAGGAAACCGAGAACACCTGGATCAGCATGCCGGACGGCTGCCGCCTGGCAGCGCGCATCTTCATGCCCGCGGCTCCCGCGGGCAAAGTTCCCGCTGTTCTCGAGTACATCCCGTATCGCAAGCGCGACTTCACGCGCCGCCGCGACGAGGGCATGCATCGCTATTTCGCGGCGCACGGCTATGCCGCGCTGCGCGTCGACATGCGCGGCTCGGGCGAGTCGGACGGGGTCCTCGACGATGAGTATCTCGCGCTCGAGCAGGACGATGCGTTGCACGTCATCGACTGGATCTCGCGTCAGCCTTGGTGCTCCGGGGCGGTCGGCATGATGGGCAAATCGTGGGGCGCCTTCAACTCGCTGCAGGTCGCGGCACGACGGCCGGCAGCGCTCAAGGCGATCGTCGCCGTCATGGGGACCGACGACCGCTACGCCGAGGACGTTCACTACGCCGGCGGCTGCTTGCTCAACGAAAACTTCTCCTGGGGCTGCATCATGCAAGCCTTCAATGCTCGCCCGCCGGATCCGAGCATCGTGGGCGAGCGCTGGCGCGCGATGTGGCTCGAGCGGCTCGAGGCGGAACGCTTCTGGCCGCAGCTTTGGCTCGAGCATCAGGTGCTCGATGAGTACTGGAAGCATGGCTCGGTGTGCTTCGACTATGGCGCGATCGCCTGCCCGGTATGGTGCTGGGGCGGCTGGACAGACATGTATCGCGACACGCCGTTTCGGATTGCCTCCCATCTCAAGGTGCCGCACAAGGTCACCATGGGCCCATGGGCGCATCTGTATCCGCATGAGGCGATTCCGCGGCCGGCCGTCGGATTCCTGCAAGAGTCCGTGCGCTGGTGGGACCACTGGTTGAAGGGTGAGGACTCGGGGCTCATGAATGAGCCCGCGTTGCAATTCTTCATGCTGGAGTCGGCTCCTCCCAGGACTCACTACACCGAGCGCACCGGACGCTGGATTGCCGAGCGCCGCTGGCCGAGCCAGCGCGTGCAAGCGAGGATCCTGTCGATCAATGCCGACGGCCTGGCGGAGCGCGCCGGCACCGAGCGAGCGCTTGCGCTCGCATCGCCACAGTCGACGGGGCTCGCCGCCTCCGACTGGGGCAGCTTCGGCGTGCCTGGAGACATGCCCGGCGATCAGCGGCTCGACTCGTTCGGATCCCTCGAGTTCGATACGCCGCCTCTGAGCGAGAGGCTCGAGATCCTGGGCAACGCGCGGGTGCGCCTGCAGCTCGCGGCGGATCGGCCGAACGCTCTCATCGCCGTGCGGCTCATCGATGTGGCGCCCGACGGGAGCGCGGCAGCGGTCGCGCGCGGGCTCTTGAATCTCACCCAGCGCGCGAACCGGGAGCAGCCCGAGGCCTTGGTGCCGGGACAGAGCTATCAAGTCGAAGTGCAGCTCACGGCGACGGCCTATGCCTTTCCCGAGGGGCATCGGCTGCGCATCGCGATCTCGAATGCTTACTGGCCCATCGTCTGGCCCTCGCCGCACGCCGTCACGCTCACGCTGTTTGCGGGCGCCTCGCATCTCGTCCTGCCGGTGCGCGCTGCGGGTCCCGAAGAGGCCGCGCTCAAACCCTTACCGCCCCCCGCCGCGGGCGCGCTGTCGCCGATGACGGTGGTGCGTCCGGGGCGCCTCGAGCGCTCGGTGTCCATCGACCAGGTCAGCGGCGCCGTCACGCACCGCCTCTACGTGGACGGAGGCGTCTTCGGCGACGTCGGCAAGATCCGCCTGGACGATATCGACATGGAGCTCGCGCATGTCTTCGAGAAAATCTACCGCATCCATCCACACGATCCGAACTCGGCCTTCGCAGCCATGAGCCAGACCTACGAGATGGGGCGCGCCGGCTGGCAGGTGCGCATGGTGTGCGGCGCGGAGATGACCTCGAGCCCGGCCCTGTTCGAGCTCAACGCCTGGGTCGAGGCGCACGAGGGGGAGAAGTCCATTTTCCGCAAGGAATGGCGCACCCGCACGCCGCGCCGGCACGTGTAGCGGGTGCGCGCGGGCGCCGGCTCGTCAGGCGCGCGCGGGGCGACCCTCACATGAGGTCGCGCTTGATGGTGTGATCCCAGGCCTTCTGAAAGACGACCTTGGTCCCCTCCCAGGCGGTCATCGACTCCTTGATGCGAAACTCCTCCGCGGTGGAGGACAGCTCCAGGGTCGATTCGGTCGTGGTGTCCCAGTCGCCGCGGCCGATCTTCGAGAACCATCGCAGCTGCCACACCGAGCTGTTGGGATCGCCCTCCTGAATCGACAGGATCCAATCGCTGCCGCCGGACATGGTGGTGCCGATGTCCGCAAGCGTCTCGGGCAGGTCGCGCAGCCGCTTGTGAATGATCACGCGGCCGTGCGCGTCGGGCCCCGACTGGCGCACCTCGTAACGGCAGTCCTCGAGAGTTTCGGACTGCTCGCGCTTGACGATGCGATCCTTGATCTCGGCAACCGGCATGGGTGGCTCGGCGCGCGGCGGGCGCACCGGCAAGGTCAGCGCCGAATCACCCGCGACGATCTTGAGTTCCACGGGTCTGGGCGAAGGCCAGAGCATCGGCCAGAGCGACTCGGACAGCGCCACGCGGATGCGGCTGCCCTTCTTGAAGCGGTGCGCCGTGAAGTAGCAGGAGAGGTCGATATCGTAGCTCTCTCCCACCACGAGCGGCGCCGGATTCGTGTGACTGTCGCGGTGCGTGAGGTTGAGCACGCCGTAGCTCACCGACCAGGATTTGCCGTCCGGCGTCACCTCGTTCAAGCGCGCCACGACTTTCGCCACCGGTTCGCTCGCGGACAGGCGCAGCCGTACATGCGGATTGCCCAGAATCTCCAGATCCTCGCCGAGCGGCTCCGAATCGAACGTGAGCGATCGCAGATCATCCGGCGTCTGATCGGGAGGCAGATCGATACTCATGTTCCACGGGAACCACTCTCGCTTGGTGAGGCCGAGCGTTTCCTGCGATCTTAGGCTGAGCACCGTGGAAGGTCCGGCACTCGCTCCGAGGCCGTTCGTGTTGAGATGCCAGGTCCGCGGCTGCATGCGCTTCGAGGGCCACGCGGGCTCCGCCACCCAGCGGCCGGGGGTGTCCCTGGGCCAGACCTCGGCCGCGGTCTTCTCTTCCATGTACGCCCACAGCTCGGGCTCGCTCATGATGCCGGTATCGACGCCCTTGAGCCACTGCGTCCACCAGCGCACCTCTTCCGTCACCCAGTCGAGCCCGGGGCCGGGATCGGCGATCTCGGGATAGCGATGGCCCCAAGGTCCCATGAGTCCCTTGCGCGGCACCGAGAGGTGCGCGAGCGAGCGCGGCAGGAAGTCTCGGTACGAGTCGACCTGCCCGCCGACCACATACACCGGGCAGCGGATGGCTGTGTAGTCCGTCGCCACGGAGCCGTGTTGCCAGTAGGCGTCGTAGCGTTGGTGTGAAAGCCAGGTGGCAAGAATCGGCGGCGTGTGCTCGAGCCGCTCGAGCCACATCGCTCGCCAGCGATCCCCGGAAATGGCAGGATCGGGCGAGGCAACCATCACGTTCTTGAATTCGGCTCCCCAGTCGTACATGTCGAGGGTGAGCGCGCCGCCGACGTAGTGCGCATCGTCGGTGTAGCGGTTGTCGGTCGCGCATTGCGGCATGATCGCTTTCAATGCCGGCGGCCGGTGGGCCGCGACCTGAAACGAGGCGAAGCCGCCCCAGGAGATGCCGCGCATGCCCACGGCGCCGTTCGACCAGGGCTGCCGCGCGAGCCAGGCGATCACCTCGAGCGCATCGTCCTGCTCCTGCTCGAGGTACTCATCCACGAGCAGTCCCTCCGAATCGCCGGATCCGCGAATGTCGACGCGCGCAAAGGCGAACCCGTAAGGCACGAAGGCATTCGCCCACTGATCGTCCCGCTGGCGCTCGAGGTCACGCTTGCGGTACGGGATGTACTCCCACACCACCGGCACGGGAGTGTGGTCGGCGCTCTCCGGAATCCACAGCCGCGCACCGAGCTTGGTGCCGTCCTCGAGCGTGATCCAGGTATTCTCGATGGTGCGAAACGGTTGCTTATCGGGCATCCGCCAGGCCGCGCGCCGCGCGCCGTCTTTTTCGGTCGCGGCATAGGCGCCCATCGCAACCACGCATCCGCTCAGCAAGAATCCCCGTCGGGTCATCGCCATGATCATCCCCAATGTCGTTTGATCGAAGCCGCCGTCGCCGCGCTCGCGGTGCGCCACGGATTCTGGGGCGCTCCGCCCGAGCAATCAACTGCAGGGTGGCGCGGGCCGCCGAGCTGACCGCCGGAGGGCGGGTCGGCCATCGAGTGCCTGTGGTGGTCACGCCGCGAAGCGCAGCTCGAGAGTTGCGAGCACGGAAGCCACATCGAGGATGTGGAACCCGAGGAGATGCAGCGGCGATATTCGGCGCTATTCGCGCGCTAGGAGTACGGGTCGATCCTCTGCGAGCGTCGCAGCTGATCCTCGCGCCGCGGCTCCTGCTCGCGGCTAGCGCTCGGAAGCGAGCTCGGACGAAGGGCGCGCAGCCGGAGCCGCTGCGTCCTCCTCAGCAAGCATTGCCTCCCGGCGGATGCGCTCGAATACTTCCTCGCGGTGGACCTCCACCGCTTTCGGCGCGGCAATTCCGATTCTGACTTGATTGCCCTTGATGCCCAACACGGTCACCGCGATCTCGTCGCCGATGCGAACCGCTTCCCCGACCCGCCTGGTCAATATCAGCATGGTCCCTGCTCCCATTTCGCACTCGAGGGTGCCGGCCACTATGAGGCGCTTCAGGCTCCCTCGGCAACTACCCGAAAGGGCCCATCCGCGACCATTTGCGAGCGAAAATCGCTGGAATCGGCGGAAATTGCCTCGAATCGGCGGGAAATCGGCCCAAGGGGGGCCGCGGCGCGCGCTTCAGATGAAGGGCACGGTCGTCACCGTGGCGCGGCAGGTGCCCGCCTGGTGCGAGATTTCCACGCTTTCTCCCGTACCGACTGCGGCGTCGACCAGGGCGATGCCGATGTTGCGGTCGAGCGCGAAGGAGTGAACCGCCCAGCGCACCACGCCCGGGTTTCCGCGCGCATCGCGCAGCGGCCAGTACCATTCCAGGATCGGCAACTCCCCTTCGATCAGCAGACCCACGGTCTTGCGTCGGGGGCCCTTGGCCGCGATGCGCCGCAAGGCGTCGCGGCCGATGAACTCGCCCTTGTCGAGATCCACGAGCCGGCCATGGCCGGCCTCGTAGGGATTCATACCGGAATTCGAGTAGTACGCCGTGTCCGTGACGCCCTTCTCCACCGCTCGAAACACGTTCGGACCCGTGACCATGAGCCCGTGCGGGCGCCCAGCCTCGAGCAGCGCGTTCCAGAGCGCCATGGCGTTGCGGCTCGACAGAGGGAAGATCTCGAATCCGAGCCCACCGCTCCAGCCGGTGCGCGAGACCACCGCGTCGATGCCCGCAACCCGCGTCACGCAACATTTGTAGAATCCCAGCTCCCCGAGCGAGCACGCGACGATCTCCTGCAGCATCTCGAGCGACCTCGGGCCCTGCACCTGCACTGGCTCGACGTCGGGCTCGCCCACCTCGACCTCGAAGCCGCTGTGGTAGGCGACGCCCTGCGCCCAGAGCGTCAGGTCGACGTCGCCATGGGACAGCCAGATCACATTCTCCCAGGGATGGAGCAGCACCGGGTCGCACAGGATCTCTCCCTTGACGTCGCAGGCCAAGGTGTACCTGCAATCCCCGACCTTGAGCTTGGCGAGCTCGCGCGTCGTCAGAAGCTCCGCCAGGGCCAGAGCCTCGGGACCACGGATCTCGGTCTGGCGCTCGGCGCCCACGTCCCAGAGCGTCACGCGCTCGGTGAGTGCCGCATATTCCTCGGCCGGTGCATGGTGGTACGCGAGCGGCATGTAGGTGTGGTTGTAGACCATGAACGCAGAGCAGCCCGCCTCGGCCGTGCCTTGCCAGTAGGCCGAACGGCGCGAGATCGGGTAGAGGTGCGTGCGCTCGCGATGCTTGAGCGGCCGGGTATCGAAGTACTCGGTCCAGCGCACGATCTTGCCGCCGCTCACCATCACGATGGCGATGAACTTGAAGTCGAGCCGGGCGGGCGTGCCGTCCACGCGTGGACGGATACCCACTGAATCGGCATGAAAGATGCCCTCGACGAAGGCTTCCTCCGCGCTTTCGGCGATGTGATCGACGACCACCTCGATGTTCCTGAGGCCTCTCAAGGCGATGCCGATCTCGCTTGCGATCGCCGGCCGCCCGACCACCCGCCCATCGAGCAGTGGAATTTCCAGGACGGCATCCTCCGTGAACAGCGCCGAGACCTGCTCGCCCGCGCGCCGCGCGAACGCATCACAGTAGGCGCGAAAGAGCTTGCCCGCAGCGGCCTTGTTCGTCATGCGCCTCTCGACGGGTCAGCTCGCGCGCGCGAGCAAAGGCCCGTCCGCCCAGGGCCGATAGCGGCGCGCATCGAGATAGGTGGAGAGCCGGGTAATTGAGCCCTGGCTCGCCTCGAGCGAAAGCGCCAGCGGAATCTCGAGCGCTATCGAATCACGATACAGCTTCGCTCGCAGGCGTCCCTCGGCGATGCAGACGCGCCGAGTGCGCTTCTCTCTCGACAGCTCGAGCTCGGCAAATTCGCTGATCTCGAAGATGCGCCTCAAGCCGAGCGCGATCTCGGCCTTGCCGATGAGGCGCTGGCCGAGCAAGGGCATTTCGAACAGCGCGCGCGCCGTGAACAGGCTCAGCGCCGCCTCGAGGTCGCGCCGGTTGAAGGCATCGCGGTACGCGCTCAATGGATCGTGCATGGCAGCTAGGATCGGGCATGTTCACGTCTCTGCCAAGGGGCCCCATAGGGCCCCTGTTGCGCATGACCGGTGACGAGAAAATTCACGAAAGCGAGAAACAGCTCACGTTCCGTGCTGATGTTGAGCTTCACGTACATGCGCTTCTTGTGATTCTTGATCGTATTGAGACTGATCTTGAGCCGCTCGGCGATCTTGACGTTGGGATAACCGATCAACATGAGATGCACGATGTCGCGCTCGCGCGGCGTGAGCTCGTGCTGCAGGAACGAGCCGAGCACCGCCTTGTGATCGAGAGGCTGCAATCCCCGTTCGACCGGCCCGCTTGCGCCCAAAGAGGCGCGCGAGCCCGGGAAGATGAGCCTCTGATGCACCCGATGCAGGCTCTCGATCATGGGATAGATGCTGCGCATCGCGGCGATCTCCGCCGGGGTGAACTGGGTGCGGCGCTCATACACCATGCCGAGCGAAGCGTCCGCGTCGACCGGCAGCAAGATCACCAGATCATCCGCCATTCCGGTGAGCCTCAAGAACACGTTGAAGTACTCGCCAGCGCGCTCGGCGGGCGTGCTCACGCACGCGAGGTTCTTGACGCCGCGCCCGCGACGTCCGCGGCACCAGCGATAGATCGGGTCGACGCGATAAAGCCCGCGCAGGTACAGCTCCATGTGATCGCGTTGCAAGCCTTCGTGGATCAGATACTCGGGAGCGTTGCATCTCGAGTAGCGCATCACCATCGAAAGGTCGGCGCCCAACCGCCTGCCGAGAGCGGCGAGGAGTCGCGCATAGAAGTCGGGCCCACCGACACCATCGATGACGCGCGCGAATTCGAGACTGAGCCGGCGGTCAACCTGCATATGCCCTGCGCCGCTCAACGGGCCTGCGACTTGAAGAGCCGCGCCTGACGGCGCGAGATCTCGATTTCCGAGCCGTCATCGAGGCCGGCGTGCAACCGGCCGCCGATCCCCATGTCGACGCTCTCGATCAGATCGAGATTGACGATCTGGCGGCGGTTCGCCCGAAAGAAACGCTTCGGATCGAGGCGCCGCTCGACGCTCAGCAGCGAGCGTCCGAGAAGCGGCTTGATCTTTCTCCACGAAACGCGCACGTAGTTGCCCTCCGCCGTGAACAGGCGGATCTCCTTGAGCGGGGCAAACCAGCAATGACTACCATCGCGGATGAAAAGCTGCTCGAGATGCCCATCGGGCGCCGGCGGCCTGGACGCTGACCTGACTCTCGAGAGCGCCTCGGCCAGCCGCTGCGGGGCGATCGGCTTCAACAGATAATCGAGCGCGTTGACCTCGAACGCCCGCACGGCATGCGCGTCGTAGGCGGTGGTGAACACCACCTGGGGCACTTGCTCGAGCCGCGCCAGCAAGTCGAAGCCGGACCCGCCGGGCATCTGGATGTCGAGGAACAGGAGCGCCGGCGCCAGATCTTCGATCTTGCGTTGCGCCTCCTCGACCTCGCCGGCCTCACCCACGATCACCACCTCCGGAAATTCGGCGAGCATGCGCCTGAGCTCGCGCCGCGCGGGCGGCTCATCATCGATGATCAGAGCTCTCACGCGGCGACGCCTGCGGCGGCGGCGCTGCGCGGGACCCGCGCGCGGGCAATCGCGCGCTCGGGATCCGACAGGTCGAGATCGAGCGTCGCCTCACGGCCGAACAGCAGGCGCAGCCTCTCGCGGGCATTCTGCAGCCCGACTCCCGGTCCGCCGCGCGGCGCCGCCGGCACCGGGCGCGGATTCGCGACCTCGATCAGGAGCGCTCCACCCTGCGCCTGCGCACGAATCTGCACCACCCCGGGTCCGGGGCGGGCCGC
>Ga0335073_10017586_pt1 | contig 10006 bp, 10 predicted proteins | sample Lox_Sample_22_FD_207093 | JGI IMG/M metagenome (GOLD analysis project Ga0335073, IMG submission 207093) | Soil microbial communities from Loxahatchee National Wildlife Refuge, Florida, United States - Lox_Sample_2.2 | ecosystem: Environmental > Terrestrial > Soil > Wetlands | place: USA... | reverse complement strand
GATCGATGCGCGAAAGCTGGCCGAATTGCTGCGTGCCGGCCTGCTACGCGCGGTCTACCACGGAGAAAATGGGCTGCAGACGTTGCGGGAGCTGGCACGTAGTTATTTGACCATCAGCAAGGATCTGAAACGCGTCAAGAATCGGCTCAAGGCGCTGTACCACAGCTGGGGCATTTGCTGCGTCGGCAAGCAGGTCTATGCCGCACGCCATCGGGAACAGTGGTTGAGCAAGATTGGGCAGGTCGGCGTGCACCGCCGCGCTGACCTGTTCTATCAGCAGCTGGATGGACTACTTGTTTTGCGGAACACCGTGCGTGGAGAACTGTTGGCCGAAAGCCGGAAGCATCAGGCTGTGAAAATATTGCGCCAGGTTCCCTCAATCGGCCCGCTTCGGGCTGCACTGTTGCTGGCCTTAATGCAGACGCCACACCGGTTCCGCAGTAAGAGGCAGCTGTGGACCTACAGTGGACTGGCGGTGGTGACGCATGACAGCGCACAGCATCGTTATGTCGACGGACAACTGCAACGTTCCAAAAAGCCACAACAGATCCGCGGTCTGAATCAGAATCACAACCACGCGATGAAGGAGATTTTCAAAAGTACTGCCCTGAACGCCAGTCGTTGTGCGGGACCGCTGCAGGACTTTTACGCAAGACTGCTGGCCAAGGGGATGAAGCCGGATATGGCTCGCCTAACACTGGCCCGCAAGATCGCGGCCATTACGTTAGCACTTTGGAAAAAAGGAGGGAGTTTCGACGCCGAACATCTGAAATCGCAAGCAGCTTGAGCGTCCACAGAACATAGGCGATTGACCAGGTTGACTTACCTGATGGTTAATTCAGTCGGTTCCTGCGACGCTCGCGGGTCGAGGGAGAGTATCAATCGATGAGTTAGGCCACTCCGCGTGCTGCCAGCACCGAGTCTCCAAAATCACTCTATACCCCCTCGCATAACCGAAAAAAGCTGTAGGCTTCGAGTCTCAAATAGGACCATGGTTGGCGTATTAGAGCCATCCCGGGTTGCTTGCGTAGCCTCCGGACCGAAGGCGTCGAACCATCAAGTTATGAAACCGTCGCATCGATTCCGTCGATTGCCTTGGTCTGTGAGAAGCATGTCGCGAACACAAAGCCTCTCCAGATCTCAGATCGGGCTGGATGCAAATCACCACATCCATCACCTCTCGGAGAGGACGGGGGGAAATTCTTTCCTTGACATCCCCTCTCATAGGACTCATGGACCTCGCCTTACACCAAGCACGAATGTGTCCCCAACAAGCGGCCTCGTATTCGGCGGTTCTCAATCAGCGGGGAGTTCAGAAAGAACTGCACGATGCCGAATTCGGGGATGATCGCTGATCGTCATTAGGATTGCTCGCCTCTGTCTTCGCGTATGGCAGCGATCCAGAGATCCAGCGTCAGATCCTCGCGCTCTGGACGCCCCAACTGCCAGCGAAGCTCTGTTTCGTACCGTTCCCGCAGTAGGTCGAGATCGAGAGGGATCGCCTGCGCCAGATAGCGCACATCGTCGCGGTCGCGCTGGATGTTCCTTTCGAGCTTGGAGAGCGCAAGATCATAGGGATCGAGCGCCATAATCCGCAGATGCGGGAAAGCGCCCGCAAACATCTCCGTCAGTCGGTCCTCGTAGTTCTCCGGCACGATAGCGATCCCTGGCCCTACATACTGCAGGTACACTCCATGCTTCCGGTGCAGGGGACCACCTTGGGAGGCCAGCCTAGCGATGATCTCGGAGGAATGCAGGGGAGCGATTTCGAGCACATCGACATCCGCGGTCGGGCGGTCCATGCCATAAACCATCGTCAGCACGAAACCGCCGATGCAATCGAGGCGGGTGGTCACATCCAGCGCGGCATCCACTGCGCCAAGGAACGAGCGCCACGGTTCGGGTACGGGATTAAGCGGCCCAGGCAAGATGATCCACCGTGAGATCGGTAAGGAGGTTCCAATGCTCGGCGCTGGCCGGCCGACTTTGGCGCAGCCATTTGCGTTCTGCTTCGGTCATTGAATCATGGCAAAGTGTGTCCTCGTTCGCAAGCCTGGAACGCTCCAGGCTCGACTGCACTGCCTCCAAAATGGAACGGGGCCCGGCGGCAGACTGCCGCCCCGCCGCCTCGCCTGCCAGCTGCAGCACAAAACCAAGCCGGTTCTGGCGATCATGCAACTTCGCTTGCGATACCAGCCAGTTCCAATCGAGGTCAGGAAAGGCAAACGCCACCCACGGAAGTGCTTCGACCACCCGCGCATCGAGATCGTCCTGATTCAGCGCGAGAAAAAGGACATCGGTGGGATTCCTCTTCCTGCCGCGGCGCAAGTAGGCAAAGCCGGTATAGCCAAGTGAGCCAAGCATGGCATGGAAGTCAAGGTTCGCCGCAGACGGCTGCTCAGGCCCATGGAGAGGCAGCGCGGTAGGGGGAGCATGCAGAACCGAAACGATACGCTTAGCAAGCTCCGGCGGAACCGATCGCTGTCCCTTTTCCATCATGGAGAGATACGCCTGGGTGACGCCCAGCCTGGCTGCAGTCTTCTCCTGGCTCCAGCCTGCGGCTCCGCGCGCGGATTTGAGCTGAGGACCAGTCATGCAGCGTCTCCAGAGAGATTATAACACAGTCTGTTATACCGGTGAGGCCTTGCCAAGACGGAAGAGATCGCTTCTATCGGGTGCGAGGCAAAGACTTTGCATTTGTTGCCTCTCTGCTGTTGGTGGTTCATCTGCTACTTTCACCGCACGAGTGGCGGCGGATGGCGAATACGTTGGCCAAAAGAGCGACCAGATGCAAATGGAAATCGAAAGGAGGTTGCAGTAGGAACTGTTTTGTCCGCTGTGGAGTGAATGACTCCGAGCGGAGGGCTCCGGGACAAGCTGTTACACCCAGTGTCAATGATGACACTGTCGTGAAGATTCTATGTACGGAGTAGAGCATGAACATTCTTGATTCTCACAACCTCAGCCGTGACGCAAATCCGACAATTCTGCGGCTGAATATTCAGGCCCTGAAGAATCGCGCAACTCAGGAGCATCCTCAGAAGTCGGAAATGCTCGCGGAAGCCAAATTCAGCGTGCGTTCCTTCTGGCTGGTAATGGCAGTCGTCTTCCGGCGGTTCCTTTTGCGCGCGCTCAGCATGGGAGGTGCCATCACTGCAGCGCGGCAAAAGGACGCAGCTACCGGGCGTCCTATCCTCATGTGCTTCTCGAGTCTTTCGGGGCTCTGGCACTGTAGCTTCTATGAGGATGCACGGCGCACGCGACGATTGCCGAAGCGGCTCACGTTCCGCGATTCGGCCAAGCTCTGGACGGCAGCCAAACACGGAAACGTCGATCTAAGCTCCGCTGAAACCCGCCAAAGGCTCGAGCATGACATCAGGCTTGGGTACGGCACGATTTGGTTGCAACTGTCTGATGAGCAGATCGCAACGCTCGCGTAGCACCCGAAGCAAGCCATCTCACTTATCTCGCCTGAAGCGCTTGGCAAAACCGCTCAAATTTGAACACATTGGGCCCCTCCATAAGGGTCCCCGTTCCGCAGTTGCAGAAAGCGACCAAGCGCAGTTCTGCAAACTGCGAAACGGGGCCTCATTCCCTTTTGAAAGGACTGTTCTCTATGCAAACCCATGAATCCTCTCCGAAATATGGGCCCCTTCCGGAAGGCGATGACCTCGCGTATTTTGTACAGCGGCGTCGCCAGCAACTGCAGATGACATGTGCCGAAGCCGCCAAACTCGCTGGTTTGTCTACGTCCCAATGGAAAGCACTCGAGGCGGGTCGTTTCCGCGAGATGCACGACAATATCAGCTTCACGCTCGCAGGCACGCTCCGGGTCTCTGTAGACCTGATCCGCTGGCTAGCCGCGAGCAACTGATGAAATGCGCCGCGCCTCTTCCTGCACCGCCAGCGACGTGGCGCTTTCATAACCTACTTAAGCGCAGATCGCACTGCCCTCTTGCAATACCTCAAACTGCTTTCATTACCAATGGAATTCGCAAATCCAGCCAGGGTCACTTGGAAGCTCTAAAAGCTGGATTTAACAACGCATGCCGACGTCAGCTGTCATTACAAAGTCTTGATCGCGGCATATCGGGCAGCACGCGACAAACCATGGGCCCCGCATCACCAATCAATACATCACGAATGAGGTGATCTCCATGTTAACGAGGCTCCTAAGGCTACCCGAAGTAAAACAACAGACCGGACTCTCCCGTAGTTCCATCTATGCCAAAATGGCTGAAGGAACATTTCCTCTCACCATCCGAATTAGTAATCGAGCGGTTGCTTGGATCGAGGAAGAAATCCAGGCTTGGATCCGGAAACAGATCGGGAACAAGCCTGATGGCGACCTGCTTCCGGAGCCACTCTAGAATCTATTTGTTATCTGCCCTTGGTCTCTCGGCCGCTAGGTCACTTTTTCTCGACGGCCACAAATGAACTACTCCCAGACGCCGCGGATACCCATCCCAGGCAGTCGCTCAAGCTGCCTGGGATATCTCCGGCCCGCCGAACGGCGCGACTTCGTGTTCTGGCAGATGCGGAGCCCCACTCTGGCCTGCTTCAGGCACAGAACGATTGGGAGCGCACTTGGAACACGATCAGCAGCGGAATGCTGGCGTGCCAGCTGCAATGGAAGGGTACAAAGAGCTACTTCGCGGAATTGCACGGAACCACTCAGGCGGTCATGTGTGAGGGTGCTCCTCGCGCGGGCCCATTGCCCGCTGTATCTCATCGCAGCGGCGAATCAAGCGATACAGTCCCTTCAGAACCGGCACCAAACGGATGATCTCTTTCAGGCACGGCCGAATGCCACGTACAGTCGCCTCAGCGGGACTACAAAGAACGAGGAGCTTATATTCGTTTGCGCTTGGGTACGTCGATTCGTAAGTTGCGTCTTTGACAATCTGCAATAGCAGCGAGTGGTGCGGCTTCCATAACTTGGCGTAATGACGACCATGTCGCGAATGTCTAGGCAAAACTGAGAGTCCTTTCTCATGCTTGTGCCACGCGGTCAACACCGCATCGCCCCAATCTCCTATCGGGTATTCTGTCCACTGATACAAAGCGCCCTTCATTACGAATATGCGTTCACGGTTCCGCGCATGCGGTACGTTCCGCTTGCACACGGCCGAGGTAACTAGGCCCTCGCACTGCTCGCAATCCAGTTGCCCACTGCGAGAAATGAAGCTGAAAGTGCAGTGGCGACAAGTAAACACCTCTAATCCCTCATCGAGGATTTGCCAAAACAGGAGAAATGCCGCGGCCTCGGAGGCCTCCACCCGCGATTCGGCTTCAAACAAGAGCAGGGTCTCATGATCCCCCAATTTTAGGTTCTCAAGGTTCACGATAGCCCTGAACGCTGCTTTTCTGTAGCCTGTTTCTTCCCCTTTGAGGTGCACGGCCCCTTCGTACGTCCTTCTCAGTGTTGATATATCGTCTCTACAGCCTTTGCCGGCCGCCACTCGCGACCAATTCTCCGGGACCTCTAACGCCAAATAATATAGATCTCTGAGCCGCACAAGCGTGCTACAAAAGGCAGCCGCGTTGGTTTTGCCCAGGTCGCGCCACCTTAACCCACGTTTGTACGTCGTATCGCTCACAGATACGATCCGGAGGTGCGACGAAATCGATTTCCACCATGTTCGGTCGCAGTTCTCCGCTCCCTTATCCCAGTAATCGAGGAGCCGAAGAATCGCCTCCGGGTCCCGAAGCGCGGCTTTCATTACGAAATTTGGCACGTTTGATCCCCCCAACTCGTGAAATTTCGGCAAAGTACTCTGCACGCCATCATACGCCGCCCTGACGCGTGTCCGTTTGAGGACTTCGCCGGAACGCTCGTTTGAGGGCCGCTTCTTTTCGCTGCCGATTTTCGCTCTCCTTAACGAGTTGCTTAAGGTGGCGCTGTACTCGGCCCTTTACCCATCCGACGCTGCGGAGACCGACGCGTACCTGCGGCGGAAACCTGCCAGCCTTAATGTCGGAATAGATGGTGCTTTTGCACTTTCCGGTCTGACGCATAACCTCGGGCAATCTGATGATCTCAATCAATGTGGTACCTCCCGGTTATTTCGATCCTCTGCCGACGAGACGAGCAGAGCTACTCGAAGTGCAGGACTCAGAGCGCGCATTCCGGGCACTGATGCGATTCAGCACTTGGTTAGGCCCTCGCATTCAGATCATCAGGCTAAAGAGACTCCACAGGCAACTGAATTGCACAAATGTGCGAAGCACGTCCGTCTGACTCATTTCAGGTACCTTGATGGGTCCGCTGGCTGGCTCGATGGGTGCAGTGATAGCCCAAATAGGCATTCCCACGCGATAAGGTTCACACCATAACGACGCGATGTGGGTAGCCGCGCCAAGCAGACGTATGGGTCGCGATGGGTCAGCGCGCCATGACCCAGCTTTCCGCACTTCGCACTATTGTTCCGGACGCCAATGTCTTGTGGCACCATGCGGAAGTCTGGATAAGCAATTGCCAGGTCCAGGCCGGTCACTTAATGCCAGTGCCCGGCGTGCTTGGGATATGGCGGATCAGGTACTGAGGCTCTTGAATCTCCGGTCGGTGCACACGACGGTCTAGGAGGTGGGGACGTCTTCATTGGTCATGCGAGCTTTCCACCTGAATGACCCTCTGGACGTCTCAGTATGCCAGAGGACGAGAATGTTTCACCCTCTGGCACTAGCGAGATTCTTTCCGGATCCGCCTTAAACGGGAGGTCAGATCGATTATCGAACGGAGGAATGAGTGAACTCAGAACGAAAAATCCAGTCGAGGCGGGAGAGGGGAGATTTCGAAGGTTGGGCAAGGCGGCAAATGGAATCGAAGTCTCACCGAATATCGCAAAAGTATGCGGCTGATCTCATGAAGATCATGGAAGCAGACGTCTTCCCGTTAATTGGTCAAATCGGTTGTGCGACGGTCACGACAGAACAGCTCGTTTCTGCGTTGCGTCTGGTCGAAGAGCGGCACGGAACTGAGTTCGCCCATAGGATCTGCAGCCTGTGCCGGGAAGTTTTCGCGAATGGAATCATTGCCGGAATCCGCGAATGGAATCCGGCCGTTGCTGCTCGGGGCGTATTGTCCCCTCGTATCCGCAAGCGTTCTCCGGTTGAACTGACGCTAGACCAGGTCAAGTCACTCGTAACGATGGTCGGCGGGTACTCTGGGTCTCCGGTCATCGGTGCGGCACTCCGCCAGCTGCTTCTTCTACTGGTGCGCCCCGGCGAACTATGCCGGGCAAAATGGAAGGACGTCGACCTTGATCACGCCCTCTGGAGTTACGAACTGCCTGTACCCGATGCCGCTCGCGGGCGCCGTGGATCCCATGAGGTGCCACTCTCAACGCAGTCGGTTCGCATATTCCAAAACCTTCTGCCGATTACCAGTGGCGGACGTTACATCTTTCCGGACCCGCATTGTCCTGAGCGCCCCGTTAGTCCAGACGCTCTTCCTCGCGCCTTGAGGAAAATGGGACTGACGCGAGATGCCACGAGTTCTGATGCTTTTAGAGCAAGGGCAAGAGCGTTGCTTCAAGATGTTCTTGATATCCCGCCGGAAATTGTGGATCAGCAAATTGGACACGCGGTCGAGGGCTCGATGCAATGCGGCGAATACTGGCTACTTGAAGGCCGCGAATGCTGGTTACTCGAACGACGCGAGATGATGCAAAAGTGGTCCGACTGGATCGAGCGGGTCACGGCTTTAGGCGAGATTCCCAGTACTCCAATTCCCACTCCGCCTGCCTCGCCGAATCACAAGGCGTGGGCGGATTCGAGTCCGGGCGAGGCGAGCACCCTTAGCAATTCAACAATTCACATCTGCGCGGAGGAGCAGATGGAATTCGAGCAGTTTCTGAAGTCTGGGCTCCGATTGTTTGAAAAGGAGTAAACGATGGCTCTGACGGTGAAACAAATAGAGCACGCAAAACCGCGTGCCAAGAAATACAAGCTCTACGATGAACACAATCTTTGCCTGATCGTGCATCCCAACGGAGGTAAGTACTTTCGATTCAGATACAGAAGGCCTGGAAACGGGAAGCAAAACTGGATTTCGCTCGGAACGTTTCCAGAGGTGACGTTGGCAATAGCGCGAGAGGCCCGTGATGCTGCCCGCAAACTGTTGAGCCAGGGCATCGATCCCTCCCAGGACAGGAAAGCACAGAAGCTGGCCCAGGCAGTGGCAGCGGCCAATGACTTCAAGAGCGTCGCTCTCGATTGGTTGGGCAAGAAGAGGTATTCTGAATCCAAGAAAAAGGACATCACGCGCAATTTAGAAAAGCGCGTATTTCCATCGATTGGATCGTTTCCAATCTCGGAGATCAAGCCGCCTCAGGTGTTCGCTGTTTTGAAGCCCGTTGACGATGCCGGCAAGTATGAAACCGCTCATCAAATGTTGGGATGGCTCGGGAAGATATTTCGCTATGGGGTTGCTACTGGCCGGTGTCCTGTGGACCCCACCTGCGATATTCGCGACGCGCTGACTGCTCGCGATCCCGAGGTTCGCGCCGCGATCATCGATCCGAAGGAGGCCGGGCGCCTGCTTCGCTTGATCGACGGGTATTGGGGGGAGCCGGCGGTGTGCGACGCTCTGAAGTTATCCGCAGGCTTTTTTGTTCGACCAGGGGAGCTGCGCTACTGCAAATGGGCAGATATTGATCTCGACGCGGCTGAATGGCGCTTTGTTCTTTCCAAACGGAAGCCAGGAAAACGGAAGCGCGAACTGATTGTCCCATTATCTCGGCAGGCTGTTGAGATTCTTCGGAATCGCAAAGCCCATACGGGGGAATCACCCTACGTATTCCCGGGCGTAAAGAGCCCCAATCGCCCGATCAGTGACGGCACGATCAATTCGGCATTGCGAATCCTGGGAATCCCGGGGGAGGCGATGTGTGGCCAAGGATTTAGGGCTATGGGGGAGACCCTCATCCTGGAAAAGCTTCGTGTGCCCAAGAACATCGTCGAGCTACAACTCGGGCATTTGGTAAGGGATCCAAATGGGAATGCATACGACAGGGCAGCCTTTCTTGATGATCGACGCAAGATGATGCAGGACTGGGCTGATTTGCTCGATGACCTTAAGGCTGCCACCCACCAATAGCTCCTTTTCCGAACCTCGAACGCCGGCAGTGCCACCGCCGGCGTTCTGTTTTTTTCTCATTCACGACCGTTCGGAGGCCTGCAGCGTTCCGCTCCGATCTCGGTTGGAAGGAGAAAGATCGAAATGCTTAGCTCACTTCACACGAATGACAAGGACGCACGGAAGCGCACCGATGTGTTGCGGATTGTTCTAATGGGCGACACTCATGGTGAACATCGCAGGCTGGATGTTCCCGACGGAGATTTTTTGTTCCACACTGGAGATTTCACCTTGTTCAACCGAAGTCGCGATGCAGTTCGCGACTTCAACCAATCGCTTTTAGAATTACCGCACAGGCGGAGAGTCGTCATTCCAGGAAGTCACGATTTCCGGTTCGGAGATCGGAAATGGCGCCGGCTGATTTCCGCAGCAACTTTCTTGTGTAACGAGAGTGTCGAACTCGATAGGATCAGGTTATGGGGCTCACCGATCACGCCGTCGAACTTTGAGAGTTTCGGCGCGGCGAGCGAGGTGGACTGTGGCCACATCTTTGCAGGCATTCCGGCCGGAACCGACCTAGTGATTACTCATGGTCCGCCATTCGGGATTCTCGATGTTGCGGCTGCGGACGGAAGGCACCATGGCTGTCCGTACCTGCGGTCAGCGATCCGGTGCGTGCAACCGGCCCCGCATGTGTTTGGGCACATCCACGAGTCCTACGGAGTGGCGGCGGTGGAGGGTACAGTGTTCGTCAATGCCGCCTTGGCTGGCCCCGGATACCGGCTCACGCGGCGGCCGGTGGTGAATGAATACGACCGGCTTACCCGGCGAGTTTGGCTCATTGAGGAGCGCGGGAAATGACCGGCGCAGACCCCGCCGGCCAAATGACGAAAGCTTTTGAGTGCCTGCCCCTCTCTTGTAGGAATG